>JRHI01001163.1_pt1 | contig 23666 bp, 21 predicted proteins | sample 215371 | NCBI WGS metagenome assembly JRHI01 (sample SAMN02929681, study PRJNA255918) | sediment metagenome | biome: cave system; feature: Ice Cave; material: Sediment; isolation source: sediment from deep within a dark volcanic ice cave with no known source of... ...
CTGAGGGGCCGGCTGAGAGGGGCCGGCCTTCAGCTCTTCCCGGTCACGGTGGATGCCGTGCTGTCTAGACTCCCAGCACCTGGTGGATCAGTTCGCTGGAGCGGGCTTCGGCGCCGCCCATCTCGCCGACGATCTTGCCCTTCTCCATGAAGGCGGCCCGGTCGGCAACCCGCAGCGCCAGGTTGTGGTTCTGCTCGGCCAGAAGGATCGCGATCCGGGTCTGCTTCAGGTCGACCAGCAACTCGCCGATCCTCTGTACGATCACCGGCGCCAATCCCTCGGTGGGCTCGTCGAAGAGGATGGCCTTGGGATTGCTCATCAGCGCCCGGCCGGTGGCCAGCATCTGGCGCTCGCCACCCGAGAGTCCGCCGGCCATGTTGCCGCGCAGCATGTGGAGCTTGGGGAAGACTTCGTAAACCCGGTCCTTGGTCCATCCGTCCTTGCCGGCGGGGCGGGCCGCAATCTCGAGATTCTCCTGCACCGTGAGGTTGGGGAAGCAGCGGGCGCCGGAGGGCACATAGGCGATGCCGGCCTTGGCTCGGCGGTAGGCGGGCCGGCCTCCGATCTCGACTCCATCCACCGTGACGCTGCCGTTCGAGGTCCGCAGCAGGCCCAGGATACCCAGGATGGTGGTGGTCTTACCGGCACCGTTACGGCCGAGCAGGGCCAGCACTTCTCCCTGGTTGAGGGTGAGATCAAGTCCGGCGATGATATGACTCTTGCCGTAGTAGCAGTTGAGTCCGCGGACCACGAGCATGGCGCCCATCAGCGGCGCTCCGCGGCGGCGGCCAGAGCCCTCATGCTCCGATCAGCTCGACGTCCCCGAGGTACACGCGCTGGACCTCGGGGTTGTTGCGGATCTGCTCGGGGGTACCCTCGACCAGGACCATCCCCTGCACCATCACGGTGACGGTGCGGGCGGTGCCGAAGACCACGCTCATGTCGTGCTCGCAGAAGAGCAGGGTGAGGCCGCGTTCCTCGGTCACCTGGCGCACCAGTTCCATGGTTCGCGCGGTCTCGTATGGCGACATGCCGGCGGTCGGCTCGTCGAGCAACAGCAGGTTCGAGCCCAGGGCCATCGAGATCGCCATCTCCAAGGCCCGCTGATCGCCGTGCGAGAGCTGGCCGGCGGGGGTAGCGGCGAAGCGGGCCAGCCCGACCGCCTCGAGCAGTGCGTGGGCCTCGTCGCGGAACATGCGATCGGCCACCCCGAAGGGCCGCCGGGTCAGGCCTCGGTGGGCCAGCATCGCGTACTGCACGTTTTGCTGGACGGTGATCTTCGGGAAGATGTTGGTGATCTGAAAGGCGCGGCCGAGGCCAGCGCGGGAGATCTCATGGGCGGGCCGGCCGGTGATGTCGCGGCCGCCGAAGATGATCCTGCCCGAGTCAGGCCGGATCCGGCCCGTGATCAGGTTGAAGAGGGTCGACTTGCCGGCGCCGTTGGGTCCGATGATGGCGTGGCGGTCGCCCCGGCGGACGTCGAGGTCGACCCGGTTCACCGCGCGGAGGCCACCGAACGCCTTGCTCACTCCCTGCACCCGGAGGATCAGTTCGCCGCCGCCGACCGGGGCGTGGGCGCTTTCCTCTCCCACCGCCGCTGTGACCAGGTGGGCGGCGCTCTCGGCCGACATCACCGTGGCCCGCGCTTCCGGCCCGACCACCTCGGCTTCGGGTTCGGGCCGCGGTTGCCGGCCCCGCAGGCGGGCGACCAGGCCGGCGAGGCTGTCTTGAATCGTGACCAGGCCGCCGGGGATGATCAGCACGATCAGCAGCACGATCACACCCAGAGTTATGTCGAAGATCGATGCCGACTTCTGTCGAGTGAGGTTCTGGACCAGCGGGTCGACGTTGGTGGTGATCCAGTTGTTGAGGAACACGTAGACGAACGCGCCCACCACCGGGCCGAGGAAGCTGCCGATGCCGCCGAGCAGGGCGATCACCACCGGCACCGAGTTCTGGGTCCAGTAGAGCAGTTGCGGCTGGACGTCTGGCTGGTAGAGGTCATAGAGGGCGCCGGCCAGACCGCCGAATGCGGCCGCCAGGGTGAACACCGCCAGCTCGTACGCCTTGACGTTGATGCCCACAAACCCGGCCCGGAGCCGGTTCTCACGAATCGCCTTGAGCGCGGCTCCGAACGGTGATCGGACGATCGTGAACATCAGGACCAGCGCCAGCACCACCACCAGGGCGATGAAGTAGTAGAGGCTGGTCGGGCTGCTCAGGAAGGTGGGCAGGTCGAGCCCGTGGAGGCCGCTGTCACCTCCCGTCAAAGGCTCCCACTGGAAGGCGATCACGAACAGAAGCTGGGAGATGGCAAGGGTGAGCAGCGAGAAGTAGAGCAGCACCGCGCGCAGGGCGACGATGCCGGTCAGGAGACCGAAGGTGCCGCCTACGAACGGCGCCAGCGCCAGCCCGATCAGCGGATTCATGTGCAGGCGCGCGAAGAGGATGGACACGGTGTAGGCACCGATGCCGTAGAACGCGGCATGGGCGAAGCTGACCAGGCCGGCGTAGCCGAGCATCAGGTTGTACGACATTGCGTACAGGGCCAGGACCAGGGCTTGGGTGCCCAGATAGATGTCGAAGCGGGCGCTGGCATTGTCCGGGTTGATCGCTTCGTGCAGCCCGGCCAGCGGCGGGACCACGAGGGCGATCAACAGCAGCGACCCGGGCAACGCCAGGCGCCGCCAGTCGGCGGCCGCGGCCCGGATCGTGCTCACTGTTCCGCCCGGCCGAAGAGGCCGTAGGGACGGATCGTCAGCACCACTACCATCACCGCGAAGATGAAGGCGATCGCCCACTTCGAGGTGAACTGGTTGGAGAGGCCGAAGCCGATGATCAGGCCGACCACGATCGAACCCACGAAGGAGCCGATCAGGCTGCCCAGACCGCCGATGACGCTGATGGCGAAGGCGTAGATCAGGACGTCCGCGTCCATGCCGGTGTTCACCGACTGGCTGGGGGCGACCAGCACTCCCGACAGGCCGGCCAAGGCGGCCCCGATCATGAACACGATCGTGTACAGGCGCGATACGTTGACCCCGGTGGCGTCGAGCAGCTCCCCGTCCGAGATCGCGGCCCGGATGTTGCGGCCGAGTGGAGTGCGATTCATCAGTAGCCAGAGGCCGCCGGCCAATGCGATCGCGGCTCCGATCAGGAAGAAGGAGTAGACGGCGTACTTCTCGCCCCCGATCTGGACCGACCCGTCCACCCCGGCCGGAGCGGTCAGGGTGCGGAACTGCGGACCGAAGACGATACGCACGACGCCAGCGGCGACCAGGGTCACGGCGTAGGTCCCGAGCAATTGGAGCAGATGCTCGCCGCCGTAGACCCGACGCAGGACCACGATCTCGATGGCGGCGCCGATCAGCGCCGCCGCCGCTGGCGCCACGATCACCGCCGCCCAGAATCCGATCGAATGCGCGGCCACCGCCGACACCACCACGGTGGCCAGGTACGCCCCGATCATGTACAGCGATCCGTGGGCCATGTTGATGACCCGCAGGGCGCCGAAGACCAGCGAGAGCCCGGCCGCGCCGATGAAAAGGTAGGCGGCGTCGGACAGGCCGGCCACCACGAAGAGCATGATCCTGGACGGGTCCACCGGTTTCTTTAATTCCTCCAGCGGCTGGATGGCGCCGTTCTCGGCAGTCGGAGCGGGGCCGAAGCTGGGCTCCGGCCCCGCTCAAGTCAGACCCGGCTCGATTCGCCGGGGGTTACGGATTCTGTGGTTACGGGCACTTGTCGATGTCGTCACCGGGGCACTTGCCGTCGGTCAGTGCCTGCGACTTCGCGATTGGCGGGATGGTGTCGTTGCCGTTGATCTGGCGGATGTCCTTGAAGATGGGGAAGGGGTACTTGCCACCACTCGAGGTGGTGGTGCCGATGGTCTCGCCCACGGTGGCCTGGTTGTCCTGCTTGCGGATCTTGACCTTGTAGCCGCGCAGGGTGTCGAACTCCAGGCTGTTGATCTGAGCCATCACCTTGTCGGAGTCGAAGGTCCCCGCCTTGTTCGCGGCCTTGGCGTACACCTGGAAGTCGTCATAGGTCATCACGCTCCAGTCCGACGGATAGGTGTTGTAGCGCTCCTTGTACCGCTTGACGAAGTCCTGCATTTTCGGGTTGTTGTCGAGCAGGGCGAAGAACGGCGCCCGGCTGTAGAGCCGGAGGTTGAGCGGGTACTTGTCGCCCAGCGCCTGCAACTCGTCGACCGAGGCCAGAGTGGTCATCGTGTACTTCGTGAAGAACTCGGGGTCGGTCTGGAGGGCCTTGTTGATGAAGTTGATCTGGGTCGACGAGAAGATGTTCGAATAGATCAGGTCGGGCTTGGCCGCCTGGATCGCCGCGACCACCGGGCCGAAGTCGGTGGTGTTGAGGGGGATGTACCACTGCTCCGGCTTGTTGATGATGTTGACGCTGGGGTTGGTGCGCTTGAGCGCTGCCACGAAGGCCTGGGTCTCCGACTTGCCGAACAGGTAGTCGGGAGACACGATGTAGACGTTCTTCCACTGGGGATGCTGCCCGACGTCGATGCCGGCGGCCGAGCCCTCCATGTAGGTGTTGGGCACCATGCCCACCCAGTAGGGGTTCTTGGGGGCGGCGTTGGTGAGCGGGGCGCCGGTGGTCAGCTGGTACGAGTTGCAGGCGGTGGACAGGACGATGATCTTCTCCTGCTTGCTGATCGGCGACTGCGCCTGGCACTGGGCCGTGGTCACCGCGCCGATCATCGCCACCACCTTGTCTTCCTGGATCATCTGCCGGGTGTTGGTGGCCGCCTTGTTGGGGTCAGTGGCGTCGTCGGCGATGTCGGCCTCGATCTTGTAGCCGTTGATCCCGCCGGCGGCGTTGATGTCCTCGGCCGCCATCTGGGCGGCCTTGGAGATGGAGGCGCCGTAGAGGGCCGCCTGGCCGGTCAGGGCGGTCGAGAGCCCGATCTTCTTGGTGCCCTTGAACGTGCTGCCGCCGGAGGTCGTCCCGCCTCCGCCTCCGCAACCGGCCAGAAGGCCGACGACGGCAACAGCGGCCGCACCAAGGCGCCACGAGTTGCGCGCGGAACTGGTCATCTTCACTCCTTCTCACTCCCTGGGGCCGGGTTGAGGCATCTTAACGATCGCCCGATCGCAGGGCGACCATCCGACCCGCGGTTGGCTTACCGCACATCCTATCCACAACCGACCAGATGTGCGCAAGCCCAGGTGAGCCGGCCTCCGCACCCACAGCCCATACCATTTGATGAGGAATGGATCCGATCTCACCCGGGACTGCCGGCGGCGGGCCGGGCCGGCGGCGGGAGCTTTCCGCTTTCCGGCGGCGGCTGGCCGCCGGCTACCTGCTGGCTTCACGCTGCAAACCTTTGGGCCGGCAATGAGCGCCATCCCTCGGGAGCGGGTGCGGAATTTCTGCATCATCGCCCATATCGATCACGGCAAGTCGACTTTGGCTGACCGCCTGATCCAGCACACCGGCGCGGTGGCGGCGCGCGACATGGTCGATCAGATGCTCGACACCATGGACCTGGAGCGGGAACGGGGCATCACCATCAAGTTGCAGGCGGTCCGAATGATCTACCGGGCCCGGAACGGTCTCGACTACCAGCTCAACCTGATCGACACCCCCGGCCACGTCGACTTCGCCTACGAGGTTTCTCGTTCGCTGGCCGCCTGCGAGGGGGCGTTGCTGGTGGTCGACGCCTCCCAGGGGATCGAGGCCCAGACCCTGGCCACCCTCTACCAGGCGGTCGAGGCCGGTCTGGAACTGGTGCCGGTGATCAACAAAATCGATCTACCGGCGGCGGAGCCGGAGTTGGTGGCGGAGGAGGTCAACGAGGTCACCGGCATCCCCCGGGAGCGGATGGTGCTGGCTTCGGCCAAGGAGGGCATCGGCACCGAAGCGATCCTGGAGGCGGTGGTGCGTGACATCCCGCCTCCGCGGGGCGACCCTGACCGCCCTCTCCGGGCCCTGATCTTCGACTCGCACTACGACTCCTACCGGGGAGTGATCGTTTACCTGCGCGTGGTCGATGGCCGGATCCGGCCGGGGATGCGGGTACGGGCGATCGCCACCGATCGGGTCTTCGAGGTGGACGAGGTGGGCTGGTTCACCCCTCGGATGAAGGCGGGCGACGAGCTGACCGCGGGGGAGGTGGGCTACTTCACCGCCGCCATCAAGAATGTCAAGGACGCCCGGGTCGGCGACACCATCACCGACGCTCAGAACCCGGCGCCGGCGCTGCCCGGTTACCGGCAGGCCAAGCCAATGGTCTTCGCCGGCTTGTTCCCGAGCGATTCCGACCAGTATCCGGAACTGCGGGACGCCCTGGAGAAGCTCCAGCTCAACGACGCCGCTCTCTCGTTCGAGCAGGAGAACTCGATCGCGCTCGGCTTCGGTTATCGGTGCGGTTTCCTGGGGCTGCTGCACATGGAGATCGTGCAGGAGCGACTCGAGCGGGAGTTCGACCTCGACCTGGTCACCACCGCCCCCACTGTCGCCTACCGGGTGACCACCCGTAAGGGCGAAGTGGTGGAGATCGACAACCCGTCGGCGCTGGCCCCGCCGACCAGCATCGAAACCATCGCCGAGCCGTATGTGCGGGTGAGCATCATCGTGCCTGCCGCTTATATCGGCGCCATGATGGAGCTCTGCCAGGAGCGGCGCGGCATGTTCCAGAAGCTGGAGCACCAGAAGGGTGAGCGGGCCATCCTCGAGTACGAGATGCCGATGGCCGAAATCATCTCGGACTTCTACGATGCGCTCAAGTCTCGATCCAAGGGCTACGCCTCGATGGACTACGAGCCGATCGGCTTCCGGCCCGGCGACCTGGTCAAGCTCGATGTGCTGGTCGCCGGGGTGCCGGTCGACGCCCTGAGCATGATCGTCCATCGCGAGAAGGCGGCGATCCAGGGCCGGAAGCTGGCGGAGCGGCTCAAGAACATCATTCCCAGGCAGCTGTTCGAGGTACCGATCCAGGCCGCGATCGGGGGCAAGGTGATCGCGCGGGAGACCATCCCGGCGATGCGCAAGGACGTGCTCGCGAAGTGCTACGGCGGCGACATCACTCGCAAGCGCAAGCTCCTCGAGAAGCAGAAGGAGGGTAAGCGGCGGATGAAGCGGGTGGGGGCGATCGAGCTGCCGCAGGAGGCCTTCATGGCGGTTCTCAAGCTCGGAGACTGACCCGGTGACGGGGCGGCAAAGGGGTGGCCCGGCCGGACTCCGGCGGCGGGCTTCGGCCAAGATAGACCGGTGAGCACCGGCCTCGACGAAGACGCCCGCACGCAACTGGCGATCCGGGTGCTCTCGCGGCGGCATCCGGCCATGCGCCGCTTCATCCGGCGAGCCGGTCCGGTCGACTGGCGCCGCCGCCAGAGCACCGACTTCGAGGCGCTGCTGCGCTCGATCGTCTTTCAGCAGCTGGCGGGCGCCGCGGCCGCCGCCATTCACGCCCGGGTCGTGGCGGTGCTGGGGGAGGTCACGCCGGAGGCGGTGCTCGCCGCCGAGGAGGCGAGCCTGCGCCGGGCCGGTCTCTCGGCGGCGAAGCTACTCTCGATCCGTCAGTTGGCGGAGGCGGTGGTGACCGGCCGCCTGCCTCTCGACCACCTGGCCACCCTGGATGACGAGCAGGTGATCGCAGCCGTCTCCGCGGTGCGCGGAATCGGCCGGTGGACGGCCCAGATGTTCATGCTGTTCCAGTTGCGCCGGCCGGACGTCTGGCCGGCCGGCGACCTCGCGGTCCGCCGCGGTTTCTCTCTCATCCATGGCCTGGAGTGCGACCCCACGCCCCGCCAGGTCGAGCGGCTGGGCGAGGTTTACCGCGGTCACCGCAGCGTGGCCGCCCTGTATTGCTGGCGCGCCGTGCACCTGTCCCGAACCGGCGGCCTGACCCAGTGATCGGGATCCGCACCATCATCAGACGGAGGAGCGACCGCGAGTGAGTGACTGCATCTTCTGCCGGATTGCCGCCGGCGAATTGGGTTCGCCCGTGTACCGCGACCAGCGGGTGATCGTGATCGACGACATCAATCCTCAGGCTCCGGTGCACATGCTGGTGATCCCGATCGAGCACCTGCCGGACGCTCGCTCCTTGACCGACCCCGATCTGCTCGCCCACGTGTTCTCGGTGGGACACCGGATGGCCGCCGAACGCCAGCTGGACGGCGGGTACCGGATGGTCTTCAACACCGGTCCGATGGCCGGCCAGACCGTCTTCCACGTCCACCTGCACGTGCTGGGCGGGCGCCAGATGGGATGGCCGCCGGGCTGACGTGGAAGGCTCCAGCCGGTTTCAGGCGACGGCTCGGGAGCGGGGACTCGAGGTCGAAGTACGAACCTTCCCACAGGGCACCCGCACCGCGCAGGCGGCGGCCGCCGCGATCGGCTGCGAAGTCGGTCAGATCGTCAAGTCGCTGGTTTTCGTGGCCGGCGGCCGACCGGTGATGGTTCTGGCCAGCGGGGCTGATCGGGTCGACCTCGATGCGCTCGGGGCCCTGGCCGGCGGCCAGGCTCGGCGGGCTGACCCGGAACTGGTGCGCGAGGTCACCGGCTATGCGATCGGCGGTGTCCCCCCGTTCGGGCATGCCCAGGAGCTGCCGGTGTACATGGACGACGCCCTGCTCGCCCACCAGGTGGTCTGGGCCGCGGCCGGCACGCCCCGGGACGTATTCGCCATCGATCCTGTCCGGCTGGCCGAACTGGCGGGTGCGGTTACCTGCCGGTTGCGGGCGACATGACCGCCGGCCCGCGGGCGCCGGACGGCTTCCGCCCGCCGCCCGGATCGGAGCCGTTCCGTCACCTCTACGTGCACATCCCTTTCTGCCGGCATCGGTGTGGGTACTGCGACTTCAACGTCTACGCGGGTCAGGACCGGCTGATCCCCGACTACGTCGAGGCGCTCTGCCGCGAACTCGAGCGGGCGGCGGACACCCACCGCTTCGGAGATCTCCGGACCGTTTACTTCGGGGGCGGCACCCCCAGCCTGCTCCCGCCCGCCGCTCTGGTCCGGCTGATGGTGGCGGTGCGGGAGCGGTTCCGGCTCGAGCCGGAGGCCGAGGTGACCCTGGAAGCGAATCCCGCCTCCACCGACCAGGCCAGGCTCGATGCCTGGCGGGAGGCCGGGATCAACCGGCTCAGCCTGGGTGTCCAGGGCTTCGATCCCCGGGCGCTGGCGGTGCTCGAACGGCGCACCGACGGGGCGCTGGCGGTGCCGGTATTCGAACTCGCCCGCCGGGCCGGGTTCGCCAACGTGAGTCTGGATCTGATCTTCGGCGTGCCTTACCAGAGCCTGGGATCGTGGTTGGAAACTCTCGGGCGGGCGGTGGCGCTGGCCCCCGAGCACCTCTCCTGCTACTGCCTCGCCTTCGAGCCGGGAACGCTGCTCCACCGGCGGCGGAGCGAGGGCCGGCTGCCCGAGGTCGATCCCGACGAACAGTGGCGGCAGTTGGACGCCACCGTGGAGACGCTGGCCGCGGCCGGCTACCGCCGCTACGAGGTGTCGAGCTGGGCACGGCCGGGCCGGGAGTCGGTTCACAACCAGGCCTACTGGCGCTGCGTGCCGGTCTATGGCGCCGGTGCCGGCGCTCACAGCTACGCCGCCACCTCCGATGGCCGCGCTCATCGCTGGTGGAACGCGGCCCGCATCCGCGACTACATCGCCGCGGTGCCGAGTCCGGCCGTCGGCGGAGAAAGCCTCGACCCGGATCGGGCCGAGGCGGAGCGCGTGATGCTCGGCCTGCGGCACATCTTCGGAGTGGAGGCGCCCGAGCGCCTCCGGCCGGTTCTGGACGCACTGGCCCGACAGGGCCTGGTGGAGATCGAAGGGGGCCGCTGCCGGCCCACCCGGCGCGGCCTCGACCTGCACAGCCAGGTGGCCCAGGCGGTACTCTGAGCAGGGCCGGGAGGCCCACCTTTTTTGGGATCCGAATCAGGCTGGACTTGGCGCCGCTTCCTGGTAAGGTTTTCCCCAAACGATCCCGGACGCGGCCCATCGCCGCGGATCGGGGCGAGCGGTGGAGAGGATCGACCAGGAGGTGGGGGCGACCCCGCCGGCCCCTGTCGACCGGGCCCAGGCGCCTGGCGACCGGTGGCCGTTTCACCCCTGGCGATGCTAGCTCGGGCGGCCGCGATCGCGGCTTGGGAGAGGAGATCAGGGGTGATGGCTGACACCGATAGCTGGCTGCGCCGTCGAGAACGGAGGCTCGGAAGATTCTTGGTCGCGGCCAGCCTCGGCCTGTGGCTGCCCGCTTCGATGCTGACCGGCGCTACCACCGGACAGGTGGTGCGGGCCGCCACCGGCAGCGTCACCGGCAAGGTCTTTCAGAACCTCAAACAGGATGGGGTGATGGCGGCCACTGATCCCGGGGTCAAAGGCGTCACCGTGCGGGCGTTCGATTCCGCCGAGCAACTGGTCGCCTCGACCGTCACCGCCGCCGACGGCACGTACACCCTCCCCAATCTGACCGGCGGGGTCAGGGTCGAGTTCAGCGGTTGGCCGGCCGGCATGCAGCCGGCCCAGCATGGTCCGCTCGAAGGCGGCAGCGCGGCCACGGTCGACAACGGCTCCAGCGCCCAGCTGGTCTCGGCCCCCGGCGTAGCCAATTTCGGCTTGATCGATCCGGGTGGCTTCTGCCAGAACAACCCAACTTTGGTGACCAGTTGCTACGTCTTCGCCGACCAGCTCGCCGGACCCAATCGCGACGCCCCCGTGGTGATCGCGTTCCCGGCCGACGACACCCAGGCCGGGGCCGGCTCGCCACCCTCGGCTCCAATCACCCACCTGGCCAACGCCAACCAGGTGGGCGCAACCTTCGGATCCGCTGTCCACCGGGCCAGCCACACCGTATTCGAGGCGGCCGTGATCAAGGGGCACGTCGGCCTCGGACCGGGCGGACCGATGGCGATCTATGCGGTGGATCCGGCCGGGGTGGCGGCGCCCACCCTTTTCGCCAATCTCAACGTGGTGCCGGGAGCGGTCTCGGCTCCGGTCGCGGATCCCCACACCGGCACCGTCAATCCGAGCGGGGCGCCGCAGTACTTCACCGACGCCGGCTCCTATCAGGCGGTGGCCAAGGTCGGCCTCGGCGGCCTGGCGGTGGACGACTCGGACGCCAACCTGTGGGCGGTCAACCTCTCCGACCGGGCCCTGGTCAAGCTTCCACTTGGCACCGGCCCGGTCCCGGTCGCGCCCGCCAGCGCCACCCGTTACCCGATCCCGTCGCCCTGCAAGAGCGCCTATGCGAGCCGCCCGTACTCGGTCAGCTCTCACCTGGGCCGCCTCTACGTGGGCGGAGTCTGCTCCGGACAGGAGGCGGCCGGCAGCGGGGATCCGGCCGACCACGCCAACTTCGAGACCATCGACAGTACCGACTACTTCGCCTGGGTGTACAGCTTCGACCCCGTCGCCGGGGTCTTCTCCAGCACCCCGGTGCTCAGATTCGACCTCAATTACAACCACGGCTGTGGAGTCACCGCCGACCCGACCGTCTGCAGCAACCCGGGGACCAGCGTCCCCTGGCAGGATCACTGGTATCAGTCGGCCGCGGTGGGCGCCTCCGGGCCGGCCGCGATGGTGGTGGCCAGCATCGGGTGGATCAACAACGACATGGTGCTGGGGCTCAGGAATCGCAACGCCGATCAGGTCGGGAGCAATGCCGGCAGCCCCGATGTCACCGATTCCAACACCTACCTGGCGCTGGGCAACGGCGACATCATCCGGGCCTGCTCGGACACTCCGGGCCACTGGCTGGCTGAGGTCGACGCAGCCTCGCCCCCGGCCTGTGGCCTGCCTGGATTCGGGCCGAGCCTCGGTAAGGGCGACGGTAAGGGTTTGGGCAATCTGGGCTCGTTCTATTTCGGCGCCCGGTCGATGCTGGCCGGCAACCTGCACGACAAGATATCGACCGGGGGGATCGCCGTGTTGCCGGGCGGCGCCGAGCTGGTGTCGACCGCGATGGACATCTTCCAGGCATGCTCCGGCGGCATCATCCACCTCAATAACACCACTGGCGACATGACCGGTGCGCTCCAGCTCTACGGCGACAGCTGCCATGTGGCCGATCCCACCCTGTCCAAGGCCAATGGCTTGGGTACCCTGGTGCCGGTCTGCGACTCGGCCCCGATCGAGATCGGCAACCGGGTCTGGCTCAACCCGCTCAAGGATGGGATCCAGCACGGTGGCGAGAGTGGCATCGCCGGGGTCAGAGTCAATCTGCTCGACGCCAGCGGAGCGGTAGTCGGCACCACCCTCACCAGCCTCGCCGGCACCTACTACTTCGGTGGGCTCGGCAACGGAAACCTGTCCGGCGGGCAGCGCCTGCGTCCCTACACCACCTATCGCATTCAGATCGACGCCACCAACTTCAACCCGGGCGGGCCACTAGCCGGGCTCAAGCTGAGCACCACCCACGGCAGCGGTATCTGGTCGGGTCCGGAGCAGACCATCGGCGACAGCAAGGGGCTGACCACCGGTGGCGTCGACCAGATCGTGTATACCACCGGCGGACCTGGGGTGAACAACCACACCCTCGACTTCGGGTACTACCGAGTCGCCGCCTTCGGTTCGAGCCCGCCTCCGCCGTCGATCAGTCCGAGCGCGGGCGTGTCGACCATCCCGACCTCGACCCCGATCCTGCCGGCGACCGGCGCCGGCCGCCTGGGCGAGCCTGAAGTCGCATCCGGGAGAGCGCTCACGTCGATTCCGATTCAGCCCGATTCCGGCTCACCGGCGGCGGCCGCAGCTCAGCGACCTAAGATCGGTGACGGCGCCAGGCTGCTCGGCCTCAGCGGCCTGCTGACCGCGCTGCTGGGGCTGGCCTTGAGCTGGCGGGTGCGCGGCCGGCGTCGCCGCTGATCGGTGCTCGCCGGCCATGCCGGCTCGGTGGCTGTTGTATTAGTAATTCATGACCTCCTCAGCCGCCGGGTTCCCGCCAGCAGGGGGTGGAAGACTTGGACGAGCGTAAGAGCCAGATCCTCAAGACCGTGGTCGAGCAGTACGCCGACAGCTTCGCGCCGGTCCCCTCGTGGCATCCGGCGCTGAAGCGGGCGGTGGACGTCAGCGCGGCCACCATCCGTAATGAACTCGCCGAACTGGTCCGGCTCGGTTACCTGGATCAGCCCCATGCCTCAGCCGGCCGGATCCCCACCGATCGCGGCTATCGCTACTTCGTCGACTACCTGATGGAGGCGGAGCCGGTCAGCCCGGCGGTGCAAGGATACATCTGGGAGGCGATCGGCTCGGCGCCGCCGGATATCGAGTTGCTGGCCGACAAGCTGGCCGAGACCGTGGCCATGGTCACCGGCAATGCCGCGGTGGTGTCCGCCCCCCAGGGCCCGCGCTCCAGGCTCAAGCACATCGACCTGGTCTCACTTCAGCCCCGGGAGGTGTTGCTGATCCTGCTGGTCCAGGGCAACCTGCTCCGGCAGTCGGTTCTGAACCTCGAGCAGGACACCGATCAGGACACCCTGACCCGCCTGGCCAACCGGGTCAACAAGACCATGGCCGGCGAAGACCGGGAGGAGATCGAGCTGCGGGCGGGGGCCGCGAAGGCGCCGCTGGAGCGAGAGGTGCTCACCCACATCCAGATGGCGATGGACCGGATGGACAGCGGGGTGGGACATGTCGTCGTCCACGATGGCGTTCGGAACCTGCTCCGGCAGCCGGACTTCCGCAATGTCGCCCAGATCGAGGAGGTCCTCGAGGTGCTCGAGGAGACCCGGCTTTTGGCGATGGTGCTCCGCCGCCTGGTCGGGGACACCGACCTGCAGGTGGTGATCGGTGGTGAGCACGAGATCAGCGGCCTGAGGGCCTGCACGGTGGTCCTGACCGCCTTCGGCCCCAGCCGCAAGGTGAAGGGGGTGGTGGGAGCGGTCGGACCTACCCGAATGCAGTACGGGCAGGTGGTGGCGAGACTTCGGGAGATCGCCCGCGCGGCTTCGGAGCGGGTGTCGCAGCCGGGAGCCTGGAGCTGAGGGCCGGGCGGCCGACAAGTTTGGCCGGATCACCAGTCTGGTACAACGGTTCCTTGTGATGAGCGACGAAACCACCGGTTTGAACACTTCACCCGGGGGTCTCGGCGGGACCGGTCAGCCACCCGAGGCCGCGGCCCCGGAAGCAGAGCCGCAGGAGTCCGCAGCGGAACGCATCCAGCAACTGGAGCGTGAGCTGGAGGAGCACAAGGCGCGAGTGCTCCGGCTGGCCGCCGACCTGGAGAACTACAAGCGCAGAGCCCAGCGCGAGAGGGACGAGATCTCGAGCTACGCCAGTCAGGCCCTGCTGACGGCTTTGATCCCGGCCCTCGACGACCTCCATCTGGCCATCGACCATGCCACCGACGCGGCCGACGAAGGTTGGGTGAGAGGCGCCCGGCTGGCGGTCAAGAAGCTCGAAGATGCGATGGCCGCCGCCGGAGTCAGCAAGATCGAGTCGGTATCCCGGCCGTTCGACCCCGCCCTTCACGAGGCGGTGGGTGTGGAAACCCGGTCCGACCTGCCCGACGGCACCGTCATCGATGAGCTCCGAGCCGGCTACCGTCTGCATGATCGGGTGATCCGACCCGCCACCGTGCGCATCGCTCGCCGCGACGGCTGAGCCAGCCCAGTTCCGGGTCGATGGCCAAGCGCGACTACTACGAGGTGCTCGGCGTCAACCGCGACGCTGGCGCCGAGGAGATCAAGGGTGCCTTCCGCCGGCTGGCGATGCGGTATCACCCGGACCGCAACCAGGGCGATGAGACCGCCGAGCTACGCTTCAAGGAGATCAACGAGGCGTACCAGGTGCTGTCCGATCCGGACAAGCGGCGAACCTACAACGCCCATGGCCATGCCGCCTTCGACGGTTCCGGCTTCTCAGGATTCGCCGACATCGACCTGAGCGATCTGTTCGGCTCATTCTTCGGGGGTGGCTTCGGCTCGAGAGCCGCCTCCCGGCCGGCTCGGGGCGATGATCTGCGCCACGACCTCACGATCACCTTCGAAGAGGCGTTCACCGGGACCGAGAAGGAGATCACGGTCAGCCGGCAGACCGCCTGCCAGCGCTGCTCAGGCAGCGGCGCCGAGCCTGGTACCCCGATCGACAACTGCGCCACCTGCGGCGGACGGGGCCAGGTCAGACGTACCGCCCAGTCGCTCTTCGGCCAGGTCGTCAACATAGTCACCTGCCCCTCCTGCTACGGGGAGGGCCGGACCATCCGCAATCCCTGCCAGGAGTGCCACGGCCAGGGCCGTATCCGCACCCAGCGGACGCTGCGTGTACGCATCCCGGCCGGAGTCGACACCGGATCTCAGATCCGGTTGCCCGGAGAGGGGGAGGTGGGCTACCGGGGGGGGCCGGTCGGCGACCTCTACGTGGTCATCCGGGTCAAGCAGCATCCCCACCTCCAGCGCCGCGAGCAGGACATCTACTACGAACTCAACCTGAATATCGTGCAGGCGGCGTTGGGCGACGAGGTGGAGGTTCCGACCCTCGAGGGTCCGGTGATGGTCAACATCCCACCTGGCACTCAGTACGGACAGACTTTCCGCCTCAAGGGCCGGGGCTTCCCGCACGTGCGCGGCGGCCGGCGCGGCGACCAGTACGTCGTCGTCCGGGTCCTGGTTCCCAAGGATCTGAGCGAGGAGCAGCGCGCCCACCTGCGCAAGGTCGGCGGACTCACTGGCCGGCCGGAGCGGGTCAGCAAAGGCTTCTTCGACAAAATTCGTGAGGCGCTAGACCTCTGATTACGTAGGCCTCCTTACCATCCAGGGCCCGAGGTTCTCAGCGTTGTCGGCGGTAGAGGGCTGGGGGATACAGCGTCAGTTACAAAAACTCGGCTGATTGTTGGTGTTTGGCGAATAAAACCCTGTATATTGTCGGTTCAGGATGCTGACAGGCGCCAAGAAGGCCCGTCAGACGCCAAGCGGAGTGACAAGCAATGCAGAAGATTGACCTTGAGATGACCAGAGCCGAAGCCGAAGTTCGCGAGGTGCAGGCTCGCCTGCGCGTGGTTCCGATGAACGACGCCGCCCTCGCCCAGGCGCTGGAGAAGACGCTGCGGATCAAGCTGGACCGGCTCGAGCGGCTGCGCCAGTTGCACGGCAACAACTAGCCGGCTCGCAGGCGGCCGGATGGCGGCCGCCGGGATCTGGTCCGACGGCCGCGCTGGCTGTCATCCTCATGGCATGAGGCCGGGTCGATGACAGGTGGATGAGGTTTCGTTGGTGCGGCCCCGGGCCGGCAGGGCGGAGTTCCCTTGCGGGCGCTGATCACCGGGGCCGCCGGTCAGCTCGGCTCCGACCTGGCCAGGCTGCTCCCGGAGGCGGTCGCCGCCTCCCGCCGCCAGCTCGACATCGCCGACCCGGAGGCGGTGGAAGTCTGGCTGGAGCGGGTACGCCCGGAAGTGGTGTGGAACTGCGCGGCTTACAACGCCGTCGACCGGGCCGAGCAGGAGCCTGAACTCGCCCTACGGGTCAACCGCGACGGCCCCGCCCGCCTGGCGGCGGCTTGTGCGCGGCACAAAGTCCGGCTGGTCCACTTCTCGACCAATTTCGTCTTCTCGGGGGAGGCCGACGCGGCTTACAGCGAGCGCGACCGGCCTGATCCCCGCTCGGTCTACGCGGTTTCCAAGCTGGCTGGCGAACAGGCGGTGCTCTCCCGGCTGCCGGAGGCATTGGTGATCCGCAGCTCGGGTCTCTACGGGGTGGTCGGCTCGGCGGTTAAGGGTGGCAGCTTCCCAGAGCGGGTGATCCGTCGCGCCCGGGAAACCGGAAAGCTGCGCATGGTCGGCGACCAGCGACTCAACCCGACTTTCACCGCCGATCTCGCGGCCGGGTCGTTGGCGGCCCTGGACGCGGGTTGTCAGGGGGTCCTGCATCTGGTCGCCGCTGGTTGTTGCTCTTGGCTGGAACTGAGCCGGGAGGCGCTTCGGCTGGCCGGGGTCGAGGCGGAGATCGAAAGCGTGACCACCGCCGAACTCGCCGCCCCGGCGGCGCGGCCCCTCAACGGATGCCTGGTCTCGGTTCATCGCCCCCCGCTGCGAGACTGGCGGGCCGCCCTCGCCGACTGGTGGCAGGTCTTCCGGTCGGTGGCCGGTTCCGGGTCTTCGGCCTCGTAGCTGGGGCCGCTTTCAGGAAAGCCGGGAGGAGCGGGGCGGAGTCGGTGGGCCGATCCTCGGCCGCCGAGGAGCCGCTCCGGAATCGATTCCCGATCTCGCCGGGATCAGTGACGGCTCACTGGAGTCCGGTGCCGTAACCGCGGGCGTAGGCGATCGCGACCACCCAGCAGGCGATCGCCAGGAACGCGTTCTCCCGGAGCGGGGAGGAGCGGTTGACCCAGAAGTAGATGCCAGGCAGGAACACGATCGCGAACAGCCCGTAGACAACGTGGAGCAGGTAGCGGGGCGGATGAAGGCCGAACAGGATCACCCCGACCAGGCCCTGGACGGCGGTCAGCCCGATCATCAACAGGAAGCTGGACCGGTAACTGGGTGTTACGGACTGATGGCGCAGCAGCCGGTAGGTGCCCCACAGGCCGAGTACCACCGCGAACAGGATGAGGGCGAACCCGAAACGGTTGTGCAGGACGATCAGAAGCCGGTGCAGTGGGGCCACGAAACCAACTCTAGTGGCTCGGGTTGGAGCCGCCCTTCAGTACGCTGATGACCGTGCTCGAAGTCGCCGTGATCAAGACGGTACGGGCCCCGGTGCCCCCCGGGCGGATCCGGGACGCGGTCCGGGCGGCGGCCGGCCTGCCCGGACCCGCCGTCCGCCTGCGCGCGCTGGCGGGGCCGTGGGCGGGGTCTGTGAACCTCACGGTCAAGCTGACCGGTGACCGGGAACTGCGCCGCCTGGAGCGGGCCTTCTTCGGGGAAGACCACACCACCGATGTGCTCTCCTTCCCGGCTGAAGAGCCCGGGTACCTGGGCGACATCGCGGTCTCCTGGCCGCAGGCGCTGAGGCAGGCCGCCGAGGCCGGCCATGATCCTGTCACCGAGGTCCTGCTCCTCTGCGTCCACGGCTTCCTGCATCTGCTCGGGTACGACCATGGCGATGCCGCCGCCGAGCAGGAGATGTGGCAGCTGACCCTGGCCGGTTTGGGCCGGGCCGGGGTCGAGCCGTCGGCGAGCCGGCTGACCCGGTATTTTGAATAGGCCGCCCGGGGCTGGTCCCGGCGGCTTCGCCATGCCTGCGGAGGCGCCGCCGTCTCCGTCGCTGGCCCCCACCTGCTCCGATGCCAGAACCCTCCAATACCCTGCTGATCGTTGGCCTCGGCAACCCCGAGCCCGAGTACGCCGGGACCAGGCACAACCTGGGCCGGACGTGCGTTGCCGCCCTCGCCCGCCGGCTGGACGCCGATCGCCCCCGCCGGCGCTGGCGCTCGACAGTCTGCGCGGCCACCGCCGGAGACCACAAGGTTTGGATGATCCTGCCGGAGACGTACATGAACCTTTCCGGCCGGGCGGTGATGGAGGCGGTGCGGGACACCGGGGTGGGGATGGGCCAGGTCTGGATCGTTCACGATGAGCTCGACCTTCCCCTGTGCCGGCTCCGGATCAGGCTGGGTGGATCGACCGCCGGCCACAACGGGGTCGCCTCGGTGGCTGATCATCTGCGCTCCCGAGACTTCGTGCGCTTCCGGATCGGGATCGGCCGGGGCGGTGGTCAGGGAGGCACCCGCCATGTGCTGGGCCGGTTTTCCACGCCGGAGCGGGAACGCCTCGAGCAGGTGGTGGGAGGGGTGRCAGATGCCCTCGAACTGGCTATCCGGGAGGGAGTGGAACGAGCGATGGAACGTTACAACCGGGCCGGCGCGCTCGGCTGCGAGGAGCTGCCGTGACCACACTTTGGGAGGCGGCGCTGGCGGCGGGCGGGGGAGAGATCGACCGGTGGCTGGAAGGTCGCTCCGGCCGGCGGCTGCGGCTCGCCAACGTGCCCCAGCAGGCGTGGCCACTGCTGACCGCGGCCGCCGCCCAGCGGGCCGCGGCCGAGGGCCGTCGGGTGCTGGTCCTGGTTCCGCGCCCCGACCGCTTCGCCCCCGGGCTGCGGGCCTGGCTGGGAGGTGGCCTCCCGGCGGCGGTTTTCGAGGAGGTTACGGTTTCCTTTCTGGACCGGCCGCCAGCCTACGACGAATCGGTGGGGGCCCGGCTGGGGGCCGTCGCGCTTCTGGCCGGCGGCCGAGCCGGGGTGGTGGTTTCGTCGCGGCTGGCCATGCTCCGGCAGACCCTGGCCCCGGCGGCGGCCGACTTTTGGCTGCGGCTGGCGCCGGGGCCGGGACCGGGGCCCCTGCGCGCCGCCGCCCACCTGGTCGAGCTGGGCTATTCCCGCGAGGCACTGGTCGAAGCGCCCGGCCAGTTCGCGCTCCGGGGCGACATCCTCGATGTCTACCCGGTCGGCGCCACCACCCCGTTGCGGTGCGAGTTCTTCGGCGACGAGCTGGAGGCCATCCGCCAGTTCGACGTTGCCAACCAGAGATCGATCATGCCGGCCCGCGAGTTGCTGGTCGGCCCGGCCCGTGAGGGCCTTTTCGGCGAGGCCCGGGGCCGGGCGGCGGCCGCCCGGGTTCTCGCCGAGATCGATCTCGACCGCCTGCGCAACGACGTCAGGGCCGATTGGGAGGACGACATCGCCCGGCTCGAAGCGGGGATCGCCTTCCCTGGTTTCGAACTCTTCGCCGCATACCTGGAGCCCCAACAGCCGAGCCTGCTGGACCACCTGCGGCTGTCGGATCTGGTGATCGACTTCGAACCCCGGCGGCAGGCGCTGGCCCGCGACGAGGCGATCTCCGAGGCGGCCACCCAGGTCGCCGCCGAGGTGACCGGTGGCGAGTGGCCGGCCGGGTTCCGTCCGCCTATGGTCGACCCGGCTCGAACCGAGCCTTCGTCGTTCGCCCGGATCGAGGTGAGCGTTGGGGAGTGGACGGACGGGGACGATTTCGTGGACCCCGGCTGGCTGCCGGCGCCGATGGTCATGCAGGCGGGTGACATCCGCGGCCTGGTCGCCACCGGAGCCCGGATCGCCTTCTGCACCGAGCAGACCGAGCGGCTGGAGGCCCGGCTCGCCGCCGAAAGGGTGCGGGTCACCGACGGGGCCCTCGACCTGGACGCGCTGACCCCGCTGTGGGAAGGTGCCGCGATCTGCCCCATCGACCTGCCCGCCGGCTTCACGCTGCCCCCGCCCGGAGCCGGGCCAGCGGCCGCCCCGGGCGTGCTCGTTCTCAGCGACGCGGAGCTGTTCGGGCGGGTGCGACGGATCAGCGGCCGGCAACTGGGCCGCAAGTCGGCCTCCACTGAAGGCCGGCTTGCGCTCGAGCTGCAGCCCGGTGAACTGGTGGTCCACGTCGACCACGGGATCGGGCGCTTCACCGGGATGCGGTTGGTGGAAAGCGATGGCGCCGATCGCGAGTACATGGAGATCGAGTACGCGGGGGGCGACCGTCTGTTCGTGCCGGTGGAGTCGTTCGATCGGGTCCAGAAGTACATGGGAGGCGGGGAGGTGACTCCGGCGCTGCACCGCCTGGGTTCCGGCGATTGGGAGCGGGCCCGGAGTCGGGCCCGCAAGGCTGCCCAGGATGTGGCCGACGAGCTGCTCAAGCTCTACTCTGCCCGCGAGGCCCGGCCCGGGATTGCCTTCGGGCCCGACACCCAGTGGCAGCGGGAACTGGAATCTTCGTTCATCTACGACGAGACCCCGGACCAGCTGACCGCGATCAACGAGGTCAAGGCCGACATGGAGTTGGCCAGGCCCATGGATCGGTTGCTCTGTGGCGACGTCGGTTTCGGCAAGACCGAGGTTGCGATCCGGGCCGCCTTCAAGGCGGTCAACAGCGGGTACCAGGTGGCGGTGCTCTGTCCGACCACGGTGCTGGCCCAGCAGCATCACCTCGTCTTCTCCGAGCGCCTCAAGAACTTCCCGGTCGCTGTCGAGGTGATCTCCAGGTTCCGGACCGAGGCCGAGCAGCAGGCCGTGCTCGACGCCACCCGGGCGGGTCGGGTGGACATCCTGATCGGTACCCACCGGTTGCTCCAGAAGGATGTGCGCTTCGCTCGCCTGGGCCTGCTGATCGTGGACGAGGAGCAGCGCTTCGGGGTCATGCAGAAGGAGCGGCTGAAGAAGCTGCGGACCAACATCGACGTGCTCTCGCTCTCTGCCACCCCGATACCGCGGACGATGCACATGGCGCTTTCCGGCCTGCGCGACATGAGCGTGGTGCAGACACCGCCCGAAGACCGCCAGCCGATCAAGACCTACGTGACCGCGGATGATGACGATTTGGTGCGTGAAGTGGTGCAGAGGGAGCTTGACCGGCGGGGCCAGGTCTATTACGTCCACAACCGGGTCCGGACCATCGGCCGGGCTGCGGCCCGGGTGGAACGCCTGGTGCCGGGTGCGCGGGTGGCGATCGGGCACGGCCAGATGGACGAAGACCAGCTGGCGAGGGTGATGGTGGCCTTCGCCAACCACGAGTACGACGTGCTGGTGTGCACCACCATCATCGAGTCGGGTCTCGACATGCCCAACGTGAACACGCTGGTGGTCGAGGGCGCCGACCGCTTCGGCCTGGCCCAGCTCTACCAGCTCCGGGGTCGGGTCGGACGTTCCGGCCGGCGCGCTTATGCCTACTTCCTCTACGACCCGCGCCGTTCGCTGACCGAGGAAGCCGACAAGCGGCTGGATACCCTGGCCGGYCTCCACGAGCTMGGCCAGGGCTTTCGGATCGCGCTCAGAGACCTGGAGATCCGCGGTGCCGGCAACCTTTTGGGCAGCGAGCAGCACGGCACGATCGCCGCGGTCGGCTTCGAGATGTACGTGCAGTTGGTACAGCACGCGGTCGCCCGGCTCCGGGGCGACCAGGAGCCTGAGGACGCGCTGACCAGTTCCGAGGTCACCGTGGACCTCCCGCTCGACCACTTCATCCCTCGCAGCTACATCCGCGACGAGCGGCTTCGGCTGGGTGCCTACCGGGAGCTGGCCGCGGCCGACTCCGACCAGCGCCTGGATGCCTGCTTGCGCGGCCTCCGGGACCGTTATGGGCCGCCTCCGGAGCAGATGTCCAACCTGGTCTACTCGGTGCGGGTGAAGCTCCACGCCCGGCGGCTGGGGCTGAAGGCGGTGACCGTCGATGCCTCGGAGATCGTGGTTCGGACCGACCCCGGCCACTGGCTGAACGCGGACCGGCTGAGCGAGCGCTACGGAGAGGCCCTCCGCCTGGGGCCGAACCGGATCCGGCTGCGACTGGGCGATCTCGGGCGACGTTTCGGTGAGCAACGCGGATGGCGCGAGCACCTGGAAGGCCTGCTGGCCGAGCTCGAAGCGCAGCGCCCCCGGGAGGCGGTGTCCGCCGCCGTGGGGTGAGAGAATCAGCCTCGATGGCTGCCGCCTCCGAACCGCCGCCTTACCGACCCGGGCTGACCGCGGTCTTCGACGTCGCCCGTCGCCTGCGGGGGCCTGGCGGCTGCCCGTGGGACCAGGAACAGACCCATAGCTCGCTCCGGCCCTACCTGCTCGAAGAGACGTACGAGGTGCTGGAGGCGATCGACGCGGAGGACGACGCCAGGCTCCTGGAGGAGCTCGGTGACCTGCTCCTCCAGGTTGCGATGCACTCCGCGATCGCAGAAGAGCAGGGCCGCTTCACCGCTGAATCGGTGTCGGAGGCGGCGGCCGCCAAGATGGTCTCCCGGCACCCCCACGTCTACGCCGACGTCGAGGTCGCCTCGGCCGCCGACGTGCTGCGGAACTGGGAGCGACTGAAGGCCGCCGAGCACGAGGGGGCCGAAGCCCGCCCGTCACCGGTCGATCGAGTCCCGAAGGCGATGCCGGCGCTGGCCTGGGTGCACGGCATGCAGAAGCGGGCGGCCCGGGTCGGCGCCGACTTCGGCGATCCTTCGGGCGACGCCACCGAACTGGTACGGCTGGCGGAGCGGCTGCGGGATCCGGCTGAAGTCGGTAACGCCGAGTCCCTGATCGGCGATCTGCTCTTCACTGCGGTGAGCATCGCCCGCCGGGTCAGGGTGAACCCGGAGGACGCCCTCCGGAACGCGGGCCAGGAGTTCGCCGCCCGTTTCCGTCGGTTCGAGCGGCTCGCTGCCGAAATCGGCCGGGATCTCCATGAGCTCGAGCCGAGTCGGCGAGCGGAGCTTTGGGAGCGAGCCGGCGGCGCCGGCTCGTCCGCTGGTGATCCGGCGTTTTGATGAGCAGAGATTCCACAAACAGACCTGGGTTGCTATAGTTTGCTCACCGCGAACCGGTAGACCGGCAACCACCTTCCCACTCAACGTCCCACTCACGAGGTCCCAGTAAGTGCGTTTTCGAGGTGCGTCCGCGATGGCGGGCACGATCGATCGTCGCCTTCCCCTGCTCAAGCCGCTGCTCTGGAGCACGGTCGTGCTCGGCGCCTGCATCTGGGCCGCCTATGTGCTGGCTCAGCAGGTGGTGTACAACCATCGGGTCGCCGCCGAGGTCGACCGACTCCGGCAACAGAACGAGTTGATCGCGGCTCAGAACGACGCTTATGTGCGAGAACTGGCCGCGATCGAATCGGGCGAGTTGAAGGAGGAGGACGCCCGCATGAACGGATACGCCCTCCCCACCGAGAAAGTCTTCGTGATCAGACAGGCGCCCGGACAGTAGGCTGGCCGCCGCTCCCGGCCCGGAGTGATAGAATTCGACACGCGGAGTGGAGCAGCGGCAGCTCGTCGGGCTCATAACCC
>JRHI01001165.1_pt1 | contig 23646 bp, 18 predicted proteins | sample 215371 | NCBI WGS metagenome assembly JRHI01 (sample SAMN02929681, study PRJNA255918) | sediment metagenome | biome: cave system; feature: Ice Cave; material: Sediment; isolation source: sediment from deep within a dark volcanic ice cave with no known source of... ...
ATACTGTACATGCGCCCTCATTTGGAACAGCCTCTAAACAGAAACGCCACGGCTAGCGTAAGATACGTAGGTGGCCCGTCAACCCAGGGCCGTGGTGCCGCCAGCCAGGGGATGCCATGTTCTCGAATTCCTCACGTGCCGACTCAAACGATGGCCGTCGGGCTATCCGCGTCGGCAAGTACGAGGTGATCGGCCACATCGCCACCGGCGGCATGGGTGCCGTCTACCGCGCCCTCGACCTCGAACTTGGCCGCGAAGTCGCCCTCAAGATCCTCCCCCCCGAACTGGCCGTGAAGCCGGCTCTTCTCGAACGCTTCCGCCGCGAAGCCCACCACGCCGCACGACTCCGCCACGACAACATCGTAACCCTGTACGAGTTCGGCGAAGCTGCCGGCACACATTACCTCGCCATGGAACTCGTCGATGGCATCGACTTGCACGAGTATATCCGGCGCAAGGGACATGTCCGCTCCGACAAGGCCCGCCACATCCTCATCCAGGCCGCGAAGGCGCTGGACCATGCCCATCAGCAAGGCATCGTCCACCGTGACATCAAACCCTCGAATTTCCTAGTCACCCGCCATGGCGGCCGACTCCTCGTGAAGTTGACCGACCTGGGCCTGGCCCGCGAGGCCGCGGAGGACGAGTTCCGCGTCACACGGGTCGGCACCACAGTCGGCTCCATTGACTACATGGCCCCGGAGCAGGCCCGCGACAGCGGCGCCGCCGACATCCGCAGCGACCTTTACTCTCTGGGTTGCACCTTCCACCACATGCTGACCGGCAAGCCACCGTTCGCCGAGGGTAGCCTGACCGAACGTCTCTTCAAGCATCTCGAAGCCGAACCACCCGACGTGCGCGCGTTCAACCCACAGGTCCCGGACGACTTGCTGCGGATTCTGGCTCGCCTGCTGGCCAAGAAACCGGCGGAACGCTACCAAACGCCCGCCGAGTTGCTCCAGGACCTGGTCCGCCGAGCCAGGCCTTCGCACACCGACGAGACGGGTTCCGCCGAGAGCATCCACCTCGAACTGCCGGCGGCCTCCGCTCCCCATACCCCTCTGCCCGCAGCGACGGCAACACTTTCCCCACGGGACAGTCCACCGGAAGTCTCGTCATTCCTGCTGCCATCGGCGACCCCGGAACAGCACCGCGTAGCAGCCGGCCAGTTCGAACGGGCCAACGAAGTGCTCGCGCTGGGGAACGTCGATTACAGCCTCCAGCTTCTCCAGACCTGCTGCCGGCTCGATCCCAGCAACGCGACGTATCGCAAGGCGCTGCGTCAAGTTGTGCAAAGGCGGCAAAAGGATCGACCGGGTTGGGCCCCGCTCGCGTGGCTCTCATCGCTTGTGACAAGGGCCCGTTTGCGTGCGGACCTGCGGAGACAGGATTATGTGCGGGCCCTGGCTCGTGGCGAGGAGATCCTCGCACATTATCCATTCGACGTGAGTACGCAGCTGGCGCTGGCCGAGGCGGCGGACGGTTTGGGTCTGCTCGAACTTGCTGTGTGGATGCTCGAGGAGGCGCGGCGAAAAGAGCCGCGCAGTCCCCTTGTCCATCGCACCCTGGCCCGCCTCTATGAGAAGCGGGGCGATCTGAACCAGGCGATTGCGCTCTGGGACCAGGTACGAAAGCTCGATCCACAAGACGGTGAGGCTAGCCAGAAACTAAAGGACCTGGCCGCCAGCGAGACGATCCAGCGTGGCCGCTATCTGGAAGAGACCCAGCGTTGCCTGGGCGAGGGAACGTGACGCGGCCCAAGCACTGCGGGCGGTTACTTCATTCCAGCCCCTTCGTCATTTCTTCCTGGATCCGCGCCAGCGATTCCACGCCGACGGACAGGCGGATAAGGCCATCGCTAATGCCCTGACGCCGCTTCTCAGCGGGGCTGACATACCGGTGCGACGTGGTCCCTGGATGGCTCAGCGTCGTGGTCGTATTGCCCAGCGATGGGCTGAACGGAATGCCGCGCGCCTGGTGCAGGAAGCGATTCACCGCCTCGCGGCCGCCTTTTAACTCGAAGCAGAGCATGTTACCGTAGCCGCCCAGGAGCAGACGGTCGGCCAACTCGTGGTCGGGATGGTCCGCCAGACCCGGATAGATGACACGGCTGATCGCCGGCTGCTCCGTTAGCCACCCGGCCAATGTCGCGGCGTTGGCAGAGGCGGCTGCCATGCGCAAGGGGAGCGTGGCAAGGCCGCGCTCAGCCAGCCAGCAGTCGAAGGGGTTCGATGCCAGGCCCCAAATACTCGTCACCTGACTGACCGGCCCCAGCAGGTCGCCATTGCCGCAGACCGCGCCCAGGGTCACGTCGCTATGGCCAGCCATCATCTTGGTGAGGCTTTCCATGACCAGGTCGGCTTTCATTTCCAGCGGCTTGCACAGGACAGGCGTCGCGAAGGTGTTGTCCACCACCAGCTGGCAGCCGCGTTCGTGGGCCAGTTCCGCCAGGGCAGGCAGGTCTACAAGACGCAGCAGCGGATTGGACATCGTCTCGACGAAGAGCAATCGCGCCGGCTCATCCAGGGCGTCGCGCACCTGGCCGAGGTCGCCGGCGTCGACGAGAGTTGTCTGCACGCCGTAACGGCGGAACTCCTGGTCGAAGAGTTGCGTAGTCCGGCCATAGAGGCGATTGCTGGCGAGGATGCGGTCGCCCTGTTGCACCAGGGCCAACAGGATGCCACTGATGGCAGCCATGCCGGAGCCACAGATGACCGCCCACGTCGCCGCCTCCAGGTCGGCCACCTGGGCTGCGAGACGTCGAGCATTCGGATGGGCATCACGCGCGTAGATGAATCCCGGCTCCGCGGCGTCCATGATGCGATCGAGGGCGTCGAGGTCAGGGAGAGTGTAGACAGCGGACTGGTAGAGGGGTGGCACCAGTGGAAAGCTGGCGCCGAGATCCTCGGGACGGGGAGGTTGCTTGGCCATCGGTGTTACACTCGCGGTGTGGAAACAGGATGAGGGCGGCTTGTGACCTATTTGATGGAACCACGTAGCGATTAGCAAGCCGCCCGGCGCCGCGCGCCACGTACTACCGGATACAATGACTCTCCACGGCACCGGCGCTCGCTCGTCCCGCCGCCCGTCACCGAGATTTCGAGAGGATGTACGATGTGTCTCTGCCGCCATCTTTGCCTCTTATGGCCGCTGTTACTCTGCCTGACAGGCTGCTATCAACGGCCGGCGCCGCAGCCGATACTTATCGGTCATTTAGCGCCGCTCAGTGGACCGGCGAGGGTGCAGGGAGAGCATGCCCAGAAAGGGATCGAATTGGCCGTTGATGAGGCCAACGAAGAGAGTAACCGCATCGCCGGCCAGCCAGTGAACGTGCTGCACGCCGACATTGTCGCTCAAGGTGATGCCATACAGAATCAGACGGTGCGGCTGGTCACCATCAACCACATCACTGCTTTGCTGTGCGGCCCCGACGCCGCCGGGCTCGAACGCATTGGGCGGGCCGCTCAGCCTTACAATCTCCCCGTCGTCTCCGCTGCCACGCTCTCCGAAACCGGCGGCAATGACTACGTCTTTACCACAGCGGCTCCGCCGGCATACCAGGGACAGGTCCTGGCTCGGTTCGCTGCCGAGACGATCAAGCCGGCCAGCGTGATTGTCCTCAGCGACAGCCGCAGCAGCACCGGCACCAGCCTGGCGACGGCTTTCATCCGCGAGGCGGCCCGCGGTAAGGCTGGAGCTGTCGATCAGTGGACCTACCAGGCGGAGGCGGATTTCCCGGAACTGATCAAGCGAGTAAAGAAGGCACAGCCGAAGGCGATCCTCGTCGCCGGCGCGGCCGCCGACCTGGCAAGACTGCGAGCGCAGCTGCACGAGGCGGCCCCCCAGGCACCGCTGCTGTTTGGCGCGGAGGAGGGGAGCGTGCCTACGCTGACCATGGACGAAAACGCGCCCGGAAAGGCATACCTGGCCAGTGTTTTCGCCACCGAAGGCCTGACGACCGCCGGTCAGGAACTGGCCGGGAGGTACCGCGAGAAGTTCGGCCAGGATCTGGACGTCCACGCCTCTCTTGCTTATGACGACGCCCGCGTTCTCTTTGAGGCGATGCGGCGGGCGCACGGCAGCGCCGGCCAGCCCGTGCGGAAGGAACTGCTGGCGCTAGAAAACTTCGAAACTCTCACCGGCCCGCTCACTTTCGATCGCGACCACCGGGCGAACCGGCCGCTTTTCGTCCTGCAACTGGAAGGGAGTCATGCGAAAATGATCAAGCGCTACGATCCCGAGTCGAATTGATCGTGTGCCTGGACCTCACTCTTTTCAGGCCGCTCGGCGCGGTGAGCGCATCGCCGTCTGATGGGATCTGCTCGTTTCTGCCTCTTCCTGTTTGCGCCACAACAAGAGCGTGAAGGACGGCACCAGGAATGGCCGCACCACGAACGTATCAAGCAGCACGCCGAAGGCCAGGGCAAAGCCAATCTGCACGAGTGTACTCAGCCCCGCTAGCATCAGCGTGGCGAACGTCCCCGCCATGATGAGGCCGCAGGACGTGATCGTGCCGCCGGTACCGGCGAGGGCACGCCGCATGCCGGCCTCCGCTCCCAGCCGTTTGCGTTCCTTCATCGCCCGCATGATGAGCAGGATATTGTAATCCTCGCCCACCGCCACCAGGATCGTGAACAGGAAGAAGGGCACTCGCCAATCCACCACCCCGAGCTGCCGGCCGACCAGCAGGCCTGCCAGTGTTGTCGCGCCCAGCGTGGCGTAATAGCTGAACAGCACCGTCACCAGCAGGTATGTCGCCAGGTCCAGCTGGCGCACCAGCAGGAGCAGGATCAGGAATACGCCGCCCAGCACCATCCAGTTGATCCGCTCCCGGTCGCTCTCGGTGATGAGTGCCATGTCGTGGGCGCTGACTGTGACGCCATAGCACTCCGCCTTCACACCGCCCAGCACCTTGCCGGTTCGGGGTAACTCGTCTTCCAACCAGGTCTGAATCAGTTGCAGTGTCGCGACGCTCTCTGGTGCGAAGGGATCGGAGCGCAGGACCACGTCGAGGCGTGTCACCGAGCGCGGCAGAGTTCCCGCTGACGACGCCGACAACGCACCCACATAGAGATCGCGTACCGTGCGATCCACCTGATCTCGAAGAGGGTTAGTCCTTTGCTGCGCGGAGCGTAGGAGCGAGCCGAACAGTCCCTTCACCGGCGCGGGCGATGGCGGCGTCGGCGCCAGAGGCGTGCCGAGCGGCTGGGTCAGACTGCGCACCTCGGCCACGTTGGGCAGATTGCCGAAACCACGGCTCAGGTGGGCGACGAGCGCGCGCCCCTCCGGGCTGTTCCAGTCGGTCGGCGCAACGAGCAGCACGGTCACCGGCCCGACCTCGCCGGCCGAGAAGTGCCGCTGGATGACGGCAAGACCCCGCACACTATCACTTGACGAGGCTAGCTCACCGGTCGGCCTGAAGTCGGGACGGACACCCACGCCGAGCAGCACCAGCGGTAGCAAGCCAACGGCGGCGACAGTCCAGACGAGCACCGGACGGGCAACGACATGCCGGCTGATGCGATCCCAGGGTGTCGCGCGCTGCGGACCTTGCGGCCGGGTCGGCGCGAGGTGTGGCCAGAAGGCATGCTTGCCCAGCAGGTGGAGCAGGCTCGGCGCCAGCGTGAGCGAGGCAAGCAAGACCACCGCCAGGCTCAGGGCGATGGCAGGGCCGGCGCAACGGACCTTGGCAAACTCGGCGAATCCCATCAGGCCGAGACCGCAGATAACAGTGCCGGCACTCGCCGCCAGTGAACCACCGACCGCCGTGACGCTGCGGCGGATGGCTGCGTGTGGGGTCTCCCCTGCGACGAGTTCCTCGCGGTAATGGCTGATAAGGAACAGGCAGTAGTCGGTCCCCGCGCCGTACAACAGGACGATGGCGAAGACCTTGCTGACGTTGACCAGATAGACCCCAGGAATCAGGGTCAGCAGCGCGAGGATGCTCAGGGAGATCCAGGTCGAGAGAGCGATGGTGACGAGAGGTACCAAGGCCAGCAGCGGCGCCCGATAGACCAGAAGCAGCACTATCAGAACCAGGCCTATGGTCGCGAGGGTCGTGGCGTGCAGGCTGTCGGCACTAGCGCGGGTCAGGTCGCGGCCGACGCCGGCCGGGCCAGTGACCAGCAGCCGCGGTGGGTTGGGACCGGCTTCGGCCAGCCGTTGCCGGAGGACCGCCTCGACCCGGTCCACTGTCTTGCGTGTCTGCAGCGCCAGGTACGGCGTCTGCAGCGCTACCTGAATTAGTACACACTGACGGTCCGCGCTGATAAGACGCTGGCCGACGAAGGCGCTGCGGTGGGAGGCGATCCGGCCCAGTTGCAGGTCCGGCTCCCGTTCGGCCAGGCGAGACAGGTCGGCGACGAGCCGATCCGCCAGGGCGAGGTCGTCCTTACCGAGGGGTTGGCCAGGCCGTTCGAGCGCAAAGATGAGTCGGCTGGCGAAAACCTCCTGGGGAAAGGCCTGCTGTAGGACGTGGTAGCCGCGCACACTGTCGCACCGGGCAGGCAGGAAGCTAATGTCGTCGTCCTGACTGCGCGTGTCCCACGAGGGCGCGAGGAGAAACAAGGCCACTGCGCCGAGGAGCCAGGCGGCGCAAATCATGGGCGCATAGGCAGCCGTGATACGGCCCAGGAAGTTGAACATGCCCGTAGTCTCCCCACTACCGGGCAGAACGCCGCCCAGGAGGTTGTCATGCAGAGGGCCGGCCATTCATCGGCATGCCCACCGGGAAGACTGCAGAAAAAGTGCTGGCTGGAGCGAGATCGCGGAAAACTCGTGGTCGCGCGGCAAAATGGCTTGACAGGGTAGCGCGGGCGGAAGGACACTACCACCACCGCTCTCTTCCATGGTCCTCGGGTCGGAGTCCACTCTGCCATGAAAACCGCAGCGATTCGCAAGCTCCGCGCCCACCTCGCCGCGGGCGGGCCGACCTATGGGCTTTGGGTGACGCTGGAGTCGGCGAGCATCACGGAGATGGCGGTGGCGCTCGGCCTCGACTGGGTGGTGATCGACGCGGAACACGGGCACCTGGACTGGAAAGAGATTCTGGAGCACGTCCGGGCCACGGTGCGCAGCGACACAGTGGCCCTGGTGCGGTTGGCCGAATTGAACGGCGGGCTCATCAAGCGAGCGCTCGACATCGGCGCCGATGGCGTCGTGCTGCCGTGGATGGAGACGGCGGAGCAGCTGCGCCAGGCGGTGGCATGGGCACAGTATCCGCCCGCGGGAAAGCGTGGAATGGGCGGCGAGAGAGCGACCGTGTGGGGCCAGTGCCTGGCCGAACACGTCCGCGAGGCGGCAGAGAACGTGCTGGTGGTGCCGATCGTGGAGTCCGTGCAAGGTGGGAGGAACATCGAAGAGCTGGCCGCTGTGCCCGGGGTGGACCTCTTCTTCCTGGGGCCTGCAGACTTCTCCGCGACCGCTGGCCACGCGGGAGAGTGGGAAGGGCCGGGTGTCGGCGAGCAGCTGCTGGCGATCAAGGACGCGATCCGCCGCCAGGGCAAGCATTGCGGTGTGATGACGACCAGTCTGGCCGACCTTGACCGCCGCCGCGGGCAAGGGTTCATGCTGCTGACGCTGGGGCTCGACTGCGGGCTACTGCTGCGGAGTCTGCGGGCAGCCCTGGGCCAGGTTGGCCGCGACCGACCATTAATGACTGCGCTGGTTCCAGGCGAAGGTTCTACTGGACGGAGCCGCTAAAATGACGAAGGGAGGGCGCAAGTTTCTCGTGCCCCTTCAAACCGAGGAGAATCTGCGATGGCCATGGACCAGGACCCGGACAACCTGGATCCGACTCGTGAAGCGCTCGAGCGGATGCGGGGTCCCGTGCTGCTCGAGTTCGGGACGGCATGGTGTACCTACTGCCGTGCCATCCGTCCGCAGGTAGCCGCGCTCCTCCGCAGATATCCGGCAGTCCGCCACCTGACAATCGAGGATGGTAAGGGCAGACCGCTGGGACGATCCTTCCAGGTGAAGTTGTGGCCGACGTTCGTTTTCTTGAGGGACGGGCAGGTCGTGGAACAGGTGTCCCGGCCGGTCCTTTCCGAAGTCGAGAAGGGTTTGCAGGCCATTGCAGGGAATCCCAATGCGTGACCCAAGTTCCCAGGAGCCTGAGCCGACCGGCGAACGCGGAGAGGCACCGATGTCTGAAGCGCACGAACCGGCACCAGGGACAAATGACGCCGCGCCGCCTGCGAACGCCCCGCGCCGCTTGCACCGCGGCGTGAATGGATCAGGGTCAGCCAGCAACAGGCAGAGGTCTCTTATCCAGGGCGGCTCTCTGCGACTATTCCGCCTTGGCGGTATCGACGTGTTCCTGCACTGGTCCTGGCTTATCGCCGCCTACTTGCAAATCCGCTATCGCGCCGCGGACGAATCGGCGAAGGAGCTCGCCTGGTACTGGCCCGTACTCGAGTACCTGGCCCTGTTCGGCATCGTGCTGATGCATGAGTTCGGCCACGCTCTGGCATGCCGTTCGGTCGGCGGAATTGCCAACCGCATCATCCTCTGGCCGCTGGGCGGCATCGCTTTCGTCAATCCGCCGCCGCGCCCGGGAGCCTTTCTCTGGAGCATCGCGGCCGGTCCCCTGGTGAACCTGATCCTTGTGCCCATTACCCTAGGTCTCTGCATCCTTAGCTTGTTCGCAGGCTGGCACGACGCGGCGCCCGCGTTGGACAGGTTCCTCTTTATCGTGGCGGGCATCAATCTGCTCCTGCTCCTTTTCAACCTGCTGCCCATCTATCCGCTGGACGGCGGCCAAATCCTGCAAGGAGTGCTCTGGTATTTCATCGGCCGGGCTCACAGTCTGCTTGTCGTGTCGGTGCTCGGGTTGGTGACCTCGGTGATCGCGCTGGCCGTGCTGCTGGGCGCCCAGCTTCTGGGAACCACCACCTCGCTCTGGATGCTCATTCTCATCGCGAGCTTTGCGACTCTGATGTGTCTGGGAGGCGTGCACCGTGCGTGGGCGCTGATGAAGGTGTTCCAGGCGCCGTGTTACGAGGAATATCGCTGTCCGGGCTGCAAAGCAGCGCCGCCCGCAGGTGAGTTTTGGACCTGTACCCGCTGCCTTTGCCGCTACGATACTTTCGCCCATGGGACCGTCTGCCCGCGCTGTAGCCGGCTTCCACGCACAACGATGTGTCCGGAGTGCTACGGAAGCTATCCGTTCGCCGACTGGGGTGGCACCGTTGCATCGGTCCAGGCGGCGCCGCAGCCACAGTCACAGCCGTTGCCCGTGCCGCCTCGGCTGGAAAGGACTGCGACGCAGTTGTCTCCCGGAATGCGCGCTGTGTGGGCACTGATGGTCGGTGGGATCGTATTAGCTGTTGGTTGGGCGATCGCGGGTCGGGACCATGCGACGACGGTGCTGGTGCTGGCTCTGGGTGGAGCGATACTGGGGGCGACCGGAGCGGAGGGTCTCTCGCGCAGCATGAACGCGGGGCGGGCGCGCGGCCAACTCCGCGGCATCTGGTGGTTGGCGACGCTGGATGGGAAGGCGCTGCCCGGTGCTGGACCGGAAGCGGTGCAGATGACGATTCAAGGGGACGGGTTTTTGGAACGGATGGGCGATCGAGTGACCGCCAAGGGGTCATACTGGCTAGACCCGCTGAAGGAGCCGGCCTGGATCAATGTCCTGCCAAGAACCGGCCCCGGCGCGGGCAAGACGTACCTGGGGATCTACAAATTGGTCGGCACGGCACTGACGATGTGCGTGGCTGAACCCGGTGAGCCGCGGCCGGCGGAGTTCGTCGCCAGTCCGCCGCAGTCTCACCTGCTTGAGTATGAGCGGGAATAGTGAAATCAGCTCGGCCAGGGAAGACCCCTGACTCCTGGAGGCGGTGCCCAACGGACCCGGGCCAGTTCACTCGAATAGCTTGCTCACCGATTCGTTGAAGTGGATGCACTTGATGGCGTCGGCGAGCAATTTCGCCACGCTTAGCACCTTGATGTTCGGCAACTGCTTCTGAGGCGGTAGCGGAATGCTGTCGGTGATGACGAGTTGTCGGATCGGCGCCTCGCGCAGCCGTTCAATGGCAGGACCGCAAAGCACCGCGTGCGTGGCGCAGGCATACAGGTCGCGCACACCGTTGTAGCGCGCGACGTTCGCCGCTCCCACCACGCTGCTTGCTGTCGAGATCATGTCGTCGAAGATCACCGCTGTCTTGTCTTGCAGCGATGCGCCGATAAGGTTTGCCTGCTTCGTTTCGGTCGCGCTGGAGCGGCGCTTATCAACGATGGCGATGGCGCCACCGAGCTTCTTCTGATACATGAGCGCCCGCTTGATGCTTCCTTCGTCCGGACTGAGCACCACGAATTCGCTCATGGGGATATTGAGACTGCGGATGTAATCGTTGATGACCGGGGCCGCGTGGAGGTGATCGACGGGGATGTTGAAGAACCCCTGAATCTGGGCGGCGTGCAGGTCGAGGGCGAGAACGCGGCTGGCCCCCGCGATGGTAATGAGGTCGGCCACCAGCTTGGCGGTGATGGGCACGCGGCCAACGTCCTTGCGGTCCTGGCGCGCGTAACCGTAGTAGGGTAGCACCGCCGTGATCCGCGCCGCACTCGCGCGTTTGAAGCTGTCGAGCATGGTCAACAGCTCCATGATGTTGTCGTTGACCGGCGGGCACGTCGGCTGCACGAGGAAGATGTCCCGGCCGCGCACGTCCTCCTCGATCTTCACCGAAATCTCACCATCGGGGAAGTTCGCCAGGGTAATCTTGCCGAGCGGATCGCCCAGGGCATGGGCGATCTTCTCCGCCAGCGGCAGGTTGGCCCGCCCGCTAAAAACCTTCAGCTTGTGGTTGCTCATCACCGCTCGGTTCCCCTGCTCATCCCATAACTCCGTATCCGTAGGGCGTCTTGACGATGTCGTTCTCCTCGAAGCGGTTCAACCGCAGGGGAGCAATGTCCAGCGTCGCCGCCTGGCCATCGACGATCAATTCCGCCATCAGCTCGCCTACAACGGGCGACATCTTGAAGCCATGCCCACTGAAGCCGACGGCGCAGTAGGCACCCTGGACGTTGGGCAAACGATCCAGGATCGGGTGCCAGTCGGGCGTGATGCCGTAAAGGGCGCCGTAGCCGCCTCGGCCATACCCCCGGTGCATGGCGGGATAGCGCCGGCTAAGGCGCTGACGAACCTGCGGCAACCAGTCGCCGTTGGCCGCCTCGTTGTAATGATCCGGATCGACGGGTTCCTGCAACTCCTCTCCGGCCAGGCTGCCGGCGTGGATCATGTCGCCGTGGGTCGGCTTGAAGTAGATTCCCTGGACGAAGTCGCAGTAGACAGACCCGCGGCGGCCGAAGTCGGAGGGCCGGCGGAACAACGCCACTTGAGTACGGCATGACTGCACCGGCAGACGCCACTTCGCGGTGCGCGCCAGCTGCGCCGCCCACGGGCCGGTGGCAAGGATGAGTGTGCGGCACTCGTAGAGGCCCTCGTTCGTTTCGACGCCTGCAACGCGGTCGCCTTCGAGGACAACGCTCTTGACTTCCACGCCGAGGCGGATGTCGGCACCTTCGCGGCGCGCGGCTTCAGCGAACGACGCCACGACCTGTACCGCCTCGACATAGCCGGCCTCGGCCTCGTAAGCGGCCAGTTCGTCCTCGCCCAGACGGACATTGGCGTCAATGTCGGCCAGTACCTGGGCGGTAACCAGGCGAACGTCGATGCTCAGTTCTCGCTGCATGGTCAAATTGGCTTCCAGCGCGGCCCGATCGCGTTCGTTGACCACCACCACCATGCCGGTGCGCGTGAATACGGGCGGTCCGCCGACAACGTCGTCGAAGCGCTCGAAAACGCGCAGGCTCTTCTGGGCCATGGCCGCCGTCAGCCGGTTCGAGTAGTGTTGGCGGATGATGGCTCCCGACTTGCCGCTGGAGCCGGCTCCCAGGTACGCCTTCTCCAGCAACACGACCCGGCCGACGTGGCGTCGGGCCAGCGCATGAGCCACGCTGGTGCCGATGACACCACCGCCGACGATGAGCACGTCACAGGTCACGGCCATGGAGGATTCCTACCGTCGGGAAGCGAGCCTGAACACCGAACGCTGCCATCTTACCCGAAAGCGGGCGTACTGAGGAGTGGACATACCCACTGAAGCCGGCAAGGAACTTTGGAGCGGCCAGGCAGGCTGGAACTTGACAGGACGCGCCGCGCAGTCGTACTTTCCAGAGATGACCATCGAGCCATCGACTCTCCATTTTGTACAACTGCTTTGGCGCCCTGTTGGGCGAACTACATGACCAGGAAACTGCAGCGGCTGCTAAAGGTGTTCCGGCTGCATCCGCGGCTTGTGTCGGGAGTCGTGCTCGGACTCGTCCTGCTCGGCTCCCTCGGCGGGCTCTCGGCCTGGTACTTTGGCCCCGATTCGCATCTCGCCGCCGCCGAGCAGGCTCTGGAGCGGCGCGACTATGCCGAAGCACGCCGGCACCTTTCCCAGAGCCTGAGGTGGAACCCGCAAAACGCCCAGGTTCATTTTCTGGCCGCGCGGGCGGCCCGCTGCGCCGGCGACCTCGACACGGCGGAGGAGGAACTTCGCGTCTGCCAAAGGCTGCGCGGCCCAGGCGACGCCATCAGCCTGGAGCGTGCACTGATCCGCGCACAGCGCGGCGATCGAGAAATCGAGGACTATTTGGAGCATCGAGTCCAGCAGGGTGACCCGGGGACACTGTTCATCCTGGAAGTGTTGACCCAGCTTTACCTGGACACCTATCAGCTTTTCAAGGCCCGGCACTGTCTGGATTTGTATCTGGAGCGGCGACCCGATGACGTCAAGGCCCTCCTGGGGCGCGGTTTTATCTGGGAGCGTCTCTTCTCCTATGCCGATGCCGTGCAGGACTATCGTCGAGCGGTCGCGGTGGATCCGCACAACCACGAGGCCCGACTCCGCCTGGCCCAGACCCTTCTGGTGACGGGTCCGGCGGATGAAGCGGCGGAGCAATTCGTACACAAAGAGCAATCCAAGGACCTGGCCGTGCGTCTTGGCCTGGCCCGCGCCCGCCGGCAGCAAGGACGAATTGAGGAGGCACGCCAGTTGCTCGATGCTCTCCTGAGCGAGCACCCGCGGCATCCCGGCATTCTCGCCGAGTTGGGTCATGTCGCCCTGGAACAGGAAGACACGCAGCGGGCCGAAGGTTGGCTGCGCGAAGCCGTGACCTTGAGTCCAGCCGATCGCGAGGTGTTGTACAATCTGTGTCAGTGCCTCCAGGAGCGCGGTCGGTTCGAGGAACTTCACGAAATGCAGACCAGGCTGCAACGCCTCGATGGCGACCTGAAGCGACTGGGCGAACTGAGCAAGGCCGTGCTGAAGACGCCCAACGATCCCGCCTTGCGTTACGAAATGGCACAGCTCTTCCTGCGGAATGGCGAGGAAGCCGAAGGCCTGCGTTGGCTGAAGCTGACTCTGCGCGAAGATCCAACTTACCGGCCGGCGCAGCAGGCATTCGCGGAGTACCTCCAGCGAAAAGACGGGCCGGAGCCTGCTGCCCGCCACCGACAGCAGGCCGACGCGCCAGGCGCGGCACCAGATTCCATGGGCGAAGAGCGCAAGAGAAAGCGCTGAGCGGGGCCCGCGAGCGTTGCCGGTCTCCCCGGGAAAAAACGTGCTCTGACTGAACTTCTGTGTTGACAGGGAGTTTGCGCGAGAAGATAGTAGAAGTGTTGCCCTTCAGAAGAGGAAGGTCCATTAGCTGTCTCGTACCCATTCATTTTTTCAGTCGAAGGGGGTTTGCGAATGCCACAGTTTCGTCTTTGGAAACGCTGGTCGGGGTTCACCCTGATCGAATTGCTGGTGGTGATTGCGATCATCGCCATCTTGATCGGCCTTCTGGTGCCCGCCGTGCAGAAGGTGCGCGAGGCGGCGGCACGCGTGCAGTGCCAGAACAACCTCCGGCAACTTGGGATCGCTTGCCATAACTGCAACGACACAAACCTGAAGTTGCCACCGATGTCCGGTCCCTTTGCGGGAGCGGGCAGCAACGGCAACCTGTTCTACTGGCTCCTGCCCTACATCGAACAGGACAACCTGTTCAAGCTGCACCAAAACCCGTCCTACGCGTGGACGCTACCTGGCGAACCGGACCCGGGACCGATCGTCAACCAGACGGTCAAAACCTACATGTGTCCGGCCGACCCCACTAACCAGCCCGTGCAGATGTGGAGCGGCGGCTGGGCATGTGGTAGCTATGCCGCGAACTACCAGGTCTTCGCCAACCCAACGAACTGGGACACCTCGTTCTCGGCGCGTATCCCCGCCACGTTTCAGGATGGTACGTCCAACACAATCCTGTTCGCGGAGCATTACGCTCGTTGCCAGGGCCGCGCGAACCTGTGGGGGCACGGCAGCTGGAACTACGATTGGATGCCGGCCTTCATGACCTGGCGGGCCCAGGGCACAAGTGCCAAGTTCCAGATCCAGCCGACCCAGAGTCAGTGCAACAAAGATCTCGCGTCGACCCCGCACACGGGTGGCATGCAGGTCAGCCTCGCGGATGGCAGCTGCCGCAGCCTCTCGCCGGGCATCAGTAGCACGACCTACTGGTACGCTTGCACGCCGGCGGGCGGCGAAGTCCTTGGATCTGACTGGTAACCCTGCGCTACGGTCACGGCATCAGCGCCTTGAACCGTAGCAGTCCGACGAGCAGCGGTGTGGGCCGGACGAGTTTGGTGCCGGCCGCACCGCCTTCTGTTTTCCCTCAGGAAAGGAAACAAGACTTGCCATGTGGTTGCAACGTTTGAGAACCCTGGTATCAATTGCCCTCGGCGCTTGCTTGCTGATTGGGAGCGTCGCCGGTTGTCAGAAGGGACGGGCAACGGTGTCCGGAAAGGTCACGTTCAACGGCAAGCCCCTCACTGCCGGCACGGTTGCCTTCGTCGCTTCTCCCAGTGTCATGGGCACTGGAACGATCAAGCCTGATGGGACCTACACCATCAGCGACGCGCCGGTTGGCAACGTCACGGTCACGGTGAACACTCCGCCCGTACCCCTCGGACATGTGAACATGGAGAAGCCGCCCAAGGGCATGGGGGCGATGCCCGCGGATATGATTCCGGAGGGGGAAGCGAAGTCGGGCGGGTCGGTTACCATCGTTCCCGCTCCCCAGAAATACAACAGTGCTGATACGTCTCCGCTCAAGTTCACCGTCGCCCGAGGCTCGCAGACCTACGACATCGCCCTGGTCCCGTAAATTCGTCCTGTGACGGGGTGGATCGAACTGTGTGGAACCGGGCGGGGGAAGCCCTTTCCCCCGCTCCGTCGTTTCCAGGACCAAACGCCGTCATGCTTTCGCGCTGCCTGAGCCTGTTCCGAGCCTTTCGCCGTCGGCCGCGTGCAAGTTTCCTCTGCGCCATACTCGTGATTCTATTGGCTGTGGCCGGGTGGATGCTTGGTCGCCACTTCTGGGCTGATTATCAGCTGCATGCCGCCCGTGAAGCTATCGCGCGCAAGGACTTTCACGAGGCCAGCACTCATCTGGCCGCCTGCCTCACGCTGCGCCCGGACGAAGGGTCAATCCGCCTGCTGGCTGCGCGCTGTGCCCGCCGTGGCGGCCGTTACGAGGAGGCCGAGGAGCAACTCCATCGCTGCCGGGCCCTCCTCGGGCCCGTACCGGAAGTGACGCTCGAGCGGGCCTTGCTCTGCGTCCAGCGCGGCGACCTGGGAGAAAACGAAGGCTATCTCAAGGCTATTATTGGGCCCGACCATCCCGATGCCCCGCTGGTTCTGGAAGCCTTGGCCCAGGGATATGCCAAGACGGATCGATTGCTCACGCTTCTCGAATGCACGGACCTCTGGCTCCACATCCAGCCAGAAAGCAGCGATGCCCAACGCTGGCGCGGTCATGCCTGGGAACGGCTGGGCAACAATCCGGCGGCCCTGGAAGCGTACCGCCATGCGCTGGAGGCCGACCCGCGGAACGACGACGCGCGGCTCAGTCTCTCCGAACTCCTGCTGGACCGGCTTGGCCAGCCCGCCGCGGCACGCTCTCACTTTGAACTGCTGAGTCAGCGCCAACCGGAAAACCTGCGTGCCCGGATCGGCCTGGCACGGTGCCAGCAGCGTCAGGGACACCTCGACGAGGCAGAGAAGACACTGGCCGATCTGCTGGCACGGCAGCCCGAAATGCCCGAGGCGCTCTCGGAGCGCGGCCAGTTGGCTCTCTCCCGAGGACGCTTGCAGGAGGCGGAAGATTACCTCCGCAAGGCCGTGGCACGGGCGGCCGACGACGTCGAGGCGCTCTACGCGCTGAGCCAGTGCCTGCAAGCCCAGGAGAAGGTGGAGGAGGCGCGGACCTACCGCGAACGTTGGCACGCCTTGCAGAAAGACCTCAACCGTCTCGACGAGATACTCCCAGCGATCGGCAAGAAGCCAGACGACGCGGACCTGCGTTGTGAGGCCGGCGTCCTGTGTCTGCGGTATGGGAAGGAGCAAGATGGCCTGCACTGGCTCCGCACCGCCCTGCAGGTAGCACCTGCCCATCCCGCCACGCACCACGCTCTCGCCGATTATTACCGGGAGCGCGGCCGGGTCGGCCTGGCCGAGGAACATCTCCGCTTTTTCCGGCCGGCTGGCGATGTCAGCCAATCCGCCAAAGCACCGCCGTGAACGAGGTCGGCAACACAGCCCTTACTCGTTTGGGGCCAAGCCCTGGGGGTTTCATCCGTGAGCGACCGTCGGCAGCGAATCCTGGCATTCTTGAGACGGCACCTCGTCAAGTTCGTGGCCGTCCTCGTGTGCCTCCTCGCGCTGTGCGTCTACCTGGCAGGCCGGCGGCTGTATTACGATTATCACTTGGCCGCGTCCGAACGCGCCGCGGCGCGGTTCGAGTTCGACGAGGCGCGGGACCACCTGGCCGCATGTCTCAGGCTGAGGCCGAACGACGCCGGTCTCCATTTCACCATGGCTCGGGTCGAGCGTCGCGCGGGTCGCTATGACGTCGCCGAGGATCATCTTCGCCAGTGCCAGAAACTGGAAGGGATACGCCCGGCTAACGCGCTCGAATGGTCCATGCTCCGCATGCAGGAAGGCGAAGTCGTCGAGCAAGAGCGCGTCCTCCAGGCATGGGTCGATAAGAGCTCGCCAGACACGCCGCTGATCCTGGAAGCCATGGCTCAGGGATACATCCACACGTACCGGCTCGAGGGCGCCATGTATTGCCTGGACCGGCTGCTGGAGATGCAGCCGGACAACGTGCTGGCCCTGCTGTGGCGTGCGCATCTCTGGCAGACAGTGGGCAACCGCGCCAGGGCGGAACCAGACTATCGCCGCGCCATGGAGTTGCAGCCGGACCTTCCGCAGGCCCGCGTGGAACTGGGCGACTACCTCCTGCTTTGCAATCGGCCCGAAGAAGCCGCTGAGCAGTACGAGTACGTCCATCAACGGCATCCCGACCATACAAGGGCGCTGCTGGGACTGGCACGCTGCTGCCTTCGCACGTCGAAGCGTGACGAGGGGAAGGTGCTGTTAGACGCATTATTGCTAAAGGCACCTCACGATGCCGATGCACTCGTCGAGCGCGGCAATCTCGCCCTTGGGGGCGAGGCACCCGCTGACGCTGAATCGTTCTTTCGGGCGGCCGTGGCGGAAGAACCTTGCAACATGCAGGCGCATTACCTGCTGGCGCAATGCCTGCAGCAGGAAGGGAAAGATGAGGAGGCCCGGAAACATCGAGATGCAACGGAGCGCATTGAAGCCGACTTGAAGCGACTGGAAACAGTGTTTGGCCTCGTTGCTCAGAATCCGCACGATCCCGCTCCGCGGCGCGAGGCGGGTCTCATCTGTCTTCGCAACGGCCAGGAGAAGGAAGGAGAGCGCTGGCTGCTCAGCGCCTTGCAGGAGGCGCCGCAGGACGAGGCGACGAACCGCGCCCTGGCGGACCATTTCGAGCAGGCCGGCAAGCCAGACCTGGCGGCACCTTATCGGCAGGCGGCCGCTTCATCTCGTGGTGCCCCGGCGGTCTTGCCCGCTCCCGCAAAGGGGTCTCGGCCGGCGCCTAACTGAGCTCCACGGACGCCTACAGTTCCGAAGCGAGTCAACTCGCTCGAAATAGGCTTTCAGGCGATGCGTGAAGGGTTGCGCGGACGCAGGAACAAACCATAGACCAGGGCCCCTGCCGCGATGAAGCTCACGCCGGCCAGCGCCTCGACCTGTTGCTTTATGAACATATTCCCAAGGATCAGTGCCGGCATCACGACGTAGAGCATTGGCACCACCGGGTAACCCCAGCAGCGGTACGATCGGGGAGCGTCGGGCATCCGCCAGCGGAATACGAAGATTGAAGTAACCGCCATCGTCTCGAAGGTAACCGAGCCGAACATGGCGAAATCGGTCAGCATTTCAAAGTGGTCCTTCTCGGCCAACCAGCGTGGCAAGACAATTTCTTGCCGCGCCAGTTCCGTCAAGGCGGCTACACCCACCACCAGCAGCGAGGCCCAGGCCGCCATGACCAGGATCGCCAGCGCGGGTGTGTGATAGCGTGCATGGACGGCACTCAGCGCGCGCGGGGCCAGACCGTCCTCGCCCATGGCGTAGAGCAGCCGTGGCCCCACCAGCAGATTGCCGTTCAGCGCCCCGAACACGGAGCACATGACCGCCGCCGCCGCCAGGCCGACACCGATCGGCCCGAGCAGCCGCCTGCTGAAGCCGATGGCCACCGTATCATCGTGGGGCTCGCCGATCGCAGCCGTTGTCGCGTCGCCAGGCTCTACCTTCTTCATCTGTCTCATCTCGTCCTGCGTCAGGATCAGCGAGTAAGACAGGTTCGTCCCCAGGTAAAGGACGAGGATGATGCCAACGCCACCGAGAAGGCTGAGCGGGATGTTTCGCTGCGGATTGCGGATTTCCTCGGCCACAGGAGCAATGTTCATCCACCCATGATAGGCCCAGTAGACGCCAAGCAACGCGGTGCCGAACTTGCTGGCGAGGGAAAGGTTGAACTGGCCCCATTCGGGAAGGAGTGGCTGCAGATTCGCGGTCGCGGGCCCGGGCGGGTTGCTGCCGGCAGGGGCCAGTACGAGGACGGCGAAGGGCAGGGCGATAATGGCGAGCAGCGAACCGACCTTGACCAGGGTAATCAAAAGCTGTAACAACCCGCCCCACCGTACGCCCCGCACGTTGACCAGGGCCAGTCCGACGATAACGGCCACGGTCAGCAAGCGCTGCGGCCAGTAGCCGAAAAGGTCGCCGGCCGCCGGCCTGGCAAACTCGCGGAGGACGGCGTGGAACGACGTGGTGAAGAGTGTGGCGAGAGCCGCCAGCGAGCCAGCACGGATGATCCAGAACTCGATCCAGCCCCACAGGAACCCGGCCATTCGTCCGTAGCCTTCGCGGAGGAAGACATAGTTGCCGCCGGCCCGCGGCCAGAGCGTGGCGACCTCGGCATAGGAGAGGGCCCCGAGAAGAACAACCAGACCGCCGCAAACCCAGACGAGCGCCGCCAAACCGAAGTACGGCAGGTTTTCTGCCACGGCCTGCGGCTTCTTGAAGATGCCCGAGCCGATGACCGTGCCCACGACCACTGCGGTCGCCAGCACTGGACCAAGGGCACGAATCAGGCGCGGCGCTGTCGATACGTCGAGAGGTTTCATGGCGGCAGTGTAAGCAATTTGACAACCTCAGGCAAACGATGGGAGCCGCGCCAGGATGATCGATTTCATGCGCTCGTGCAGCTGCGTGGCGTAAACTTTTGCGTTCTCACAAGCACGGTTGAAGTCAGCCAAGACGGGAGTTTGCCGCGTGTAGCGACCCTGGGGGCAGAAAAATCGGCAAAACCGTCTAAACGCAACGCGGTAGACCTTGTATTTTGGGTAGATCGCGGTAGCATGCCGCGTTGTGTGAGTGTATGTTTCGCCGTGATGGCAGCTGCTAGAGAGCCCAAGGGCACCCAACGAGCGAGACATACCGGACATCTTAGTCTTAGTGGAGGTGTTTGATCGTATGAGCGAAACTGAAGAGCGTACCGGGCTCGAACCCCGGTCTGTGCCCCAGACCATTAATGGGATCGAGGAAGAAGAACCTCCCGGTAGGCCACGACGCCATCCGCTCTGGCGTGACGTACCTCAACACCAGTGGGACGACTGGCGGTGGCAGGCCCAGAATGCCGTCCGCTCGGTCCGACAACTGCGGAACCTCCTCACTTTCACATCGGAGGAACTGGAGGCGATCGGGGCCCTTGAGGCCCACTACAAGCTGGCCATCCCACCGTACTACTTCTCGCTTATCAACCCGGACGATCGCGAAGACCCGATCCGTCTCCAGTCGGTGCCCTCACCGCTGGAGTTGCAGAATCCGTCCGGGTACGAACTGGATGACCCGCTCGAGGAGGACAAGGACTCGCCGGTTCCCGGCCTGACACACCGCTACCCGGACCGAGCCCTGCTTGTCACCACCCACGTCTGCACCATGTACTGCCGCTTCTGCACGCGCAAGCGGGCCACCATGGTGCGTGGCGGCTGGGACGCCATCAGCCGAAACGACGAACGCATGGTTGAGTATGTCCGAGACCATCCGGAGATCCGAGACGTCATCGTTTCCGGCGGCGATCCGCTCACGCTTCCCGTGCCCAAGCTGCGGTTTTTCCTGGAAAGCCTCGCGGCCATTCCTCACGTGGACGTCATCCGCATCGGTACGCGGGTGCCTGTCACCCTGCCGCAGAAACTGTACGATCGGGAGTTGATCGACCTGCTCGCCTCGGTCGAAAAAGTCTGGATCCAGACACACTTCAACCACGCCCGCGAAATCACTCCCGAGGCGGCACGGGTCTGCAAGGCCCTCCTGCGCGCGGGGATGCCCATCAACAACCACACCGTACTCATGAAGGGGGTAAATGACTCCCTCGAAGCCATCCGCAACCTGATGCGCGCATTGCTCCGAATCAAGGTGCGCCCCTATTATCTCTTCCACTGCGACCCGGTCATCGGCGCCGGGCACTTCCGCACCTCGGTCTGGAAGGGGCTAGAGATCATGGAAGGGCTACGCGGTCACCTGTCCGGCCTCGGCATTCCGACCTACGTGGTCGACAGCCCGCACGGTGGCGGCAAGATCCCGCTCATGCCCAACTACTTGATCTCTGCTTCCGACGATGCCGTGGTGCTACGGAACTACGAAGGCATGCTGGTACGTTACCAGGCCGAGGACAAACCCAACACGACTCCACCAACGAGGACTCGCGGCGTCAGTTCCCTGTTGCAGGGGAGCAAAACCTTGCTCATGCCGGAGAACAGCGAGCGTATGGCTCGGCGGCGGCTGCGGGTGCTGACGGAACACGACGACAACGGCCACTATGGCAACGGCTGCGGCGGCAACGGCCATCCCAAACAAGAGGCCGCGCCGTCCGTGGGCACCCCCTGCTGTGGCAACGGCACAGGTCACAAGGAGGAGCTGGTCCACCTCAACGGACACGGCTGAAATGCTGTCAGGATGAGGATTGGAATCACCTACGACCTGAAAGCGGACGGTACACGACCCGTGGACCTGCCCGATGATTTTCAGGAGGAATTCGACAGCCCCCTCACGATCGAAGCGATTGCCGACGTGCTCCGGGGGCTGGGACATCAGGTCGATAAACTGGGCGACGGCCGGGAGCTGCTCGCGCGGCTCTTGGCCGACCCGCCGGACTTGGTTTTCAACATCGCCGAGGGACAGGGGATCGGACGCTCCCGGGAAGCGCGTGTGCCAGCCGTTCTCGAGATGCTGGGCATACCCTACACCGGCTCTGATCCTCTGACCCTTGCCGTGACGCTCGACAAGGACTGCGCCAAACGACTGGTCGGTATCTCGACCCTGGTCAAGGTTCCTGCGGGAGTCGTCATCGGCGCGAACGAGGATCCACGCGAGGCGGTACGGCCGGCCGACCTGCGCTTTCCGGTCATCGTGAAACCTGCCTGGGAAGGATCGAGCAAAGGCGTTCGCAGCACGTGCCTCGTCGATCGCATCGAAGACCTTGCCGGTGTTGTCGAGGCGACCCGGCGCGATCATCGGCAACCGGTCCTCGTGGAAGAGTTTATCGAGGGTGACGAATTGACCGTCGGCGTCCTCGGTAATTCTCCGCCGAGCGTATTGGGTGTCATGCGTGTACGGCCGCGGGGCACGGAAGAGCGGTTCATTTATAGCCTGGAGGTCAAACGCGATTGGAAAGACCGGGTACAGTATGAGTGTCCGGCCCTTTTGCAACCCAGCATCCTGGAGCAGGTGCATAACGCGGCTCTGGAGGTTTTTCGGAAGCTCGGTTGCCGGGATGTGGCGCGGATTGACTTTCGGCTCGCTCCCGACGGCGTGTACTTCCTCGAGGTCAACCCCTTGCCCGGCCTCAACCCGGAGTCGAGCGATCTGGTTATCCTGGCTCGTCTGGTCGGGCTGAGCCACGCCGACCTGGTTTCCGGCATCCTTCAGGCTGCACTGGATCGACTGGAACCCTCCCGCTCAATGCCAGTGGTCTCCTGACAACTCTCCAGAGGAGAGCACCGAATGCCCTCTCCCCGAGTCCTGGTTCTCTACAACGAACCGGTCCTCCCGCGTTCCCATCCTCTCGCCGAATCCGAGTTGGGCGTCCTCGTCACGGTGGACAAGATCAACGAAGCGTTGCGCGAGTCCGGCTGTGAGGTCTGTTTCCTGGCCGTCGGCGAAGATCCGGAGGTGCTGCTTTCGGGCCTTCAGGCCGAACGGCCGGACGTGGTCTTCAACCTCTTCGAGGGACTGGCAACGCAAGCGGGAACGGAAGCGACCGTGGTGGGCCTGCTCGAATGGCTGGGCGTGCCCTTCACGGGCTCGCCGGCTTCGGCGCTGGCCCTGGGCCTGGACAAGTACCGGACGAAGCAACTGTTGCGCAGCGCGGGATTGCCGACGCCAGCCTTCTTCCTCCTGGAGGGACTTCCCTGCCCCAACTGTGACCTCCCGTGGCCGGTAATCGTCAAGCCGGCCCGGCAAGATGCCAGCGTTGGCATCGAGCAAGCCAGTGTCGTTACTTGCCAGAAGCAGCTCGAATCTCGCGTGGCTCTCGTCCTCGAGCGCTTCGGACCTCCCGTCCTCATCGAGCAGTTTATCCCGGGTCGCGAGTTTCTCGTCCATCTCTTCGAGGACACGCTGGCTGGGCCGAGTAATCCAACGCGACACCTGCTGCACGTGGCAGAGCTGCTCTTCATGGAGAAAGCTCCGGGCTACTGGCCAATTTACTCCTACGACGCCAAGTGGACCGAGGAGTCGCATGAATTCGACACGATCTCGCTGGCCGAGACGGTGGCGCTGGAACCGGGGCAGCTCGCCAGGCTTTACGATCTGACTCGCCAGGCGTACGAACTCATCGGCTGCCGTGACTACGGCCGGCTCGACGTCCGCATGACTGCCGAGGGCGCCTGTTACATCCTTGAGGTCAATCCGAACCCAAACCTGAACAGCGGTCTGGTGGTCACCGCGCTGGAAGAAAACGCGCGGAGCTACGCCGATTTCACGTCCGGGCTCGTCAAGGCTGCCATGGCTCGCGCGCCGGCACCAATGTTGGTTTACGCTGGTACAATGCGCAATGGGGAAAGCCGACGTACGAACGGCTAGCGATCGGTCGATGTGCAACCCGCTTGCGACGATCTCCAATCGGTCCGGTAGCAGCCTCTCGCTAAGGCGGCGTCCAAGAATTAGTTCCAATTCCACCATC
>JRHI01001166.1_pt1 | contig 23642 bp, 23 predicted proteins | sample 215371 | NCBI WGS metagenome assembly JRHI01 (sample SAMN02929681, study PRJNA255918) | sediment metagenome | biome: cave system; feature: Ice Cave; material: Sediment; isolation source: sediment from deep within a dark volcanic ice cave with no known source of... ...
ACGCACTGCACCGCAGTTCCGTCGCCCTAGAGGCGCGAGCCCAGAGCGTCGATCTGCGGACGTGGCTGCCTGCCGCCGGCATCGCGGCGCCGATCATCGGTTTCGTCAATGCGAACGCGCGCGTGCGCGGCACGTATCCCGATGTCGCGCTGAGCGCGCACGCGGACTTGCAGCGCGGCATGGCGCAGCAGATCGCGGTCCGTACGGCGAGCCTCGACGCGAGCGTGAATCGCGGCCGCGCCACAATTAGCAACGCCGTACTGGCGATCGACAATCTGAGCGCGAGCGCCGCCGGCTCCGCCGGCATACGGGCCGGAGGCTCGGTCGACTTCACGCTCACCGCGCAGAGCCCCGATCTCGGTGCGCTCGCAAAAACGGTGACAGGCAAAACGTACAAGGCCGCGGGCTCCTTCCACACGACCGCGCGCGTGACGGGTACGGCGCAGCGTCCAGCCGTCGCCGACATCTTCGACGCCGATAACGTGAGGTACGAGCGCTTCACCTTGCCGCACGCGCATGCCGAGATCGCTGCGACGCCAACGCGTGCCACGCTGCGCCGCCTGGAGGCCGATTTGCGGAGTGGACGTTTGCTCGCAAACGGCTACGTTCCGCTGCGTGCGTCGCCGCCGCGCGGCATCGGCCCACCCAACGCGCCGCTCGCGCTGAGCGTCACGGCAGATAAGATCGATCTCGCGCAGTTTGCGGATCTCTTGCCGAAGGGGACCTCGATCCAGGGGTTGCTCGATGGAACAGTCGCGCTCGGCGGATCGCTCGCCAACCCCGGTTTGAACGGAACGCTGGCGCTCGCGAACGGCGCCTTCGTCGGTCCGCAGCTCAAATCGAAGCTCGCGAACGTCGGCGCGCAGCTCACGTTCGCGGGCCGGAGTGCGATTTTGCACGACACGAGCGCGACGGTCGGCGGCGGCGCGCTCTCGCTCGCCGGACGCGTCTCCGTGCCCGATCTACAAGACCCCGCGCGCAACGCTTCGCTCGATCTGGTCGCGAGCGCGAACAACACGTATCTCGACGCGCCTGCCTATCTCAAAGGACGCGTAAACGGCAAAGTGACCCTCGTGCGCAACCCCGGCCGAGCTTAYGTCGTCGGCGGCAATCTCGCATTGGACTCGACGCGAGTTCCGACGCAACTCTTTCAACGCAGTTCGCCACAGACGGCATCGACGGCAGCGCCGCTGCCGGTCAGCTTTAATCTCGGCGTCGACGTCGGCAACGACGTTCGCGTGCAAGGCGGCCCGGTCGATATCGGTGCGAAGGGTCAGCTGCAGATTGGCGGCACACTCGCCACGCCGACTGTCGCGGGCGAACTCGATTCGACCGGCGGCACGATCAGTTTCTTTCGCACGTTCCGGCTGCAGTACCCGAGTACGCTTGTCTTCGATCCGTCCAACGGCGTCATTCCGAACGTCGATGCGACCGCGACGACGAACATCGACAATCCGCCGACCGACGTAACGCTGCGGGTAACCGGTCCCGCGACGCAGCTCCATGTCGGTCTCGCTTCGGACCCGAACTATTCGCGCGAGCAGATTCTCGGCTTGCTCGTCGGAGCGCAGGCGCTCGGCGCGGTGAGCGGCGTGCAGACGAGCGCGAATTCGGGCGCCCGGCAAAATCCGTTCCAAGCCGCCGCCGCGGGCCAACTCGGCACCCTGCTCACCCAGAACGTGCTCGAACCGTTGAGTTCGGGTCTGGGCAGCGCAGTCGGGCTGAGCAATCTCGAGATCAATTACTCGCCCGGCGGCAGCATCGGTCTCGGCGCGCAAAAGAAAATCTTTAAGAACGTAAATGCCGTCTTTGCGCAGTCTTTCAACTATCCGCCGCGCCAGAGCATCGGCCTGCGCGCAAATCCGAACGATGCGACCGCGCTGCAACTGACGTTCTTCAGTCAACCGACCAGCAACCGTTTCGATCCCTTCGAGGGCGCGCGCAGCTTGCAATCGACCAATCCCAGCGTCACGTCGGTGCAGCCCGCAAACGGGTCGAGCGGCTTCTCCTTTTCGTATCAGCGTAAGTTCCGTTAGCGATACCTCATCGCAAACGAAGTCAAGGACCTTAACCGTGTAGATCTCGCTTCGCAAAAGAGGTCTAAGCGCGACTGCCGGCGCCAACTCCTGTTCTGAAAGTATGAGTCTCGCACGCGGTGCGTGACTCGAATCGGTCCACAGCGGCGCGTTGTGCTACCGCCGGCCTACGGCGGGAATGGAGCGAATACATGGACGAAGATAGATTCAACATAACCGTGCGCAAGTTTTTGAAGGAAGTCGGCGTCACGTCTCAGCGCGAGATAGAGAAGGCCGTTCGGGATGCCTTGAGCGACGGCCGTCTTCGCGGCGATGAAAAGCTCGAAGCGAAGGTGACCCTAGAGATTGGCGCCGTAGGTTTGAGGCACGTCATCGAGCGGCGCATCGAACTCGCCTGAAACGGCCTAGGCTTACGTCCGCTTCGTAGACTCCATGCGCACGACGGAGTCGCCCTTCTTTCCGCCCTGGACATACCAGTCTTGCGTAAGATGCGTTGCATCGACAAGATGCCAGATGGTCGAATGGAAATGAGTGGGATGCGCGCTGCGGGAAGTTGCGCCGGTTCTTTGCGGCTAAGGGTGAGCGGTGCTCACCGATTGGCTGATCGTACGCCGCCTTGCGACCGAACTCGACCGCTCGCTGTGCAGTGCGCGCATCCGTGAGGCCGGCCGCATTGCGGACGGTCGACTCGGATTGCGCGTCGCGGGCGGCGTAGTTTCGATCGATGCGTTCGGGCCGACGCCGATCGTCGCGATCGAGCGCGACATCGCCCTGGACCGGGCTGCCGGTTGGGTGCGAACGATGGCCGATGCATTGGAAGGATTGCGCATCGATGCGGTTCGCGCGCGGCGCGGCGATCGGCTCGTGGCCTTCGAATGCAGTTCGCGTTCGCGTTTCGGGATCGAGAGCGCTTACCGGCTCGTGCTGGAACTCGTGCCCCGGTTCGGAAACATCGTGTTACTCAAGGACGATAGGGTCGTGAGCGCCGCCAAAGAATTCCCACGCCGCGGAGACGGGCGGCGTGCGACCGTCGTGGGCGAACTCTACGAGCCACCGCCGCTACCGCAACTCGAGAACGGCGGCGTTTCACTTGCGGATGTATTCGCGGCGCTTGCCCGCGAAGATACACAGGCCGCCCGCGTAGCCGCCGGTTCAGCCTTACGCTGCGCGGCGCCGCTGGTACCGCGGCTCGTGGCGGACAGTCTGGTCGCGGAATTCGCGCCGCTCGGGCCCGATACGATGCAGCTTCCCATCGCCGAGCGAGCGTTCGTGCTGGCGGAGCGGGCGACGGCGCGGGCGCGCGCGCTCGTTGTCGCAATCCCCGGCGATCGCGACGCGCGAGGCGACCGCGCCGAAGCGGGCGATCGTCCGAACCTTGGCGATGTCTACGCCTATCGCGAGAACGGCCGGCTCGTGCAGTGTCACGTAATCGCGCTCGCGCAGTATGCCGCGCTCGCGTGCACGCGCGAGCCCGCGCTCCTTCCGCTTCTGGCAGAGAACGTCGGCCGGGCGACGCGCGCGCGTGCCGCTGGGGCTTTCGATGCCCGACGCGCCTCCTTACGCGGGCGCATCGACAAGCGCCGCGCCATTTTTCTTTCGGAACGTGCGGCGCTCGAACGCGAACGCGACGATGCGAGCGGACGCGATGCGTTGCGGCGCGCGGGCGAATCGCTCTACGCACACCTCGCCGAGATTCCGGCGCGCGCAACGAGCTTCGTGCCGCCGGGCGATCCCGGCTTCTCGATCGCGCTCGACCCGGAGCTCGATGCGAAAGCGAACGCCGCCGCAATCTTCAAACGCTATCGCAAAGCCACGACGAAACTCGAACACGTCGCCAAGCGCCTGGGCGAACTCGCCCGGGACGCGCGCTTTGCCGACACGCTCGCCTGGGAACTCGAACGCGCCGAACCCGAAACGCTCGATGAAGTCGCCGACGGTATCGCACGGCTCGAACGGCGCAAAACGGCGCCTCCGCGCGAACGCGCGCGCAAACGCAAACCCCTCGACGTTCGCGTCGCGGACGACGCGCGCGCCTATGTCGGCCGCTCGCCCGTCGGCAATGCCGATCTTACCTTTCGCATCGCACGTCCGGACGATTTGTGGTTTCACGCGCGCGAGATGCCGGGCGCGCACGTCGTGCTGCGCATCGATTCGGCGCGTCTGCCGACGGCGCACGAACTTGCGATGGCAGCCGGACTCGCGGCATACCATTCCAGAGCCCGGCAGTCAGAGAAAGTCTCCGTCGACTACACCGAACGCAAACACGTACGGCGGCAGCAGAACGCGCCTCCGGGCCTCGTATGGTATACCAACGCCCGCACGCTGCTCGTGCGCCCGCAAGCCGAACCCGCACCAAACGGGACCGTTCAGTAAGCGCGAGTCCGGTATTCGGGAACGCTGCGCCGGTCTACAAGTGCAGACCGAAACGCGCGCTCGCACCGAGTCTTAGGGGACGAGTTTTCGCAACTTTTCCGGTTCGAGGACGACGACGTTGGCGGTGCGCATATCGATGAAATGCTCGTCCCAGAAACGGTTGAGCGTACGGTTCACCGTTTCGCGCGTCGTGCCGATCATATTGGCCATCTCTTGATTGGTAAGCCGCAGCGTGATGCGCGTGCCGGGGCCGGCCGGTTCCCCGAAGTTCGTCATGAGGTTGAGCAAGAGCGAGGCGAGGCGGGACCGGATGTCCTGCGACGTCGTCGCGGAAATGTGCTGGTTGGCGGCGCGCAGACGTTCGGAAAGCGCGATGACGAGCAGTCGTCCGATGCGCGGACTGCGATCGATCAAGGCCAGAAAATCTTCACGTTCGATCATTCCCACTTCGACGTCGGTGAGGGTGCGAACGCTCGCGGCGCGCGCCGCGGTATCGAACACGCTCATTTCGCCGAAGAAGTCGCGCTCTTTGAGGATGGAGAGGATCGTTTCGCGCATGTCCGAAGCGACGCGCACGATCGCGACCGAGCCGGAAAGGATGAGGTAGAAGGCTTGGCCCGGGTCGCCCTCGCGAAAGATCGTCTGGTGTTTTGCATACCGGCGCATCGCCACCAGCTGCGCGACTTCGCAGAGTTCGGCTTGATCGAAGTCGCGGAAGAGCGGCACGCTCCGCAGCGACTTGATGCCGATCGTTCGGCCCATATCTTCGTCGCGAGATTTCGGCTGGATCATACTGTGCATATCGGCTGCTGGCTCACGTAATTTACATCGCTTCCTCTTGTCGTCTGTGAGCGCCGTCGCGAGGGAAGGGATCATGATCGACGCCTTTTCTCGCATGAGCCCCGCCGCCGGTCGCGAAGGTTGGACGGACGTGTCAACTGGTTCGCCCTCAAGCCTCTTCGATACGGACCCGAAAGCGGCGCTCAAGCACCATTTTGGCTTCGATGCCTTTCGGCCGCTGCAAGAGGAAATCGTGGGCGACGTACTCGCCGGACGCGACGTTTTCGCGCTCTTACCGACCGGCGGTGGAAAATCGCTGTGCTTCCAGTTGCCTGCAGTGATGCAACCTGGGCTGACGGTCGTGGTTTCGCCGCTCATCGCGCTGATGAAAGATCAAGTTGACGGTCTGAGGGCCGCGGGGATCCCCGCAACGTTTCTCAATTCGACCCTCGACGGCGACGAAACGCGCAAACGGCTGCGCGGCTTGCACGAAGGCGCTTATCGTCTGCTCTATCTCGCGCCGGAACGACTAGCGCTCGCGCACGTTACGAACGATCTGCGCGCCTGGAACGTCCTGCGTTTCGCCATCGACGAAGCGCACTGCATCAGCGAATGGGGCCACGATTTTCGGCCCGAATACCGCCGGCTCTCCGAGCTGCGCCGCGCGTTTCCCGGCGTTCCGATCTTGGCACTGACGGCAACGGCGACCGATCGCGTTCGGCGCGACATTCTGACGTCGCTCGCACTGTACGAGCCGTCTTGCTACGTCGCGAGTTTCAACCGGCCCAACCTAACCTATCGGGTCTTGCCCAAAGCGGACACCTTTGGGCGGCTCCTCGCATTCGTGCGCGAACGGGCTAAGGAGAGCGGCATTATCTACGCGGCGAGCCGCCGCCAAGCCCAGAGTCTCGCCGAAAAATTACGCGTCGCAGGCATCGCGGCGCTTCCCTATCACGCGGGGCTCGAGACTTCCGAGCGCACGTACAATCAGGAACGCTTCGTGCGCGACGACGCCCGTGTCATCTGCGCGACGATTGCCTTCGGAATGGGCATTAATAAGCCCAACGTGCGGTACGTCGTGCATTACGATCTGCCGAAGAATCTCGAGAGCTACTATCAGGAAACGGGTCGCGCCGGCCGCGACGGTCTGCCCGCCGAATGCGTGCTCTTCTTCAGTGCCGGCGACGCGGCAAAACAACTCGGCTTCATCGACGAAAAGGACGAACGCGAACGCGCGCTCGCCCTCGAGGGCCTGCGCCACATGCAACACTATGCCCAGACGGCGGACTGCAGGCGGACGACCCTGCTCGCGCACTTCGGCGAAACCTTCGCGGCCGAGGCATGCGAAGGTTGCGACAATTGTCTCGCACCGCGGGTACGTTTTGATGGAACGCTGGTCGCACACAAATTTCTCTCGACCGTCGTGCGGGTGCGGCAGGCCAGCGGTTTCTCCGTCGGCCTTAACCATCTCGTCGACGTGCTCGTCGGCCGCGAGACGGAAAAAATGCGCGACTGGCATCACGACAGCCTTAGCACGTACGGCATCGGCAAGGATACGGGCCGTCCGCAGTGGCTCGCCATCGGACGGGAACTGGTTCGCCTCGGCATGCTGCGTCAAACGCCGGGACTTCGCAGCGTGCTCGAGCTCACCGAGGGCGGCCGGCGCACGTTGCTCGAACGCAAGGCCGTGCTCTTAACGGCCACCGCACCGGAGGCGCCGGCCTCGCGCGCTTCGCGTGCCTCGCGCGAGGCGGTCGCATGCGATGAATCGCTCTTCGAGCGGTTGCGGACGTTGCGCAAAATGCTGGCCGACGAACGCGACGTACCCGCATACGTTATCTTCCCCGACACCACGCTGCGTGCGATGGCACGCGACGTCCCGCGCGACGCGAACGAATTACGTCGCATCCCGGGCGTCGGTGACAAGAAGCTCGCCGATTACGGGGCGGCGTTTCTAGCGGCCATCGCGCGTTTCACAACGGCTGCGGGAAGCAGCGCCCCGAGCGCGTAGGCGCTCCGCATGCCGACCTTTCGCGCGGCCGACGGCGCCGAACTCGCCTACAAGGACCTCGGGCCGCACGGCGGCGTTCCGTTGCTTTTTCTGCACGGCTGGCAAGGGAATTCGGAAACGTGGATGCCCGTTATGGAGCGCCTCGCGAAACGGCACCGGACGATCGCGCTCGACTTTCGCGGCTTCGGAGCATCCAATGCCGCGCCCGGCCCATACCGTGTCGAAACCCTTGCGGACGATCTGAGCGCGCTCGTGGCGGAACTCGACCTCGATCCGCTGGTAGCGATCGGTCATTCAATGGGCGCGGCGATAGCGCAACGCTTCGCGATCGACCGGCCGGAGGCGCTCGAAGCTCTGGTTCTCGTCGCGCCCGTGCCCGCCAGCGGCGTAGCATTCTCGCCGCAGACCGCGCAGCGGTTTCGCGCTACGGCCGGTCATGCGCAGAACGCGAAGGCGTGGCTCGCGCAGCTAACCTATCGCGAGCCGCCACGCGAAATCGTGGCGCTCATGCAGCGCGCGGCAGCCGCCGTACCGGTTCCGGTCGCACTCGAAAGTTTCGACTCGTGGACGCGGCTCGATTTCGCGGCCGAAGCGGCGACGATCGAAACGCCCACCCTGATCCTCGCGCCACAATACGATAATCCCGATTTCGCGCGGGCGAAAGTTGCCGATCTCATCGCCGGCAGCCGGATGGAAATCGTCGCCGAGGCGGCCCACTACGTGACGCTCGAACAGGCCGAACGGGTCGCGCGCGCGATCGATCGTTTCGTCAGCGAGCTTTGAGCAGGCCGTGCCGGTCCGGCACCGCCCGCCCGGGTCAGAGTGAAACGAGCCGAGCGGCTTGCGACGCGTCCGTGATCATAAATTCCCGCGATGAGCCGCTTCGAAGTACACCGAGCGACGGTATATTCGCACCTGAGTCCCTGTGCAAGGGCGTCAGTGTCCGACGCCTTGATAGCGATCCAGACCGACGCGCCAGAACGCGTACGCGATGCCGAGAAAGAGCACGCCGATGAGAGGCGTCAGGAGACCGGCTGCCGGTGGTAAGGCGAGTGCGGCATCGGTCTTGTGCAAGAAGTACATCGCGGGAAAATAGTTCATGAATGCAAACGGAAGCACGAACGCCAATAACAAGCGAACGCTGCGCGAGTAGATTCCGAGCGGATAGCGCGTAAATTCCGCCTCGAGTTGCAACGTGATCCACTGCAGCGCATCCACGCGCACGAACCAAAACGAGAGCGTCGAAACGCTCAAGTTGATTGCGAGGTCGATGAGCGCTCCGCCGATGGCGACGAGCGGCACCAAAACGACGAAGGCGAGGTCGACGCGCACCCCGGCGTACCACGTGGCCGCGGCGAAGTACAATATGGCCAGGATGAGTTCGTCCGGAAAAATCTGACCGGGCGTCGCGATCGTCGAAAAGAGTGCGTCCAGCGGCCGAACCAGGGTGCGATCGAACTCTCCGTGACGGACGTGTTCGGGTATGTTGCCGACCGCGGAAAACACTGTATTGTGAAGCGCGTGCGCGAGCATCCAGAGTCCGTACAGGAATGCCATCTCGCGAAAATCCCAGCCGTTCATCGATGGGAACGCAGCGAAGACGATATACAGCGTCGCGATGGCCGACCCGTGATAGATCAGCATGAAGACGAGCCACAGCAAGAAATTTTCGCGGTATTCGAGCGTCGTGAGCAGGTTGATGCGCCAGTACTCGCGATACACGCCGGCCATGCGACGCACCGCTACTCGCCACGCAGGAAGGTGAGCGGCATGGCTAACCGCCTTGCACGACGATGCGCCGCGTACCGGCACGCCAAAGGGCAACCGAGAGCGCGCCGAGGATCGTCAGCCACAATAGTTGTAAGCCCAGGGCCGCAAGATAACGCTCGGGCGGTATGACGCCAACGTAGATCAACAGCGGCGTCGAGAACATCGCGGCGAAAGGCAACGCGTAAACGAATGCCTGGAGCGCTGCCGGAAACAGGACCAGCGGTACCAGTTCGCCGCCGAGCAGGCCCGTAAGCCACGCGAGAATCATCTGCACGGCCGAGACTTCCAGCGTCCAAAACGCCGTGCAGTTGAGAATGAAATTGATGCAGAAACCGATGAGATACCCGATGAGAAAACTCAGCCCGAACGCGACGACGCCTGCCGGCGACGGCACGTCGATGTGGACGAGAAATAGCGCCAGTCCGAGCGACGGCAGGATGAGTAGTGCGTGGAAAAGCACCTCTCCGGTTCCATCCGCGAAATAGTAGAGCGGAACGCTGATCGGTTTCATAAAATCGGTCGCGATGCTGCCGTCGTGCAGGCGCTCGTGCAGTGCGCGCGTCTGATCGATATCCATCACGAGTCCCATCAGTAAAGCGACCGTCGAATAGGTTATGATCGCATGCAGCGGCAGCGCGCGCGGGGCGACATTGTGGGCATACAAGGCAATCCACACCATGCGCAGGAGATACACGCGCACGAAGACCGACGCGACGTTGGTGAACACATCGAAGCGGTACGTCGCCTCACGCGCCATCGCGCGCTTCGCGAATTCGACGTAGGGCTCGATCCGAAAGCGCCGTTGCAGGACGGCACTCACGATGCGGGACTCAAACCGTCGGTGTAGATGCGACGCACGATCGTTTCGATATCGGGCTCGATGATGGCGATATCGTGGATCTGATAGCGCTCGGTCACGCGGCGCACCAGAGCTTCCGCCGAAATCGTACGCCGGTCGAAGCGTAGATGAACGACGGGTCCTTCACAAAAGACCACCGTCGCGCCGTCGACTGCGACGTCCGCGTCCGTCTGGAGCAAATTCACGACCAGCGTTCGATGCGTGCCGTATTCTTCGCGTAAGCGGGCGAGCGGACCATCGTAGATGACGCGACCCTCGTCGATGAGGACGATGCGCCGACAGAGACGCTCGACGTCGGCGAGATCGTGGGTGGTGAGGATCACCGTCGTCCCCCGTTCGCGATTGACTTCGGCGATGAACTCGCGAATGGCTTCCTTCGCGACGACGTCGAGGCCAATCGTCGGTTCGTCGAGATAGACGATTTTCGGGTCGTGCAGCATCGCGCCCGCAAAATCACCGCGCATGCGTTCACCGAGCGAAAGCTGGCGCACGGGCGTACCGATGAAACGCTCGAGGTCGAGAAGTCGCGCAAAATATGCGAGATTTTCGCGATAGCGGCCGCGCGGGATATCGTAGATCGAGCGCAAGAGTTCGAAGGACTCACGCAGCGGCAGATCCCAATACAGCTGGCTGCGTTGCCCGAAAACGACCCCGATATTCTGCGCGTTGGTTTGCCGACGTTCCGAAGGAACGATGTCGGCGACTCGGAGCGTGCCGGAACTCGGCACGAGAATGCCGGTCAGCATCTTAATCGTGGTCGACTTGCCGGCACCGTTAGGACCGATGTAGCCGACGAGTTCGCCCGGCTCGAGTGCGAAGGTTACACTATCGACTGCGACCTTCTCCTCGAAGTCGCGCGAGAACAGCGACGCAACCGCGCCACGCAGACCCGGTTGACGGACGACCGACCGGAACACTTTGCGCAGCGCGATGGTTTCGATAATGGGCATCGGGCGCACGTCGTTCTGCGACCCGCGCTGCGAAGCATTGTACGGAGGAAGCTGCGGCGTACGGGGGAACTTGGGCAGATCAACTTTCGTTGACAAAGCGGACCTCGGTTATGCCGGCGGCCGACAGCATGCGATTGGGGGTGAGATCACATGGCAGCCAAGAAGAAAGCAATGAAAAAGAAAGCAATGAAGAAGGGCAAGAAGTAAGCCTTTCCGAGCGTTTGATCCTCGTTATTTTTCATGTAATTATCTCGAAGGCGTGACCGGCAACGGTCGCGCCTTCATCATGGAGCAGCGTGATCGTCGCCCAATTGACCGATACGCACATCGTTCGTGAAGGTGCGACCTACTTTGACTGCGACACCGCACGCTATCTCAAGGACGCGATCGCGGCGCTGGAGGCGCTCGCGCCGCGGCCCGCCTGCGCGATCGTAACGGGCGATCTCGTCAACTCCGGCACCCACGACGAATACGTTCGCTTCCGCGAGATCATGCGCGCTCTGAGCTTTCCGTACTTCGTCGTCCCCGGCAATCACGACGACCGCGAGAGGCTGCGCGATGTTCTCGGCCCGCAGGTCTTCGGCCACTCGCGGGGAGCTACGATTTGCTTCGCGATCGATGCTTTCGAAGTACGCTTGCTAGGACTCGACGCGAACGGTACCGGCCGCTGGCCCGGCGCAAGTCTCGATCGGGATTCTATGGAATGGCTCGAGCGAACGCTCGCGCAACCGCGGCCGACGATCGTGGCCGTCCATCAACCACCGTTCCGTACGGGGGTGCACTATCTCGATGCGTTCGGATTTCGCGGTGCGCGGCGACTGCGCGCGCTCGTCGAACGCAATCCGCACGTAGGACGCGTGATCTCGGGGCACGTCCATTGCGTCAAACAGACGCACTGGCGCGATACCTTGCTGTGCAGCGCGCCGAGTACGGCTCCGCAGATCGTCCCGCAGATTTTCATGGACGGCCGCATCGCCGGGATCCGTCGCGAGCGGCCGGGGTTTGCGCTGCATGCCTGGTCGACGGCCGATGGATTCACGACGACGGTCTATCGTCGCGACGACGAGGGCAGGTACCGCGCTATGGGTCCTCCTCCTCTCGCGTCACGGTGGGAGTAAAGATGGTTTCTTCCCCGAGATAATTTTGGCCGGTCTCGTGGGAGCGCGGGTTCACCGGATCCCGCGGCTCCGAGTCGCTCGTGTTCTTTTGTTTGCCTTCGGCCATCGCCGTCTCCGGTTTGAGTTCGGCGTCGGCGACCGCCCTGAGCTCCTGCTCGAGCTTTGCATCGGTGGGGCGATCGGCATGTGTATCGTCTGACATCTCGCTGCTCCGTTCGCGGGTGAATATTGACATAGCGGCGTCGGTATAGGGCTTACACGTTTTTTGTCAAGATAGCTATCCGGCTTAAGAATCGCGCCGGCCTCCATGCCAGCGACGCTCGCTCTGGGGGCGCAGACTCTTTGCCGGACGCCGTCCCTTCACGGTATCGCGTCTGGATACCGCCCGCAATGCCGAGATCCTACGATCGTCGAAAGGGTCAGCGCGAGACGAAACCTCCGGTCTGCCGCCTCGCGCGCGACGGTCGCGATTTAGTGTTGTGGGGCGGCCAATTTCCCGAGGAACGCCGTGACGGCGTCCCAATTTTCGCCGGCGCCCGCGGCGTCTCGATCGTCGCGCAAAGTCGATGAACCGTGCACGCCGGCCTTGGGAACGAAGTCTTCTTTTGTTTTCGAGCGAACCGCATTGAAGATGTCGCGGGCGGCGCGTTCTTCATCGGCATCGCTTGCGGAATCGATGAAGACCGGCACGCGCACCTTGCGCGCGGCTTTGCGCACGAATTTCTTGTTGTCTAAATATTCACCCGGCGAGAACGCAAGCACCGCCGCGATGTCGTGCGGATGCTTCGCTGCGAATGCAAACACGAGCGCGGCCGAGTAACTGCTGCCCCAGGCGTAGACGGGAGCGTTGGGATACGTCCGCTTCGCCCAGACCAGCGCCGCATCCATATCGCGCAAAACATCGACGAAGGGCGCGCTTTTGCCCAGCCGCTGCACGGTCGCATTAGGCGGATCGAAAAGGTCGCCGCCGGAACGTTGGTCGATTGCGAGCGCGTTGTAGCCGAGTTGCACGAGTCGCGGCGCGATCGGGGCGTACTCGGTCTTACTCGATCCGGCCTGATGGAACAACAGAATGACGGGCGACGCCGGCGAATTCGCGGGATACGAGTCGGCGGAGATCGTTACGCCGTCGCTCGCCGTCAAGGTGAGGGGCGCGGGAGTAGGCGCGACGGGCTTCGGCACGAGCCCAAGACCGGCGAAGAGGACAAGGGTGGGGAGCATTTCGCGCCGTTCGTCGCAGCGAGCGAACGATCCGGCGAGGACACGAAAGCTTGGGACCTCTGCGCTAGCCGACCCTGAAGGTCAACACATCCGAGGGAGGCACGACATCGACGAGCGTTAGGCGCGAGGCAGGAGCCGGCAACGGCGCCGGCGCGACGGGGCTCGCCGTCTTCGGGTTGGGTAGGCTAGCGATTTTCGCGCCCGAAACCGCAATGCGCGGGTCGCGCGCGGTTGCGACGCCACTTGCGGCGCGCGCGGGTGCCGCCGGGGCCTCAGCTTCGACGGACGCGACCGCGTGCGCCAGCAACTGCATCACGACCTCGACGAGATCGAGGGTCCGGCGCGTGCCGGGCGCAGGACTCGGTTCATAGCTCACTTCGGCGGCGGAGAGATCGTTTGGGACCCGCACGTCGAGAATGCGGGCCACGTCATCGAAGGCGCTCGGGATAGATACGGCGTGGCTGAAGCGCGCGTGCTTGTCGACCGCGAGCCGCAGCCGCGTCCCCTCGAAAAAGCCGAGTGCGATCGAAAGATCGCCGTGGGCTTTGCTTCCCTCGGCCGAGACCTCCACGAGGCGCACGTTCGTAATCGGATCGAGCGTCTCGAGAAAATCGCCGAGCATCGCACGCAGGACTGCGCGCACGCGCAGTAATTGCTCGATACGCTCCGAGCGCGCATCGATCATGCGTTGGCGCGCGGCGATCATCCGCGCGAAGTTACGCTTGACTTCGGGAGACACAGCGGTAACTTGTCCGTTTCCGGCGCACCGCTCCTGTCCGCCGGCTGGTTTGCGCCCGAACTGTGTCCGAGGTCACCATGCCGGAGTCATGCGGCCGCGGGCGCCTCGATTTCGCGAATCTCGCTCGGCTGCAGTCGAAACGTCGCGGCTCCAACGATACCGTCGACTTGGGCCGCGGTTCGGCCGCCGACGATCGCCGCGGTCACGACCGGCTCGCGCAACGTCCACGCGATTGCGATTTCGCCCGGCGACTTACCGTACCGCGCACCGACCGTCCGCAGGCGTTCGACGAGCGCGAGATTTTCGGCGAGCTTCGGTTCGTGGAATTCGGGATTGCGCGAACGCCAGTCCGTCGCGGGCAAGGCGTGCGCTCGCGCTTCCGTCATCGTACCGCTTAGCAATCCCGATTGCATCGGCGAATACGCGATCACGCCGATTTCGTGCTCCCGACAATACGGTAAGAGTTCCGGTTCGATTTCACGCCGAACGAGGGAGTAGGGCGGCTGCAACGTCGCAACCGGTGCGCGAACTTGCGCGCGTTCCAATTCCGTCACCTGGAAGTTGGAGACACCGATGTGGCGAACTTTACCGGCGCGCACGAGGTCGTCCATCGCACTCCAGCCCTCATCGATATCCTCGATGCGGTCCGTCGGCCAATGAATTTGATAGAGATCGAGCGCTTCGACGCGCAGCCGTCGCAAGCTCGCTTCGCATTCTGCCACAATCGATGCGCGCGAGAGATCTTCGCGCGTTCCCCCGTCGCCGGATGGCACGAGGCCGCACTTGGTAAAAACGTAGGGCCGCTCGGAAATACCATGCAGCGCCCGGGCCACGACCTCTTCGGAATGACCGAATCCGTAGGCGGCCGCGGTATCGATCCAGTTGATCCCGAGCTCGAGCGCGCGCCCAATTGCGCGGATTGAATCGTCGTCGTCTTGTGGACCCCAGCCGAATTTTGAGTCGTCGCCGCCGATCGCCCAGGCACCGAAGCCGATCGGCGTAAGCTGCATGCCGGTGCGTCCGAGTTCGCGCGTGGGAAGCGTCGTTTGCATGCGGCATGCTTAGCCGCGGACGAGCGGCAGCCCCGCAGTATCGAAATCGGCACCCGTCATCCAGCGGATAAAGAGCCGGTAACTGCCGTATCCCGCCTTGACGTGATTGGATTTGAGATACCCGTCGTAGGCAACGCGCTGTGCGCGTTCGACCGCCTTGTTGACGTTACGTAGATAGCGCGCGCGGATCGCCACGATGTCGTTGTAGGCCGTACGCGACAAGCGATGCGTGAGGTGCACGTCGGCGGGCAGATTGAACCACACGAGAATCCAGCCGGAGTACGCCAAGAGCGGATCGCGGGCCGTCGTGCACGCGATGACCGAGATAAAATTCGCTTCGGATTCATCCGCAAAACCGGCAACGTGCGCCCATTCGTGCGCGTAGATCGCCGGACGTTCGTAGCGCGATGCGCCCGCATCGAGATTGACTTCGTGCGTCCAGGGGTCGGTGAAACCGCTGGTTGCGGAGAGTTGCATCAGCGGTTGAAAAATCGTCGACTTCACGCGCGGCGGGGCGAATGCGCTCGCATTGCCCAGACGCTGGATCGTCGCTTGGAACGTCGGCTCCAGGCGCGAGGCAAACGAATCGTCGCGGGTTTCGCGATGCGCGGCATCTGCGTACGTAGAAAGACGATCCACGACGCGATCCGCGAAGGCAGCGACCGAAACGTCGTTCGTGCGCTCGTCGTGGACCACGATTTTCGCAGCGAGCGGTACGCGCGAATAGTTATACGCCCAGGAGGCGACGAACCACACGAAGAGCGCGCATCCAAGTGCGAAAGTCCGCACGAACGTTTGCGCTGCCGCGCGAAGGCGGTCGGCGCGCGCACGGCGCAGCGTAACCACCCAATGCCGCACGAGCCACGTAAGCGCGAGCACGAAGAGTATGTCGCCCAGACAAAACGGCAATGGCCCGGTCACGGCCCGAACCGCGCGGTCGATTGCCGGGTACATGCCGTTGGCGTAGTGCGCTTCGATCCATGCCGGCGACGGCGTCGCGAGCTTGACGACGCACGCCGTACCGATTATGAGAGTCTCGAAAATCGTCCAGAAACGGCACACGCCGGGATTTCGTTTGTGGGGCCCAGCGCCATACCTTTCGAAAGTCCCCTCGATGCTTTACGCTGCCGTCGTGATGCCGGTCGTACGCTACGACGAACCGGCCCTCGTGTTCGTGCGCCGCGCGGCACACCTGCGGCGCAATCCCGGACAAATCGCCTTTCCCGGCGGCATCATCGATCCCGGCGACAGCGACGGGCGCGCCGCCGCATTGCGCGAATTCGAGGAAGAACTCGGCATTTCGCGCGAACGCGTCCGCGTCTTCGCCAAACTCGAGGATGTCGTCACGCTCGCGCTCGCGGTAACCGTTACGCCGTTTGTCGGGTTTCTCGACCCGCCCGTTGCCTACGCCCATGACGCGAGCGAAACGGCGAGCGTACACGAGATCCCGTTGGCTGCGATTTATGCGCCGCACGCCTTGTATCGCGGAATCGAATCGGTCGTGACCCCGAATTCGATCTGCGAGGTCCCGAGCTGGCTCTTCGACTACGACGGCATCCACATCTGGGGCGCGACGGCACGCATGCTGCACGCCTTCGTCACGCGCTACCCCTCGCCGGGCGACATCCTCGCCGGCTAAGAAGGAGCCGCGAAATCGAGCTTTCGGATGAGTTCGTACGCGCAATAGAGCGTCATGCCCAAGGATCCTAGACTCGCGAGCGTGTCCCCGTTAAAGAGCGCGATCGTCAGTGCGAACCCGGCGGCAAACGTCCCGCCGAACGCGAGCGCAGCATACGCGCTATCGCTATCGTTATCCATACCGCGATCGTAGCGCCGCTGCGTCCTGAAAACGTCCTGACTCGGTCGACGCGCGTCGGATGTTAGGCACTTCATCATTGGCCGGTCCGCGCTTCGCTTCGGACCCCCGCTTGCGGGGTACGGTGCGGGGCATGCGAGCAAGCGTCCTCATAAACGAGCGATCCAGTCACAGCGAACGTCACATCGGGGCGCTCCCCGGCCTTCTCGCCGCGCGCGCGATCCACGTCGACGATTTCCTCGTCGTGAAAGATGAGATCGAATTACGAAAGGGTCTGAAGCGCATCGTCAAGCGGGGCGCCACGCTCGCGATCGTCGGCGGCGGCGACGGCTCGATGACGACGGCAGCCGACGTGTTGGCGCACGAGCGCTGTGCGCTCGGCGTGTTGCCGCTAGGAACCGGCAACAGTTTCGCGCTCACCCTCGGTATCGACGACAAACTGGAGGCGGCGCTCGACATCATCGCGGCGGGACGCGTCGTGAAGATCGACCTCGGCGTGGTAAATGGAACGCATTTTGCGAACTTTGCGACAATCGGTCTCTCAGCCGAGATCGCCGACCGGGCGCCGCACGAACTGAAGAAAGTGATCGGGCCCGCCGCCTATGCGGTAGGGGGATTCGGTTCGTTCCTCACGCACGCGCCGTTTCGCGCGCGCATTACGTGGGACGTCGGCAAGAGCGTCATGCGCACGCAACAGATCGTGATCGCAAACGGCCGTTACTTCGGCAAGACACCGGTCACGCCGGACGCCTCGATCGTCGATCGGCGGCTCGCTTTCTTCACCACGACCGGCGTTTCGCATCTCGAAGTCGCGCGCATGTACCTCGCGTTCGGCCTCGGGCTGCAGACGAAACTTCCGGACGCTGTCGTCTTCTCGTCCGAAGAGATCGTCGTCAAAGCGTCACCCAAACAACTCGTCAGTATCGACGGCAACACGCTTGGGAAAACGCCGGCACGCTTCAGCGTCGCGCCTCGTGCGTTGCGCGTCTGCGTCCCCGCCGAATTTGATGATGCGCGCCCTTAGTTCGCTCGAAGCACGCTTTTGGACGGCTTCGCTCGTCGCTTTCGCGCTTTTCTTTGCGCTCGGTTTCTTCGTCTCATCGCGACCTCCGACACCGATCGACCTCGCCGGCGCAGCGCTACGCGGCGAACTGACGCCCCTCGCCGCCTTTTTTACCGCACTTGGGCGCACGTACGCCCTGATCGCCATTGCCGCGCTCGCCGCGACGATCGCTTACTTCGCGCGCGCGAATCCGTGGCCGGTCGCCGGCCTCGTGCTCTCGCAAGTTCTCTCGCAAGCCGTCGTCGCCGCGCTCAAACCCGCGTTCCATCGTATGCGGCCCGACCATTGGCTGCTTTATCGGGAAAACGATCTGTCGTTTCCGAGCGGCCACGCGACGACCGCCATCGTCTTCTTTTTAGCGCTCTTCTTGCTTGCGCTCCGCGTACCGGTGCTGCCGCGCCCCGTTGCAGTGCTCGGTGCCGCAGTTGCCGGAGTTTGCGTGCTCGGGATTCCGTGGTCTCGCCTGGCGCTCGGCGCGCATTACGTAACCGACGTATCGGGCGGCCTGCTCTTCGGGGCGGGTTGGCTGTGTGCGGTCATCGCATTGCTGTTCCGTTTCGGAGCGCTCGCGGCGTAGGGCACGCTCGCCTGCGACGGCAAGATTTGGCCGTGAACGACACGATCGACATTCGGCCTGGCGAAGAACTAGACGTCGCGCGACTCGAACCGTACTTGCGCGAGCGCCTGCCGGAGAGCGCCGGAGCATTTGCGATCCGGCAATTCGGCGGCGGGATGGCGAACCTTACGTATCTCGTGCGCTTCGGTCAATCCGAATTCGTGTTGCGCCGGCCGCCGCACGGTCCGCTGCCCAAGGGCGGCCACGACATGCAACGCGAGTATCGCGTACTCTCGGTTCTCTATCGCATCTTCGGGCTCGCACCGCGCGCGTATCTGCTGTGCACGGACGCGGCGATCGTCGGTGCCGAGTTCGTCGTCATGGAACGCCGCCACGGCAACGTGATCCGGGCGGAATTACCGCCGGACTTACGAGCGAACCCAGCCGCTTGCAGGCAGCTCGGCGAGAACTTCATCGATACGCTCGCGGCGCTGCACGGCATCGACTATGCGCGCGCTGGCCTCGCCGAACTCGGCCGCCCCGAGGGTTATCTCGAGCGCCAGCTCGCAGGCTGGGTTTCGCGTTGGAACGCGGCCGAAACGCCCGACCGGCCGGATGCCGGGGCCTTCGTGGCGCGTTTGATCGAAGGCCGGCCGCCGTCCGGTCCCCCCGGGATCGTGCACAACGATTTCAAACTCGACAACGTCATCGTCGATGCCGCCGATTCGACGCGACTCGTTGCCGTGCTCGACTGGGATATGTGCACGATCGGCGACCCACTCGCGGATCTGGGCAACGTGCTGGCGCTCTGGACGGAGCCGGGCGAGCCGCCGCCTGCGAGCTTGAGCGCGATGCCTACGAGTGCGCCCGGCTTCCCGACGCGCGCCCGGCTGCTCGAACGTTACGCCGCAGCCACGGGCCGCGACTGCTCGCGCGCGAGCTGGTATCACGCCTTTAACGTCTTCCGCTACGCGGTCATCGCGCAACAAATCTACGCGCGCTTCGTCCGCGGTCAAACCCAAGATGCGCGCTTCCGTGATTTCGCGCGTTACGTTCGGCTCCAACTCGAGCGCGGCGAAGCGCTCGCCGACGGAGGTCTTTGACGGACCCGGCCTAGGCGTGCAATACTAAGGGCTGCTTCGCGCGATCTTTCGAGTGCCACGTCCGATCGAATTGCGCACTCCCCTGAAAGAACGCGAGAAATTTCAAGTTTCAACACCTTCGGTCTGCTGCCGGAGCTCTTGCGCGCGGTCGCGGACATCGGCTTCAGTGAGGCTACCCCCGTCCAAGTCGCTGCGATCCCGCCGGCCCTAGTGGGCCGCGACGTCCTCGCGAGCGCTCCAACGGGCAGCGGAAAATCCGCCGCTTTCGGTCTGCCGCTTCTGCAGACGCTTGCGGCGCTACCGCGTGGGAAGACCCACGCCTTAATTCTCGCGCCGACGCGCGAACTCGCGGCGCAAATCTGCGAGCACCTGCAGTCGCTAGCGCGTCACACCAAAGTGAAAGTCGCCGCAATCTACGGGGGCGTCGGATTCGGTCCGCAAGTCGGCGCCTTTCGCCGCGGCACCGATATCATCGTCGCGACCCCCGGGCGTCTGCTCGATCATCTCACGCAAGGTACGGCGGTCCTCGACGGCATCTCGCTGCTCGTACTCGATGAAGCCGATCGTATGCTCGACATGGGGTTCTTACCCGACGTGCGCCGCGTGCTACGAAAGATACCGGCGAAACGGCAGACGCTTTTCTTCTCCGCGACCATTCCGCCGGCAATCGCCGGATTGACGCGCGAACTGCTGCACGATCCCGTCCGGGTCGACCTCGCCCCCGAAGGCGAACCGGCCGTCGGCATCACGCAGACGGTCTATTCCATCGATCAACAGCGCAAGTCCGACCTCTTGCTCGAACTTCTTAAGGACAATAATATCTTTAGCGCGATCGCCTTCACGCGCACGAAGGCTCGCGCTAATCGTCTCGCAGCCATGCTCGTCAAGCACAACGTTTCCTGCGAACGCATTCACGGCGATCGTTCGCAAGCGCAGCGCACCCGTGCCCTCGACGATTTCAAACGCGGAAAATATCGCATCCTGGTCGCGACCGACATTGCGGCGCGCGGCATCGATATCGTCGAACTCGGTCATGTGGTGAACTACGACGTGCCGATGGTCGCCGAGGACTACGTCCACCGCGTCGGCCGCACCGCGCGCGCGAAAGCCACGGGCGACGCCATTACGTTCGTTGCGCCGGACGAAGAGAAATATTTCGCGCAGATCGAACGCGCACTTGGACGCCGTCTCGACCGTACCAAGAATCCTGCGCTACCTGCTTTTTCGGCCGTAGCGCCGATGCCCTCGGGCATGCAGCGCCAGTTGCGTCCCCAGCAACGCCGGCCTGCGGTCCAGCCGCCGCAACGCCGCCGAGCGAGTTGATCCGGCTCCGCCGAAGGAGCTGAAGGGGGGCGCCCAAACGAGCTTGGCGGGCATGTTTGCGGACCTCCGCTTGCGGCAGCGAACGGGAGGGCACGGCGGCGCGACCGAACGTTCCGGCAAATGAGTGCCGTTTGCCGAGGCGCATCGCGGAATCCAAATCCCAGCGTTGCCGCGCGCGAACTCGCAGACCAATTGATGACCCCGGCAACCGGAACCGTCGTCTTCTTTTGCTCCGCCAACTACGATCTCGAACGTCTGGGGGCGGCATTGTGCGATCGCTTCGAAGGCGCGGAACTCGTCGGCTGTTCGACTTCCGGCGAAATCGCGCCCGAAGGCTACAGCGACAATTCGCTCGTCGGCATCGGCTTCTCGCGCGACGATTACGTCACCGTTGCCGACCATATCGACGAGTTGAGCGCGACCTCGCTCGTGCGCGTATGCGATCTCGTGCAGGCACTCTTGCGCCGCTTAAGGAACCGCGCTCCCGGCGCGTCGCCGTCCAATACGTTCGCGCTTTTGTTGATCGACGGTATGTCCGGCATCGAAGAGCCGGTGCTCAGCGCCATCAATCGCGAACTCGGGGAGATCGCGCTTGTCGGCGGTTCGGCGGGCGACAACCTGCGTTTTCGCGAGACCGTCGTCTTCCACGCTGGCGAGTTCCGCGCGGGTAGCGCGGTTCTCGTGCTCGTGCATACCTGGCTGCCTTTCGACGTCTTCAAGACACAGCACATCGTGAGTTCCGATATCAAGATGGTCGTCACGGAAGCCGATCCCGTTCGGCGCGTCGTCAGCGAAATCAACGCGGAGCCGGCTGCCGAGGAGTACGCGCGCCAAACCGGGACAGAAGGCCGGCCGCTGCAACCGATGCTCCTCGCTACGCATCCCTTGCTCGTGCGCGTCGGCGGCGACGACTACGCGCGGTCGATTCGCGAAGTGAATGCGGATCGTAGTCTAACGTTCTACTGCGCCATCGACGAAGGCATCGTGCTCGCCGCAGGTACCGGCGTCGACATCGTTGCCGATCTCGATCGGCTCTTTACCAGCATCACAAAAAACGTCGGCACGCCGGCAGCGATCATCGGCTTCGACTGTATCTTCCGACGCCTCGAACTGCAAGAACGCAAACTCGAACGGACGGTTTCGAACTTGCTCGCGGCTAATAACGTCGTTGGTTTCTCAACCTACGGCGAACAGTTCCACGCCATGCATCTCAATCAAACCTTCAGCGGCGTGGCATTCGGCCGGGCTCCGGATCGGGCGTGACCTCACCCGCCCTGGAATACGAGAACGCGAAATTGCGAAAGATCAATCGCGCTCTCATGGAGCGCGTCGAACGCAGCACGGACGCCCAAGGGAACGCTTTTGCCCTCTTCCAAGCAGCCATCACACTGGAGAAAATGGTGCAGCAGCGCACGGGCGAGTTGCAGCATCTTAACGCGCAGTTGCGGCAAGAAATCCAGGAACGTACCGGAATCGAATCGGCACTCGAAATAGCCAAGGTCGAAGCCGAGCGTGCGCATCTCAGTAAAACGAAGTTTTTCGCTGCCGCGAGCCACGATTTACTTCAACCGTTAAACATCGCCCGACTCTTTCTCGACGCGCTCACAAAACGCGACGCGGACGCGGGCGCGCAGCGCATTGCGCAGCGTATCGATACGGCGCTCGCGGGGGCCGAAAGCCTGCTGACGACGCTCCTTGAGATCTCGCGGCTGGATGCCGGCGGCATGACGGCCGACATCGCGGATTTCCCGATAGATCGGCTCCTGGAACGGCTTTCGCAAGAATACGCCCTCAAGGCCGAAGAACGTAATTTACGCTTGCGCGTCGTGCCGTCGGACGCGATCGTCCGCAGCGACCAGCGGCTGCTGGAACGGATACTGCGCAATTTCATCAGCAACGCGCTGCGCTACACCAGCCGCTGCGGGGTACTGGTCGGTTGTCGCCGGCGCGGAGCGCTGCTACGCGTCGAAGTGTGGGATACGGGCATCGGTATCGCGCAGGATCGACTGACCGAAATCTTCGAAGAATTCAAGCAGCTCAACGTCGACGGCCGAAGCGAACCCGGCCTCGGGCTCGGACTCGCAATCGTCGAGCGCATCGCGCGCTTGCTCGGAACCGAAGTCCGCGTGCGTTCGGTTGAAGGCCGCGGCTCGGTGTTCGGAATCGATATTCCCCTCGGGGATGCGGCGCGCGTGCGCGTGCCCGATATGGCCGAGAAACGGCGTCTCGCAAACAATCCCTTGCTTGGCAAAACGGTTCTCGTCGTCGACGACGATCCGGCCGCGGTGGAGGGGATGGTACTGGTACTCAACGCCTGGGGTTGTCGCACGATCGAAGCGCATTCGGTCTCAAGTGCAGTCGAACAGGCTTCATGGGCGGGCATGCTGCCCGATTTCATCGTGGCCGATTACCATCTCGGCGCCGAACATACGGGACTCGAAGCGATCGCTCGCGTACGAGCGGCGTTCGATACCGCAGTCGCGGCGGTCGTGGTTTCCGCCGATCGGACGCCTGAATTGCGGGCGCTCGTCGCGGAACGGGGTTATTGGTTTCTCAGCAAACCCGTGCGCGTCGATCGCTTACGCTCGCTCATGAGTTACGTGCTAGCTTGATTAGGAAACGTTTTCCACCGGCTGGAGCGTCGCGAGTTCTTCTTCGGTATACATTCTGGAACGGGTCAGAAATCGGACGCCCTCGGCGTTCTCAAGCGAAAACATGCCGCCACGGCCGGGGACGACGTCGATGATGAGCTTCGTATGTTGCCAGTAGGCGAACTGCGAGACGCTCATGTAGAACGGCGCGCCCGCGATCTCGCCGATTTTGACGTCGGAATTCCCGAGATAGAAGTCGCCCTCGGGATAGCACATCGGGC
>JRHI01001167.1_pt1 | contig 23616 bp, 19 predicted proteins | sample 215371 | NCBI WGS metagenome assembly JRHI01 (sample SAMN02929681, study PRJNA255918) | sediment metagenome | biome: cave system; feature: Ice Cave; material: Sediment; isolation source: sediment from deep within a dark volcanic ice cave with no known source of... ...
GTGCCCGCCGATCGGCCGCCACCGCTACTACCACAAGCTCTACGCGCTCGACACCGTGCTGCCTGAGCTCAAGCGCGCGGACAAGGCCGCGCTGGAAAAGGCGATGCAGGGACACATCCTCGCGCAAGCGGTACTGATCGGCACCTACCAGAAACGACGCTAATAGCGCACAGCGCGGCAACGCGCTGCTTCGGCAGTTTTAAGTTTCAACCAATCCGGAGTCCTAGGTTTTCGTGCGTGCGAACGGTCGACGCCGTGCCTGCTCAATCTGAACGCGTCAACGTCATGCGGATTCGCCGCCGAGACAGTCGCGGCACGGCAGGACGTTGCCAGTCCAATCTGTCTGCTGGTTGCTGCCAATGCCAGAAGCGGATCGTGCCGATCAGACTCGATGTCGACTTTCGCCGAGCGTGACGCCGCCGGCGATAAGGTGGGCCGTGCGCAGCGGTTCAGGCATGCTGCTGTGGACCGCGAGGCGCTTTAGCACCGACTGCGTATCATCCTTGCTAATCCCTGCGCGTTGCACGAACAATCCAGCGGCGGACTCCATCGGGCCGGCCTTTTCGATGAGGCGCCATTTGCGCATACCGCCGGGAACGTGTTCGAGCAGCGCCGCCCTGATGCTGGAAAGGTTCGGACGGCGGCGCACGACAGTGATGACTGGAAGATGCACGGCTTGATGAAGCGCATCGAGGTCGACAACGTTGAAGCCGGCAAAAGCGATTCCCTGCAGCAAGATCAGATGCGCCTGCGCCAGGAAGCGTGAAGCGCGCAGGGTGCGTATCAACACCGCAGTCGCGTTGACGCCGTCGCGCCGCACCTTCGCACTCAGCACGCCGTCCAGACGCAACCCTGCATAGACGGCGCCGACGATGAGCACGTCGCCGCGATGGTCGCGGTCGAACGGCGCATCGTCAAAGCCGATGACATGGGTGAAGCGGCTCGTCACGTTCGATGTTCGCGGTGCGCTGGTCCGGAAATGACTTTATCCGTCATTGTCGGCTATCGTGCTCGGCAAGCCTTCCGCAAGACGGGTGGCGTCGAGCGGCGGGGGTTGGAGCAAAAGGGATTGCGATCGCGCGGCCCGTGCCGGCCACGACGGCGCTCCTGCTGCAGACCGAGGTCATGGCGCGCGGATGACGCCGTCAGGGCCCTCGCTCGACGGTGGATCGTTTTTCCACTACGGTGACCGTCGTGCCTGCCAATCTCTCGCCCGAATACAAGGCAGCCGAGGCCGCCTTCCGCAGGACCCGCGACCCGCGCGAGCGCCTCGAGTGGCTGCGCGAGATGCTGCGCGCCATCCCCAAGCACAAAGGAACCGAGCACCTCCAGGCGGATATCAAGGCGCGCATCAAGGACCTTGCCGAACAACTCGAAGGTGGCAAGAAGAGCGGAGGCCATGGCGGCCCGGCGCTGGTCATCCGCCCCGAAGGCGCGGCGCAGGTGGCGCTGATCGGCCCGCCGAACGCGGGCAAGTCGTCGCTGCATGCCCGGCTCACCGGATCCGGGGCGCATGTCGCGCCGTATCCGTTTACGACCCAGTACCCCGAGCCGGGCATGATGCCGCACGAGGATGTCCACTTTCAATTGATCGACCTGCCTGCGATTGCACCCGAGCATTCCGTGCCCTGGCTTGCCAGCGCCCTGCAGACCGCCGACGCGGCGCTCTGCTCGTCGTGGATCTGGGCGAGCCCTCGTGCCTGGAGCAGCTGCAGGCCGTGCAGTCGGTGCTGGAACAGAAGCGCCTGACCCTGATCGAGCCTTCGGGGGCGACCGGAACACCCGGCGGCAGCGCAGCGTCGGGCGACGTGGATCCGTTCGCGCTGCGGCTGCCGACGTTGATGCTGGCGAACAAGGCCGACCGCATTTCCGACCTCGATGCGGAACTCAAGGCGTTTCGCGAACTGACGGGATGGCGCTACCCCGGGCTCGCCGTGTCGGCGACCACGGGTCGCGGTCTGGGGGAGATCGGGCCGTGGCTGTTTCGCAATCTCGGGATCGTACGCGTCTACGCGAAAGCCCCGGGGCATCCGCCCGACAAGGACCGGCCGTTCACGCTGCGCCGTGGCCAGACCGTCGGCGACGTCGCGCGGCTCGTACACAAGGACGTGCGGCGCTCGCTCCGATACGCACGCATCTGGGGTCACTCCGGATTCGAAGGACAGCAGGTCGGTCATGAGCATCCGCTCGCGGATGGCGACATCGTCGAGCTCCACGCGTAAATTGCGTCGGCGGCGCTGTCGTGGATTCGTTGACGACGGCGCTCACTGGTCGCTATCGATGCACGCGACCCGGGTGCTCGCCCGGGCCAACCAACGCAGCGAAGGCCTGCTGCAGGCCCACGACGACCTGGGCCATGGCCGGGTAATTCAGCTTCTCCGGCGTATCCAGGGCGGTGTGGTAGTAGGCGTAGCGATAGAACGCCGTGTCGGTAACCATCAGAGCAGGGTAGCCCTGCCGCCAGAACGAAAGTTGATCGCTCCAGGCGACGCCGGGAACGAATTCGAACGCGGCCAGCGATTCGGCCGGGAAGTCCGAATGAGCGCGGAATGCCTCGACCAGTTGCCGTAACGGCTTGCGTGAGCGCAGGTTGGAGACGAAGGCCACGAAGTTGCCACGATCGGGATAGAAAAATCGCAGCAGCGCCGGGTAGCGTTGACTGCCGGGTTCCTCGTTGTAGCAACCGAGCATTTCGAGCGACACCATGAGCCGGATGTCATCGCCCCGCGCTCGCGCGGCCTTCGCGTAGATCATGCTGCCCATCTGGCCCCAGTAGAAAAACGGCGGCTCTTCGTTCACGAAGGCGACCAAGCGCAGGCTGCGTTCGGGCGTGAGGCGGACAAACGCCCGGCTGATCTCCAGCAATGTGGCCACGCCGCTGCCGTTATCGTTGGCGCCGGGACTGCCCTGGACGGAATCGTAATGAGCGCCGATTAAAACGATCTCGCCGCTTTTCGATTTGCCGGGGAGCGTGACTTCGAGGTTCTCGCTGAGCACGCCGTGGGCGCGATAGCTCTGGCCCGCCACCGGATAGCCCATGGCCGTCCATTCGCGGCGAATGTAGTCGGCTGCAGCGTGCAGCGCCTGTGGCCGGAACACATTGCGCTCGCCGATCTCTATCGCCAGTGTGGCGACGTGGGCGCGAAGGCGGTCAGCCAACGCATGTCGCTCGGGCAGGCTCACGATCAATTTCGAGCTTGGAGGGCGGATCTGCGACGTCGGGACAAAGCGCGCCAAGCAACGCCATGATGGAAGCTTGTGTCGGGGAAGACGGCCGTCTTTTTGAAAGGAGACTGCGGAGCCAATGAAGATCCGGGTCCAATGCTACGCCGGCCATCGAGGTGAACAGGAGCCGCGCTCCTTCGAGCTCGAAGATCGACGCGTCGAGGTGATGGAAATCGTCGATCGCTGGCTCTCCCCCGATCATCGCTACTACAAGGTACAGGGCTACGACGGTAGCGTCTATATCCTGCGCCACGATGAATTGGCCGGCGATTGGGAGATGACCTTGTTCAGCCGGTGTCGGTGAGTCGCTGCCACCGGGCGCCGAACAGGCTCGCCCGTCGCTGCTGCCGAATCCTGCGCCCAAATGTTCACTCGCGCGGAAATGTGTCCACGAACTCCCTGAGCCGTCTTCTGGCATCGTCCCGAATCGACGCTCCGTCGCCACACAGAAGCGCGACCACGTCACTGGTTACGCAGGCGTGTGGCATCGCGTGATCCCCTACCTCCCACGACACGAGCTCAAGCGAGCGGCGACGCGCGCCCCAAGGTAGAGCTGTTCGCTTAAGCCTGCCCTTTTTTGAGGCTTTTCGGGTTGTTGGCGACGACGCTCTGGGGCAGCATCGGTTGTTCGGGCGACCCAAAGCTATAGCGCGAGAGAGGCAGCGCATTTGACCGCGGGTTTCCGCATAGCGAGCTCAGCGCGTGGAAGCGCAGACGTACCTCATCAACGGCAGAATCTTCTCCGCGCACGATCCTGCACTACAGGAGGCACTCGGACGCATCTACGGCACACCCGTCCGTCCACGGTGTATGTGCGTCAGCGGTGGCGTGAAGATGTACGTCTCGAAGTTCAAGGACTTCGTGATCAAGCGCATGCCGGAGTCCGGTGGTGAGCATCGGCCGACTTGCCCATCCTACGAAGTGTCTCCGGGCGACTCAGGGCTCGGCCAAGTACTAGGCGAAGCCATCATCGAACGTAGCCCAGACGTCGTTGAGTTAAGGCTGGACTTTCCGCTGACGCGGCGCATTGGACGCAGTTCTGTGACGGGTGAGCAGCAGTTACTGACTGAGGTGACGGTCGTCTGCAAAAAACTCAGCTTGCGCGGACTCTTGCATTATCTCTGGGAGCGGGCGAGGTTTAACCGGTGGTACCCGCGGATGCAAGGCAAGCGCTCCTACGGGGTGCTCCATAAATTTTTGCTCCAGGCATGCGAGGAAATTGAAACGAAGGGGCTGCGCCTGTCCGAGCGCGTGTTCATTCCTGAGCACTTTGTGCTCGCGCGGGCGGCCGCAATCACGCAGCGACGCAAAGAAGCGCTGTCGATTCTGTCGTCGCCTGACGCCCAACTGCAATTAAAGATGGTGATCGCCATCGGGGAGCTGAAGGAGTTCAAGGCAACTACGTTGGGATACCAACTCGTCCTGAAGCACTTGCCTGACTGCGCGTTTTTTCTCGAGCAAAGGGCCGGCGAGCGGACGAAGAGGATCTTCGAGACGGAGCTGTCGGCGTGGGACAGCGGGCGGGTCAGACTCGTCGCTGCGTGCCTGATCTACGCGAAACAGGAACATTGCTACCAGGTCGACTCGCTGACGCTGATGATGACGAGCGCGCAATGGATTCCGCTCGATCATGTCTGCGAAAAAGACCTCGTCGACAAACTCGTGGCCGAGGAGCGGGCGTTCATCAAACCGCTCCGCTATGAGGCAAGGCATACCGGTGAATTTCCAAACTTCCAGTTGCTCGATGCCGGGGTGCGACCCGTCGCACTCGACATCGTCAGCGCTTTCCTAAGCGCTGCCGAGCGCGCCGCGAAAATCAAAGCGATGGGCGCCCGCGAACCAACGGGGTGGGCATGGGATACGGCGCAGAGCGCGGCCGTACCCGACCTGCCGCTCAAGGCCATCAACCCGGTGGCAAGAACTTCATGCCCTGCATCTGCCGCGACCACCAGCGAGGTCATCGCCGAGTAGCGGGCTGACGGCGCGGGTGCCGGCACTGACGCATTCGGAGGAGTGGCAACGCTTTGGGCGTTGTGTTGCGAGTTGCCAACCCCGAAAAACCGGTTATGCAGGAAGAAGTTCGTCACCGCGATGTCGACACTTCGACGACATGGGCCGCGCGCGCTTGGGGATAAACTGTTCGTCGCCGGACGCGGACTTGAAGGGGAGGGCGCGTGCGCTAACGTGGTCGCATGCCCATCGAACCACGCCTCCGCGATTACCTCACCCGCGACGAAGTGACGCTGCTCCTGCGCGCCGCGAAGAAGAGCCCGCGCCACGCCACCCGCAACCACGCCATGATCCTCATCGCCTACCGGCACGGCTTGCGGGCGTCCGAACTGGTAGGGCTGCGTTTGAGCGATCTCGATCTGCACGCCGGGACGATCTACTGCCGGCGGGCCAAGGGTTCGCGCTCGAGCCTACATCCGTTAAAGCAGGACGAGATCCTCGCTCTGGAAAAGGCGCTCGCACGCAGAAAGCATGAAGACAGCTCGTATGTCTTCCAGTCCGAGCGAGGCGAGCGCATGACCCGCAACGGATTCTGGAGAATCGTATCTCAGGCGGGTGAACGGGCAGGGCTGCCGGTGAAGACCTACTCGCACATGCTGCGGCACAGTTGCGGATATTTCCTGGCCAACAAGGGCTGCGATCTGCGGCTCATCCAGGACTATCTCGGGCATAAGCAGATCCAGAACACCGTGCGGTACACAGCGCTTAATCCGGCTCGGTTTGCGGGGCTGTGGTAGGAAGGCATCTTCCTCGGCGACGGGCGGCACTGTGGTGTTAGTCAAGCCCGTTCGAGGGAGGCACGGCGACAACGCCGTGTCGAAACGGCCACGCGATGGACGGGCGGCCCTACAATGCGCAGTGTCTCCCGCGTCGTTCATCCGCCAAAGAACAACCACTACGTGAAAAAAGAAGAACTCAGGGCAAATGTAACGGTCTCGGGGCCGCTATTCCCCGAACCAGTCCAAGTCATCCTGGTCGTGGAGATGGGGAGCTCGGTCAAGCTCATCGGCAAGGGCTTGCGGACCGAGAAGATGTACGACCCCATTTTGGGTGAAGAACAGCTCGCGACACTCACGGCGACCGCAGACAAAGAACCCTATGACGGTGACCCGATACGCTTCCGCCTTGGTGTCGAGGCCATGCGCCTTGGGCTTGCCTACGAGTACGACCCGTATTTCGCCCTATCTATCGCGCGGGTCGACCCGCTCCCGCACCAGCTGGAGGCGGTGTACGAGCACTTCCTGAAGCTGCCACGCATTCGCTTTCTGTTGGCGGATGACCCTGGCGCCGGGAAGACCATCATGGCGGGGCTCCTCATCAAGGAGCTTAAGATTCGCGGCTTGGTTCAGCGAACGCTCATTGTCACGCCGGCCAATCTCTCGTTTCAGTGGCAGCGAGAGCTCAAAGACAAGTTCCGCGAGCAATTCGAAGTCATTCGCAGTGATGTTCTTCGTGCTAACTACGGCACGAATCCCTGGCAGGAGAAGAACCAGGTCATCACCTCCGTGTCGTGGGTCTCTCGTGTAGAAGATGCCCGCGAATCTCTGTTGCGCAGCCACTGGGACCTCATCATTGTCGATGAGGCACACAAGATGGCCGCCTACAGCGCCGATAAGAAGACGCTGGCTTACCAACTAGGTGAGTCACTGTCACAGATGACCGACCACTATCTGTTGATGACCGCGACTCCCCACAAGGGAGACCCAGCAAACTTCTGCCTCTTCCTGTCACTGCTCGACAAGGACGTCTACGGCGACGTCAAGAGCCTTGAAGAAGCAATGCGTCGGCAGGAGGCCCCGTTCTATCTTCGACGAACCAAGGAGGCCCTCGTCTCCTTTCCCGACCCGGACACGGGCCAGGTGAAAGCACTTTTCACGAAGCGGGTCGTCAAGACGAGTGAATTCGCCATCAGCGATGATGAGTACGACCTCTATGACCAGCTCACCCGCTATGTCGAGAACCAATCCATACGGGCCGCCGGCGAAGGCGGCGCTCGCGGGCGTGCGGTCGGATTCACGATGGCGATGCTGCAACGGCGCTTTGCTTCGAGCATCTATGCGGTGCGCCGAAGTCTGGAGCGCATGCAGGAGAAGCGTAAGCGCATTCTGGAGAATCCAGAGAAGTACCGCCAAGAACAGCTGGCCAAGCACCTGCCGGAAGAATTCGACGACCTACCAGAAGAAGAGCAACAGGAGCTAATCGCCGAACTCGAGGACGTCGTTGTCTCTTATAACCCAGCCGACCTTCGGGAGGAGATTGCCGAGCTCGCGGTCCTTATCACGCAGGCAAAGGCTCTTGAGGCCAGGGAAGTTGAGGTCAAGATTCGGCACCTAAAGCAGCTCCTCACCGACAAGGGGCTGTTTGCCGACCCGACGATGAAGCTTCTGCTCTTCACCGAGCATAAGGACACACTCGATTTCCTCGTGGGCGATGGACGCGACGGCCGGCCGCTCGGCAAGCTGCGCAGTTGGGGTCTGGCGGTGACTCAGATACATGGCGGCATGAAAATCGGTGACCGCGATACACCAGGCACCCGCATCTACGCCGAACGGGAGTTTAGAGAGAGCGCCCAGGTGCTGGTTGCAACTGAGGCGGCTGGCGAGGGTATCAACCTGCAGTTCTGCTGGCTAATGGTGAACTTCGACGTTCCGTGGAACCCCGTGAGGCTCGAGCAGCGCATGGGGCGAATTCATCGGTACGGCCAGGAGAAGGACTGCCTCATATTCAATTTCGTCACGACCAACACCCGCGAAGGGCGAGTTCTACAAAAGCTCTTCGAGCGCATTCAACAAATTGAGCTAGACCTCGACCCCAATCAGACCGGAAAGGTCTTCAACGTTCTCGGCGACGTGTTCCCGGCCAACGGTCTGGAGAAAATGCTGCGCGACATGTACGCGCACAACAATATGACCGAGGAACTCATCAAGCAGCGGATTGTTGCCGAGGTCGACACGGAACGATTCAAGAGCATTACGAGTTCAACGCTTGAAGGGTTGGCGAAGAAAGAGCTCAACCTCTCAGCCATCATCGGTAAGTCCGTGGAAGCGCGCGAGCGCCGCCTTGTTCCCGAGGTCATTCAGGATTTTTTTCTGCAGGCCTCCCCTATTTCTGGCGTAACCGTAACCGAACCGCAGAAGGGGACCAACGTCTTTCGTGTCGGCCGAGTACCGCGCCATCTCTGGCCCATTGGCGAAAAACTGGAGCCTCGGTTCGGCCGGCTAGGCCGCGAATACAAACAAGTCGTGTTCGATAAGGACCGCCTGAAGAGGGAGACGACTGCCGATTGGGTTACCCCGGGGCATCCGCTGTTCGAAGCCGTTCGCGAAGACTTGGGGGAGCATGTGCGCGGCGACCTTGCGCGAGGCACAGTCTTCTACGTCCTGCATCGCGATAGGCCGGCGCGCATCAGCGTCTTTTCGGCGGCCATTCGAGACGGGCGGGGAAACGAACTACACAAACGTCTTTTCATTGTTCAGCAGAACGCGGATGGTTCGATGGAGCTCCGGCAGCCGACGTACGTCCTGGATTTGGTCCCCGCGGAAAAGGGGGTTGCGGTTCCGGACCACCACGTCCTCGACGAGGGGGCCGCGGAACGGTTCCTGGTGACGGACGCTCTGCAACCATTTCTTCAGGAAATCCGCGACCAGCGAATCAGGGAAATCGAGACTATCTCCCGCCACATGGAAATCAGCCTCAATGAACTCATCAACCGCCAAAGCCTGAGGATGGCGGACCTCTACGAGCAACAGGCGGTGGGTGACACAAGCTCCCCCGTAGCCGCCAACATTAAGACGACGGAGGACCGGCTTGATGAGCTCAATGGAAGGCTGGAAAGGCGCAGGTCCGAACTGCAGCAAGAACGCCACTGCACTATTAGCGACATTCGGCGCATCGGTGTTGCCTGGCTGCTGCCACACCCGGACCGACTATCGCCGAAAATGGCCCCGTTTGTTAGAGACGACGAAATCGAGCGAATCGCCGTCGAGGCGGTGATTGCCCATGAACGCGCGCAAGGCCGTGAGGTCGAGAGTGTCGAATCTGAGAATCGCGGATTCGACCTCATCTCAAGGCGCCCACATCCCGAAGACGCGAAGACGGCCATCGAAATTCGCTTCATCGAGGTCAAGGGGCGCGCGTTCGTCGGAGAGGTTGCCCTGACCACGAATGAACTCAGGACTGCACAGCGCCTAAAACAGGACTACTGGCTCTACGTCGTCTTCAATTGCGGCACGGCGCCTGACGTAAAGATTGTTCGAGACCCGGCGCAGCTGGCCTGGGAACCACTCGTGAAGATTGAGCACTATCACGTAGGTGCAAATGCGATTCTTGAGGTGGCTACATGAGCAAGCGTTTCGGGGGGAAGTAGATGAATGAGTGGCCGAGGCGCCTTGTAGAAGTAGATTTACCCATCAAGAGGATTTCGTTCCAGGCGCGACGCGAAAAGTCCATTCGCCACGGGCACATTTCCACACTCCACATTTGGTGGGCTAGACGGCCGTTAGCAGCGTGTCGCGCGGTAATTTGCGCGTCACTTTGGCCAGACCCGGCTGACCCTGCCTGTCCGGAGACCTTCCGCGTTGTAGTGCGGGACTGGGCCAGAGACTGGGCGACCAATCACGTTGGCCTACAAAGCAAGGAAACGTTTGACAGATTTAAGGAGTACCGCGCTAACCCGGACACGCTAAAAGACCCTCTCAAGCTTCGCGCCGCCCTACTCGATTTCATCGCAGATTTTTCCAATTGGGATAGTGCCTCTGACAAGAACTATTTAAAGGCCTCACGAAGGCTGACGGATTGCGCATTTGAGGCATTGAAGGGACATCCCGGACACGCTTTGGTCGCCGACCCGTTCGCAGGTGGTGGCTCCATACCCCTAGAATCCATACGCGTCGGCGCGGACACGTTTGCGTCCGATATCAACCCCGTCGCAGTGCTATTGAACAAACTCGTCGTGGAGTGCATTCCGCGATTCGGGCCAAACCTCATTGAGGCGTTCAGCACATGGGGAGCATGGCTTCTTCAGAAGTGCGAGCAACGGCTTACCACATTTTTCCCCGACGAAAGCGATGGTGGCCAGCCAATTGCTTATATCTGGGCACGAACCATTCGATGCGAAGGTCCCTCCTGCGGTACCGAAATTCCGTTACTGCGTTCCTTGTGGCTTTCAAAAAAACATCCGGATACAGTTGGTTTAAAGATTGTTCCGGACAAATCGTCAAAGACTATTAGCTTTGAGATTGTCAAGGGAGTGCGCGGGTCAACCATCGGGTCGGGAACGGTTCGTCGAAGTAGCGCTACGTGCCCAATTTGCGGGTACACGACCAACGATAAAAGTGTGCGAGCCCAATTCGAGAAGCGACTCGGAGGTTCTCGCGACGCAAGATTGATTGCTGTCGTGGCTCAGAACACCGGTGCGCGCGGGCGGTACTACCGATTGCCTACATCGCGCGACTTCGAAGCGTGCGACGCCGCAAATAGTGCGTTGGAGCAGTTGCGACGCGGCGAATCGTACGGCATACAACAGCTGCCATCCGAAGCGTTGCCCTATTTGCGAAGTATCTTCAACATCAATCTGCTTGGCGTGCATTCGTGGGTCGACTTGTTTTCTCCGAGGCAACTGGCGACGATACTTACGCTAACTGAATTGGTGCGCGAGGCACAACGAGAACCTGATTTTCCATCTGGAGAGCTAGGAAAGGCGGTCGCCTTGTCATTGGCGTGTGCAGTGGACCGCAGTGTTGACCAGCAAACGACTCTCGTTACATGGATTCCAAATATTCAAGCGGTCTCTCACACCTTTGTGCGTCAGGCACTCGGGATTACGTGGGATTTTTGTGAGCCCAACCCCATTGGGGATAGTGGAGGAAACGTCAAAGGAGCGATAAATTGGGTGAGCAAGGTCTTGCAGCACGAGGTGGCGGCAGCTCACCAGCCTGGTCACGTTGAGCTTGCCTCGGCGACTAGCAATCCGTTGCCAGATGATGCGGTTGATGTTTTTTCACGGACCCTCCATATTACGATGCGGTTCCATATGCAGACCTTTCCGACTTCTTCTATGTCTGGCTCCGCAGGATGCTGTTAGGCGCCTTTCCAGAGCTCTTTTCACAGGCACTCACTCCGAAGCAAGGCGAAATCGTTCAACTTGCCGAACGCAACAAAATTTATTCGTACAAGACTAAAGAGTATTTCGAAACACAGATGACCATTGCGTTGCGTGAAGGTCGTCGTGTAACGTCGCCCGACGGACTCGCGGTCATTGTGTTCGCGCACAAGACGACCAGTGCCTGGGAGACCATGCTTCGCTCCGTGATGGATGCGGGATGGGTTGTTGTAGCTTCGTGGCCGATTGATACGGAGCGTACCGTTCGACTTCGCGCTTTCAATTCTGCGGCTCTAGGTTCGTCAATCCACCTTGTTTGCCGCCCCCGGGAACGAAATGGTGGCGAAGTCGACGTCGATAGCGTGGGCGACTGGCGCGATGTTCTTCAAGAGCTTCCAAAGCGAATCGGTGAGTGGATGCCGCGACTTGCAGAGGAAGGGGTCGTGGGCGCAGATGCCATCTTTGCCTGTATTGGGCCCGCGCTGGAGATTTTTTCCCGATACTCGCGAGTCGAGAAAGCAAGTGGAGAGACTGTCGAGCTTAGGGAATATCTTGAGCAGGTTTGGGGTGCAGTGGCAAAGGAAGCGCTTGCGATGGTCTTTGAGGGTGCAGACGTAACTGGATTCGAGGGAGATTCACGTCTCACAGCGATGTGGCTCTGGACGCTGCAGGCCGGTGATATGGATACTGCCGCTGCTGGTGAAGATGCCGAACCGGGCGAGGTCGCCAATGAATCCGAAACTGGCTCGACGCCCGACTCGCCCGGTGGCTTCGTTCTCGAGTACGACGCGGCCCGCAAAATCGCTCAAGGCCTTGGCGTGCAACTTGAGAATTTGAGCAGTCTCGTAGAGATTTCCGGCGAGACAGCGCGGCTGTTGCCCGTGGCTGAACGTGCGCGTGTCTTATTCGGCAAGGATGAGGGAAAGGACCCGCCCCGACGCAAAAAGCGCGCACCGCAATTAGACTTATTTAAGGTGCTCGACCAATCTGGCGAAGACACAACTCAATTCGGTGAGACCAAGGTGGAGCGGCTTGGCGAATCCGTTCTAGACCGAATTCATCAATGCATGATTCTGTTCGCCGCCGGCCGCGGGGAGGCATTGAAGCGCTTCTTGGTTGAGGATGGCGTCGGACGTGACCAACGTTTCTGGAGCTTGGCACAGGCGCTTTCCGCACTCTACCCAACGCGCACCGACGAGAAACGCTGGATAGACGGAGTACTTGCGCGCAAGAAGGTGCTCGGATTCTAACGGGGGCTCCGTTTTGCTCATGGCTTTAACCTGGCTATCAGCCTTTGCGGTGCGGGGCATTTGCGGCTTTCCATGACGTACATCGAGAATTGAAACGTATAGAGGTCCACTGATGGCGCTCAAGCCTTGGTACAAAGTAGTTACTCCTCGCGAAGACCTGCGCGAAGACCGGCCGCTCGACGCCTCAGAATTCGCGGTACACCTTGACCAGGTACGCGACAAACGTGCGCCGGAGGTCTATCAAAGTCCAGCGCGGTTCTTTGAGCGAACGTTTCTTACTAAGAATCTCGGAGGGCTTGCCGTCGAGGTAATGCGCCGCCTCTCTGGTATTAAAACGGAAACGTCCGCAGTCTTTAATCTGTCCACGCAGTTTGGTGGCGGGAAGACGCACTCACTGCTGTTGCTGTATCACCTTGCGAGCGATGGCAACTCCGCAATGACGTGGCAAGGTGTTCCACGATTGCTTGAGTTGGCAGGTCTAAAAATAGTACCGCATGCGCATGTCGCGGTTTTCGTCGGCACAGAATTCGACCCCATCAGCGGCCGCGGTGGTTCCGATGGCACGCCACTTCGCAAGACGCCTTGGGGAGAAATCGCATATCAAATCGGAGGCGAGCCTGCGCTTGCAATATTGAAGGAGCATGAGAGCCAAGGCATTGCTCCTGGAGGGGACGTCATCCGTCGGTTCCTGCCGAAAGACCGGCCAATCCTGATTCTGATGGATGAGCTGATGAATTTCGTAAGCAGAAGCCGAAAGAGCGGACTATCTGCCCAACTTTACAGTTTTCTGCACAATCTCTCCGAGGAAGCCCGTGGCCGCGACAATCTCGTCCTAGCGGTGTCTATCCCAGCTTCGGAGCTGGAGATGAATGCGGAAGATGCCTCGGATTATGAGCGATTCAAGAAAATGCTAGACCGAGTCGGCAAGGCCGTGATGATGTCAGCCGATTCCGAAACGACCGAAATCATCCGCCGTCGACTGTTTGAGTGGGATGAAAGTCAACTCCTGCCAGATGGCCGGGTCATGCTCACGCGAGATGCCATGTCTACGTGCAACGATTTCGGCGATTGGGTGCGAGACCATAAGCACCAGGTGCCGGATTGGTTTCCCGTAGACGCATCGCGGGAAGCATTCGCGGCCACTTACCCCTTCCACCCGACCGTACTCTCGGTGTTTGAGCGAAAGTGGCAGGCCCTTCCGCGTTTCCAACAGACTCGAGGGATCTTGCGACTTTTGGCCTTGTGGGTCAGCAAGGCTTATCAAGCCGGCTTTAAGGGGGCTCATCGTGATGCCCTCATTGGCTTGGGCACGGCACCATTAGACGACTCGCAGTTCCGAGCCGCGCTATTTGAGCAACTTGGCGAACACAGATTAGAGGCCGCAGTTACAACCGACATCTGCGGGAGGAAGGAGAGCCACGCCGTTCGTCTCGACAATGAGGCCAACGAGACAATCAAGAAAGACCGGGTCCACCGCAAAGCAGCGACCGCCATTTTTTTCGAATCAAATGGCGGAATCGCAAAGGCGGATGCCTCGGTTCCGGAGGTCCGGCTCGATGTGGCCGAGCCGGAAATGGATATAGGGAACATCGAAACAGCACTCGAGGCTCTTACGGAGGCATGCTACTACCTTACCGTCGAGCGAAATCGCTATCACTTCAGCTTCAATGAGAACCTTAACAAACGATACGCTGACCGTCGTGCAAATATCAAGGCGGACGCTATCGGTGAGTGCATCCGTACGGAGGTACAGAAGGTCTTCGGCGGCCCGAATTCCACGGAGCGCCGGTATTTTCCACAGCGAAGCAATCAGGTGCCCGACCGTGCAGTACTGGCGCTCGTCATCCTTGCACCGGAGCAAACGTTAGAAGATGCCGTAAGCACAAGAGCGTTTGTGGATTCAGTCCTCCGGGAGTCCGGGACGTCCGCTCGCACGTTCAAGAGTGCACTCCTCTTCGCCGTGCCCCAGACGGCCGCCCAGCTAAAGGACGATGCTCGGCGGCTGCTAGCGTGGGAAGAGATTGAAGACGACCTTCCCACGATGAGCGTTGACGAGAGTCAACGCGCTCAATTGGCTGAAAGCCTAAAGAAGGCGCAACGCGACCTCAAAGAGACCGTCTGGCGAACGTACAAGAACGTAATGTTCCTAGGAAAGGACAATCAAGTCCGGACCGTCGATTTAGGCTTGGTACATAGCAGTTCGGCTGACTCTCTGGTTCAGTTTATCGTGAACCATCTACGTCAGGCTGACGAAATCCAATCTGGAATCAGCCCGAATTTTCTCGTGCGCAATTGGCCCCCAGCATTCAAGGAGTGGAGTACTAAGGCGGTGCGAGATGCGTTTTACGCCTCGCCACTCTTCCCGCGCCTTGTAAACCCAGACGCCATCAAGCAGACCGTCGCAAGAGGTGTGCAGGACGGAGTACTCGCCTATGTGAGCAAGACCGGTGACGCTCGATACCAGCCATTTGCGTTTGAGCGAAGCATTCAACCTGAGGACGTGGAGATTTCTGATGAGGTTTTCCTCGTCACTCGTGAAACGGCGTTGGCCTACCGTGAGCAACAGTTAGCCCGAACCGCCCAGGAGCCGAAGGCACTTGGCCCTGGTGGCGAGACGCCCGTGGAGGGGCCACGGACATCGGACGAGACGCCACAGCGAACGTTGCCATTACCGGCGGTCATTCCATCTATGACGTGGACTGGAGAGGTGCCTGCGCAGAAGTGGATGAATTTCTATACCCGCGTTCTCTCGAAATTTGCGACGGGAAGTGGTCTTCGGCTTACCGTGAAGGTGGAGGTCGCGCCAGATGGCGGCCTCTCGTATCAAAAGGTCGAGGAGACGCGAGCCGCGTTGCGAGAGTTGGGGCTGAACGACAAGGTCGACTAATGAGTGCAAGTACCGCAACTATCACATTGGCCTCGTTGAAGGCAAAGAGCCACGCTGAGCGGCGAATTCTGGGAGACCGGTACGCGCTTAAAGGGACTCCTCGGGAGGGCGGGCTGTCAAACGTGTACTCAGCGGTCGACATTGATTCAGGAAGAAAGGTCGCGCTAAAGGTGTTTAGAAACACGGGGTTCGAGGACGCGCTAATCGAAGAGTCCTTTCGAAGGGAGACAGCCGCACTTAGTTCCTTGCGTCACCCCAACATCGTGGAATGGTATGACTCGGGCCAAGCCGCAGATACGGCTGAGTACTACATAGCACTTGAATGGATACCGCAGGACCTGCACAGCTATTGCGAGCACCAGGTCCTCGACACTTGGGATGCCTTCTTCTCCACGATTGGCGCTGGCATCCTTGAGGGAATTGCGTTCGCGCACTCCCGGGGAGTTGTACATCGCGACATCAAGCCGACCAATGTATTGATAACCAACGATGGCATACCCAAAGTATGCGACTTTGGAATATCAAAGCTGCGAAGTTATCTTGAACCCGGCGTTACCCTCGCGCAATACGCTTCTGCTCCATTTGCTCCTCCTGAGGCAGATGATGGCAGCTACAGCTTTTCGCGCGACATATTCGCATTCGCGACGCTGGCTGTCAATGATCATCGAAACCAGAGCAGGTGTGATCACGTAAAACTGAGCAGGGCCGGATAGGGTTTCAGGGGCTCGGTTTGAGAGTTTTCTCCTTGGACTTGCGGTTGCCTGGCGCGGATTGATTCCGTTTCTTTAGCCGGTAGCTGTCGTTGCCGGTTTCGATGATGTCGCAGCGGTGGGTGACGCGGTCGAGTAGTGCCGTGGTCATCTTGGCGTCGCCGAACACTTTGACCCACTCCGAGAACGATAGATTGGTGGTGATGATCAGGCTGGTTCGCTCGTAGAGTTTCGAGATCAGGTGAAACAGCAGCGCGCCGCCGTTGGCGCTGACGGGTAAATATCCGAGCTCGTCCATCACGACGACATCGACATGGGTTAGCCGCTGCGCGAGGCGACCTTGCTTGCCGGCGTTTTTTTCCTGCTCGAGCCGGTTGACCAGATCGACGATGTTGAAGAAGCGTGCGCGGCGGTGGGTCTTGACTGCCTGAATCGCCAGTGCCAGCCCGAGATGGCTTTTGCCGGTGCCCGGTCCGCCGACCAGGACGATGTTGCGGGTCTCCTCGGTGAACCCGCCCTCGTGCAGCATGCGGATCTGCTGCTCGTTGACCGGCGACTCGGCAAAGTCGAAGGTGGCGAGTTCGCGATACTCGGGGAACTTGGCACCGGTCATCTGATAGCGAATCGAGCGGGCGTGGCGCTCGCTGTCCTCCGCCGCCAGCAACCGTCCGAGCACGTCGAACGGGGTGCGGCTGCGTTTGATGCCCTCGTCGATGACCTCATCGAAGGCCGCCACCATCCCATGCAGCTTCAGCGCCTTCAGCTTGAGCAGCATGTCATGGCGTTCCACAGGGCACCTCCACGCCACGATGCGACACCGCCGCCATCAACATCGGCATCGCCGCGATCGCCGCCAGCGCCAGTTTCTTCAGTAGCCGGTCGTAGCGCGCCACATCGGCCTTGGGCTCCTCCTTGAGCTGCAATCGCTGCGGGGCCTCGAGCACTTCCGCCGACGGCTGCGGCTTGAACCGATTCAGCGCGTTGAGTACATAGGTGTCGCCGATGACGCCGGCCTCCAGTGCCAATTCGCAGGCGACCGTGACCGCCTCGAGGCCGTCCTCGGCAATGCACGCGAGAATGGTCACGAACTGGCGATCGCCGCCGGCTTTGGCACACAGCCGATGCCGCATTTCTTGCAACGCCGGCGGGAGGGCCCAATCCTTGAACGGCGCACCGTTGCGTACTCTAGACCCGGATACCATATTGCGCATTATCGCGAGGCTGCACTTCCTTTTTTCGTAGTGGGCGCACGGCTTCTCGTATTAGAGAAAAAGCCGCTGACACCCATTGAAGAGGCTTGCCTCGGTGCGATTGGCGCGGGTCTGGGTACCCAACGCGACATTGCGGATTTCCTGGGGCTCGACGCGAATGTAATTCAATCAACACTCGCCAACGTGAGTGTACGAGAGTTGCTTAGCATCATTCGGACAAGCCCGGGCACGCCGCCTCATATTGCATTAACGTCGAAGGGCCGGAGCGCAATAGAAGTTACTTCAACCATCGTGCCGGACGAGAAAACCGTTCCGGTCGTTTACGACCCGTTCCTGCGTCGCCTGGTCTACAAGCACCGGTCTTCGCTGTTTCGACCGAAGGAGGTCCGAGAGAATGGATGGACGCAGATTCCCCTCGGTACTAGGCAGAAGCCCGAGGCGTCCGACATACCCCTCGAGCAGTTAGCCGTGCTTGCCGCGCGCTTACCTCAGATTTCGGCAAAGGGAACAGAGTTGCTCGCGGTTCGTCGTCTGGAACGTAGGGAGATGTACTTTAACCCCGCAGTTTTGTTGTTCTTCGTCAAGGACGATGCAAGTGAAGTGCAGGTGGCCGTTAGCATGGAAGGTGCGCTGTCTCTGGAGCATGAGCGGGCATTGGCAGAGGCTGGTTCGGCCGAGCTGCTTGGCTCTCGGCTGGTGGCTCAATCAACAATTGTCACTAAAGCAGAGCCGCGCACTGACGAAGAGCAAGCCGCATTAGCCCGCCAGGCAACGATTGAGGCGGAAATTCAGGCAGCGGCCATTGGACAAGGCCCACCCCTCGACGCCGGAAGCGCTAACGAAGGGGCCGACGCTGCAGGACCTCAAGGAGTAACAGAATCCGAGGCGAATAGGCGCCTTCAAGAGTTGACTTTTCGTGTTGTCAGATGTTGGCAGCATCCCGATTTGCTTTGGACCGCACTCAAGGAGGCACAGAAGCGGTTGGTCATAGTCTCTCCCTGGATTCGCGACAAGGTCGTGAACCGAGACTTTCTGATACGGCTAGAGCAGCGGCTCAAGGCCGGCGTCGAGGTCCACATTGGTTACGGCTTAGCGGATGACAATGACAGGAAGGACCCCATTTCACCCAACGCGAAGAAGGCTTTGGAAGGATTAGACCGCGCGTATCCGAATTTTCACCTCAAGTACCTCGGAAATACGCATCGCAAGTTGCTTATCTGCGATGACAGGTTTGCGGTGTCTACGAGTTTCAATTGGCTCTCGTTTGGCGGTGACCCAGGGATGCCGGCCCGGGATGAACAAGGAACGCTTAACAGCAACCCGGCGAAAGTCCAGATGCTTTACGAGGATGCGATGAGCTTGCTCGAGGAAGGGTATCGCCACCCGACGGAGTTCAAGAATAGAAGGCACAAGGGCACCAACAGGGCCTAGGTGCACACACGACCAGGTATCGGGCCGAGCATGCCCAGCGCCTCGCCAACAGTCTGGTTGTTACGGAAGAACGATTGTCTTTACGAAACGCGAGCGATTCTGGTAGTCCCAAATCCGAATGAAGGGGTGGGCCTTTGGCAGAAGCAGCCGGCCGAACTCCACGCAAATCGACAGGGGTGCGGCCGGAAACAATTCAATCCGCTGGACGCCGGCTTCATGTAATGCAGTGACCATTTCCGTAAGCTTCTGGCGCAGGTACACGATATCGTCCTCGCAGCTCACGATGCTGAGGCCGATAGGGGCGGCCGCAAACTCCACGATGGTTACACCCGGGACAGCCGCTGCGACGGCCGGTTTATCTATCGATGCGCTAATCGAAAGTGCAACTGCCACCGTCGTCATCCGCGGAGGGATTGGCGTCCACGTCGCCGTGATTGTGGATTTAGCCCCCGGTCGGTCCCAGCACCACGATTCTGAATTTCGGCTCCACTGATACACTGACGTTGGCCGTTTGTTGCCCAGCACGTAACCCGTAAGCACCAGCAGCGGCATTGGCCCGAACGCGAATACGGACAGGCGGGGAGACAGCTCCCGGGCCGTTTCAAGGTGCGCCAGCTGTGCGCCTAATTGCTTTGGCAGCTCCTGGTTCAGGTGTTGCCAAAAGTCGACCTCGTGGTCACGGAGTGCAAGCCGATTCTCATCCACATCGACGTTGCTTTCGCTTGGCACGTAGTGATAATCCGAGTTTTTCAACACGGCGAATCGCGCATCCTGCACTGAAAAGGTCGGCAGGTGCCGGTTCACGGGCACCCGAACAATTACCGGAGTGGTCAGATGCGTGCCCTTCAGGCCATAGAGGGTGGCTACCCACTTCTCATGCCGGGTTTTCATTCCGTGCAACAGTGGCGCCGTGTAGGTATCCGGGTCCGCATCGACACGCTTATGGCAGTCGAAACAGAGGAGCATGAGATTGGACGGGTCCGCCGCTAGAGCTTTCGATGTTGCTGCGATGCCCCGCGGCCCCTTCGCGCTATCAGCAACTATGTGTGCAACTTCGCCCACGTAGGCGCGGGCTTTCGTCAGGAAATCGCTGCCGATGGCCTTGGTGCACCCGGAAAATTGGCAGTGTCCGCCGGCGGCGGCCCAAAGCTCGTATCGCGTCTTCGCCGGTATCGGCACTCGCACTTCACTTTTCGTGGCTGCTTTCTTCATATCAGGTCTTGCTGGGTAGTCGAGTTATTTGCCCGTGGCGGTCACCGCGCCAGACGCGCGTCTCGCTAATTCCGACAATCGCAAAATACAGAAAATCGCCAAAATATCGGCTGCGCTTGCATGCGTTTCGCCAATCGCGCAAGTCCGTGGTCGACGGGACCGGGTGCTTCTCGGGGTGGGTATGCCAAAGCCCCAAGAACGCGCGAGTACCCCCCGACGCCTCCCACCGTCTCAAGGCCAGCCAATGATGGTCCTTCGAACGGAAGAAGCCGAAACGTGTCCGCCGGTCATTGCGCTGGGGCACAGTAACTTCGTCCATCACGACATCGTCGCAATCAAGGATGTGGCGCCCGAGCATCGCCCCGCCAGCCTCCTTACTGAAGGGACGCAGCTGCCGATATCGTCGGATGGTCACAACGGCTTCTTGCGAGAACGCGAGTACGCCCCCGCCATTGTCGAAACGCATCGTCACACGGGGGCGGCACCGCAAACGGGGCACCGGCAGTTGAATGGGGCTTCGCGCCCGAATACTTCGAGCTCACGCGGTGCTGCGGAATACCAATCCGAAACGGCGATACCCGCAGCGTCCGCTGTATCGTGGTCGCCGCGCCACGACGCGTAGCCGGGTAACACGATGGAGGGTGAAGTCAGCGCGCGAATACAAAGTGCGGCGGTTTGGTTCGCAGTCCTGTTCGCGTCGAGGGCTGAAAACGGAGTGAACGCGCCGCCGCAACCGGTCAAGTTTCGGCTTACGCGTTGGCCTTCGGCGAGATACGCGGTCTTGGGGGTCAGCTGTTCTTCGCCTTCGAGTGAACGGTACAGGCATTCCAGGCACCCCGGGCCCGTACTGTTGAATACAACGGTGTGCCCGCCTAGACCAAGCGCCTCCAGCCACGTCACCGCGGCCAACGGCGAGTACGGCTGTTGCCGCCAGCGTCGAACAAACAAGCGCTCGACTGTGGGGTTGCCGATGGCGAGCAACACCAAGTCAATCGGTACGCTGCGTGATTTGGCCTCCCATGCTGCCATCGTGCCAGGGAAGAATTCCGCCTTTAGGCCCGGTAGCCGCTCACTAAGTGACGAAGCCAACACCTCGGCCTTGTTGAATCCGGTAGGCAGGGCCCCCAGTACGTGGCGATACGCGTTGTCCGGGGAAAGTGCGTCAGGGTCAACCAGGGTCAAATGACCAACACCCGCCATCGCGAGCAGTTCTGCGATGCGCGAGCCCAGGGCGCCGCACCCTATAACCACGACATGTTTCGGACCCAGTTGCTCGCTCGCCCCACCGCGCTCTCGAACGTGCTGCACGTCGTGTCGAATAAAGGCTAGCGGCTGCAGACTCAGAATGTTTGCCGCATCGACGCCCCAACCATTGCCTGCCAGTTCGACCCCGACCCCAAATAGCGAGCGATACCCTCCCTTAGGTCGTGGTTGCGACAATATCAGGTAGACCCATCCGCGCCTGTTGCGGTGCCGTTCGCCGAACGCGTCAAGCAGTTCGCGCCCGCGCGTTCCGGCAGCTGCGCGAATGTCGCGAACGACATCTGCAGTCAGTGCTTCCATCGGCGCCGGCGGCAGAATCGGTTGCTCGAGGGGCAGGTACAGGCTCCGTAGGCGTACTCGCTTCCGTCCATACAGCGGTGCAAGGTACGAGGGCCCAGCATCCTGGGTTGCCTCGATGAAGGCGTCCGGCTGGTGCTGCTGGCCCCCAGCGTGGATTACGGCATGGACAATCCTCGGCTGGTCGTCGACCCTGACGACGCCGTGCACCAGGCGCGCGTGTTGGCCGGCCCAGTACCCCTCCATCTCGTCTAGCAGTTCCGCGTGCGGGCGCGCGTTGTGCTTCTGCTGCGTGCGTTGTAACAGCAAAATCGAGTTCTTGATGACTGATGCAACAACTGCTACGGGGTGGTCAAGACTGACCGAAAGGCCCTCTCCGTCATCCAGGCAAACTAGGCCGCTGTAGCCAATATGCGCCAGCAGCGGGGCCGGCGGTTCCACCCACACCTGCGGGAGCGCATCCGGTTTCCAAAGGCCGAGGTGGACGCGCAGCCGCCACGCTCCGTGCCCAACGTCTGCATGGACCAATAGGTCGCTCGATTCTTTCGGCGCGGATTCGGCGCGGACCAAATCGCAGCTGGCCACTTCTGGTAGTACCCGTACCGCCTCGGCAATAGTTGCGAGCTCCGAGGCGGAAAACTCTCTCACGCAGAAGCCCCGGTGCTCACGTACGGGGCGGCCGTTGCTTTCGCCGTCTCCTCCTTGGCGGGAACCGGGAATCGGTCGCCGAACTGCTTGGCCAGGGTTGCGCAGGCAACCTCGGGCGCGGGCTCGTCAATGGCGTCTCGCAACGCATCGCGTAGCTGTTCCAGGCGAAATTTCAACGCTGCCATCTGCGCGTTGGTCATCGAGGCCAAGAGGTCGTCCCTGGGTTCGACCGGAAGAATCACGACGAGACGGTCCGCGTATTCTTGGTCGTGCACTGTTTGCACGAACCGAGCAAGCATCGCGTTCACCAACGCCAACAACGCCACGGAGTCGACGAATCGGGTCGAGCCGAGGCCCTCCGTCCGTGGTTCGAACCAGTGGTATGCCGCGGACGTCAGAACGATGCTCTTCGGTGCGCCGCCAGATGAGAAACGTTCGTCGCGCCAGCACTTGAGGTAACGAATCATGCCGCGAAATTGCGCGGCCGCATCCCCCGAGTGCCGGCTCTTGATTGCATCTACAAGTCCAAACGGGTCTGACCGTTCCCACCCGCGATGCGCTTCGTCGGCGTCTTCGCGCCCAACGGCCAGGTCAAGAGCGGAGTCTTCCGTACGCTTCACGTAGACGGCGAAATCGACGTGATAGATGGGCTTCCCGTCCCGCATGTATTCGACGGTGACGCATGGACGACGGATGCGAACGGTGCGGTTGCCATTCAACAGCGCATCTCGTACCGCAACCTTCAGGTCAACTGGATTCGGGAATGCGGACCTGTCGCAGTCGAAAAGGAGGCCGATGTCGATGTCGAAGTTGCCGTCCTTCGGCACGATGCCGGTCCCAATCGCGTAGCTCCCCTGGTGGAAGTGCTCGAACGCAGGAATTTCCGGCCGCAAGCCTGCTCTCAACTCCTCGATGAGGAGGTCCCGCTTTTCCCGGAGCTTCAGGTTTTCGTCGTCCTCATCGCATTTGATTCTGTCGTGAAAGTCGTTGAAGTACCGTTGTAAATTTGCCATTCGATGCCTCCGAAACGCCTATAGGGCATGTGCCCGCAAGGGGTAGTACGCGCGAACCGAGTGCTCACCGCTGAACTCGATGGCTCAATGACCATCAGGAGGTCGAGACATTGTTGGCACGGTGCCACCTTGCGCGCCTCTGCGGGACTGATTGCAATGAAGTCGGCGTTGTGGCACAGTATGCTGCTCCTGCAAACAACGACGACCGCCGTGACCGGAAGTTCATGCCTGCTATAGCAGAGAGGTGCATGCTGTCTGGCCAGACAGCAGTATAGCAGCCTTTTTAGGCACGCAAGGTAAAGCCAGATGGTGCTGCGTCCCCTCGTCCGTACCGTCCCAATCGGCGGGCGGGTACAGCC
>JRHI01001168.1_pt1 | contig 23614 bp, 21 predicted proteins | sample 215371 | NCBI WGS metagenome assembly JRHI01 (sample SAMN02929681, study PRJNA255918) | sediment metagenome | biome: cave system; feature: Ice Cave; material: Sediment; isolation source: sediment from deep within a dark volcanic ice cave with no known source of... ...
CGAGCACAGCACCATGATCAAATTAAGCTAAGTGGCATTGTCCCCTGACTACCGCCGCACCCAACAGGTTATGGGTTGAGCAGGTGGCCATTGGTACGGCGCACGAGATGGGCGAGATCGGGTACCTCCACGACGTGGCAACCAGCCGCGCGGAGAAGTTCGGCGCCGTGGCACTCGACGAACAGATCGGGCTCATGCCACGCGAATACGATTCGCGAGATCGGGGTGCCCAGTATCAGTTCAGTGCAGCTGCGGGGCCGTGAGGCGCGGGTGCTGCACGGTTCGAGCGAACTGTAGATGGTGGCTCCGTCCAAGCGGCGGTCATCGGGGGCGAGCTTGCCGAGCGCAGTCTCCTCAGCGTGATCGCGGGGATCACCCTCGCGGGAGTATCCCGTCGCGAGTACCGCACCGTCTGCCTCGATGATCACTGCCCCCACCGAGAACGCTGTTGTCGACGGCGGACAACTCTTCGCAAGCTCGATGGCATACCGCAGATACTCGCGGTCCCGATCGGTGGGGGGTTCGGTCATCTTTCTTCCATTATCGAATTGGTCGTACCATAAGGTGGCGCGGCCCGATATCGATGGCCGTGAGATGCACCTGGGGCAGGGCCTCCACCAGAATTTAGTGGCCGCGCCGCGGCGGGAACTGGGGGCTGTGCCGCCGCGGCGCGGCGCCGCCGGACCGAAGGGCGAGCCCGGCGGGGCTTCTCCAGGGTTTATGAGCCCGAGCAAACATATGCAAATCGAGGGCTTCAACGGACCCGCTCCTGCCCAGGATAAACCCTTTCGTGGCTACAGCGCTCCCATATCACCTGAACGACGCAGGTTCAGCGTCGAGAGAGTGAGCTAATTCACCGAAGGTAGCGGAGCAGGACGACGTCGCCCATCTGCCTGGTCTCTGCGAGTGTCATCGGATGCTCGGAATTCTGGGGAAACCGACCGGGGTGCGCGAAGCGCGGGGCATCGCGATCACCGACGAAGAACGGCGCGATCACCAGGTGGATCTCATCCACGAGGCCGGCGGTGAGGAACTGGGTATGGACGATGCCACCGCCTTCGACCATCAGGCGTCGAACGTTGCGCTCACCGAGGTCATCGAGCACGACGCCCAGATCGATCGGCTGTCCAGCCCCGACGACGGTTGCGACATCCCCGAGCGTCTCGCGAAGTGCCGTCACCTCAGGATCCGGGGTGTAGATGATCTTCTCGATGTCGCCCGTGGAGAAGAACCTCGCGGTAGCGTCCACACCGCCGCCACCGGTGAGCGTGACCTTGACGGGGTGCGGGGTCAGGCCACGTCGGACCCGTTCATCCTGACGTTTCACTGAGCGGATGAGCAGCCGGGGGTCGTCTCGGCGGATCGTGTTCGCCCCGACCAAGATCGCATCGACGCCACCGCGCACCTCGTCGACGCGGTCGAAGTCCTCCTGGTTGGACAGCATCAACCGGACCTCGTCAAGGTCGTCTATGTAGCCGTCGATGGACATCGCCACCGAGACCACGACATACGGGCGTGACGGCTGGGCAGGCAACGCTCAGCGGGTGACCGTGATGGCCTGAACCGGGCAGGCTAGGGCACCTTGCTCGGCTTGGGACTCCGCATCGGCCGGGACCTCCGGATTGTTGATCAGGCAGTAGCCCCCCTCGTCCAAGTCGTAGATCTCGGGGGCGACGGCGTTGCACTGGCCGTGACCCTCGCAGATGTTCGGATTGACCTCGACGCGCACGGCGTCCTCCCTCGGCTGGGGGTCTCGGCGGTAGGACCCGACTATCTTGGCCTCAGCAGCCCTGGCCACCCGCGCTGGGTACACCGTCGATGGTGGGCGGTCTCCTGGCGAATACTAGGCAATCCGGGTGCACTTGCGGCCCCGACGCGATCATCGGCGGTGGTGGATCCGCCGACTCTGGGCCCGACGTCGGAACCACCTAGGTCGCATCGATGCCGTACCGACACCGCTGACCTGGGACTACGGTCGCCCCACGACTGGCTCAAGTCCGTTGCGTTGATCCGAATGGTCGCCTCGCATCATTGCGGTGCCAAGGTGAGGGGGGTTTAAGTTCGCGAGCGAAGTCCGGTAGACAGTGCACAGCGGCGTCACGGCCTTTCGGCCGAGTCGTTACGCATGTCAGGTGCGCCCTCGGGCAGGTCGGGGGGGCGACGAGGAGGTCGGTAAGTGGATAGTCGGGTGCGGCGTGCGGTGTTGGAGCGGTTGGCGGCCGTGGAGGAAATCGCCGCGCGGGCTGGCGCGACGCTGTCGGCACCGTTGGCGCGCAGGCACATCCAGACCATCACCGACGGGTGGCGCGAGCTGCTCGTTCAACACCAGCCGGACCCCAGCGGCCGCTGCCCCGTCTGCTCAGGTTGGCTGCGCCGCCGCCGCTGGCCCTGCGAGGTATGGGTCACCGCGCACCGTCATCTCATCGGCGACGGCACGGAGCCGACCGAACGGGCCGCCAAGAATTCCAATCCCTTCTGCCGACCGCGCCAGGTGCTGGTGGTGCCTCGTCTGCTCGACGCGGCAGTCGCCGAGCAGACCGTGAGGCGCAAGGCGGCCCTGCACAGCCCGGGCAGCAAGGAATCCATCCATCAAGTTTGATCCGCCTGCCGACATCGCAGCTCCACGACCGGGCCACTGCCGGGGCAGCCGCATAACCTGGCAATCGTGCCCGAGCGGATTGCTGCCAAGCAGGTCGGCTGGATCCGCCGGCTCGCGACAGCCTGCTGGCGCCACCCGAAGGTCGCCGTAGCGGCTCTGCTTGCCTCCAGTATCGGGGTCGGCATGGCGGCCATCACCCCGCTGCTGACCCGGCTCGCGGTGGACGACGCCGTTGCGCATACCACCGCGCGGCTGGGATGGCTGGTCGTGGCGCTGGTCGCGGCGGCACTCCTACAGTGTGCGACCGCCTTCATGCGCCGCTACCTCGGTGGGCGGCTGTCCCTGGACGTGCAGCACGACCTGCGCAATGCCGTGTTCCGGGCGGTGCAAAAGCTTGATGGCGCCAAGCAGGACAGCCTGCGCACCGGCCAGGTCGTCTCGCGGGCCATCTCCGATCTGCAGCTGGTGCAGGGCCTGCTGTCGGTGGTGCCGCTGACAGCGGGTGTGCTGGTGCTGCTCGCCGTCGCGCTGGGCGCGATGCTGTGGCTGTCCCCGTTGCTCACGCTGATCGCGCTGGTCGTGGTGCCGGCTGCCGGACTGGTCACCACCAGGACGCGGCGCACGCTTTTTCCGGCGACCTGGTCGGCTCAGCAGCGCGCGGCCGACATCGCCGAGCATGTCGAGGAGACCGTCACCGGGGTGCGGGTGGTGAAGGGCTTTGGCCAGGAGGCCCGTGCCGTGGCCCGGCTCGAGGACCGGGCCCGGCAGCTGTTCGCGGAGCGGATGCGCTCGGCCCGGCTCAACGCGACGTTCGCCCCGACGCTGGCCGCGCTCCCCTCGCTGGGTCAGGTGGGGGTGTTCGCCCTGGGCGGCATGCTGGCGTTGCAGGGGCGCATCAGCCTGGGGACCTTCGTGGCATTCGCCGCATATTTGTCGCTGCTCGTCGGCCCCGCGAGGTTGATCGCCAGCCTGGTGGTCCTCGCGCAGCTCGCCCGGGCCGGTGTGGAGCGGGTCTATGAGCTGATCGACTCTCAACCCGACGTGGTCGACGCACCAGATGCGATCGATGTCCCGGACGGCCCGCTGGCGGTGCACCTCGACGGGGTGCACTTCGGCTACGCCCGCAGCGAACCGGTGCTCGACGGGATGTCCCTGGTCATCGAGCCAGGCGAGACGTTAGCCCTGGTGGGGACGCCGGGTTCGGGAAAATCCACCGTCTCGCTGCTGCTGGCGCGGTTCTACGAGGCGCAACAGGGCGCGATCCGGGTCGGACCGCTCGGCCACATCGTCGACGTCCGGCTGCTGCGGTTGGCGTCGCTGCGCCGGGCGGTGGGGATGGTGTTCGAGGAGGCGTTCCTGTTCTCCGACACGGTGCGGGCCAACATCGCATACGGATGCCCAGACGCCAGCGACGAGCAGGTGCACCGGGCGGCGAGGGACGCAGCGGCGCACGAGTTCATCTCCGCGCTGCCGCAGGGCTACGACACGCCGGTCGGCGAGCGGGGACTGACCCTGTCCGGCGGCCAACGCCAGCGGGTCGCACTGGCCAGAGCGCTGCTGTCAGACCCGCGGATACTCGTGCTCGACGACGCCACTTCCGCGGTCGACGCCACCACCGAGGCCGTCATCCACGCCACCCTGCGTCGGGTCACCGCGGCGCGCACCACCTTGCTCATCGCGCACCGCCGGTCGTCGCTTGCGCTGGCCGACCGGATCGCGGTGCTCGACGGCGGGCAGGTGATCGACGTCGGGACCCAGGCGGAGCTGACCACTCGGTGTGCGCTGTTCCGCGCCCTGCTCGCAGGCCCGGACGAGGTGATCGAGAAGGTCACGGCGCCCACGCCTGGCAGGTTGGAGCCGGGCCCTGAAGGGATTACCCCGCAGCTGTGGCCAGCCGGTGCGCCGGCTGACGCGCCGGAGGACTCCAGCGACGTTCTACGGGCGGCCCAGAACGCGGCCGGCGCGGTGCGCGGCGGACTTGGGGCCAGCATGGTCGGCAGCATCGGACCGACCCCGGAACTGCTTGCGGCGGTGGCCGCGCTGCCGCCGGCGACCGCCCAGCCCGACGTCGGAAGCACCGACCCGGCCGCCCCCGATCCGGACTTCCGGCTGCAGCGGTTGCTGCGACCGATGCGGGGATGGCTCAGCCTCACCGCGCTCCTCGTGGGCCTCGACGCGCTGGCGACCGTGGCGTTCCCGGCGCTGGGCGGCCTCGCCGTCGACGCCATCACCGGGCACACACCGCATCTACTCGTCATCGCGGTGGCGGTCGGACTCGGGGTGGTCGCCGCTGACTGGCTCGTCATCGCCGCCCAGACGGTGGTCGCCGCGCGGGCCGGGGAAACGCTGCTCTACCTGGTGCGGGTGCGCAGCTTCGCGCACCTGCAGCGCCTCGGGATGGACTATTTCGAACGCGAGATGGCCGGCCGGATCATGACCCGAATGACCACCGATGTGGATGCGCTGTCTACTTTCCTGCAAACCGGGCTGTCCAGCGCGCTGATCAGCGTGCTCACGGTCTTGGGGGTGGCCATTGCGCTGCTGGTCACCGACGCCGGCCTGGCTGTGGTGGCGATGCTGGGCCTGCCGGTGCTGGTCGTGGCCACGGTGGTGTTCCGGCGGCTGTCCTCGGCGGCCTACACCGAGGCCCGGGAGCGGGTCAGCGAGGTCAACGCCGACCTGCAGGAAAACGTCTCCGGTGCCCGGGTGGCCCAAGCGTTCACCCGGGAGCGCCGCTCCGCCCGGGACTTCGCCGCCCGCAGCGATGCCTACCGGCGCGCCCGGCTGCGCGCCCAGCGCTACATCGCTACCTACTTCCCGTTCGTGGCGCTGCTGTCGGACCTCGCGACCGCCGCGGTCCTGGGCGTCGGGGCGTCCCGGGTCGCCGCGGGCACCGTCACCGCTGGGGTGCTCACCGCCTTCCTGCTCTATCTGGGTCTGTTCTTCGCGCCCGTGCAGCAGCTGTCCCAGGTCTTCGACGGCTATCAGCAGGCTGCGGTCGGGCTGCGGCGCATCCGGGAGCTGCTGGACACGCCGACCTCGGTACCACCTCCCGGGGCCGATGCCGTGGCGGTGCCGTCCCGGCTGCGCGGTGAAGTTGAGCTGCGTGACGTCACCTTCAGCTATCCCGGCGCCACTCAGCCCGCGCTGGACCGGGTGTCACTGCGTATCGCGCCCGGCGAAACCGTCGCCCTGGTGGGAGCCACCGGAGCCGGCAAGTCCACCGTGGTCAAGCTGCTGGCCAGGTTCTACGACCCGACCGCCGGAACGGTGCTCATCGACGGGACCGACATACGCCGGTTCGACCCGGCGGCTTTTCATCACCGGCTGGGGGTGGTGCCGCAGGAGGCGCACCTGTTCCGCGGCGACGTCGCGGGCAACATCAGCTACGGCGCCCCGCAGGCATCCCGCGCGGAGGTCGAGGCGGCGACCCGCCGGGTCGGCGCTCTGGCGGCCGTCGCCGCGTTATCGCATGGGTTTCGCCAGCCGGTCAACGAGCGTGGTCAGGGCCTGTCAGCCGGGCAGCGGCAACTGATCGCGCTGGCTCGCGCCGAGTTGGTCGAGCCTGACCTGCTGTTGCTCGACGAGGCCACCGCGGCCTTGGATCCGGCCACCGAGTCGCTGGTACTGGCCGCCGCCGACCGGCTCGCCGCGCGCCGCACCACCGTCGTCATCGCGCACCGGCTGGCCACCGCAGCCAAGGCGGACCGGATCGTGGTGCTTGACGGCGGGCGGATCGTGGAGCAGGGCCGCCATCTCGAGCTGCTCGCGGCTGACGGACACTACGCCCGGCTGTGGGCCGCAGGCTCGCCAGACGGCACCGTCGCGGCGTAGTCGGTGGCCCTTCAAGGACGGCCAACCCCATGGGTGTCCGCACCTGGGGCAACAGTCGCAACGGCTCGGCGGTGATGCTGACCGGCACCTACCTGATGCGCGGCGAGATCAGCCAGCGGCTGCTCGGCGCGTTACCGGCATGCTCTGGCTGTGGCGTCCGGTACCTCCCGAGCGTCGCTAGCCCTCCGCTTCACTGAGCTGGTCGGCGAACCACCGATGACCTTCCTCACCGGATGGCGGCTGACCCTCGCCGCTGACCTGCTCCGGGAGCCGGGAGCCACCGTCGGCTCGGTGGCCCGCCAGGTCGGCTACGGCAGCTCTTTCGCGTTGAGCACCGCGCTTCAAGCGGGTACACGGGATCATTCCCCGGGAACACCGCGCCACCGGGTGACGGCTGTCATCGGATCGGCCTCCGCACACCGCCGCGTGACCCAGCGCTCACCCGTTCACCGGCGCGCCATGGGTCCGCCGAACGGCTCACGTCCCGTGGCGGGGGCTAGCCTGGAAGCCGCGTCAGTGACCCTGACACAGGACCCAACAGAACGGATTGAGGCGACTTCCCGCAGTGTCCCGCAGTGACCAACCAGTGCAGTTCGGCCCGAACGAGTGGCTCGTCGAGGAGATGTACGAGCAGTTCCTCGCCGATCCCTCGGCGGTGGACTCGTCGTGGCACGACTTCTTCGCCGACTACCGGCCCGCATCGCAAGGTGACCGCAACGGCAAGGTTCCACACAGCAGCACGCAGGCACCGGCGAAGCGGCTACCGGCCAAGCAGCCACCCGCGAACGGTGCCACCGCCAACGAGCGGACCTCCGTGACAGCGCAAGTGCAGCACGACACCACCACCCCGCTGCGCGGCGCGGCAGCCCGCGTGGTGGCGAACATGGAGACCTCGCTGGAGCTGCCAACGGCCACCAGCGTTCGTGCGGTACCGGCGAAGCTGCTCGTCGACAACCGCATTGTGATCAACAACCATCTCCAACGGACCCGTGGCGGCAAGATCAGCTTCACCCACCTCATCGGGTTCGCGGCAGTGCGGGCGCTGGCCGTGCACCCGCAGATGAACCGGCACTACACCACCGACGAGCAGGGAAAACCTGCGGTCGTGGCGCCCGAGCACGTCAATCTGGGTCTCGCGATCGACCTGCAGACCGCCAAGGGACGCAGCCTCGTCGTCACCTCGATCAAGGGTTGCGAGGTGATGACCTTCGCCCAGTTCTGGCAGGCCTACGAAGACGTCATCCGCAAGGCCCGCGAGGGCAGACTCAGCGCCGAGGACCTCGCAGCCACCACGATCACGCTGACCAACCCGGGCACCATCGGCACCAACCACTCGGTGCCCCGGCTGATGTCCGGGCAGGGCGCCATTATCGGGGTCGGCGCGATGGAGTACCCGGCGGCCTTTCAGGGCGCCAGCGAAGAGGCGCTCGCAGAGATGGCGATCAGCAAGATCATCACGCTGACCTCCACCTACGATCACCGCATCATCCAGGGCGCCGAGTCCGGCGAGTTCCTGCGCCGGATACACGGGCTGCTGTTGGGCGACGACGGTTTCTACGACGACCTGTTCGCCTCGCTGCGCGTGCCCTACGAGCCAGTGCGCTGGGTACAGGACATCCCCGAGGGGGAGGTCGCCAAGACCGCCCGGGTGCTCGAGCTGATCGACGCCTACCGCACCCGCGGCCACCTGATGGCCGACACCGACCCGCTGAACTATCGCCAGCGCAGGCACCCCGACCTCGACGTGCTGCGCCACGGCCTCACCCTGTGGGATCTGGACCGGACGTTTGCCGTCGGTGGGTTCGCCGGGCACTCACACATGAAGCTGCGCGACGTCTTGGGAGTGCTACGCAACGCCTACTGCCGCAACGTCGGGGTGGAGTACATGCACATCCTGGCGCCCGATGAGCGGCAGTGGTTGCAGGAGCGCGTCGAGCGGGTGCACGACAAACCGACTCGCGCGGAACAGAAGTACATCCTGTCCAAGCTCAACGCCGCGGAGTCCTTCGAGACGTTCCTGCAGACCAAGTACGTCGGTCAGAAGCGGTTCTCGCTGGAGGGCGCCGAGACCGTCATCCCGCTGCTGGACGCGGTGCTGGACAAGGCCGCCGAGTACGAGCTGGACGAGGTGGTGCTCGGCATGCCGCACCGCGGGCGGCTCAACGTGCTGGCCAATGTCGTGGGCAAGCCGTACTCGCAGATCTTCCTCGAGTTCGAGGGCAACGTCGACCCGGGCCAGGCGCACGGTTCCGGTGACGTCAAGTACCACCTGGGCGCCGAGGGCAAGTACTACCGGATGTTCGGCGACGGCGAGACGAGGGTGTGCCTGACCTCCAACCCGTCGCATCTGGAGGCCGTGGACCCGGTGCTCGAAGGCATCGCGCGAGCCAAGCAGGACATGCTGAACAAGGGCCCGGACGGCTTCACCGTGCTGCCCGTGGCGCTGCACGGGGATGCCGCTTTCGCCGGGCAAGGCGTGGTGGCCGAGACGCTCAACCTGTCGCAATTGCGCGGATACCGCACCGGCGGCACCGTGCATGTGATTGTGAACAATCAGGTGGGATTCACCACGGCACCGCAGTACGCGCGGTCCAGCGAGTACTCGACCGACGTCGCGAAGATGATCGGCGCACCCGTTTTCCACGTCAACGGTGATGATCCGGAGTCCTGCGTCTGGGTGGCGAAGCTGGCTGTGGAGTACCGGCAGGCATTCCAAAAAGACGTCGTGATCGATATGGTGTGCTACCGCCGCCGTGGTCACAATGAGGGCGACGACCCGTCGATGACCCAGCCGAAAATGTACGACATAATCGACACCAAGCGGTCGGTCCGCAAGGGTTACACCGAGGCGCTCATCGGCCGTGGGGACATGTCCGTCGAGGAAGCCGAGCGTGTGCTGAAGGACTACGCGCAGCAGCTCGAACACGTCTTCAATGAGGTTCGGGAGCTGGAAAAGCGGGCCGCGGCGCCGAGCGAATCAGTGGAGACCGAACAGCCCGTGCCCACCGGACTGTCCACCGGGGTAGACCGCAGCGTCATCGAGCGGATCGCCGACGCTCACGTCAACCTGCCTGCGGGCTTCACGCCGCACCCCAGGGTCAAGCCCGTGCTGGAAAAGCGGGCGAAAATGGCCCGCGAGGGAGGCATCGACTGGGCCTTCGCCGAACTTCTGGCGCTCGGCTCGGTGTGCCTGGACGGCCATCTGGTGCGGCTGTCCGGCCAGGACACCAGGCGTGGCACGTTCGTGCAACGGCACTCGGTGCTGATCGACCGCAAGACCGGCGCCGAGTACACACCGTTGAATAACATCGCCCCGAACCAGGCGAAGTTCATGGCCTACGATTCAGCATTGTCGGAATTCGCTGCATTGGGCTTCGAATACGGCTATTCGGTGGCGAACCCGGACGCTTTGGTGCTCTGGGAGGCGCAGTTCGGTGATTTCGCCGATGGGGCGCAACCGGTGATCGACGAGTTCATCTCCTCCGGTGAGGCCAAGTGGGGTCAGCGTTCCGATGTCGTTCTGCTGCTGCCGCACGGTCACGAGGGGCAGGGCCCGGACCACACGTCTGGACGCATCGAGCGCTTCCTGCAGTTGTGCGCTGAGGGCTCCATGACCGTGGCGCAGCCGTCCACTCCGGCGAACTATTTCCACCTGCTGCGCCGGCATGCCCTGGATGGTGTGCACCGGCCGCTGGTGGTGTTCACACCGAAGTCGATGCTGCGCCTGAAAGCGGCAGTGAGCCCGGTGCAGGATTTCACCTCGGGCCGGTTCGCGTCGGTCCTCGATGACCCGATGGTGATCGATTGCTCGGCGGTGCGCCGGGTCCTGCTGTGCAGCGGCAAAATCAGCTATGAGTTGCACGCCGCACGCCAGCAGCGTGGCATCGAGGACACTGCGATCGTGCGCGTCGAGCAGCTCTATCCGGTGCCCCAGCGGCGGCTGGCCGCGGCGCTGGACCGCTATCCGAAGGCCACCGAGGTGTTCTGGGTGCAGGAAGAACCCGCCAACCAGGGCACCTGGCCGTTCTACGGGCTGAGCCTGCCTGAGCTGATGCCCGAGCGGCTGCGCGGGCTGCGGCGGATCTCCCGGCGTGCCATGGCGGCCCCCTCCGCGGGGTCGGCCAAGGTCCACGACGTAGAGCAGCGCGAACTCATCACCGCCGCCCTCGGCGGGTGACCCGTGTATTTCACCGACCGAGGCATTGAAGAACTCGAAGACCGGCGCGGCGGCGAGCAGCTCAGCGTCGAGTGGCTGGCCGCCCGGCTCCGAGCGTTCGTCGATGGACACCCGGAGTTCGAGGACGCCGTCGAGCGGGTAGCCACCTACCTCGCCCGCGACGACGCCGACGAGCCAGACGACCTCTAGCCGGCGCTACCACGCATAGGCCTCCGGGGCGGGTTTGGCTCCGTTGGGGCCCGGTGGGGGGAACAGCTCGTCGAGCCGGGCCAGCACCTCGGCGTCCAGGTTGATCGCGACCGCCCGCAGCGAGCTGTCCAGTTGCGCGATGGTTCGCGGGCCGACGATCGGCGCGGTCATCCCGTCCTGGTGCAGCAGCCAGGCCAGCCCGACGTTGGCGGGGTCCTCGCCGAGCTCGGCACACAGTTTCTCGTAGGCCTCGATGCGGTCCCGGTTCGCCTCCAGTGCGTCGGCCGAACGCCCTGTGGTGCTTCGCGAACCGCCGCCCTCGCGTTGCTTGCGCAGCACCCCGCTGAGCAGGCCGCCGTTGAGCGGCGACCACGGGATCAGCCCGATGCCGTAGTCCCGCGCGGCGGGCAGCACCTCCAGCTCGATCCACCGGGTGAGCAGGTTGTAGATGGACTGCTCGCTGACCAGCCCGGTGACGTGCTGCCGGCGAGCCGCCTCCTGCGCCTTGGCCAGGTGCCAGCCGGCGAAGTTCGACGAGCCGACATAGATGATCTTTCCTTGTTGCCGGAGCACCGACATGGCCTCCCAGATCTCCTCCCACGGGGTGGCCCGGTCGACGTGGTGCATCTGGTAAAGGTCGATGTAGTCGGTCTGCAGCCGGTGCAGTGACGCGTCGCAGGCCCGCCGGATGTTCAGCGCGGAGAGCTTGGTCTCGTTGGGCCAGTCCCCCATCGAGGCATAGAGCTTGGTCGCCAGCACAGTGCGCTCCCGGCGTCCACCGCCGCCGGCGAACCACCGGCCGATGATCTGCTCGGTATACCCCTCCCCCTTGCGCCAGCCATAGGCGTTGGCTGTGTCGAAGAAGTTGATCCCCTGCTCGTGGGCTCGATCCATGACCGCGTGACTGTCTGCCTCCGAGGTCTCCGGGCCGAAGTTCATCGTGCCCAGGCACAGCCGGGACACCGAGAGGCCGCTACGACCCAGTTGCGTGTACTCCATGCACCCAGCCTGGCACCGCAGCGCGGATGAGACCACCGGGGCGTTTGATCGCCAGGCGGGGGCCCTTGACACGGTGGTGCGCCGCGCTGCTAAGAGTGCCGATTCCGGATCATTCAGACGCCTTCGACCGACCCGGGCGGCAGGAAGTCTACGTCGTGCAAAGCGGACAGCCGCACGACCTCGGCCGTGTCCTCGAGGTTGTGCAGCTTGTCGAACAGTTCAGCAAGCGGGTTGGGGCTGCGAGCTTGACCTGGACCCGGGTCGGGGTTGCAGGCTGGTCGCTATGAGCGCAATACCCGATACCGTCACCACGGTTCGCTCGGAGTTGTTCGGCCCCAGCCGCCGCGCGACCACGATCGGCGTGCTGCTGCTGATCAGCATGGTGGCGTTCGAGGCGATGGGGGTGGGCACGGCCATGCCAGCCCTGGTGGCCGACTTCGGCGCGCTGTCGCTGTACGCGTGGCCGTTCGTCACGTTCATGGCGGCCGGGGTGTTCGGGACCGTGCTCGGCGGGCGGTGGTGCGATCTGGCTGGCCCGAGAATCCCGCTGGTGGCGGCGCCGGTGCTGTTCGGAGCGGGTCTGGTGGTGGCCGGCACCGCAGCCGGTATGCCGCAGCTGCTGGTTGGGCGGGTGCTGCAGGGGTTGGGCGCCGGCTCCCTGACCGTCGCGGTCTACGTGCTTATCGCGGTCGTCTATCCCGAGCGGACCCGTCCGGCCGTCTTCGGGCTGATGTCCTCGGCATGGGTGCTGCCCTCGCTGATCGGACCGCCGGTCGCCGGGGTGGTGACCGAGCGGCTGTCCTGGCACTGGGTGTTCCTCGGCCTGGTGCCGGTGGTGGTACTCGCGGTCGGGCTGGTGGTGCCCACGGTGCGCCGGCTCGGCCCGCCGGACCCGGACCGTGACCGCACTGGACGCCAGCGCGGGCTGGTGCTCGCCGCCTTGGTCACCGCGATCGGGGTCTCCGCGCTGACCTGGGCTTCCCAGCGACCCAGCGCCTCGGCCGCCGCGGTAGCCGGCGTGGCGCTGGTGGTGATGGTGCCGTCGATGCGCCGGTTGCTGCCGGCCGGGGTGTTCCGGGCGCGCCGGGGCGTCCCGACCGTAGTAGCCGCCCGGGGACTACTCGCCGGGATGTTCTTCACCGCCAACGCCTACCTGCCGTTGATCTTGACCAGCATCCACCACTGGACGCTGGCCGCCGCCGGGATCCCGCTGGCGGTCGGCTCGCTGGGCTGGTCGGTGGCTTCAGCATGGCAAGGTCACCATCCGGACCTGCCCCGGCACCGGCTACTGCGAATCGGATTCATCCTGCTCACCGCGGGCGACGCCGGGCTGATGCTGGTGGCATCCGCCTGGGGTACGCCGTGGTTGGCCCTGCCACTGTGGGGAGTCGCGGGGATCGGGATGGGGCTGGGCTTCTCATCGGTGTCGTTCCTGCTGCTACAGCAGTCCGGTGCCGGCGAGGTGGGGTTCCACTCGTCGGCGGCACAGATGTCCGACCAGCTCACCACCGCGACCTTGATCGGCGCCGGTGGAGCGCTGCTGGCGCTGCTGGGCTCGCCCGCACACGCGCTACCCGGGCTGCTCGCGCTGCTGGCCGGTCTCGGCGTGCTCGGTGCTTCGGTAGCCGGCCGCGCCGCCACCACGGGTTACTCGCCGCAAATCACCGCGGTAGGGGGCCGCGCCTGAGCAGCTCACGAAATTCCGGTGCCGGGAGCGCGCGGGAGAATAACCAACCCTGATAGGCGTCCACCCCGAGATCCCGGAGCACCTGGAACTGGTCGGCGGTCTCGACGCACTCGGCGACACACACGCGCCCCATCGCGCGGGCCATGTCGACTACGGCGCGGACCACCGCGAAGTCCTGCTGGTCGACGCACACCCCGGTAATGAATCGGCCGTCGAGCTTGATGATCTGTGCAGGCAGGTCCTTGAGCCGAGCCAGCGAGGAGTACCCGGTGCCGAAGTCGTCCACCGCGAAACGCGCTCCGCGCTCGGCCAGCTCGGCCATCGCCTCCCGGGTTGCGCCCGGCAGATCTACCAGGGTGGTCTCCACCATTTCGAGCACCAGACGATCCCAGGGCAACTCGCTCTCGGCCACCGCGGTCGCGACGGTCGCCACGAAATCGGAATCGCCGGGATCAGCGAGGTTCACCGCGACGGCGACCGGGCGCCCATCCCACGATACCCAGTTCCGTGCCTCACGCAGGGCGGTCCGCAGCACCCATCGGTCCAGCTCACGCATCAGGCCGCCCTGCTCGGCCACCGGTAGGAACACAGCGGGGCTGAGCATTCCGCGTTCCGGGTGCGGCCAGCGGATCAGCGCCTCCGCGGAGAGGATCACGCCGTCCGGATCGACCACCGGCTGGTAGTGCAATTGCAGTTCGTCACGGCTGAGCGCCTCGCGAAGCTCGCATTCCAGCTCCACCTGCTGATCGGCGGACGCGATCAGTGCCGGGTCGGCCATCGCGAAATTCCCGGTGTCGGTCCGCTTGGCCTCGAACATGGCCGCGTCGGCGAAGCGCATCAGGTCCTGCGCGCCGCGCGTGGAGGCGTCGGGCACAGCCACCCCGATCGCCGCGGATACCCGGATCACCTGGCCGCGCAGCGGGGTCGCGGTCCCCAGCAACCTCGACACCGTTGCGACGAGCGAGCCGATGCCGCCCTGGGCGGCGACGTCGGAGCTGATCACCACGAACACATCACCGGACAGGCGGCCGGCGGTGCAACCCGCGGGCAACCCGTCCTGCAGCAATCGCGCCAGCGCGACCAACAGCTCGTCACCAGCATCGTGGCCGAGCGCATCGTTGACCCGCTTGAAGTTGTCGATGTCGCAGAACAGCACTGCGATGTCGCGGCCACCGCTCGCCAGCATCTCGGTCAGAGTGTCGGTGATCGCAGCCCGGTTGGGCAGGCCGGTGAGTTCGTCGTGCGTCGCCCGGTAGGTGAGCGTTTCGGCCACGCGGCGGCGCTCGGTGATGTCGGTGAACATCACCAGCAGGAAGCGTTGGCCGTCGTCCTGCACCGATGCCGAGACGTTCAGCTCGCAGTACACCGGGTCACCGTCGGCCCGCAGCAGCATCCGCTGCGGCACCGTGTAGTCCCCGGCCCCGAAACCGGAACCGTGCTGGGTGCGCAGGCTGCGCAACCGGTCAGCCCGATCATCGGGGTGGGCGAGCGCCTCGGAACTCATTCCGCGAAGCGTCTCCAGGTCGTAGCCCAGCAGCTTGCACAGCGCTTCGTTGGCATCGACGATCCGGTCGTTATCATCGAAGATCCCGATGCCGACCGGGGCGATCGCCACCAGGTCGGCGAAGCGCTGGCTGGAGTGCATCATCCGGGTCTCGGCGGCCCGCTGCTCGGTGACGTCCTGCACGGTGCCGAGCAGACGCGGGCACCCGGAGGCGTCGGGGATGGCCGCGCCATGGCAGCGGAAGGTACGAACCGTCCCGTCGGGTCGGAGGACCCGGTGCTCACATTCCACCGGCACGTGGTCGACGACCAGCTGACGCCACAGCTCGTCCACCCACTCCCGGTCATCGGGATGCACCAGAGAAAGGAAGGTCTGGTAGGTGGTCTGCCGGACGGCGACTCCGTAGAGGTCTCGCATGATGTCCGACCAGATCAGCCGGTCGCAGCCTGGCTCCCACTCCCAGGTACCGATCCGGGCCACCCGCTGCGCTTGTGCCAGCCGATGCTGCTCCGCACGCAGCGCCCGCTCCACAGCTCGAGCCGCAGTGACGTCCTGCATGGTCCCCACCAGCTGCAGGACTTCCCCACTGTTCGAGCGCTCGGCTCGCAGTCGGCACACGTAGTAACCATCACCGTGCTCGGGCAGACCGCGAAAATCCAACTCCAGCATGCCCGAATCGGGATCGGAGGCCATTTCATGCACCCGCCGGAACAGCTCGGGCACATCCTCCGGGTGGATGTGGCAAAACGGGTCGGCGGCGTCGCTACAGCGCCCGGCGAACAGCTCCACCAGGGCGGGGCTGTAGGTGATCTGGTTGGTGGGCCAGTCCCAGGTGAAGCTGCCGATCCGAGCGATCCGCTGCGCCTCCAGCAGTGTCGCGTGTTCTCGGGCAAGCTCGCCGGTATCTACGGTATGACGGGCCGAGCACAGGTCGGAGATATCGACCAAGAACACCATCAGCAGGTCCGTGCCCGGCACGGTCCAGCGCGTCACCCGCACCGGTACCGCACGCCCGTCCGGTCCGATCAACTCGGCGTCGGTGACGGTGTCGTCGGTATCGGTTCCTGGGCCCGCTAGCAGATGATGCAGCGGTATGCCGGTCAGCGAATCGGGGAACCACCGACCGGCGAGCTGGACCGCGGCCAGGTTGGCCTGCACGACCACGCCACCTTCACAGACCAGCGCAGGCGACTGCGGCAATGTGATCTGCGACAACGTGAATTGGGACGACGCGAGCTGGGACGACGCGCTCGGCGTCGCCGAGTACTGGGCCAGCGGAATCGACGCCGACGGGGTTGACGGCAACGACACCGACCGGCCTGCTCGCAACGCCGCGAGTGATCGGCCCGGCGCGGTCCACGACACCTGCGCAGGGTCCAGCGATAAGGGCACGAACTCGACCCGCTCAGCGCGCTCGCCCACCGCACCATCCTCCCGTCGCGCCAACCGCCGCAAACGCGCCAGCGCTGGCAACGAGGTGTCACAACCCTGTCGAGTGCACCAACGCGTGAAGTGGCGATTGGTTATGCGCCTTGTGCAACCGGCTGTGACAGTTGAGCCACCACTTCCGCTGCAGTGGATCTAGATTGTCACTACATCAGGTGGCTAAAGTCGCTTTGCGCCGCCAGACTGCCAGCCAAACGTGGAGCGCTGGTTAGGCTGCAACACCGTGCAGTTCCGTGAGCTGGCGATCCCGGGAGTGATCGAGTTCACTCCGAGGGTCTTCCCCGACGCGCGGGGACAGTTCGTCGCTCCGTTTCAGCAGGGCGCGTTCGTCGATGCCACGGGTCATCGGCTGCAGGTGGCGCAGTCCAACCAGAGCAACTCCCGCCGCGGCGTGATCCGCGGGGTGCACTTCTCCGACGTGCCACCCGGCCAGGGGAAGTACGTGCACTGCTCCCGTGGTGCGCTGCTGGACGTCGCGATCGACGTCCGGGTGGGCTCCCCCACGTTCGGTCACTGGGCGTCGGCGCTGCTGGACGCCCAGACCTCCCGCGCGGTGTACCTCCCCGAGGGCGTCGGGCATGCCTTCGTCGCGCTGGCCGACGACACCGTCATGACCTACCTGTGCTCCACCGGATACACCCCCGCAGCAGAACACACCGTGCACCCATTGGACCCCGCACTGGGCATACCCTGGCCCGCCGACCTGGAGCTGGTCCTGTCCGACAAGGACCGCGCAGCCCCCACCTTCGCCGAAGCCGCCACCGCGGCCATCCTCCCAAAGTGGGCAGACTGCCAAGCCCGCTACGCCGAACACCGCGCCGCTGTTTCGCATTCAGCGGGCTAAGCGGGGTTATACGGGTGCCTATTATCCCGCTTAGCCCGCTGGATCCGGGGACGGGGCGACAGGCGGGCGAGGACGACGGCGATCGGGGTTGCGGTGCCTAGATGGCGGGAGTCGGTGGATGCGGCGGGGTTGTCACCGAGGACCCACCAGCCCTGGCCGTGGCGGCCCACCGCGCGCTTGACCGATAGCACCCCGGGCCGCTGCGGCCACCTGACCAGCATCACCGCACCAGGACGTGGCCGAGCTCGCCGGCTGACCAGCAGCACGTCGCCATCGGACAGCGTCGGAGACATCGAAGGGCCCCGCACCACGGCGCGCCGCCACGGCCACCCGGCGAGGTGGTCCCCCGTCCGCACGAATGATCACCATCCGGGATGCTCAGCACGTCACGCGCGAGTAGGGTCGCGTGACGTCGGAGCACCACATTGTCATAGTCACAGGAGGAACGATGCGATTGCTGTCGCGCATTCTGCACCGCCCCCGCCTGGAGGTTACTGCGCACTGCGACCTCCCGTGCGGCGTATATGACCCGGCGCAAGCCCGGATCGAAGCCGAGTCGGTCAAGGGGATCCAGGAGAAGTATCAGTCCAACGAGGATCCAGAGTTCCGCTCGCGCGCGATCGAGATCAAGGAGCAGCGCAGCGACCTGGTCAAGCACCATCTCTGGGTGCTGTGGACCGACTACTTCAAGCCGCCGCACTTCGAGAAGTACCCGCAGCTGCACGAGCTGTTCAACAAGGCCACCAAGGCTGCGGGCGCCTCGGGCACCAAGGGCTCGACTGATCCCAAGACCGGGCAAGAGCTGCTGGACTACATCGCGGAGATTGACACGATCTTCTGGGAGACCAAGCAAGCCTCCTGATCGCGGCCCGGACAAGATGCCGACCAGCGGGTCTCGTCGCTGGTCAGCATCGGCGTCTCGGGCACGGAGACCACTCGATTCGGTGCTCGTCGGGTCCGCGCCGACGCCGATGAACAGTAGTATCAGGTCCACCGTGGACGCAGTCGAGCACTTCATCGCCTCGTTGGCCGGGCGCGGGCCGGGGCCCGAGCTTGACGTCGGCGCGCTCGCGATCGCCGCCGGCGCTGATCCCGACCTCGACGCCGACACCTGGCTGCGCGAACTGGATCGGCTGGCGCACGGCGTCGACTCGCTCGAGACACTCATCCATCGACTGTTCGCCGAGGAGGCCTTCGCCGGCAACACCACGAACTATTACGATCCCCGCAACTCCCTGCTACATCAGGTGCTCGACCGCAAGCTCGGCATACTGATCTCATTGTCGATTGTCTGCCTCGAAGTGGGGCGCCGCGCCGGGGTGTCACTGGAGGGCGTCAGCATGCCCGGCCATTTCCTCGTCCGGCCGCTGGCTACCGACCACTACCTCGACGCCTTCGATGGCGGCGCGTTGCTCGACCTTCCCCGTTGCGAGGCCCTGTTCCGCACCGCCAACCAGGCCGGTCCTGATGTCCCGTTCGGACGGCACCTTTTGACGACGGCGCCCAGGAGGGCGATCTTCGTCCGCCTCCTGGAAAACCTGCGGACCGTCTACCGGGGCCTCGGACGTCCCGCCGACCTTGAATGGGTACTGCGGATGCGCCTGGCGCTGCCCGGGGTGGGTGCCCAAGAGCTCGTCGAGCTGGGCCACACGCTCGGCCGGCAGGGCCGCTTCCTCGAGGGCGCCAAGTTCCTGGAATCGCAGATCGCCAAGTGGCCACAGCATGCGGAACTCCTCGAATCCTCCGCACGCGGCCTGCGAGCGCAGCTCAACTGAACTCGCGGGGCCTGCCGATGGCCCAGCGGAGCGCGGACGGGCAGAACAGCAGCCCCAGCACGCCCACGCAGAACACCGCAGCCGGCACTCCATAGGCGGGCTGGGACGAGGGGCCCGCCGCGTACCAGCAGACGCCGAGCAGCAAGAGCTGAGCGACGACAGCCGGAGTCCGCGCACCGTGGTGGCCCCGCACCAGATTCACGCCCACGATGATCAAAATGATCCCGAAGCCAGCCAGCCAAGCCACGGTGGCCCCGATCGGCACCGGCCCGCTGGTCGCACGCACCGCCGCGACGAGCAACCAGCCCGCGATCACGACACCAGCGAAGCCCTGCAGTCCCACCAGCAAGCCCGCCACACGTATCGGACGAGGCGCGGCGGTGTTCATGCCGTCGCCTCGGGGACGGCTACGTCGGCGATCACCACTGAAGATTAACTGCCGCCCCGGCGCTGCCCCCACGGTGTTGCCACCTGTCAAGGGACACGCGGACCGGGCAGAAAAACTCACCCGAAACGTTCGGACAGCCGCTGTCGTTAAGACCCATAGGGCTAGCTGCTGAGAAGCCCAACAGCCTCCGGGTTGCTGGGTTCCTTGGGCTCACCGCGATGATCCTATCGCGATGACCGAGCGGAGCGGGTCGTCGTGATCAGGCGACCGTGACGCACAGTCACGTCCGAATGGTGCTTGTTGAATCGGTTTCATAGCGGTTAACAGTTCGCCTGGCAGGGCACCCTGTTGGGTGAACTGACGAACTGGCCCCGTAGATGCCTCTTGACATCGCGGGTGATTGTGAAATCATTCACAAGCCCAATTGAGAGACTAACGAGGGCGCTGGGACACCGGAGTTCGCCAGCGCGATCGACGAGGAGCAAGCACCATGGACTGGCGCCACCGCGCGGCCTGCCGAGACGAGGACCCCGAGCTGTTCTTCCCTGTGGGAACCAGCGGCCCCGCTCTATTGCAGATCACCGAGGCGAAGACCGTCTGCCGTCGCTGTCCGGTTAATGCCGAGTGCCTGAACTGGGCACTCACCTCCGGACAGGATGCCGGCGTGTGGGGCGGTATGAGCGAGGACGAGCGACGTGCCGTGAAGCGGCGCAACGCTCGTACCGGGGCCCGTAACGGCGTCTGATCCGCATGTAGTACTAGCGACGAGAGGCCCGGCGTTTGTCACGCGCCGGGCCTCTCGTCGTTGGCGGGTGATACCTGACTCATTTTCACATGACGCCGCGCTGTTTATGGCGCGCAGCGCAAGCACTCCCCCGGTGACCTATCTCACGTCAACTCACTCAACTACGGCGATCAGGTCGCCCTGCTGCACGACGTCGCCCTCCGAGACCGCCAATTTCGAGACAGTTCCTTCGACCTCCGACAGCACGGGGATCTCCATCTTCATCGACTCGAGGATCACCAACGTGTCGCCGTCAGACACCGCGTCGCCTTCCGCGACCACGATCTTCCACACGCTGGCCACCATCTCAGCCCGGATCTCCTCAGTCATGGATCGCCCTCCTCGACGTTGCGCCCCATTATCAATCACGCGAAGCGGCCCAGGGTCGGCGGCGTCATGGCACGCCGTGACACACTCTCCACGATCGCTATCAATCGCCGAAGATCAATCTATACCGGGAGGGAGGACGTCGTGTCCAAGCGTGGCCGCAAGAAGCGTAGCCGCAAGAAGAACGCCGCCAACCACGGCAAGCGTCCGAACACCTGAGCCGCGCTGGGGGACCAGTCAGCGGACTGGTCCCCCAGCGGGCCGAGGTGAGCTCAGCTCTCGGTCGACAGCCAGACGTGGCTCTCGACGACGGCCGACACTTCCACGATGGCGCCGTCATCGCTTCGCTTGACGATCACTTCCGCGCCGAGAACGGCTTGGCGCAGCATGATCTCGCGGATCGACTGGCGCAACCTGTGCCGCAGCGCGTCAGGTGCGTGGTCACCGCCGCACTTACGAGCCAGCAGCGCCTTGAGATGCTCCTCAAGACCGAATTCCTCCAGACACGGGCCGCACTCGTCCAGATGGCGCCGCAGCAGCTCGCGGCGCTGGTGGTCGCACTCGTTGTCCAGAAACAGCCACAGCTCGGCGAGCACCTCGTTGCAGTCGGTGTCGTGGGGATCTCCACAGCTCATGACGCGACCTCCGCATCGCGCAGAAGACCCCGTTCACGTGCCACTCCGGTGAGCATGTCGCGCAGCTGCTTTCGCCCGCGATGTAGCCGCGACATCACAGTCCCGATCGGGGTACCCATGATCTCGGCGATCTCCTTGTAGGCAAAGCCTTCAACGTCGGCCAGGTAGACGGCCATCCGGAAGTCCTCCGCCAGTTGGCTCAAGGCGTCCTTGACGTCGGAGTCGGGCAGCCGGTCCAATGCATCCATCTCCGCCGAGCGCAGCCCCGACGAGGTGTGTTGGGCAGCCTGAGCCAGCTGCCAGTCGGTGATCTCCTCGGTGGGTTGCGCCACCGGCTGGCGCTGCCGCTTGCGGTATCCGTTGATGTAGGTATTGGTGAGGATGCGGTACAGCCATGCCCTCAGGTTGGTGCCCGCCCGGAAGGACGCGAAGGCGCCGTAGGCCTTGAGGTAGGTCTCCTGCACGAGGTCTTCGGCGTCGGCCGGGTTACGCGTCATCCGCAGCGCCGCCGCGTAGAGCTGGTCGAGCTGGGGCATGGCGTCACGCTCAAAGCGAGCGGTGCGCTGCTCCGGAGTCTCCTGGGCGCTGTGATCACCGGCGCTGTGATCCTCGACACCCTGATCCTCGACACCTTGGTCCTTGACACCTTGGTCCTTGACACCGTGGCCGGCGCTGTCCGTCGGCCGCGGTTCCTCACCTGTGCCCCTAGGGCGCCCTGGCACGGTAGTCCTTTCGGGGTGTGATTGGGGCAGGCTGGGCTGCACGGGTTCTGCACTGTCGGCTTCCACCACTCCGACCACCCCCATACCCAGATACGCGTTGGTGGTCGAGGGTACGCGCCAATCGGGGACCCGGCCCAGCAAAGCGCACCTGTCCTTCGCGGGGCGATGGCGGATTGGGGTTTGTTGGGCTGTCACTACCACGGCCGGAGTAACGCCCCACTCAGCGTCCGCATTCCGCGCACATGATCGCCGTCTGTGTGCCCAGGACGACATGCCGAGACTGTTGCCTATCAGCATGGGGTTGCCCGTGGGACTCAGCTGTGGACCTCGTGTTCTGGGCGGATCCGCTAGTGGATCCTGCCGACGGCCCAACGACCTGCCATGATCGCCGAAACTGAGCGATGGCCCTGCGATCCCGCACGGTTACCGCTCACTTTTGATGATCTTTGGAAGGCAGGCAACGCGATTAGGCAACAGCCTCTGCAATGTCGCTGCTGACACACAGATCGCGATCACCGTGGCGTGGCCCGGGGGCAGCGCCGTCAGCCCGGCGCCGTCAGCCCCAGCGAAGTCAGCCCCAGCGCAGCCAGCCCCAGCGCACTCAGCCCAGCTGCCGGAGCCGACGCTGTAACCACTCCGCCACGCAACGGGCCACTGCCGCGGGGTCAGCCTTGAGTGAGTGGTCACCCGGCAACAGCACGACCTCGCGTTGGGCGGCGGGTTGCGGGCGACCGAAGGGATCCCGCTCGCCCTGTATGACAAGCACCGGCACGTCCACCCCGTCCAACTCGTCCATCCGGCTGCGCTCCGGGCGCCCCGGTGGATGCACGGGAAAGGCCAGACACAACACCGCCGCCGCACCCCCTGCTGCCGCGGTGCGGCACGCCACTCTGGCTCCCGAAGAACGGCCCCCGAAGACCAGCGGCAGCCCGGCGAACACTGCGCCCGATAGATGGTTCGCGACGGCCAGCCATGCCTCGTCGAGCTGCCTGGCCGGTGCCGGGGCGCGCCGCCCCGCGACCCGGTAAGGCTGCGTGACCAGCGCCACGTGCATCCCAGCCGTGGTCGCCGCCGTGGTGGCGGCCATCAAGTCGGGCGCGCCGGTGGAGCCGCCCGCACCATGCCCGATCAGCAACGCCGCGCCAGACCCGAACTCGCCGGATTCGGACCCGCCGGATTTAACCTGCAGTGCCGCGCCGGCTCGCGGGCAGTGCAGTTCGACGAGGGCCGGACCGGATGGCGTCGGGATGGTCAGCCCAGTCACCGCCGCAGTCACCGCACCTGGTCCAGATCCAGCAGCGCGGGCTGCTCCGGCGCGGCCCATTCAACTAGCGCGACCCGTTCAATTAGCACGGGGCCGTCATGCCGGACATCGTTCACCGCTGTGGAGACCGGCCGCAGCTCAAGCTCGCGGACCAGCGGCGCGGGCGGCGGTGCGAGCATCTGGCCGGGATCGCCGGAATCCGGATCAAGCCAGGCCTGCCACGCCGCATCGGGCAGGATCAGCGGCATCCGGTCGTGAATCTCGGCGAGCGGACCCACCGCGTCGGTGGTCAGCACGGCGCAGGTCACCAACACGGACCCTGCGCCGTCCGGGCGCCGCCACGTCGACCACAACCCGGCCAAGGCGAGCCCAGCACCGTCTGACCGGGTGATGAAAAACGGCTGCTTATGGCCGCCTGCCCGCTGCCACTCGTACCATCC
>JRHI01001169.1_pt1 | contig 23595 bp, 21 predicted proteins | sample 215371 | NCBI WGS metagenome assembly JRHI01 (sample SAMN02929681, study PRJNA255918) | sediment metagenome | biome: cave system; feature: Ice Cave; material: Sediment; isolation source: sediment from deep within a dark volcanic ice cave with no known source of... ...
AGGAGTCGGCATCGGACGGGAATAGACTAGAACGAGTGAGCGAACCTGATCTCGGCGAACGGCGTTTCGACGTCATAGTCATCGGCGGCGGCACTGGCGGATACACCGCCGCCATTCGCGCCCACCAACTCGGTCTCAAGGTAGCCTTGATCGAGTCGACCTGGATGGGCGGCACCTGCCTCAACATCGGCTGCATCCCCACCAAGGCGCTGCTGGAGTCTTCCGGCCTCTTCGATCGGGTCAACCGCCACCGTGGCGAGTTTGGAGTCATCGCCGACGGCGTCGGCTTCGACATGGCGGCGCTCGGTGCCCGCCGCGACCGGATCGTCAGCCAACTGGTTCGCGGCGTCGGCTTCTTGATGCGCAAGAACGGCGTCACGGTGATCGATGGCCAGGGCGTGCTGACCGCCGCCGACACCGTGCGGGTCGGGGAGACCGACTACCGGGCCGGCGCGGTGATCGTGGCCACCGGATCGACGGCGCGACCGTTTCCAGGGGTCGACTTCGACGGTGTCCGCGTCATCAGCTCAGACCACGCGGTCAAGGCCGAGCGCCTGCCGGCCTCGATCGCGATCGTCGGCGCTGGCGCGGTCGGAGTCGAGTTCGCCACCTTCTACAGCCAGCTCGGAGTGCCGGTCACCCTGATCGAAGCCCTCGACCGCCTGGTCCCGCTCGAGGACGAGGAGGTCAGCAAGGAACTGCTCCGCCAGTTCCGGGCGCGCGGCATCGACTGCCGGGTGGGTGCCAGGGTCGAGCGGATCACCCCCGGAGACACCGAGGTCAGCCTCACGGTGGACGGCGCCGAGCTGCGGGCCGAGCAGTTGCTGGTCGCGATCGGGCGGGTGCCCCTGAGCGGCGGCATCGGGCTCGAAGCACTGGGCGTGGCCCTGAGGCCGAACGGCACCGTGCAGACCGACGAGTGGATGCGCACCAACGTGCCCGGAATCTGGGCGATCGGCGACGTCGCCGGCGGCTATCTGCTGGCCCACGCCGCCGCTCACGAGGGGGTGGTGGCGGCCGAAGACATCGCCGGCAAGCGCCAGCTGCCGATGGAGCAGGAACTGGTCACCCGCTGTACTTACTCGCAACCCGAAATCGCTTCGGTGGGCCTGTCCGAAGCCCAGGCGGTGGCCGCCGGACACCGGGTCAAGACCGGCAAGTTCCCGTTCGCCGCCAACGGCCGAGCCCTCATCCATGGGGAGGGTGGGTTCGTCAAGGTGGTGGCCGACGCCGACTCCGGACGGGTGCTGGGCACCCACATCATCGGACCGAGCGCCACCGAGCTGATCGCAGAGGCCGGCCTGGCCCTGCTCTTCCAGGCCGATGCCTGGGAGCTGTCGCGCAACATCCACCCGCACCCAACCCTGAGCGAGGCCATCGGCGAAGCGGCGCTGGCGGTCGACGGGTTGACCCTGAACGTCTGAACGAGGCAACCATGGCAACCACCCAGGTCCCGGGAGGCTCGCAGGCCAGCGGGTTCCATCCCGAGTGGCATCTACAGCCTCCCGTCAACTGGCGCGACACCGATCTCGACGCCGACACGCTGCGGGAGTGGCTCTATCTGATCACCCTCGGCCGGCAACTCGATTACCGGTTCCAGGTCCTCAATCGGCAGGGGCGGGCGCCTTTTATCATCTCCTGCGCCGGTCACGAGGCGGCCCAGGTGGGCGCCGCCTGGCCGCTGCGCCCCGGATACGACTGGGTCGCACCCTACTACCGCGACGTGGTCCTGGCTCTGCGGATCGGGATCACCCCCTACGAACAGATGCTGGCGGTGCTGGCGAAGCCGGAGGGCAGGGAGTCGGGCGGCAAGCAGACTCCCGGTCATTACTCCGACCGGAGCCTGAACGTGATCTCCAACGCCTCGCCGGTGACCACTCAGATGGTGCACGCGGCCGGCGCCGCCTATGCCCTCAAGAACGACGGCACCGACCGGGTCGTGCTCACCTGCTACGGCGAGGGCTCCGGCTCCGAAGGCGATGTCCACGAGGCTTTCAACTTCGCCGCCATCTACAAGCTGCCGGTCATCTTCTTCTGTCAGAACAACGGGTTCGCGATCTCGACCCCTTTCCGGAAGAACTACGCGATCGACTACGCCGCCCAGCGGGCGGCCGGTTACGGTTTCCCCGGCGTCACCGTCGACGGGCGCGATCCGGTGACCGTCTACCACGTGGCCCGGCAGGCCATCGCCCGGGCCCGGGCCGGGGAGGGTCCGACCCTGATCGAGGCGATCGTCGACCGGCTGGGCGCGCATTCGTCGGAAGATGACCAGCGCCGGTACCGGACCCAGGAAGAGATCGAAGCTCTCGCCCGCAACGACTGCCTCGTCCGCTTTCGCAGCCAGTTGCTGGCCGAGGGCATCGTCGACGAGCAGTATCTCGCCCAGCTCGACGAGCGGGTGAAGCAGGAGGTCACCGAGGCCACCCAGAAGGGCATGGCCGCCCGCGAGGCGGAGCCCGAGGAGGCCCTGACCAACGTCTACGCCCCCAGCGGTCAGGCCGCCGCCAGGGCGCCCGAGCCAGGGGGCGAGACGGTCGAGGTGAACATGGTGCAGGCGATCCGGGACGCGCTCCATCTCGAGATGAAGCGCGATCAGCGGGTGATGGTGCTGGGCGAGGACGTGGGCCCGAAGGGCGGCGTTTTCATGGCCACCGACGGCCTGTGGGCTGAGTTCGGCGACGTCCGGGTGATCGACACCCCGCTGGCCGAGTCGTCGATCGTCGGAGTGGCGCTCGGGCTCTCCCTGGCCGGCAAGGTACCGGTGGCCGAGATCCAGTTCGCCGACTTCGCGCACCCCGCCTTCAACCAGCTGACCAACGAGATGGCCAAGTTCCGCTACCGCACCAATGGGGACTGGGGATGCCCGGTGACGGTGCGGGCTCCGATGGGGGGCCATGCCCGCGGCGCGCTCTACCACTCACAGTCGATCGAGGCGCGCTTCGCGACGCCGGGGCTGAAGATCGTCATCCCGTCCACTCCCTACGACGCCAAAGGCCTGCTGCTGGCCGCGATCAGGGACCCCGACCCGGTGCTCTTCCTGGAACACAAGCGCCTCTACCGCATGCTCAAGCAAGAGATCCCGGCCGGCGATTACGTGATCCCGATCGGCCAGGCCAAAACCGTGCGCGAGGGCACCGACGTGTCCGTGTTCTGCTACGGGCTGATGGTGCACTACGCGCTGGAAGCGGCCCAGGCGGTGGCGGCGGACGGCATCAGCGTCGAGGTGGTCGACCTGCGCACGGTATATCCTCTGGACCGCGAGTCGATCCTCGCTTCGGCTCGGAAAACCGGCCGGGTGCTGGTGCTGTACGAGGACAATCGGTCGGTATCGGTCGGATCCGAGGTGGCCGCGATCGTCGCCGACGAAGCGTGGCGCTGGCTCGACGCGCCGGTCCGGCGGCTGGGCGGCCTGGATGTGCCGGCCATGCCTTATGCCAAGCCGATGGAGGATTTCTTCATGCCCGACCCGGTCAAGACCGCGAAGGCGATCCGCGAACTGGTGAGCTTCTAAGACTGATGGCCAGGCTAGAACGCATAACCATGCCCCAACTGGGCGAGTCGGTGCACGAGGGCACGATTTCCCGATGGCTGGTCAAGCCCGGCGACCGGGTCGAAGAGTTCGAGCCGATGCTGGAGGTGGACACCGATAAGGTGAACGCCGAGGTACCGGCCCCGGTCTCCGGAATCCTCAAGGAGATCCTGGCCGGCGAGGGAGTCACCGTCGAGGCGGGGGCTGAGATCGCGGTCGTAGAGGTGGCGGGTGAGGCGGAGGCGGGCTCCCCAGCGGCTCCGGTCCAGGAGCCGGCCGCGGCCGGGGCTTCCTCCGGGCCGGCCGCTGCCGGAGCCGCTGCCGGGGTGGCTGCCGGGGTGACGGCGGCCGCGGTGCCGGCCGGGCCGGGGTCAGGCGGTGACGACGACACCCTGCCCACCGGAGAGCACCGGTACTCGCCCCGGGTGCGGATGATTGCCGCCGAGCACGGCATCGACCTCAGCTCCGTCCGGGGCACCGGAGCGGGCGGCCGGGTCACCAAGGACGATGTGATGCGCGTGGTCGCCGCCGCCGGGCAGGCGCCCAAACCGGCGGATGGGCCGCCCACCGCCACCGAGGCGGCGCCCAGGGAAGCCGCCGGCGTCCTGCCCTCCACCCGGCCGGCGCCGGCTCCGGCTGCGGCCTCCACCGGCGACACGGTGCTGCCCCTCAGCCGGGCCCGCCGCCTGATCGCCGAGAACATGGTGCTGTCCAAGACCACTATCCCCCACGCCTGGCAGACGCAGGAAGTCGACATGAGCGGGGTGGTGGCCAATCGCAATGCCAACAAGGCGAGGTTCCAGGCCCAGACCGGGACGTCGCTCACTTTCCTGCCCTATGTGATCAAGGCCGCGGTGGTAGCCCTCCGAGCTCAACCGGCGGTCAACGCGACCTTCAACGAGAACGAGATCATCCAGCACGGCGACATCCATCTCGGGGTGTCGATCGGGCTCGAGGACTCCCTGATCGTGCCGGTGATCCGCCACGCCGACCGGCTGTCGATCTCGGGGCTGGCGGCCGCCGTGGCCGACCTCGCGAACCGGGCGCGAAACCGGCAGATCAAAGCCGACGAGTTGCAGGGCGGTACCTTCACGGTCAACAATTCCGGCACCTTCGGCACCCTGTTCTCCTACTCGGTGATCAGCCCCGGGCAGGCCGGGATCCTGACCATGGAGGCGATCCAGGAGCGTCCCGTCGCCGTCCACGGCATGCTCGGGATCAAGCCGATGATGTACCTCTGCTTCAGCTTCGACCACCGCGTTATCGACGGTCTGATCGCCGGTCGCTTCCTGCGCGCGGCGCGGGAGTGGCTGGAATCGGTGACCGCTGAAACCTCGATCTGGTAAGCCGGACCCGGATCCATGGTCCCGGAGCATTCGGTGACGCTCCTGATGTCCCTTCTGGAGCGCCCAGGATCGCTCCACCAGGTCACCGAGGTGATCTACCGGCACGGGGGCAACATCGACTACATCACCAGCGGCGGCCGGCCCGGCGAGATGGTGGTCGACGTCTCCCAGGTCGAGGCCCCGGAGGCCATGGTCCGGGCGATCAGCGGGCTCGAGGTGGTCGAGAGTTGCGACCAGGTGCCCTCGTTCTCTTCAACCTTCGGCAAACGGGTGATCGTGATGGGCGGCGGGGCCCAGGTGGCAATGGTGGCCCAGGGCGCGGTCTCCGAGGCCGACCGCCACAATATTCGCGGAGAGCGGATCTCGGTGGATACCATCCCGCTGGTCGGCGAGGAGCGGCTGGCCGCCGCTGTCCGCGCGGTAGCGCGGCTGCACCGGGCACGGATCCTGGTTTTGGCCGGGGCCCTGATGGGAGGCGACATCACCCGGGCAGTGAAGGAGATTCGCGGCAAGGGGATCCTGGTGATCTGCACCAGCATGGCGGGCTCCCTCCCCGCCGCTTGTGACCTGGTGGTCAGCGATCCGCTGGAAGCCGGGGTGATGGCGGTGATGCTGATCGCGGACACCGCCAGGTTCAGCATCGACAAGGTGCGGGGCCGCCGCTTCTGACCGGTCCCGCCACCCGATGCTCAGACGCGGGGGCCTAAGTTCGGGGCCGCCGCTCGGCAAAGCGCCGGGCCGCGGAGCCCGACCCAAATACCCGACACAAATAGATGACCCCGACGAACCGACTCCGGCGAACCCGGCACAACCTTGCGGCCCTGCCGTCGGGTTCGGCCTTGCGGCCTCACCGTCGTCCACCTTCGCCCGTCCCTCGGGGCCAAAACGAATCATGGCCGAGCCCAACTCGAAAAGGCAAGACACGATCTTTTGTTCGCCGCCAACCGACGCTTTGCCGCCGTCTCGGTCTGGCCGCCCGATCGCATCCGCCGCCAGGTCCAGTCGGCCCAAATGCCAGCAAAAAACAAACGACCCCGACGAACTTGCTCAGGCAACCGGCATCGCCTTGCGGCTTCGCCATCCGGATCTACCTTGCGGCTTCACCTTCAGTCGCCATCGCCCGTCCCTCGGGGCCGTGATCAATGTACGCCACCGCCACCCCTGGCACAACCACCGATCATTTGTTCGCCGCCAACCCACCATTGACCGCCGTCCGGAGCGGTCGCGGGACCGCTCAGGCGTCCGCCACCCCGGCCTGGTCGAGCACCGCCTGGAGGAGCAGGTCGGTGGCCAGAACGCAGTCGTCCCACTCGGCCGATTCCTCCTCGCAGTGGCTCTTGCCGCCCCGGGTCCGCACGAAGATCATGGCCGCGCGGGTGATGTCTGCCATGTACTTGGCGTCATGACCGGGCCCGCTCATCAGACGCAGGTGGGGGATCCCCAGCCGCCGCGCCTCCCTGGCCAAAAGCTCTCTGAGGCCAGGATCGAACAGGGTGGCGGGCGACCGCCAGAAGGGGTCGAAGGCGAGCTCGACTCCTTCCTCACGGGCGATCCGGCCGGCCATCTCGCGGGCCTCATCGACCAGCCGGTCGACCAGCGCGTCGTCGCGGTGCCGGAGATCGGTCGACATTCGCACCCGGCCGGGAATCACGTTGAACAGGCCGGGCTCGGCCTGGAGCCTGCCCACCGTGGTGCGGGCACCCGGGTGCTGTCTGACCAGATCGCGGAACTCGACGATGAAGCGGGCGGCGGCCTGCATCGGGTCACGCCGCATGTCCATCGGAGTGGACCCGGCGTGGTTCTGGTCACCGCTGAAGGCCAGATCCATCCAGGCGATCGAGAGGATACCCTCGACCACTCCGACCGGGCAGCCCTCAGCCTCCAGCACCGGCCCCTGCTCGATGTGGAGTTCGAAATACGCGTGGATCCGGTCGAGGCGCTCCTCGGCCGTGCCCAGGTAGCCGATCCGCGCCAACTCGTCGCCGAACCGGCGGCCGTCCCGGTCCCGGAAGTCGTGCACCTGGGCGGCGGTGAAGGCCTCGGCAAGCACGCCCGAGCAGGCCATGGCCGGCTCGAAGCGAACGCCCTCCTCGTTGGTGAAGTCGACCACCGCCACCGGGCGGCGGGTGCGAACGCCGAGATCCTCGAGCCGGCGCAAGACTTCGAGCCCGGCCAGCACCCCGAGGGTACCGTCGAACCGGCCGCCGGTGGCGACGCTGTCGAGGTGCGAGCCGATCACTACCGGGAGCGCCCGCTCGTCGACGCCTCGGCGGATCGCCGCCACGTTGCCGACATCATCCACCTGCACGTGTGCGCCCAATTCGGTACACCAGTCGACGAACAGGTCGCGGGCGCGCTTGTCCTCGTCGGTCAACGTCAGCCGGGTCACCCCTCCGGCCGGGGTGGCGCCGATCGCGGCCATCTCGGCCCACGTCCTGCGCAGGCGTTCGCCGTCGATCCTGATCTGCTGCCAGTCCATCGCCACTCTCAGTACAGAATGCTCAGGCCGCCGTCGACGATCAACGACTGGCCGGTCACCATGTCGGAGGCCAGGATGCCGATGATGGCATCGGCCACGTCGTCGGGCTGGGCCACCCGGCCGGCCGGGGTGCGCTCGGCGATCATCCGCTCGCTGGCGGCGGCCGCCTCCTCCCCGAAAGGATCGCGGAACCAGCGGGTGGCGACCAGGCCGGGAGCTATCGAGTTGACCCTCACCTCCGGGGCGAGCGCCTCGGCCAGGTTGCGGGTGAGCTGGATCAGGGCCGCTTTGGACGCCCCATAGACGATCGAGGAGCCGGCGGCGCGGGTGCCGGCGATGGAGGTGACGTTGACCACCGCTCCCCGGGCCGACCTCAGATGAGGGCTAGCGGCCCGGGTGACGTAGAAAGTGCCTTTGACATTGACGTTGAAAACCGCGTCCCAGGCCGCATCGTCCACGGCGTCCAGGTCGGCACGCGGGATGAAGCGCGTGGTGCCGGCGTTGTTGATCAGGATGTCGAGCCCGCCCAGCCGCTCTGCGGTCTGGCGCACCATCTCCCGGGCTTCGGGCTCGGAGGCGATGTCGGCCTTCACGGCGAAAGCTTCGCACCCAGCGGCCCGCAGCTCCTCGACGGTTCGCTCGGCGTCTTCCCGCGACCGCGAGTAGTTGACGGCGACCCCGCCCACGCCTCGTTGGGCCAGCTTCAGGCAGGTACTCCTGCCGATCCCGGTTCCTCCACCCGTAACCAGTGCCACCCTGTCTTTCAAGTCCATGGCGGAAGGCTACCAGCGGAGATACTGGTTATCATGCCGCTCAGCTACGCCGACGCCATCCGCTTGATCGAAGCCGCTCACGCCCAGGCCGCCGACCTGGGCATCGCCGTCACCGTCGCGGTGGTCGACGCGGGCGGACACCTGGTGGCCCTGGGCCGGCAGGATGGTGCCCCCCCGCTCAGCGTCCGGATCGCGGAGGCAAAGGCCCGTGGTTCTGCCCTGTGGCACCGCGAAGGGGGCCAGCTAAAGGAGTTCCAGGAGAGCCGGCCGGCCTTCTGGAACGAGGTGCAGAAGCTGGTGTCGATGCCGATCATCCCGGGCCTGGGCTCGATCCTGATCAGACGAGATGGCACCGTGCTCGGTGCGGTCGGGGTGTCGGGCGGCGCTCCCGACCAGGATCACGCCTGCGCCGCCGCCGGTTTGCGGGCCTTGATCGCACCCTGATCCGCGGTGGATCCCCAGGCCTGTGACCGATGTCTCAATGCCTCCACCGCCTCTCGCGCATACTGATCGAGATGGCACGCGGCCTGGTCGGTATCGCGATCGCCCTGGTGGCGCTTGGAGTCGGCGGGTCCTGGATCTACGGCTCGATCAACCGGCGGAGGATGCGCACCGAAGATCAGATGGCCGCATACCGTTCGGCCGGGGGCGTGGTCATGACCGGCTTCGAACTCGGCTGTGGAGGCGCGATCATCTTCGCCGGCTTGGTGCTGATGGGGGCGGCGCTCTGGACGCTGTGGACCCTGCGCACATGACCGGCCCGCCAGATCCCGAGTCCAGCCCGGCCGGACGCGCGCCGGCCGCCGGTTCCGGCTCGAAGCCAAGCGCTGCCGGCGTCTCCCGGGCCAGCCTGTGGCCGCACCCAGACCGGCCCCGGCCAGTCGCCCGCCGGTCGACCCTGATCGGCCTGGCGATCGCGATCCCCTCGCTGCTATTGATCGATGGGCTGCTGACCACCCTCGCCTACGTAAGCACAGGCAGCCTGCCGATCGCGATCGGGATCCTCCTCTTCATGTTCGTGGTCTCGGGCGGCGAGCTTGCGCTCATGGCCTATCTGACCCGGCTCCAGCAGCGCCGGCGCGGCAACCGCCTGCGCCGGGGAGTCGAGCTGCCGCCCTGAAGGCGGAGCCCACCGACCCGCGGGCCCCTGGTCGAGCCGGAGCGACTGTATACCTCTATCCCTGGCCCGGCCGGGCGCCGGGAGCCGGCACCGAAGCTGCCGCCGGGCGCGCGGCGGGCGGCGGCTTCGTGTCCTTCGGCAGATCGCGCGGACCGAAGTGGCCGATGCCGGGCAAATGCCGGTAGAAACCCATCAACCCGGGCGCCAGCCGAGAGCCGGTCACTACCGGCCGCACCAGGTCCACGTAGACGTTGTAGATAATTGCCAGTTGCTCGGCGGTCTCCAGCCTCGCCCCCGCCTCGCCAGCGGCGTCGACGCTCAACTTCTGGAGTTCGAGCGGATCCACCAGCACCCTGGTGAAGGGGTTGCCTTCGATCTGAGACCGCAGCGCCGCCACCTGCCTGGCATTGAGGGTGTTGGCCTGCGCCAGGGGCATGAACGCGCGGTCGAGCACGATCAGGGCAGAGAGCTGAGCATAGAGCGCCAGCCCGATGAAGAAGGCGTTGCCGAACACACCGAGCAGTCCGTCCACCCCGGCCAGCCAGTCGAGCCGCTCCCTGAGCATCCGGCCCAGTCGGTTGGAAGCCAGCAGGACCGCGATCGCCAGGGCCAGGCCGATCAAGGGATCGACGATCCCGGGGAGGTGGGCCCGGGACACCAAATGGTCAAAGCGGGTGCGCTCCATGAGCATCACCCAGATCGCCAGGAAAAACCCGAACTCGGCCACCACGGGCTGGATCAAACCACAGCGAAAGCCGTAGATGGCGGCGACCACCAGGGCCACCACGACCTCTATGTCGAGAAGCATGCGTTCTGGAGCTGGGAGGCGGCCGGCGGCCGCGCGGCGGCGGAGATGACTTCAACATCATATGGTGGGGCCTCCGGGCCACACCCCGGGTGCGGGTTCAGCGGATGTCGGCCAGCGTCAGGCGGCCGGCCAGAGGCACGTACTTGAAGATGTCGATGGCCGCTGGCGCGGCCCGGGATTCCCGCAGCTGATCCTTGACCAGGGCCAGGTAGAGGTCTCGCTCCCGCGTCAGCACGGGAGCGTCGGCGGTCAGATCGGCGCTGTGACGCGGGCCAGCGGCGTCGAGCGAGAGCCGCTCCAGTTCGACGGCGGGAACCAGGAAGTGGGCGAATCGATTGCTCTCCAGGGCCTGCCGCATGGTGGCGACCTGGTCCGCAGTCAGCACCGTATTCCGCCCGGTGTCACGAAAGGCGACATTGAACGCCGCCGCCACTCCCACGTACGTGTAGAAGGCCAGGCACCAGAAGATCAGGCTCATGCTGACCCCGAGGACCAGGTCGACCCGCCGGCCCGGGCCCCTCTGGGCATAGGTTCGGCCGAGCCACGAGGCGATCAGCAAGGTGACCCCCACCGACATCAGGAAGAAGAGCGGGGTGAACGCCACCGGCGCGTGCAGGAACGAAGCCACGACGTTCTCGAAGGTCCGCCACTGGAACACCACCAGCAGCGACCAGCCGGCGACCAGCACCCAGCCGATCAGAGTCTTGACGAAACCGTAACGCACCGCCGCCAGGGCGGAGACGAGAGCTCCGGCCAGGAAGACCCCGTCGAACAGGATCATCGATCGCCCCTCAGGCCGTGGTCGGAAACTGGAGGGGACCGGCGGTCAGGAGGTGCGAGGGCTCGAACATGGGCTGAGACGGCTCCTGGGATCGGACGACCGGTCCGGCGGCTGCCGGACGGTGGTTTGCGCCAAGGCTAACATTCCGTAGCCTGCCGGGCGCGGTGGATTCGTCTCAGGTCGACCCCCGCGCCAGGGGTACGTCTCGCGAGATCGCCGCCTCGACCAGAGCGTACCCGGCGAACATCACCGCGATCCCGACCGCCTCGGTCAGCCCCTGGGCCGCCTGCACTCCGGTGATCTGAGCCAGTGAGTGCCCGGCCGCCACCACGAAGGCACCGGCGGCCAGACCCGCCATCCCCAGCACCCGGTTCCAGGCCGCCCCCTGCCGGAAGGCCAGCCAGGCCGAGTGGGCGGCGGTGCCGATCAACACCACGGAGCCCGCTATGTTCCCGATCACCGCCATCACCACCACCGGTCCGGTGATCGCCCCCCGACCCGGCGAGGCGCTGGCTAGCAGCTCCTGGTGAACGCTGGAGCCGGCCAGGGCCGAGATCGAGATGATGGAGAAGAGCATCACCGCGCCGGTGATCCAGGCCCTGGCCCGGGGGGCGGCCAGGCACAGGCTGCCGCTGCCCAGCCAGAACACGGTGAGGACACCGCCGAGCAGGTAGTAGACCTGGTARGCCAGTGGCGTCCAGCCCGCTGCCGCCCCATAGGCCTCGATCGCCGCCGCCACGCCGAACATGGCGAAGGCGGACGCCCACAACAGCTGATGAGTCTGAGCCCGGTGCACGTAGCGGGTGTAGACGCTGACCGCGAAGACCAGCGCGATCGCGGCCGCGAGCAGTGGCGCCAACGCGCTGATCGTGCCGGCCGGCGGCTCGGCGGCGGCCAGAAATCTCACCAATTCCGATTCTAGGAGGCCTGACCGCTGATCCGGGACCGGATCTGATCGCGGCTCCTAGTAGACTCCGAGCAAGTGAGTAGAGTCATCAGCGTCGCCAATCAGAAGGGCGGGGTGGGCAAGACCACCACCGCGGTGAACCTGGGCGCGGCGCTGGCCGAACGCGGCCACCGAGTGCTGCTGATCGATCTCGACGCCCAGGCTCACCTGACCCTGAACATGGGCGTGAAGCTGCCCGACGATTTGGAGCGCAGCGTGTACAACCTGCTCACCTCTCCCGAGAGCACGGTCGACCAGGTCGTACTGTACTCGCCGCAGATGAACGTGCACTTCCTGCCCGCCAACATCGACCTGGCCGGAGCCGAGATCGTCCTGATCAACGAGATCGGTCGAGAGAGCATTCTCCGCGAGAAGCTCCAGTTGGCGGCGAGCACCTATGACTTCATGGTCATCGATTGCCCGCCGGCGCTATCGCTGCTCACGATCAACGCCTTCGTGGCTTCCGACGAGGTGATCATCCCGCTCCAGTGCGAGTACTTCGGTATGAAGGGTATGCAGCAGCTCATGCGCACCATCGAGCGGGTCCGCCTGAAGCTGAATCCCGGCCTGCGGGTGGCGGGCATCCTCCCCACCATTTACAAGGCCCGCACCCTCCACTCGCAGGAGGTGCTGGCGGCCGTCCGCGAGCACTTCGGAGACCTCGTCTACCCCTTCGCGGTCACCGACTCCATTCGCTTCGCCGAGTCTCCGCTGGCCACCGCCTCCATCCTCCAGTACGCGCCCGGGTCGAGCGGCGCCGCCGCCTACCGCAAGCTGGCCCGGGCGATCGCCGAAGGCCGGGTGGAGCCGGGCGAGAGCGCCCCGGAAGAGGAGGAGGCATGACCCGCTTCCGGCGGGCCGCGCTTAGCGGCTCGGATGAACTGTTCCGGCCGACCCGACCGGATCCTTCCAACCTGCCCGCGGAGAGCTCGAAGTGGCCGGAGCCGAGAGATCCCGCCGGCTACGACCCGCTTGAGGCGGGACCGGTCCGCACCGTCATCCGCGAGGTACCGGTCGAAGTGGTGCGCGAAGTCGAGGTCGTGCGCGAGGTGGAGGTGGTGCGCGAGGTGCCGGTCGAAGTGCCGGTCGAGGTGATCCGCGAGGTCGAGGTGATCCGCGAGGTGCCGGCCCGGCCCCGCCCAGGCCATGCCCTGCTGGAGGTGAGCATGGAGGAGTTGCGGCTGCTGGCCGACTCGCTGCAGAAGGCCAAGTATCCCGAGAAGGTGGGCCCCAAGCCGACCATGGAACAGTTCGAGAACATCGACCGCCTGCGCTCCCGGCTGCTTACCCAACTGGAAGCGGAGGACTGAGCTCTCGAAAGCGGCCGGGCTACTTCTTGATGCGAGAGGAGATTCGCCGGCGAAAAAAGTAGGAGATGGTCCAGCTCAGCATGATGCCGAGGACCAGGATTCCGGCCACAACCGCAGCCACGTTGCGCATGGAATCATGCTGCATGATCACAACGGATGGTGGTGGCCAGACTCCGGGCGGCCAGTCCGGACGGCACCCTTGACCGACCCGATTCCGGCGGTGGTCGGAGTGCTCCGGTTCAGCATCCGGCTGCCGGCCGCGATGACCCTCAAGGACAAGCGCCAGGTGGTGGGATCGCTACTGGCTCGGATCCGAGCCCGCTTCCAGGTGGCGGTCGCCGAGGTCGGTGGGCTCCACCTGGTCCAGAGAGCGGAGATCGCGGTCGTCTGCGTCAGCAATCAGCCGGCCCACGCCAGTTCGATCCTCAACCGCGTCCACGATTTCGTCGAGGCGGGCCTGACCGATGCCCTCGTCGAGAACGTCTCGACCGAACTGGTCCGGCTGTAACCGTGAGATCCAGGTGAGCACCCTCGGCGCCGCCCTGGCGACGCTCGCCCACCGGCACCCAGACCGGCTCGCCATCATCGAAGTAGGCGGTCGGAGCGTGAGCTTCGCCGCGCTCGAGGCCGAGGCCAGGGCGGCGGCGGCGCTTTTCTACGACGCCGGGGTGCGCCGGGGGGAATCGGTGGCGCTCTGGCTGCCTAACCGCGTGGAATGGATCAGCGCTTTCTTCGGCGCCGCCCGCCTGGGAGCGGTGGCGGTTGCCCTCAACCCCCGCTTCCGGCAGGTCGAGTTGTCTCAACTGCTGTCGGTCGCGCCGCCGACGGCGGTCCTGATCGAGCAGGGGTTCGCTGGCGTCGACTTCGCGGGCATTGCCCGCGGCGCGGCCCCCGGGCCGGCGGTGCTGTTCAACGCCGGCGGCCCGGCCACCGGCACCGCGAGCTTTGTCCCCGAAGTATCCGTCGCTTCCGCTTGCGTCGCCTCCACTGGGCGCGACCCGGCCACTCCCGGCCCCCACGACCTCTGTGCGGCGTTCACCACCTCGGGCACCACCGGCTTCTCCAAGCTGGCCGCCCACGACCAGGCCGGCGTGCTGCGACATTGCGCGGCGGTGGCCCGGGGGTTCGGCATGGAGCCAGGAACGGTGGTGCTGGTTCCGATCCCACTCTGCGGTGTTTTCGGTTTCGCGAGCGCGCTGGCCACCTTGCTGGCAGGTGGCACGGTGGTGCTCCAGAAGGCCTTCGACGCCAGCCAGGCGGCGGCGGCCATGGACCTTCACCGGGTCGCCCAGATGCACGCGCCCGACACCGTGATCGACGGGGTGCTCGACCAGGTGGAGGCGGGAGCAGAGCTGCCGGCCTGGCGTCGGTCGGTCTTCGCCGACTTCACCGGCATCGGGGAAAGGCTGGTGACGCGGGCGGCTCGGCTCCAGCCCGGCCTGTTCCTGAGCGGCGTGTACGGTTCATCCGAAGGCCTCGCCCTGATGGCGACCTGGAATCCCGACGACCCGCCAGAACTCAGCCGGCGGGCCGGCGGCCGGCTGGTCGGGCCTGAGATGGAAGTCCAGGTGGTCGACCCGGAGACGGGCGATCCGGCCGGTTCGAACCGGACCGGTGAGCTCAGGTTTCGGGGGCCCAACCTGTTTCGCCGCTACCTCGGCGATGCCACCGCCACCCGATCCGCTTTCACCCCCGATGGCTGGTATCGCAGCGGCGACCTCGGCGAGTTGGTCGAGGAGCGGGCATTCGTCTTCCTGGCCCGAGTCGGCGATTCGCTGCGATTGCGCGGCTTCATGGTCGACCCGGCCGAGATCGAGCGGCACCTGCTCAGCCATCCCGGGGTGAGAGCCGCCCAGGTGGTCGGCGTCTTCCGGCCCGGGGTGGGCGACACGCCGGTCGCCTTCGTGATCCCCCAGCAGGAGCCGGCACCCACCGAGACCGAACTGCTCCAACACTGCCGGTCCGGGATCGCGGCGTACAAGGTGCCGGCGCGGATCCTGCTGGTCGGCGAGTTCCCGGTCACCCATGGACCCAACGGCACCAAGATCCAGAAGATGGTGTTGAGGCGGCGGGCGGAGGCGGTCCTCGGCCAGCCGGAATAGCCCCCCGCCGGGCAAGGTTCCGATCACCGATGCCCGTACCCCTCTCCGATCTCCACAAGGCGATCCTCGACGGCCGGTTCTTCGCCTTCGTCACCACCCTCTACCCGGACGGCTCACCTCACACCACGATCGTGTGGGTCGATCACGACGGCGAAAACGTGACCTTCAACAGCGCGGCCGGGCGACTGAAGGTGCGCCATCTCCGGCGTGATCCCCGGCTCTCGGTCGCCGTGCACGATCCCGCCGATCCCTACTCCCGCACCGTGATCGTGCACGGCCGCGCCGAGATCAGCGAAGAGGGCGCCCTCGAGCACATCCACCGCCTGGCCCACAAGTACCTGGGCACCGACTATCCCTGGCTGCAGCCGGGCGAACGCCGGGTCAAGATCACCGTCAAGGCCGACCGGATCCTGGAGGGCTAGGCTGGGAGGTCTGGCGCCGCGGGCTGGGACGCCGGACCGGCATCACTCCACATCGCGCCGGATGAAGGCCACAGCGACCACGGCCAGACTGAGCAGCAGCAGACCCACGACCACGGCCGCCGCCTGACCCGGATCGCTGGCGGCGACGGAGGCGGCGGTGGGGCTCGGTCGAACCGTGTACGTTCCCTTGATCAACCTGGCCAGGTTCGAGGATGCTTGCACCGGCAGCCATTTGCGAACCTCCCTGATCCAGCTGAGCGTGCTCAGCAGGCTGAGCAACAGCCCTTCCACCAGCAGCACATAAACCAGCCCGATCACGATCGACACCGCCACATTGCGGAACAGGGTTACCAGCGCCGCCCCGATCATGGCCCACATCAGCATCACCAGCCAGCCGATGCCGGCCGCCTCCAGCACCTCGGGGTTGCCCGGCCAGTGGGTCGGGGTGCCGGTGGCACCGTCGACCACCTGGAACAGGCTGGTGATGGCGATCGCCGACAGCAGCAGCAGCCCGATCGTGAGCAGCAGGAAGAGCGCGATCGCCACCACCCGAGCCGCGATCACCGCAAGGCGGCTCGGCCCCTGAATGAAGAGGGTCTTGTAAGTGCCCCAGCCGAAGTCGCTGCCGAACACCAGCACCCCGGTGGTGATGGCGAACGCGCTACCCAGCCCGGGCAGGTACTGCTGGACCACGCCGACCGCGAAGTCGCCCAGGTAGAGCACCTTTTTCAGGTCCTCGGGCGACTGACCGCCGAAATTGGCCCCCGGGGGCGGATTGCGCAGGACCAGCCAGGTGACCAGGTAGAAAAGGAGGATCAGGACCAGGACCTGGACCGCCAGCAGGACCAGGTTGGCCGGCCGGCGGAGAAGGCGCAGCAGATCAGCCGTGACCAGCCCGGCCCTCAACTGGCGGCCTCCTCGCCGGTCAGCCGCAGGAACACCGCCTCCAGTGACCGGCCCTCGTAGCGCAACTCCGAAACCGACACCCCGCCGATCACCAGGGCGCGGTTGATGGCGGCGGCGCGCTCCGGGTCCACGCTTAGCCGGAAGCCGCCGCCATCCACGGGCAGGACACGGTCCCGGCCGACCACCCGATCGAGGATCTCGAGCGCCACCGCTTCCGGCTCGGCACGAACGAAGAGGGCGCCTCCACCGGCCTGGGTGAGCACGCTGCTGACCGTACCCTCGGCGATCATGGTGCCGGCCCTCACCACGCCCACCCGGTGGCAGATCTGCTCCACCTCGTGCAGGAGGTGACTCGACAGCATGACGGTGCGGCCGCTGTCGGTCAGGCGCCGGATCAGCTGGCGCATCTCGACCATGCCCTGCGGGTCAAGGCCGTTGGTCGGCTCGTCGAGGATCAGCAACTGAGGATCCTTCAACATCGCCGACGCCACCCCCAGGCGCTGTTTCATGCCGAGCGAGTAGGTCCGATACGCATCCCCGGCCCGCTCCCGGAGGTCGACCTCCTCCAGTACCTGGTCGACCCGCGCGCGGCGGACTCCGGTCATCCACGCCAGTGTCCGGAGATTGTCCCGGCCCGACAGATAAGGATAGAAGGCAGGGCTTTCGACCAGAGCCCCGACCCGGCCCAGCCCTTCCGGATGACCGGGCGGGCGACCCACCACCTCGGCCGACCCCGAGGTCGGCCGGATCAGTCCGAGCAGGAGCCGGAGGGTGGTCGTCTTACCGGCTCCATTGGGACCGAGAAAGCCGTATACTTCGCCGCGCCGAACGGTAAGATTCAGGTTCCGGATCGCGGCCCGTTCGCCGTAGAGACGGGTCAGGCCGCGGGTCTCCACCAGGTGATCGGACTCCACCTGCTCCAAACCTCCGTCAAGATCGAGGGCGGGACCCCGAGTGGTACCAGCCGGCTTCCCGACCAGTGTGCAGCACAGATCCGGGCTACATCAATCCGCGGCGCGCTCGGACCGGTGGCGGCGCGCGACCGCCTTGGGCTGATCGGGCTGTCTAAGCTAACTCTGTGGACTCGACGGAGATCACCACCTCTTGGTCGGCCCACCTCGCCCCCGGCTCGCCGCTGACTGGCCTGGACGCGGCCCAGCTCAGGGCCAGGCTCCGGTACGGGAACCTCGGCACCGAGTTGCTGCCTGGAGGGAGCGGGCCGGCCGTCATCGTGGGCGACACGACGCTGACCCACGACCAGCTGTGCGACCGGGCGTCGGCGATCGCGGGCGGGCTGCGGGATCTGGGCCTGGGCGCCGGCGACCGGATCGCCCTGTTCGCCCAGAACTCACCGGAATGGATCCTCGCCTATCTCGCCATCCAGCGCCTGGGAGCGGTGGTGGTGCCCTTCAACCCAGCCTACAAGAGCGCCGAGGCACGCCACATCCTCACCGACGCCGAGCCACGCGCGGTGTTCACCGACGCGGAGCGGGCGCGACTGGTGCGGCCACTGCTGGGGGAACTGCCCTGGATCCGGCACCTGCTGGAGGTCGAGCATCCGCCCTGGGGCCGGCGGCTTCCACCTCCCGATCTTCTCGATACCGACCCAGCGGTGATCCTGTACACGTCGGGGACCACCGGTCGACCCAAGGGCGCGCTGCTCGACCAGGGCAACCTTCTGGCCCAGGCCCGAGGCGTGATCGAGGCCTGGCGCTGGAGCCGGGACGACGTGCTGGTGCTGGCGCTGCCTCTGTTCCACCTGCACGGCCTGGGCATGGGTCTGAATGGCACCCTGCTCAGCGGCAGTTGCCTCCACCTGCTCGCCTTCTCTCCCGAACAGGTAGTGGCGGCGCTGGAAAAACAGGGTTCGATGTTCTTCGGGGTACCGGCCATGTACCAGCGCCTCACCGTGCACCTGGAGTCATCGCCGAGCGCGCTCGACCGGGTCCGCCTCTTCGTCAGCGGCTCGGCACCGCTTCCGCCCGCCCTGTTCGAGCGCTGCCAGCGGCTGCTGGGACAGCCTCCAGTCGAGCGCTACGGGATCACCGAGGGCGGCATCGTCGTCTCCAACCCCTACGATGGCCCCCGCCGGGCCGGCCGGGTGGGCCATCCGCTCCCGGGAGTCGAACTCCGCCTTTCCGACCGGGGCGAAGTTTTGTTGCGGGGCGGCCAGGTTTTCTCCGGCTACTGGCGCAACCCGGAGGCCACCGCTTCCGCCCTGGTTGACGGCTGGCTGCATACCGGGGATGGCGGTGAGCTCGACCAGGACGGCAGCCTGGCCATCCGCGGGCGTTTCAAGGAACTGATCATTACCGGCGGCTTCAACGTCTACCCGCGCGAGGTGGAGATCGTGCTCGAAGATCACCCGGCGGTGGCCGAGGTGGCGGTGGCCGGCCTGCCCTCGGAGCGCTGGGGCGAGGAGGTGACCGCCTTCGTGGTGCTCGCCGCCGAGGCCAGTGAGCAGGAGCTGATCGAGCACTGCCGGGAACGGCTTGCCAACTACAAGGTGCCGAGGTCAATCCGGTTCATCCCGGCCCTGCCCCGCAACGCGATCGGCAAGGTGCAGCGATCTGAGCTCCGCTGACGACACCATGTACCGGCTCACCGGCTCGCCCGGCCCCTCCCGGACTTTGGAGAGCGCGGTCGAGCCGACCCTCGACCTCAGCGAGACCGAGGCGCTGATCAACCGGTTCGAACGCTGGCTTCCGTTTGCCCTCGACAGCTTCCAGCGTGAAGCCATGCGTGAACTCGAGCGCAACCGCGGCGTGCTGGTTTGTGCGCCGACTTCGAGCGGCAAGACCGTGGTCGCCGAATACGCCATCCAGCGGGCCCTGGAACAGGGCTACAAGGCCATCTACACCACCCCTCTGAAGGCGCTCAGCAACCAGAAGTTCCGCGATCTCTGCCGGCAACTGGGGGAGTCGCAGGTGGGGCTGGTGACCGGAGAGAACAGCATCAACGACGAGGCGCCGGTGGTGGTGATGACCACCGAGGTGCTCCGCAACCTCCTCTACGAGGACATGCGTCGCCTGGATCTGGTCCGCTATGTGGTGCTGGACGAGGTCCACTACATCGATGACTTCCCGCGCGGCTCGGTGTGGGAGGAGATCATCATCCAGGCGCCTCCCGAGATCAAGCTGATCGGGCTCTCGGCGACCATCGGCAACCATGGTGAGATCGCCCAATGGATGAGTCAGAATCGCGGTCCGATCGCGGTCGTGGTGCACGAGGAGCGGCCGGTCGAACTCCGGGTGCACCTGGCGATGCGCAACCGCTTCTACACGCTGCTCGGCCCCGAGGGCCAGATCGACCAGCGGACGTGGGAGCGGGCGGTCGAGGAAGAGGAGGCCAGCCACCGGATCAGCTCCTACTCCCGGATGCCCTCCAACGATCTGCTCCGGATCATCGACGAGCTGGGTCGCCAGGGGATGCTGCCAGCGATCTACTTCATCTTTTCCCGGAGAGGTTGCCGTGAAGCCCTCCAGCGATGTGCGCTGCACGGTCTGGATCTGACCAGCGCCGAGGAGAAGCTTCGGATCGTTGCCACCGTGAACGCCCACTTCCGGAACCTGAGTGCCGAGGACGAGATGGCGCTGTTCCGCCGGATGCTCGACTCCGACATGCTCGAGCGCGGTCTGGCCGTGCACCACGCCGGGCTGATGCCGCACCACAAGGAACTGGTCGAGGACCTCTTCCAGCAGGGCCTGCTGAAGGTGGTTTTCGCCACCGAGACGCTGGCGCTGGGGATCAACATGCCCGCCAAGGCGGTGGTGGTGTCCTCATTCAGCAAGTTCGACGGGGTGAGCTTCGGCAATCTCACCACCGGCGAGCTCACCCAGCTGATGGGCCGGGCCGGCCGGCGCGGAATCGACACCATCGGTCACGGCATCATCCTCAAGGAGTCGGACGTCGAGATCGGCACCATCTACGAGGTGGCCCTGGGTGAGAGCCTGGTGGTCGAGTCGAAGTTCCTGCCCAACTACAACATGGTCCTCAACCTGCTCCGGATCTACCCCCGCGAGCAGGCCGAGGAACTCATGAAGCGCTCCCTGGGCCAGTTCCAGCGCTCGCGGGCGGCGGCCGAGACCCAAGCCCGCATGCAGAACCTGCGGTCGCGGCTGGAGGACATCCTGCGGATGTGGGACTGCCAAACCTGCACGATCGAGGATATGCGCCGCTACTTCGAACTGGAGGAACGCCGGCGAGCCAACCGGATCGAGTTGCGACGGCTGCGGCGCGAGATGGGCGGCGGCGGCCGAGGGTGGCGGAAAGCCAACCGGCACAGTCAGGCGGCCCGGGCCTACAACGCGCTCAACACCGCCGGGCGGGAGCTGCTCGCCCAGCAGCGTTCGCTGCCGGTGGTCAGATGTCCCGACTTCGGTGAGCACGTCGGCCAGATCGGGGAAGTACACCGGATCGAGCGGGAACTGGCGGCGGGAACCGAGCAACTGGAGTCCCGACTCAACGAATACGCCCGTAAATTCGGCCGGCTGAGCCGGATCCTGACCGAGACCGGTTTTCTGGAGCAGGATCGTCCGACCCCGAAGGGCGTGCTCGCCTCCAAGGTGTACGGTGAGAACGCCCTGGTGGTGGTCGAATCGGCCTGGCAGGGCTACCTCGACGGCCTGACCCCACCGGAACTCTGCTCACTGCTGGCGATGCTGTGCGCCGAGGACCGTGAACGTGGCCCTCGCGGCCCCCGCCGCTTCCCGACCCCGGCCGTGACCCAGGCCGCGCGGGCGGTGCGCAACGTCTACTACCGGTTCGCCGACCTGGAGCGTGACCTCGAGGAACCGAATCTGCGACCTCTCTCCTTCGATTACATCGACTTCGCCTATCGCTGGGCCGAGGGCGAGGCGATGGATCAGATACCGCTCCCGCCGGGCGCCGACATCGGCGATGCGATCCGTTCCATGAAGGCGCTGTACTCGATGGTTCGCCAGCTCGACTGGGCTCTGCACGACGCCGGCCAGGAACATCGCGACCTCCACCAGGCGACCCGGGCGGCGGTGCGGGCGATGGAACGCGACGTCATCAAGCGCGCCTGATCCGAGCTGGGTAGACCGCTGAGAGACCGGGGCCGGACCCGGCGGGCAGGATTAGACTGCATTCAAGCGATCGGGTCAATCGTTCGCCCGGCGCACACAGGGCCACAAGCGGAGTTCGGAAGGATGAAACTTTCACTGGTGCCTCAGGAGCAGCGTCTGTACGCTCTGTTCCTGCGCCAGGGGGAGCTGGTCGCGGAAAGTCTCGACGAACTCCGGAACGGCCTTCGCGACGAGCGATCCACCCATCGCCGGCTGCGTGATCTGGAGCATGCCTGCGATGACGTAACCCGCGACATCTACATGCTCATCAACCGCACGCTGGTCACCCCGATCGAGCGTGACGACATCTACAAGCTGGCGTCCGACCTGGACAGCATCGTCGACCTCGCCGAGGAGATCTCCGACAAGCTCGATCTCTACGGCGTCGAGCGGGTGACCGCGCGGGCCCGGGAGATGGGCGAGGCGCTGGCGGCCGCTGGCACCGAGATCCGTGGCGCCCTGGCCGGGCTCGAGGGCTTCCACAACCTCTCCGGTCACCGGGAGGAGATCCACCGGCTCGAGAACCTGGGCGATCGGATAACCCGTGAGGCGCTGGCCGAGCTCTTCTCGGGTAACCACACGGCGTCCGAATTGGTCAAATGGAAGGACATCTACGACATGCTCGAAACCACCATGGACAGCTGCGAGAAGATATCCAACCTGCTGGAGACCATCGCCATCAGCAACGGTTAGCCGAACCGATCCCCGACCGCCCGGGTCAGATGTCGGGGCTGTTCGGGAGCAGAAGCGTGAAGGTGGCGCCGCCGCCATCGGCGGGACCGGCGATGAGGTCGCCTCCGTGCCGTCTGGCCAGTTGCCTGGAAAGGTAGAGGCCGAGGCCGATCCCGGGAATCGCCGGGCCGGAGGCGTCGCCCACCCGACTGAAGCGCTGGAACAGCCGGGGCTGGTCATCCGGCGAGATGCCGATCCCCTGGTCAGTCACGTCTACCGCCCACCCCCCCGGGCGCGAACGAACCCGGCAGGTCACCCGGCCCCCGTCAGGTGAGTACTTGACGGCATTGTCGACCAGGTTTCGGAGGATCACTTTGAGCCACTGGGCGTCTCCGTCGACCAGGGCCGGGACGGGCGCCGGCTGCAGTTCGACCTGATGCCGGTCGCTAACCGGCAGCGACCGATCGATCACGCTGCCGACCAGCTGATTCAGGTCGATGGTCTCCAGCCTGAGTTCGATCCGGCCACTCTCCAACCTGGCCACGTCGACCATCTGGCTGAGCAGGCGGTCCATTTCGGCGGCCCTCGCCTCGATCACCTCGAGCGCTCTGCGCACCTCGGCCGGGCGGCCGTCCAGGGTGCCGTCGCCCAGCATCGCCAGGTAGCCGCGGATGGCGGCCAGCGGTCCCCGCAACTCGTGGGAGGCAAGATCGAGGAAATCGCGCTTGGCCTTCTCGAGCTGCGCCATTCGCCTCGCCTCGGAGCGAACCTCTTCCAGGTGCTTGGCGTTCCCGATCGCCAGCTCAGCCATCTTGGCCATTGCGACCAACCGGTGCAGGTCCTGGTCGAGAAATGGAGAGCGCCTTTCCTCCCTGACCACCAGCACCCCGTAGGGACGGCCGTCGACCAGCACCGGCGCCCAGGCCGCCCACTCCGGCCGGCCCCCGAACCGGACCTGGAGGCTGGGATCTCCGAAGCTCAGGTCGGCGATCCTGGCGGTTTGCACCTGGCCGGTACGGAAGGCGGCGACGACCATCGGGTGGCTCTCGATCTGGAACTCGAGGCCGGCCCAAGGCGGCTGACCCTCGGGAACGGTGCAGACGTACTCGAGGCGGCCGCCCAGGACCCGGCCGAAGCTCACGCTGAACCGTCGGTGACTGTCGAGGCGGATGGCCCGGTCGGTGATCTCTGCCACCGTCTGCTCGATGGCGGCCGGCTCGGCGGTCGCGGCCAGACGACTCGATGCCTCCTGCATCAGCTCCAGCTCCAGCACCCGCAGCCGCTCGCTCCGCCCGATGCGCCGCTCCCGGCGAT
>JRHI01001171.1_pt1 | contig 23549 bp, 19 predicted proteins | sample 215371 | NCBI WGS metagenome assembly JRHI01 (sample SAMN02929681, study PRJNA255918) | sediment metagenome | biome: cave system; feature: Ice Cave; material: Sediment; isolation source: sediment from deep within a dark volcanic ice cave with no known source of... ...
GGGGAAAACATCTCTGGGTGTGGAAGGAAGATCCGTCAGACACAAACACCAGCTTCACGCCTTGCGATTTGAGTTGCGGCAGTACTTCGCGAAGCACTTGTAGCGTAGCCGCCCGCGGATGCCCAATCGCAATCGCGCTGCCCTGCCTCCGCGCATCGCGAACCGCAAGCTCCAATTGGTGGCGAACAGATGCCATTTCCGGCGCATCATCCAAAAAGGGCACGCTCCGGTAATACGAATGCACGCCCATCCTCCGTGCCGTGGGAAACGCCACCGTGTCCACGCTCGTGCGGCTATCCACAAAAAAAAGATGGCGCTCGCGCAGTGCAGGCATCAGAGCCGCCATTAGCCCGGCATCTGTAGTCGCCTGCGACCCTTGATGATTGTTTACGCCGATCGCATCGGGAACCGTCTCTAGCATTTTCGCAACCATCTGCGAAACATCATCGCTCGACATGCCCGCGTGAAGCTCCATCGCCTCAGGCCTGCCGTGCCCGCGCGAATCCATCGGCAAGTGCAGCAGCACTTGATAGCCGCGTGATTTCGCTCCCTCGTCGACTTCCATCGAGTACGGGAGATTGGGCAGCACGGAAAGCGTCAACGGAAATGGCAACGCGAACACCGCGCCGGCCGCCGCCCGGTCCTGCCCCATGTCATCCAGGATTATGGCCAAGCGCGCGGGCGCCGTATCTCCCGTTCTTGTAACCTGGCTGACCAAACGCGCTTCAAGCGGCGTGCGGATATGAATCGTTTGTGTCGCTTTCCCGTTGTAGCAATATTCCAGGCGCAGAACCCCTGCTCTTCGATTCAACGAACCCCGCGTCAAACCGTTTCTTGTGGCCACGCGATCCAGCTCTTGCACCAATTTTACTTCGGCGAGTCTCCGCCCGCCATCCGGCAGGTTTACATAGATATGATCGCCGAGCGCGCCATACTGAGGCGATCCGTTAAGCCTCGCGATTGCCCGTGGTTCGCCCGGCGGCGCCGCTGCGCTGCACACTCGAAGGAATTCATTGGTAATGCCGTGAATCCGCGAAATTGGAATTGTTTCTTTTTTCCCGCATCCGGCCGCGCCAAACCCAGTCAAAAATAAAAAACAAAAAGTCCCTAGCAGAAAGAAAACAATCTCCAGGAAAACAGCGGGAATTTGCGATTGAGGAAACCGCGAGTTGCGGACAGCCGGGTTGGACAAGCTGAATTTGCGCAAAAAATGTTCGCGAACTGCGCTTTGCGGGCTAAGCCGCTTTGCGCGCTGGCGTCTTCAAAAGCTCGAGAGCCTTGCGAAGAACCGGGTCCTCGGGTGAAAGTGGCTTTGGCTCCGCGGGTTCGCTGGGAGAAACGCCCGTCCCGCCTGCGCCTTCGCTCGCGCTGCCGTCGGTTGGATCATCGTTGGCGGCGTGCACCGCAACCGTCGGCGCTACTCCATCCTCCATAATCGATTTGCCGGCGGCGTTGTAGTAGTTCGCAACCGTAAGAATCAGCGCTGATCCATCCTCAAGAGGGATTAGCTTCTGTTCCGACGCCAGTCCAAAAGTCCGTTCGCCCACCACATCGCCGCGATTGTTTCCGCCGATGCCCGCCGCCAGAACCTCGGCTGGCCCCGTGGTGCTCGGAGAAATCAGCACGCTAACAGGGTACTTCCAAACCACTTTTCCCGGTTCTGCGCTAAAACTCTGCCGCGAAACCGTCTGGCCCTTCAGCGTAGCTATCGTGCCGGACGGCAGAAATAGTCGCGCCGCGGCGATGGCTTCCGCAAAGTCGCCCCGCCCGCAATCTCGCAGGTCGAGCACAAGTTTATGCGTCCCTTGCTTATCCAGCTGTATCAACCKRWSGCGAATCTCGTTCGCGCGACCCGCATCGAGCGTGGGCACCCGCAGCGCCATGGTATCCGGTTCCACTTTCTGCGCCACGATTCGCTGTGGACCAATCTGTGCCCGGACCAGATCCATGCCTTGCGGTTCCGCGCGTCCGCGCCGCACAACCGCCACGCGCACCCCAGTTCCAGCTTCCCCGGCAAGCAGATTCATCGCTTGGCCCACGGACATATCCCGCGTCGTAAAACCTGCAATCGCCTCGAGAATATCCCCGCTCCGCAGCCCCGCCGTCTGCGCAGGGCTTTCCGGCAGCACCGAAATCACAATGATGTATCCAAAGCGTTTGCTGAGGGTTACGCCAGTCTCACCCTTCTTGGCGCTCGCCAGCTTCTGTTTATAATCAATATATTCGCGCGGCGTCAGATATCCTGATTGCGCGTCGAGTGACTCCAGCAACCCATGCAGTGCCCCCGCAGTCACCAGATGCAAATCGGGTTCGTCCACATAATCCATCTGCACGCGTTGCAGCACCTCGCCATAAACGGTCAACGACTTATAAGTCTTCTCGTCGCCTGTGCGGCCGAGAACGTAGCCAATACCGACGTACAGAAATACAATCAGCGACAACGAAATAATAATGAATTTTGAGAGCCGGTTCATGAGTTCACGCTCACTTTAAGAAAAGTAAATTATTATATCACTTCCGTCCTCCTTGACCACTCCCCAGTCGTGGCGTGTTTCCGCCGCTTACAAATTTATGATCCGCACGATTTCGCGCTTTAGCGGGCCGGTACCCTTGGTTTGCAAAGTGATTTGGCATTTACGATTTGACCATCCCCAGGAGAGAAGCCGAAATGCAAGAGACTCTTCCAGGCAGACGAGATATCTCACCACGCTGTACGCCTACTATGTTGTATACTTACCACAGTAGAGAGAATTCTCGCGCAGGCCTTCCAATAAGCGCTTTGTTTTGTTTGACATTTGCCTGGGATGTTGGGAGACGTAATTGCTACTGTATTAAGCTAAGTGGCCCAGCAAGCAACCATCGCGAACGCGGTTGAGACCGCCGGTATTGGCCTGCACACTGCGGTCCCGGGCAGGCTTCGCTTAGTTCCTGCACCTGTGGACACCGGCATCGTCTTTCGCCGCACCGATCTCGATAATTTCCCCATCCCCGCGGACGTTCGAAACGTGGCCCGCGTCAGTTACGCAACCAGTTTAATGCGGCAGGGCGTCCTGATTTCCACCACGGAGCACGTTCTGGCCGCGCTTTATTCCTGCAACGTGGACAATGTTTTCGTTGATCTTGATGCTCTCGAAGTCCCCATTCTCGACGGCTCATCGCAGCCTTTCATCGAGATGCTCGAAAAAGCAGGTATTCGCAAATTGCGGCGCAAGCGTCGTTACCTCAAGGTGTTGCGTCCTCTCGAATTTGCGGACGGTGACCGCTGCATCGGCGTCTATCCTGCCGAGGAATTTCGTGTGCGTTGCTTGGTGGAATATGCCCATCCCGCTGTTGGCCGCCAGGAAGTGGAAATCTTGGTTAGCCGCGATACCTTTAGCTATGTACTCGCTCCCGCCCGCACCTTTGGATTCGTGAAAGATTTTGAAGGATTGCGTGCCAACGGGCTGATTCGCGGCGGCTCGCTCGAAAATGCAATTGTTTTGAATGAAGATAGTGTGATGAACGGACCGCTCCGCTTTGACGACGAATTTGGCCGCCATAAAGCACTCGATCTAATTGGAGATCTTGCGTTGATCGGCTTTCCTTTGCTCGGACGCGTCGAAGCTCACAAGGCAGGCCACGCCCTGCATACCCAGCTTGTCACCCGCCTCCTAGCCGATCCTTCCCTCTGGACCATAACGACGGAAGAACCCGCGCCTGTGCTCTCGCGCGAGTTGCCCAGTGCGAGCCGGACATTCTCCGCTGTTCCAGCCTCCGCAGCCGACTAACCTTTCTTCCATCCTTTCTATCGTTTGAAACTTCCCGTCGCAGCGATGTTGTTTAATTCCCGTTGCTAGCGGAGAATATTAACTGTATGGCTGCCCCCGATTTTGTCATCGTAATTCTTGCCGCCGGCAAAGGCACGCGCCTTCGCTCCAACCGCGCTAAAGTTCTGCATCCGGCGGGCGGCCGCACGCTCGTCGAGAGTGTCATCCGCGCCTGCCAGCCTCTCGGTGTAAAGAAAATCTATGCGGTCATCGGCCATCAGGCTGATGAAGTGCGCGCTGCCGTTGAGCCGCTCGACGTTCAGGCTGTTCTCCAACAGCCGCAGCGCGGCACCGGGCATGCCCTGCTGGTCACGCGACGCGCCATTGGCACGCGCGCCAGGCACGTTTTGGTTCTTCCTGGGGACGCGCCACTCATCCGCACCGAAACGCTACGATCGCTTATGCAGGCACACCGCGGCGGCAATGCCGCCGCCACCTTGCTCACTGCCGTTGTTGAAAATCCGTATGGCTACGGTCGCATCATGCGCAAATCCGGTAATGCGGTTTCCGCAGTGGTCGAAGAATCTCAGCTTACCGACGAACAGCGCCCCATGAATGAAATCAATTCGAGCATCTATTGTTTTGCGCTCGAGAGAATATGGCCGGTGCTCGCTCGCATTTCGCCCAATAATGTTCACCGCGAGCTGTATCTGACCGATGCAATTGCCGTGCTAGCGCGGCAAGGCCAAACGGTTCTGGCGCAAATGGCTGCCGATGCCCATGAAGTACTGGGCTGCAATACGCGCTCGGAGCTTGCCGACGCCGACCGCGTGTTTCGCACTCGCAAGCGCGATGAACTGATGAACGCGGGTGTCACGATTCAGCTGCCGGAAACCGTGGTCATCGATCCCGACGTGCAAATCGGTGAAGACGCCGTAATCGAGCCATGCGTTCACCTGCTCGGCAAAACGCGCATTGGCTCGCGGTCGGTCATTCGAACCGGCTGCGTGCTTACCGATTCGCAGCTCGCCGATGACGTAACTGTCGAGCCGCATTGCGTAGTGGAATCGAGCCGCCTCGATGCTGGCGTCATGATCGGACCTTTTGCGCGGCTGCGTGCCGGGAATCACGTCCGCGCGGGCGCGCGCATTGGCAATTTCGTCGAGCTGAAACAAACCGTCGTCGGCGAAGGCACCAAAGCCATGCATTTATCCTATCTCGGCGATGCCCGCATCGGCTCTAAATCCAATATCGGCGCGGGAACCATCACCTGTAATTACGATGGCATGCACAAAAGTCCCACTACGATTGGCAATCGCGTTTTTATTGGCAGCGATACCGCCCTGGTTGCCCCAGTCCGCATCGGGGATGGCGCGTACGTCGCTGCCGGCTCGGTGATCACCGAAAATGTGCCCCAGGACGCGCTCGGCATTGCTCGTGGGCGCCAATCCACCAAACGCGGATGGGCCGCCGCACGCCGCCGCGAACTCGCCGCCGGAGCTAAGCCCGCGAAGTCCCTGGCCCGCTCAAAATCGCATTCTCGCCGTAAGAGGAAAACACGCCGAAAACCGCATCATCGCCCCCCTCGCCTCAAGCCAAGTCGCCGAAAAGCCTCCAAACGCCGATAACTCCTTTTCGCGAGCCCCGCATCTAACTCACAAGAAGGTCCGGAAGGCCCATCTGGACCGCCTGGTTATTTTTGTGGTAACATACAATGTATTGGTTGAATGAGGGTTCAGGATTACAACTTAAGTCATTTATAATGTTATATTTAGCAGCGGGAAAGGTGCCACGGGACCACGTAGGTGGTGGCAGAAAGGGAATACGTAATGCAAGTACTCTCCGAAGGACAGCGCTTGAAACATGACCAGTACGGCCTGGGCGAGGTGACGGCATCCGATACCGAACGTACCTCGATCGAGTTTGACGACCATGGTGCAAAGCTCTTCGTTACTACTCTGATGCAAGCCGAACTTATCGGCGAACCGCCCCCGAAGCGAACCAAGGTTCGTCGCCGCCGTAAGGCTAAAGCTAAAGTCCCACAGGCGAACGTGGTAGCGGCCCCGCCCCTACAGAAGCCGCCAGTCCCACGGCCCACAGTGAAGAGACGCGTAACGCCTGTGGCTCAGAGCCGCTCCGGACGACGTCGCAGTAGCCGGTAAGGTTCTCGCTCGGTCGCTTTGGTTCTATTTCTCCCTTGCTGTGCCCCGCGGACGGGGGTGTGTTCGTATGCGATGCTTTAAACCTCGGACTGGGCTAGCGGGGGCTCCACTCATCGGGAGGGTCCATTCCTCTGGCGGGCCTCGCTTCATCCCGGAAGAAGGAAAATCTGCGCGGGGTCGAGTTGCACGCCCCATGGGAATGGCTGTGACGCGAGCGCGGTCCAAAGCTCTTTGGTGACCTCCGCTTGCAGGTGAAAATCCGCAGGACTGGCCGGCGGAGCATTCAATTTCAGATATAGCGTATTGCGAAAAGGTGACTCGCTGGTGGCCGCCAGCCAACACCGAAAGGTGTTGAGATCCAGCGCTGCCGGCATTGCGGCGAAACGAATATAATGCGCGCGGATTGCGGCGTGGCCCAGCTGTTCTGGCAGCTTTTGCTCAACACTCAGCGTTACTCCCCAATCGAGTGCTTCGACGCTATGTGCGCCCGCAGCCCGTGCCCGTGAAAAATTTTTGCAGCCTGTGAGTTGCGCCGCCTCCAAGTTTGGCGGGCGCCTGAAAATTTCTTCTTTAGGACCGAAGGCCGCCAGCTTTCCACGAGAAAGGATCAGCAGTTTACCGCAAATTCTGTAAGTCTCTTCCAGGTTATGACTTACAAATAAAATAACGCCCTTAAATCCCGAAAGAGCATCCCGAAATTCCCGCTCCACCTGGCTGCGCAGATGTGTGTCCAGCGCCGAAAACGGCTCATCTAGCAGCAAAATCTCGGGATCGGTGGCAAGCGCTCGGGCCAACGCCACGCGCTGCTGCTGACCGCCGGAAAGCTCGCGTATATTTCGCGATTCCAGACCTTCGAGGTGCGCGCACGCAAGCCGGACATTTACGATTCGACGCTGCTCTTGCTTTGGCAGATGCGCGATACCGAAAGCGATGTTTTCCGCGACCGTCAGGTGCGGAAATAAAGCATACTCTTGAAAAACCATTCCTACTCGCCGCGCGCGGCTGGGTACATTTATTCTTGCCGCGGAATCAAAAAGCACGCGGCTATTGAGCAAAATTTTTCCGCGCGTGGGATTTCCCAAGCCCGCAATCGCGCGCAGCGTGAGGGTTTTGCCGGAGCCCGACGCGCCGAGTATTCCCAAGGGTTCCACGCCCGCTTCGAAGGCCACGTTTAGCGCGAATTCCGGTAAACGCTTTTCGATCTCGCATCGCAGCTCCATTTCAGAAACTCTCCGCGCGCGACGCGCCGCGGATCTGGCTCAGTGCGATGAGTTGACGCTGTCGCCGCGTCCAAACAGCCAGTGCGGCAAGCACGGCGAATGAGATTCCCATTACAATCGCTACCCATGCCGCGGCTTGTGGCGTTTCTCCGGCTTCGATGGCGAAAAATATCGCTACCGGCAGAGTTTGCGTTTTGCCTGGAATGTTTCCTGCCAGCATGAGGGTGGCGCCAAATTCCCCGAGAGCGCGCGCAAACGAAAGAATCATTCCGGCAAGAATCCCCGGCCAAGCCAGCGGCGCTGCGATACGCCAAAAAACGCGCCACTCCGAAGCGCCCAGCGTGCGCGCCGCCTGCAATAGCTGCGGATCGAGTTGCTCGAGCGCACCGCGCGCGGTCACGTACATGAGCGGAAACGCCACGACGCTGGCGGCAATTACCGTCGCCGGCCACGAAAAAACAACGAGAATTCCCAGCTTCAACAGGAATTGGCCCAACGGGCCATTTTTTCCAAAAAGCACGAGCAGGAAAAATCCGACCACCGTAGGCGGGAGAACCAGCGGCAGCAGCAGGAACGCGTCGAGCAACTCCCAAGCGCGCGAGTATCGGTGAACCCGCCAGCGCGCCACAGCAACTCCTAAAAGCAACGTCACGAGCGTTGCGGTGAATGCCGTGCGCAACGAAATCCAAACCGGCGAGAGGTCGAGTGGCATTGAGATATTTTCAACGAAGCGTCAGTGAACGGCTGGAAGAAAACCACGCTTTTCAAAAATTTGTTCGGCGTATTTGTCGCCAAGATAAGCGAGGAATTCGCGCGCTGCGGGAAGGTTCTGAGTCGCGCGAATAATGGCAACGGGATAGCGGATGGGCGAGTGTGAAACTTCAGGCGCTTCCGCGGCAATCTTCACGCGATTGCTTGCCAGCGCGTCGGAGCGATAGACGATTCCAGCGTCCACGTTGCCGGTTTCCACGTACGTCAAGACCTGGCGAACGTCCTTCGCGAATATGACTTTGCCTTTCACAGCGTCCGTAATTTTGAAATAGCGCAATGCTTCCTGCGCGTATTGCCCGGCGGGGACGCTGGAAGGCTCGCCGATTGCGATGCGCGATACGCTTGCGCGCGTGAGATCCGCAAATCCCGCGATCCCCGACGAATTTTTCGGCACGATGAGGACCAGTCGATTGCGAACGACGTCGCGTCGTGAGCCGGGCGACAACAATCCTTTGGCTTCCAGCGTGTCCATTGGCTTGGCTGCGGCGGAGAGGAATAGATCCACTGGCGCGCCATTTTCGATCTGTTGCTGGAGCATTCCAGAAGCACCGAAGTTCAAGGTGATTGCAATGTTGGGGTGTTCCGCGGCAAAAGCGGATTTGATCGCGCCCAGAGCATCTTTGAGGCTGATCGCCGCGGAGATGATAAGCGAGTTTTTTTCGGAAGAATAGGGAGAAGCGGCGAAGCTTTCCGCGCTTGCGGGCCAGAAAAGGTTTCGAGTTTGGCCGAGGGCCAAACTCAACAGCAACGGGAGAAGCCAGGTCACTCTCAAGTCGATTACCTTCCGCGCCGCAGGAACACGTTGCTACATTTTAACACGATTTAAATCGTTAATTTAATACGATTACCACCGCTTGATGGGTTAAGGGACTGACGAATGCAAATAGTTTCAGGCGCGGGCGGCTTCTTCTTGTTCGAAAGCGTGATAAGAGGAACGAACCAGGGGGCCGGACTCAACGTGCTTGAATCCCATGGCCTCGCCAAGAATTTTGTATTCGGCGAATTCAGCGGGAGGAACAAATCGTACAACGGGGAGATGCTCGCGGGTGGGCTGCAGATATTGTCCCAGCGTCAAAATGCTGGTTCCCTGCGCCACCAGATCCTGCATTGCGGACAGCACTTCCTTCTTTTCTTCGCCGAGACCCAGCATGAGTCCGGTTTTCGTAGGCATTGCCGGCGCCAGCTCGCGTGCGCGGCGCAGCAGTTCGAGGGATCGCTCGTACACGGCGCCTTTGCGGACCTGACGATAGAGGCGCGGCACAGTTTCGGTATTGTGGTTTAAAACGTCGGGACGCGCCGCGACGAGCGTTTCGAGCGCGGACCACTCGCCGCGAAAATCCGGAATCAGAACCTCGATCTTGCATTCCGGAAGGCGCCGGCGAATCTCCGTGATGGTGCGGGCGAAAATCGCGGCGCCACCATCGGGCTGGTCATCGCGGTTCACGGAAGTCACTACGGCATAACGCAGCCCCATTGTTACCGCGGCTTCGGCGACGCGCAGGGGCTCATCTTCTTCAGGGGGACCAGCCGGTTTTCCGGATGGGACGGCACAAAATCCGCAGGCCCGCGTACAAATATTGCCCAGAATCATGAACGTGGCCGTGCGATGCTCCCAGCACTCACCCATATTCGGGCAGCGCGCGCTTTCGCAGACGGTATGCAGATTGAGCGTGCGCATCACACGCTTCAATTCCTGATAATTTGGGCCGCCGAAGAATTTAACTTTCAGCCAGTCGGGGCGGGGATGCGAATCCGGCGCGATGATAGGCGCGGGGGGAATTGAATTCGAGATGATGTTAAAGAGTGAGGCCATATATATGGGTTAGAGTATTTATTGTAACGTTCCGCGTCGCTAGACTCAACGAAAAGGTCGAAGAGGCAGCGCCGAGACCGTTTACGCTACCCCTCCCCGGGGGATATTTCTAAGAGTATGATTCTAAATGACTTTAAGTCCTGTGTTTCGAAATAGTATGATTCTAAAGGACTTGCGGATGATTTTTGCGTAACAGTGGATTCTAAAGGACTTAATGCACAGACGCGCGCTAGCAGGGCGTTGCCCTCTTGGGTACGGCAGCTTGGTCTTAGCGCAAGTGAAACCATTGTAACTTTCCTCGGAACGCCTTCCAGGACTACCCGGCGGTAAAACGATGGGCCAGTTACTCAACGCGTCAGCGTAACAGAACTACCGTAGTATCTATCGGACTTGCTACTAATTGATTTTAACACGATTTATGACATTGGTTCAAAAAATTACGAGGTCATTCCTGGTCTTCGGGGATTTCCAGTCGCGAGGACGCGAAGTTCGAACTCCACGGCTTTGAGCCAGTAATCGTACGAAAGCCAAAGGCTGCAGATGAGGCGCATGAGCAGCAGCAAAAGTGTAATCCTAAACGCCATCCACAAGACCATTCGAAAATTCGAGGAAAGCGGTGGCCAATCAGGAAGGAGCAGAGAAAGCAAGTAAAGCAGCAGCGTGATTGCCGCGGTGAAGACGTAGGCAAACGGCGGCTGGACATTAATTGATAAACATCGATGAATATGCTATCGTGTTTCTCGGGTTCGGAACTAACCCATGCGCAGAAGACAACCACTTAACACGGAACGGGCGTGCTGTTCGACGGCGACACGCGCTAAACTCGACCGCGCCCACGCTGCCGAGTACGCGGAATGGTTTAAGGCGCTGGCCGATGCCACGCGCATACGCATTTTGAATCTGCTGGCGGCAAGCGACGGTCCCACTTGCGTGTGTGACATCGTGCAGCACTTTCCCATCGGGCAGCCGACCATTTCACATCACTTGAGGATCCTGCGGGAGGCCCGGTTCGTTTTCGCCGAGCGGCGAGGAACCTTCATGTATTACCGCATGAACCGAAAATGCCTCGCTGAATTCCCCCGCGCCGCGCGCCGGATCATGAACCTATAGGCGAAGCTTTACCGGCAAATTGCAGGTGCAAATCACCGTGAAGGAAAGGATTTGAAACAGCCATGGCCAACGAACTTCAAGACGTAATCAAGAAAAAATACGGAGAGGCGGCGCGCCGAGCGGCAGGCGGCGGGAAAGCGAATTGCGGAAGCTCCGGCAAGGACGCGTGCTGCGATCCGATCACTTCCAATCTTTACGACCTGAGCGAGACATCTGCCCTGCCACGGGAAGCAACCTCCGCGTCGCTCGGCTGCGGAAATCCGACCGCACTTGCGCAACTTAGCCCCGGGGAACACGTGCTGGATTTGGGCTCCGGGGGAGGCATCGACGTTTTTTTATCTGCCAAACGCGTGGGCTCCACGGGAAAAGCATGGGGGTTGGACATAACCGACGAAATGGTGGAGCTGGCACGCCAAAATCAGCGCCGGGCGGGCATTGAAAACGTGGAGTTTCTTAAGGGAGAGATCGATAACATCCCGCTTCCGGATAATTCGATGGATGTGGTGATTTCCAATTGTGTAATTAATTTGGCGCCGGACAAAAGCCGCGTTTTGCGGGAAGCCTTCCGGGTGCTGCGGCCAGGAGGGCGTCTGGCCGTTTCCGATGTGGTGGTTCGCGGCACAGTGCCCGCGGATATTCGACGCAATGTGGAACTATGGGTTGGGTGCATTGCCGGGGCCATGGAGGAATCGGAATATAGATCGAAGCTCACGGCCGCGGGATTCGCCGAGATCGAAATCGAACCAACGCGGGTTTACAGCGTGCATGACGCCAGGGAATTTCTGGAGGCCGAAGGCATCGACGTGGACGCTATCGCGCCGCAGGTGGAAGGAAAATTTGCGAGCGTGTTCGTCCGAGCCAGAAAACCCGCGCCGAATTCAGATTCGTTGCACGGCGGCCATAGAGCTTAAATTTCCTATAGCTGCCTATCTAGTTTGCGATAACAAACTTTATTAACGTATTTCCTTACTAATTCAGTAAAATGCGCCTTGAATGTATTCGTAGGGGCGCGCGACTCCTTCAACCGCTAAAGATTGGGGTCAAGCTAATGGCAACTCTTTCGATTTCAATTACCCTCGCGGTATTTTTATTCTTTCCCATTACCGGCATGGCCCAGAACCCCGGCGGGCCGGCGAAATCAAAGCAACAAGCTCAGCCACCCAAGGAAAATAAACGCGACCCTGAACTGCAAACCATTATTGATTTAACCGCAGGAGTGCCACCCGAATTTGCCGCGGACGTTCTGATTCGGCTTGTTCAATCGAATAAAGTGGCCGACCGCGCGCTTAGAATAGATCTGTTGAAAAAGGCTTTCAATCTCGCGGAGGGAGCTCAACAACCAATCAAGCGAACCGCGCAGGCAGGGAGCATGGTCGACACGCGTTCGGGGTATCTTGCGAGTGCTTTCGGACTGAATATGGATATGGTTTCGCTACGCTCGCGAGCTATCGACGCCATACTGCCGTTGAATGCGAAAGAGGGGCGGGAGCTCTTCGAGCAAATTCGATTTCCTGACTTGGCACCGCTCGCGTGCGATGACCCATTGGGTTACGATCCTAGCCCGTTTTACCAAACGCTGGCCAATGTCGTTCGTTCCAGCTTTACCCCCGAAGACAAACTGAAAGGGCGGCACGTTGCATTGCTGACGCCATATATTTCGCAGTTGCAATCTCATGCGCAGGTCGAACCGGTGGCCCACCTTTTGCGAACTGTCGAACTCTCGTCCGCGGAATTTGGAGAAATGACCAACAGCTTCGCTAACTCCCTGCAGCGGCTACGGGGAGACGAGCGCTCTTTCGCGACGGCAATTACAAGATACCGTTCTTTAGGCGCTTTAATTGAGTTATCCGTAAGCCTTGAGCGGCAGGAAATCCCGAACGTCACCATGCTGCGCGCCACCCGGACGTATTTGGTTTCTAATTTGGGCGCCTTAAGTTGCGGCGAAATAGCTCATAAACCTGGCGACAAGAACGCGCTCCCAGAACCGGTTCTATTTTTCAACCAACACTTGGAGCGGGGCTTTCAAAATGCGCAGCTTGCGCCAATCAGCGCGGAAGAACTGCAAGGCGCACGGGTCGGCCAGCCAGCAGTGATTCACCCCTATTGGCAAACACCGACGTCGAACGAACTGCTAGTGCGTATAAAAAGACTGCGCTTCGGGAGCGAAACGACACCGCTCTCCATTGAGCAGAGGATGAAGTTTAACTGGACGGCGGAACTGACGGATCTTCTTAAAGCAATGGAATCCTGGAAGCTGGACAGCGATGAATCTGGCGACGACTTCTTTCATCAAAAGAGCGTCCTTTACATCGGCCTTATCGATCTTATTCCGCCGGGTCCGGATCGCGAAAACGTGATCAACAGCTTTGTAGAATTCTTAGATCGCAATTATTTTCAACGCAAGAGCCCGATGGAATGGTTCTGGCATGTTACTCGTTTGCTCCGGCGAAACGCAGCAGACTGGGGCGAACGAGAAAAAGCTGGGGTGCTAAAGGCATTTCTGAACACGCGTGATCCGATTTTGCATCTTTATGCGCGCTCGGAACAGTGGGCGCCGCAACACTCCGCTGCCGCAGCGCATTAGAGAGTCGCTCGGCTCATTTACTTCGATAGATTGCGGGAAGGCGTGGGGTGCGCAGGCGCGGGATGCAGGATTTCGCGGACTACGTCAGCGGTTTCTTTCTTACTAACGTTGCATGCGGAATCGTTAATGCGGCATTGCGCCAGGGTCAGTTGGCAACCGCACGAACACATCTGCTCATTAAACCGGCGCAGCGCAATTTTTTTCTGTTGCGGGGAGAGTTTCGAGACGTCGACGCCCGGGAGTTCTTGAGCGCGGCTGGCATTCACGAGAAAAATTTGCCCGAAGTCTTCAAATGTCTCCACCTTGGCATCGACTGGCAAGCCAAGTAGCGCACGTATCTCCAGTTCAAAGTAGGCCTGGTTCCACAGCCCAATGTGCTTCTGCACGACGCGACCCTGGGTATCCAGCATAAATGACGTGGGGAGGGCCAGAATTCCACCATATTTTCGCAGGAGCTCGGGGGGCGCGATGGCCACCGGATAGTTCATGTGCATTTTTTCGACGTAGCGTTTTACATTTTCGGCCCGTCCTTCGTCGGTGGATAGGCCGATAATCTGAAGGCGATCGGGATATTTCGCTTGGAGCTCGATCAGGCCGGGAATTTCCGAGCGGCAGGGTCCGCACCAGGTGGCCCAAAAATTCAACAGCACCACTTTTCCGAAAAACAGCGACAACGAGAGAGGTTTCCCCGAGAGATCATGCAGAGCCCACGCGGGCGCGGGGTCCGGATTTTTCACAAAGCGCAACGTGGGCGGGTCATCTTTAGCCGAGGTTCGCGGGGCCGCTAGCGAGGGACGGGCTGGAGAAGGGGCTACGGCGGCGAGCACACCAAAAGCCGCGAGCAGCAGGGTTAAAAGAAAATAGGGACCTAAGTTCGCTTTTAATCGCATTTTAACTTTCGTCGGGCCTTGACGCTCCAGCTATGGTCACACGGATTCTAGGCCGGTTGACCCCGCTTGAAACGTTGAATCCTAGCGCGGCCGCGCAATACCGAGTTTGCGCATGCGGGATTGCAGCGTAGTGCGCTTCATTCCGAGCCGTTTCGCCGCGCCGTGCTGCCCGGCAATCACCCATTGCGTCTCGCCCAGCGCATGGAGGATGGCTTGGCGTTCCGCTTCCTCGAGCGTTGTGGGTCGAGCAGGCGATAACGCTGAGTTGCTTGGCGCAGCTTTCAATTCCCCGATAGGAACCCGCAACACCGGTCCCGCGGAGACGATCACCGCGCGCTCAATCCAGTTTTCGAGCTCGCGAATATTGCCGGGCCACTGATAACGCGCCAGCGCTTCCATGTCTTCGGCGAAAATGGACTCAATTTTTTTGTTCATCAGGCGGCTATATTTCTGTACGAAGTAACGAACCAGCACTGGAATATCTTCGCGACGCTCGCGCAACGCCGGCATTCGAACGGGAAAAACATTTAAGCGGTAGTACAGATCGCTGCGGAATAGTTTGTCGGCGACCAGTTGCGGGAGGTCGCGGTTGGTGGCCGCGACAAGCCGCACATTGATGCGAATTGTGCGGTTCGCGCCCAAACGCTCAAATTCCTGCTCCTGCAGCACGCGCAGCAATTTCGGCTGCAACTCAGGCGGAATGTCCCCAACTTCATCGAGAAACAGCGTGCCGTTGTCGGCCAGCTCGAATCGCCCAAGCTTTTGTGCAATCGCTCCCGTGAACGCGCCGCGCTCGTGTCCAAACAGCTCCGATTCGAGCAGTCCAGAGGGAATTGCGGCGCAATTAATTTTCACGAAGGTGCGCTCGCGCCGCTGGCTGAGGTTATGGATGGCACGGGCGATAAGCTCTTTGCCGGTGCCGGTCTCACCCAGAATAAGAACCGTCGAATCGGTAGGAGCGACGGTCTCGACCTGCTTCAGCACGTGCTTGAGCGCGGCGCTTTCACCGATGATTTCCTCGAAGTTGAGTTCGCTGCGAATTTCGTCTTCGAGATAGAGTTTTTCTTCGGCTAGCTTGTTCTTAAGCGCCGCAATTTCCTTATAGGCAAGCGCGTTTTCCACGGCAATGGCCACCTGCGAGGCCACTTCACCCAGAAGGTTGGCATCTTGCTGCGCAAATGCATTGTCGCGAATGCTCGCGAGGTTCAACGTTCCGACAACGCGGTCACGCGTTACCAGAGGCACGCAACAAACGCTCCGCACTCCTTCCGCCAGGAGCAGTCTTACCAGTTCAGAGTCCGAATATCCTTGGAGCTCGGCATGGCCAGCCACGCGCGGCTTGCGTTCCTGGTAGCAGCGGCCCGCCGGCGATTTGCCCATCGGCACGATCATCTCTTCGCGTACGAAGCCGCGGCCGCCTCCCAGGTAATCGAGCGCCTGCACGCGCATGGTATTCGTTTCGGCGTCGTGGAGAGCAAGACTGGTGAATTCATGCGCGATCACGCGGCGGACGGCCGTGGCAATCGCGCGAAACAATTCGCCAATATCCAGGTTCGAGACAACCGCATTATTTACTTCCAGCAGGAGACGAAGATGATCGCGCTCTTGGGCCAACTGCTGCTGGTAAGCCTGCGCACTTTGATAATTCAGGGCATTATCCACAGCCACGGCCACCAGGCTCGCCACGCGCTGCATAAATTCTATTTCCGCTTCCCCATAGCCGTGGTCCTCGTGGCGCCCGAAACCCAGCGCACCGATGCGTCGTTGAGCGGTCGTCAAAGGCAGAATGCAAACGCTGCGGATATTTTCCTTGCGCAATCTCTCCACAAAATCCGGAAATCGCGTTTCCCGCAGGATGTCCGAGGAAATATAAGGTTGTTGCGTCTCCACAACTAATCCTGAGGGAGTGGCGCTGACCGGGACCTCGGTGCCGGTCTGCAGCCGATTGGGGTGGCCTGTTTCCAGGATGTGCAGGCGCATGAGCTTTGTTTCGGGGCTATAGAGAACCAGATTCAGGTAGTCAAATTGCACGACACGATGCAGGCGCGGCGCGAGGTCATGGAAAAGCGCCCCAAGATCGCGATGATGCGCAATCGATTCCGACACTTCAAGAAGGGTCTCGAATTGCCGGAGCCTCGCCTCAGAGGGTTCTGCCGCTGGTGAGGCCGTCGCAATCATTTCCGCGTCAGCCATATCTGCCAGAATAGCATTGCCGCTCCCCTGCCTCAACATTGCGGTAGGCGCTAAATAAATCTGTTACTCTCGACTTTGCACGTCGGTATAACCTCCGCCGTCGCCTGTGAGGAAAGGAAATCAGTAAATCGTGAACACCGGTACAAACCGCGGTTTCAATTTTAATGCCGGGCCTGGAGCGTTGCCGGTTGCGGTTCTCGAGCGCATCCGCGGGGAGTTGCTCGATTATCGCGGGGCGGGCATGTCCGTAATGGAGATGAGCCATCGTTCGCCGGAATTCGAAGGTATTCTCGAGCGCGCAGAACAGGGAATTCGGCGACATCTGGCGATTCCGGAAGAGTATGCGGTTCTATTTTTGCAAGGCGGGGGCAGCCTGCAATTCGCGATGGTTCCGATGAATCTTTATGTACCGGGAAGGCCGGTAGACGTGCTGCACACGGGCGCATGGACCGCGAAGGCCATCGGCGAGCTGAAGAATGCGGCCACAGTTCGAATCGCCGCGACGACGGAGGACGACAAATTTACGAGGGTGCCGCGAGCAGAGGAAATGGCCTTCGCGCCAGACGCTTCTTACATTTACATGTGCACTAACAACACCATCGAAGGAACCGAGTGGAGCTTCGTTCCGCACGGCAGCAATGCAAAAGATGTGCCGCTCGTCGCCGATATGTCTTCCGACATTCTTTCGCGTTCCATCGACGTACGCCGCTTCGGGCTGATTTTTGCCGGGGCACAGAAAAACCTCGGTCCTTCAGGGGTTACGGTGGTGATCATACGGCGCGACTTGGCGGAGCGCGCGAACAAAACCGTGCCCACCATCCTGCAGTATCGCACGCACATCAAAGAGCGCTCGCTCTACCACACCCCGCCTACGTTTGCGGTGTACATTGTCGGCCTGGTAATGGATTGGATAGAAGCCGAAGGCGGACTAGCGGAGATCGCCAAGAGGAACGAAGCGAAGGCCAAGTTGCTATACGGCGCAATCGACTCGAGCGATTATTATGCGTGCCCAGTGGAAAAAGATTCGCGTTCGAGAATGAACGTGGTTTTCCGCATCGCTGGAGGCAACGAAACCATAGAAAAGCAGTTCGCCCACAAAGCTACTGCGGAAGGCTTGTTCGGGCTCGCCGGACATCGCTCCATCGGCGGCATTCGGGCTTCGCTTTACAATGCGGTGACGCTGGAAGCCGTGGAGGCCCTGGCGGGCTTCATGCGTGAATTTCGGCGCACCCAGGGCTAACATCGAGCATCCTAATTAGGGATGTGTGTTGGAGCGAAGTTGCGCCCCACAAAATTGGGGGTATTTCAAGGCCTAGGCACTCATCCAAGGCGCCATATTGCCATTCGTTATAATGCCGCGCCACTCCAGGGTGTACGTATCCCTTCCGCACAGCCCACTGCACAGGCAGACGCGGATGGTGTACATTGGGGTGCACATTAAGGACAGCTCTCATGAACCCTGTCAAACAAGAGCCGCGCGCAACTAGCGCCGAAACCCAGCGCGGGACGCGGGACACGCTGAGCGTCACCGACAATCGCACCGGAAAAACCTACGAACTGCCCATCACGCACGCCACGATCCGAGCGCTGGACTTGCGCCAGATCAAGGTAGACCCCAAAGAATTCGGGATGATGAGCTATGACCCCGCCTATGGGAACACAGCGTGCTGCACCAGCAAGATCGCATTCATCGATGGAGACGCGGGCATCCTGCGATATCGCGGATATGCGATTGAGGATCTGGCGGAGAAAAGCACCTACCTTGAAACAGCATATTTGATTTTGTATGGCGAGCTCCCCACGGCAAAGCAACTGGAAGCATGGACGTATCACGTAACTCACCACACGTTTATTCACGAAAGTATCAAGAAATTTCTCGATGGCTTCCATTACGACGCGCATCCGATGGGCATGTTGATTTCCACCATTGCCGCGCTTTCCACTTTTTATCCCGACGCGAAAGACATCTTCAACGAGGAGTCCCGCCGTAAGCAAACCTGGCGGCTAATCGGCAAGATGCCGACGCTTGCGGCTTTTGCGTATCGCCACACCCTTGGAATGCCATATTCGTATCCGGATAACGAGCTCTCCTACCCCGGTAATTTTCTGAACATGCTTTTCAAAACCACCGAATTGAAGTACCGCCCGAATCCCACGCTGGAGCGCGCGCTCGATGTTCTTTTTATCCTTCATGCCGACCACGAGCAGAATTGCTCGACCAACGCGATGCGCTGCGTGGGCAGCTCGCATGTGGATCCCTTCTCGGCGGCGGCGGCGGCGACCGCGGCGCTTTACGGCCCGCTGCATGGCGGCGCCAACGAGGAAGTGCTGCGGATGCTCATGGAGATCGGCTCGGTTGCCCACGTGCCCGAATTCATTAAAAAAGTGAAAAAGGGCGAAGGGAAATTGATGGGCTTCGGCCACCGCGTGTACAAGAATTACGACCCGCGCGCGCGAATCATCAAACACATCGCCGACCAAGTATTTGAGGTAATGGGCAAGAGTCCGCTGCTGGAGATCGCGCTCGAATGCGAGCGAATCGCACTCGAGGATGAATATTTCGTTTCACGAAAGCTTTATCCCAACGTGGATTTCTATACCGGGCTAATTTACCAATCCATGGGGTTCCCGATGACCATGTTCCCCGTGTTGTTTGCAATCCCGCGCACTTCCGGCTGGATCGCCCAGTGGGAAGAGATGCTGCTCGACCCGGAGCAGAAAATTGCGCGGCCTCGCCAAGTCTACCTGGGCTCCGAAAAAAGGGCTTACCAGCCGATCGAGCAGAGAAAACCAGCTCGCCCATAGTCTCCGGCATAATTGCAATCTCGGCCAGAGCCATTCGTGAACTGTGCCGATGATTTGTCCCTGGGTTTCGCCAAGCGCCGGAATCGCCTCTTGGGGGAAAGTTCAGGTTGAAAAAGAACGAAAAGTTTGTCACAAATGCCCCACACCGGGGTGAGCCGGCAGTCCGAGTGGGGCTGTCATCCATTTAAGCTCGCTTCGAAGCGGGCGCGGTTTGCGAGCGGGTCGCGCCCGGTATTCGATAGTTCTGCAGCCGCTCGAATTTCTGGTTCGAGAAGGAGACCACGGTGCAAGTGTCCCTGCGGCAATCGGGCGAAGCAACGGTCGTCGTCGTAGAAGGCAACATTGATCTTTACAATTCGCCTGAGGTGCGGCGCACGCTGTTGGGAGCGCTGCAAGCCACGGGAGCAAAACGCGTCCTCGTAAATCTGCAAAAAGTGAAATACATTGACAGCTCCGGAGTGGCCTCGCTCGTCGAAGGATTGAAAGCATCTCGGACGGCGGGCGTGCGGCTCACGCTCGTGGGGTTGAGTCCCTCGGCGCGTGAGGTGCTCGAATTATCGCGGCTGATTAAATTGTTTGAAGTATACGAAAGCGAAGATCAAGCATTTGCAACATGACAAAAACCGGCGATCGTGGTGAACTTTTGGAATTAGTCGAAAGAATTGGCGGAGCGACGCTCGGCGGGCTCGCATACATCGGCGGGCTTACGAGGCTGGGAGCCCGCGCTGGCTATTTTGCGCTCGTAGCACCGTTTCGCGGGCGCCCGCTGCGTCTGGATCGAGCGATACACCAGGCCATGGCGGTGGGAGTTGGGGCGTTACCCATTTTGTCGCTGATTTCGTTTTTTATCGGGTTGATCCTGGCGCTGCAGGGGGCCTACGAATTACGGAAATTCGGAGCGCTGAACTTCGTAGCTAGCGCCGTGGCCATCACCATGACGCGCGAATTGGGCCCCTTGATCACCGCAGTGGTCGTAATCGGACGCTCGGGCTCGGCCTTTGCCGCAGAAATCGGCACCATGAAGGTCACCGAGGAAATTGACGCACTGGAGACGATGGCGCTCGACCCGGTGCAATTCCTGGTTACCCCAAAATTTCTGGCTATGGCACTGATGCTTCCCTGCCTGACCACCTGGGCGGACTCCATGGGCGTGCTCGGCGGAGCGCTTTTCGGTGTAACAGGTGCGGGATTTTCCTTTACCGGCTACATGCATACGACGCTTTCCGCGCTTATGCTACGCGACATTTTAAGCGGGCTGATGAAGAGCGTGTTGTTTGGAGTGACCATTACCGCGGTAGGCTGCTATGAAGGGTTTCGCACCGGAGCGGGCGCGGAAGAGGTGGGGCGCTCCACCACGGCAGCCGTGGTCACATCCATCTTTCTGGTGATATTGGTGGACCTGATCTTCACTTCGCTTTTTTATTTTGCGGAGGCCCATTGAACGTTGCGCAACGCGCGCCGGAAATTTCCGCGAGCCACGAGCCCGAAGCAATTATTCGCATACGCGACTTGCGCGTGAATTATGGCGAGCGCGAGGTGCTGCACGGCATCGGGTTTCAAGTGCTGCGTGGCGAAACCCTGGTGATACTGGGCGGCTCCGGCTCGGGAAAGAGCACGCTGCTGCGTTCGCTCGTGGGCTTGGAAAGGCCGAGCGGCGGGGAAATCCTTGTGAAGGGAAAAGACCTGGCTCGAGCGAAACCCGCGGAAATCGAGGAGGTTCGCAAGAGAATAGGAATGTCATTTCAAGGGGGCGCGCTTTTCGGCTCGATGACTGTCGGCGAAAATGTGGCCCTGCCATTGCGCGAGCACACCGAGCTCGAGGATTCCACGATTCAAATCATGGTGCGCTTGAAACTGGAGCTGGTAGGTCTGGCGGGATTCGAACACTATGTGCCTTCGCAATTGAGCGGCGGAATGAAAAAGCGCGCGGCGGTGGCCCGTGCGATGGCCATGGATCCGGAGATTCTGTTTTTTGACGAGCCATCGGCTGGGCTCGACCCGATTATTGCCGCCGGAATCGATAACTTGATTCTGAAGTTGCGAAAGGCATTCGACATGACCATCGTCGTGGTCACGCACGAATTGGCCAGCGCTTTTCTGATTGCCGACCGCATGGTCTTGATCGATAAAGGCAACATCGTTGCCATTGGAACGCCCGCGGAATTGCAATCGAGTGACCATCCTCGCGTGAAACAATTCCTGAATCGGATCGCGGAACCCGAAATGGAAGGCGAACTCGATTATTTGCAGATGTTGACCGAGGAGCGTTAAACGCCGTGGCCTGCGCGGGACCGAGATCCAGGAAGAGGGCACACTCATGACGCCGAAACGTGAGCAAGCGCTGGTCGGACTCTTCGTGCTCATCGTCATAGCTGTGCTGATCTTCGTGGTTTTTACGATGACTGGTCTCTTTGGCCGCGCCTCGACCGCCTTTCATGCTTCTTTTCAGTTTGCGGGAGGGCTCGAGCCGGGCGCTGCTGTGCGCTATGCGGGCGGGCCAAAAGTGGGAAGAGTGGAGCAATTGCGGCTTGACCCAGCGCATCCGGCGCAAATCGAAATTACCTTCAGCGTGACGCCGGAAACGCCGGTAAAAACCGACAGCAAAATAAAAATTATGAGCCTGAGCCCACTGGGGGAGAATCATCTCGAAATCGTGCCGGGCAGTCCTCAAGCGGGCCGCGCACCAACTGGCTCAGAGCTTCGCGCTGAACCCTACGTGAATTTCAATGCGATTACCGCGCGACTTGATAGCCTGGGGCCAAAAGTCGAGGAACTTGTGACGACGCTAAACGCGCGAGCCCTGGAGCTGAAGGAAACCGTGGCCCGTGTGAATGATTTGATGAGCGTGCATAACCGCGCCAATGTGAGCGCGTCGCTTGGCCATGTTCGCGGAATGCTGGAAGAGGATCGGCCAAGAATAAAATCGACCCTGGGCCATCTCGATGCAGCCAGCGCAAAAATGGCTCCCCTGCTGGATGACTTTAAAAAGACAGTCGCGCAGGCGCAACAGGCTCTCGACCATGTTGACGCCATGGTTGGCGAAAATCGCGCTGATGTTCGCCAGGCGGTAGTCGAGCTGCGTCAGGCGTTGACCTCGGCAAAATCGCTCACCGGGCAACTAGACCGCACGCTGGACGTAAACGCCGAAAACATCGATGAACTACTCGAGAACATGCGCCACACGACGGAAAATCTTAAGGAATTTACCGACATTATCAAGTCGCGGCCCTCGACGCTGCTCCGCTCGTCTGCGCCGAAGGACCGCAAGCAGTGACGACCGGCATGCGCGGACAACGCCTTGAATCACGGAGAAGCACGATGCCTCTGCGCAACAGATTGGAAAGGGCTTGGGAGTGGATCGCCACTGTGCTTGTGGTGGCATGTATTGCAGGTATGACGGCGTGTGGCGCCTCGCGCCCCATCAAATACTATTCGATGGACGCAACGGAAGCGCGCCAGACCCCATCCGGCCTTGCGCAGCCGTTACCTGTTGCCTTGCTCATCGGCCATTTCACCGGAGCACATTTGTATCGCGAGGATCGTATCGTTTTTCGCGTTGGCACGAACGAGTTGAAAACGTACGATACGCACCGCTGGGCCGAGCCTCCTACTGAAATTGTCGAGAACATGCTCCTGATGCGGCTGCGAGACTCCGGGCGCTACCAAACCGTTCAATCCCAGCGCAGCAATGCGCACGGGGATTATCTGCTCCGCGGGCGACTGGAAAACTTTGAAGAAGTGGCTGGCACGCGGGCCGCCACGCGGGTAAAGCTCGCGGTTGAATTGTACGAAGTGAAGACCGGCACAACGGTGTGGTCGCAAGTCTATTCCCAGGAGGAGCCTGTCAGCGGAAGCGGCAAAACGATCGACGCAGTGGTGGAGGCGCTCAATCGCAATCTTTCGCGGGGCCTGAGTCAGATTTTATCCGGGCTCGACCAATACTTCGCCGGTCATCCCCCAAGTACCCCCCCGAAGTGATGCTCGCTATAAGTAACGATCACGAATATACGCTCGAGCTAGGCGCTCGACGATTTTAAGTCCGGCGTGTATATTCAGGAACAATGAGCACTTCTTCCAATGCGGGATCCGGAGGCCCTGGCCGTCGCCGTAGCCAGAGAGTTCTGGTGCAAGTGGGCGTGGAAGTCCGAGGTCAGGATACGCTCAAGAGAAAATTTGACGAGACCACCGAAACAGTGGCTATTAATGCTCACGGAGCTCTGACGGATCTTCCTTCCACACCCAGAGATGTTTTCCC
>JRHI01001172.1_pt1 | contig 23540 bp, 18 predicted proteins | sample 215371 | NCBI WGS metagenome assembly JRHI01 (sample SAMN02929681, study PRJNA255918) | sediment metagenome | biome: cave system; feature: Ice Cave; material: Sediment; isolation source: sediment from deep within a dark volcanic ice cave with no known source of... ...
CAGGCCAGAGGATACTGTACATGCGCCCTCATTTGGAACAGCCTCTAAGTGAGGACGTCGCTGATCGCTTTGAACTCGCCCTTTTGCTGGGTGCCGCCCTTATACGCGGGGTAGAACAGTTCGAGGACCACGGTATACGTGCCTGCTTCCTTTTGCGGCAAGTCTACCGCCGTATCGGCCCGGGCCTCCAGGGTGGCCACGGTCTTACCGTCCTTCTTGAAGTCGTATTGCAGGCGAAAGCCGGGATCGTCCTTCACGTCGGAACGGCTGAGCCGTGAACCTTCGAGCCGCAGCTGGGCGTGGGGCTTGAGATTGGTTTTCACGTCGAGTTTGTAGGTGGGCTGCGCCTCGCCGAGGGTGGCGAGGAGCGGCACGCTCAGGAGGGCCGCGATGATCGAGCGGACGCTGGCGGCGCCGGTCATGGCTGACTCTCCCCGGTACACGACGTCATTCGCCGCATACCTCTTCCAGCACCTCTTCGGCGACATAGATGGGCACCTTGGCGGTGACGGCGAGGGCGATGGCATCGCTGGGGCGGCTATCGACCTCGACCTGTTCGCCGTTCAGGCGTATGCGCAGCTTGGCGTAGTAGGTGTGATCGCGCAACTCGCTGATGTAGATGTCGCCCAGTTCGCCGCCCATCTGGTCGATGACGCTGGCCACGAGGTCGTGGGTGAGCGGGCGCGGCGACGCCGTGCCCTTGACCCGGCGGTCGATGCTGGTCGCCTCGAAGATACCGATCATGATGTGGAAGCTGCGGTCGCCCTCGGTTTCCTTGAGCAGGATGACCTGCTGTTCGTGAACTTCGCTGATAATGATTCGCTTCAATTCCATCTGGACGGGCACGGCTGCCTCTCTTTCGCCTGGCAAGGGCCAACCATCGTGGCATGGGCTCGATCGCTGCTCCCGGTGAGGACGGGCCGGGTCGGACACGGTATCCGGTCGGCCCTGGCCTGCCGCGCATTATAAAACCTTTCGGCAAAACGGGTCAAGGACGCGAAGTTGCTCGCCTGCGCCCGGCGACGTATACTTCAGCAGCCGGGCAGTTTTGGCGGGGTCCGGACTGGCAAAAGCGCCACAAGCCGCTACCATGGAATGGAAAGGTATCTCTGGACCTGTGGCGGTTTCCGAGAGATACTGCCAGCGCGGCCCGGATGGCAGTCAAGCGTAATCACGAGGTGGCTCATGGCCCTGGCGCTGAACATAGGCAAATGCACTCAGCTGGGCAACTACCGAGAGAACAACGAAGACGCCCTCGACGTCAAGCAGTTCCCGGACATGACCATTTGCCTGGTGGCCGACGGCATGGGGGGCCAGAATGCCGGCGAGGTAGCCAGCAAGCACGCCATCGAGATCCTGCCGCGTGAATTGAAAGACAACCTCGTCGGGGCGATTGGCGCCGACGCCACCAAGTCCGTCATCCGCAAGGCAATCGTCACCGCCAACAATGAAGTCCTGTTCATGGCACAGCACGACCCTAATCTCAAGCAGATGGGAACGACGGTCGTGCTGGCACTGTGGCGCAAGGGCAGTGCCGTCCTGCACATTACTGGACTGGGCGACAGTCGAGCCTATCTGGTGCGCGGCAAGAAGATCGAGCAGCTGACGGTCGACCACTCCATCGCCCAGGCGCTCGTCGAGGCCAAGACCATCTCCGCTGCCGAAGCGCGGGTCCATCGCTATCGCAACGTCCTCTGGAAGTATCTGGGCTCGAACGAGGTCGGCGAAGGGCCGGAGGTCAAGGCACTGCCCTTGCAGACCGGCGACCGCTTCCTGCTCTGCACGGACGGCCTCAGCGGCGTGGTGCCGGACGATCGCCTGCTCAGTTACATCCGCGAGGCGACCGACATGCAGCAGTGTGCCGACGGCATCGTCCAGCTGGCACTGGACTCCGGCTCGCGCGACAATGTCTCCTGCATTATGATCGAGGTGGTGGAAAAGTGAACCCTGTGTAGCCGCGATGCACAGCGGAGCGCGGGCTTCCCACTCCGCTGCGCGTCGCGGCTCCACGGGGGTTACACATAGGCTTGGGCCGTCGGCTTGATGACCAGTTCCGGCACCGAGACTCGCGGCGGCAGCGTCGCCACGAATAACACCGCAGCGGCCACATCCTCTGGGCGCAAGATCTTCTCCCGCTGCTCTTCCGAGACCGGCGTCGGCCGTACCTCCAGGATCGGCGTGTCCACCTCTCCCGGATAGATGTTGCTGACGCGGATACCGCTGTCCTTCTCCTCCGCCGCCAGGCACAGACCCAGGCCGGTCATGCCAAACTTCGACGCCACGTAAGCACCACCGCCGAGCGGACTGGCCCGTTTGCCCGCCACGGAACTGACGTTGATGATGAGGCCTTCCTTCCGCTCCAGCATGTGGGGCAGCACCGCATGAATGCAGTAGAAGGCGCCGTCGAGATTGGTGCGGATCAGGCGCTGCCATGCCTCGGGAGTGAGTTCGCGGAACGTGCGCTGTTTGAGGTTTGTGCCGGCGTTATTGACGAGAACATCGATGCCGCCCCAGCGCTCGTATACCTTGCGGACCATGGCTGCCACTTGCTCCGGCTCGGCGACGTCCGCCTTGCAGTACATCAGACGGTCGCCGCCGTTTAGAGTGCGGGCGGCCGCTGCAAGTTTCTTCTCGTCCCGGCCCGTGATGGCGACGCGCGCCCCTTCTTGCAGGAATAGCCGAACAACCGCCAGACCGATGCCGCTGCCGCCGCCGGTCACCAGCACGGCTTTGTTTTGAAGTCTGCTCATGGATAATCGTTCCTGCCGAAGAGCGCGGAAAAGCCCAACACTCCGTCACTATAGGCACCTGCGCCAGAGAGCGTCAACCAACCGACCGCGCCCAAAGGTTACCTGGTTATCCCCTGTTGACTCGCTGCGCCTCGCCGCATAACCTGAATTCTCTGCCACGATAAATGTATCGACGTGGGCCAGCTCCCTCGCAGTGCATCGGTGACCATGCGCGCCCTGAACTTCCCTCGTTTGCTACTCCGTCTGCTGCTGGGTCGGCGTCTGCCCAGGACCGACGGCTTCCTCCCGGTTCCCGGAGTGCGGCGTCGCCTTCGCATCCGCCGCGACGGCTGGGGTATTCCCCACATTTCCGCCGCAACTGAGGAAGACGTTTGGTATGGACTTGGCTTCTGTCATGGTCAAGACCGCACCTTTCAGCTGGAGTTTATCCAGCGAGTTATGCGCGGCACATTGGCGGAACTGGTCGGGAAGCAGGCGCTGCCGCTCGATCGGCTGTCGCGACGCATCGGGTTCATCCATGCTGCGCGGCGGCAAGTGCTGGTCCTCCATCCCGAAGTTCGGGCGATGGTTGAGGCGTATGCCCGCGGTGTCACGGAAGGAGCCACATGTGGCCTGGCGCGGAGGCCGCATGAGTTCGTCCTGCTCCGCAGCCGGCCGATGCCGTGGAACCTGTTCGATGTACTGGGCGCCTTGAAACTGCAAGCGTTTGCGCTGGGGGCGAACTGGGACCTGGAGTTGGCACGGTTGAAAGTCCTCAACGAGGACGGCCCCGAGGCACTGGCGGCGCTCGACCCGGCTTACCCCGAGTGGCTGCCGGTGTCGTGGCCGGCCGGCGCGACTGCCGGCCCGGCGCTCGATCGGCTTGCAGAGGACCTGGCCGAGTTCACCGGCGTCGTTTGCGTTGGCGGCGGCTCAAACAATTGGGTGTTGGGCTCCGAGCGTACCGCTGCCGGCCGACCCATCGTCGCCAACGATCCGCACCTACCGCCGCTGGTTCCGGCGTACTGGTATCTCGCCCACCTCAGCACACCCAATTGGTCCGTCGCCGGCGCCTCTTTCGTCGGCGGCCCGGCCATCGGTATCGGCCACAATGGCTTCGCCGCCTGGGGTGTCACCGCTGGTTACACGGACAACGCGGACCTCTTTCTGGAAGAGATCGGCCCCGACGGCCGCAGTGTCCGCCAGGGCGACCAGTATGTTCCGTGCCCGCTGCGCCAGGAGCGCATCGCCGTGCGTGGCGCGGACCCCGTCACGGAAGAGGTCCTGGAGACGCCACGCGGCCCCATTGTTGGCCCCGCTCTGGACGGGGAAACCGGAGCTATCTCGCTGCGGGCCACCTGGCTCGACGCCTTACCCGTCCAGGGCCTTCTCCGCATGCACCGCGCTCGCAGTTTTGCCGAGGCGCGCGAGGTGTTGCGGCAATGGCCGACGCTGGCGCTCAACGTCGTCTATGCCGACGAGGGAGGAACAGTCGGCTGACAGCTTGCCAGTCACGTGCCGCGCCGCCGCAAGGGATGGGGGACACTGCCGCTGCCAGGCTGGGACCCTGAGGCAGGTTGGGAAGAGACGCCAGTCCCCTTCGAGGAATTGCCCTCGCTGGAGGCGCCTCCCGGCGGCTTCATCGTGACCGCGAACAACCGGCCGCTACCCGAAGGCGAAGGCCCCTTCCTGGGCACCGATTGGATCGACGGTTACCGGCACAGGGTACTTGTGAGCGCGCTCGAGAAGCGCGCCGACTGGGACGTGGCCGGCAGCCAGGCACTGCAGCTCGAACAGCAGTCGCTGCCCTGGAGGGAGATGCGCGACGCCGTCCTGGCCGCTCCGGACGACGATCCGTGTACACGACTGGCCCTCGACCTGCTACGTGCGTGGGATGGCCGCGTCACGGTAGAGTCGCCGGCCGCGTCGGTGTATCAGTTCTTCGTGACCGAGATGACCGTCCGTCTGGCCCGGGCGAAAGCGCCACGCAGTTACGAGTGGGCGCTGGGCCGCGGCTTCTCGCTGCTCGTGCCGCACACCCTGTTCGCCCTGCGGCGCGCCGGGCATCTGGTACGGCTGCTGCGGGAGCAGCCGAAAGGCTGGTTGCCGCGCGCCTGGCACCATGAAATTGCCGATGTGCTGGCGAAGGTGGTCCAGCGGCTACAGGCGGAGCATGGCGTGGACGTCTCTCGATGGGAGTGGGGACGATTGCGGCCGCTGATACTCCGTCACGTTCTCGATCGGCAGCCGTTGCTGGCGCGGATCTTTAACCTTGGACCGATCCCCTGCGGCGGCGACGCCACGACGCCGGCCCAGGCCTCGGTCAATCTGCTCGATCCCACCGACAACCCACTGCTGATCGCGTCGCTGCGGATGGTAGTCGACGTCGGCGCATGGGAGAAAAGCCGTTTCGTCTTGCCGGGCGGCCAATCGGGCAACCCGCTGTCCCCCCACTACGCGGATCAGCTGCCGCTCTGGCAACGTGGCCAGGGCATCCCCATCGCGTGGTCGGAGGAGGAAGTTCGACGGACGACGCGACACACACTGGAGTTGGCGCCGCGTACTCCCTGACAGCCCGCGGCGCCAGCAAGGATTTGCTTGTGCCCTTGCTGCCGCCGCCGGCTGTCAGGGATCGCTCGCGAATTGGCCTTGCCCCGCCCGCTCGACAGGTTATAGAGGCGGCCGGGGGATTCCCTGCTGAGGGGACGCCGGCGCAAACAAGGTCAGGAGGACCGGCCCATGTGCGGCATCGCGGGCATCGTGGACCTGACGGGACAACGGCGGATACCGGCGGGGACCGTGCAGGCCATGGCTGGTGCTCTCTACCACCGGGGCCCCGATGAGGACGGCTTCCTCGAAGAACCCGGCCTCGCCCTTGCATCACGCCGCCTCAGCATCGTTGGCCTGGCCGACGGCCGGCAGCCGATCAGCAACGAGGACCGCAGCGTCTCGGTCGTCTTCAACGGCGAACTTTTCGACTATCCGGAAGTCCGCGCGGCCCTGGAAAAGCGCGGCCACCACTTCCGGACCCACTGCGATACCGAAATCATTCCCCATCTGTGGGAAGACTACCAGGAGGGGATGTTCACCTATCTGCGGGGACAGTTTGCCCTGGCGCTGTGGGACCACCGGCAACAATTGCTGGTGCTGGCCCGCGACCGCTTCGGGATCTGCCCGCTCTTCTGGACACGGCAATCGACAGCGGGCGGCGACTGGCTGCTGTTCGCCTCCGAGATCAAAGGACTGCTCGCCTCAGGCATGGTGCCGGCTCGGCCGGATCCACGCGGCATCAATCACGTGTTCACCTTTTTCGCCGTCCCCGGCCCGGTGACCTGTTTCGAGGGCGTCCAGACCCTCCTGCCAGGCCGTTATCTGAAGGTCCACCTCGGCCAGGCCAAGGGACAGCGCTCGCCGGCACCTCAGGTCCAGGAACGCACGTACTGGGAAATCGATTTCCCCGACCATGGCGACGAGGAGGCCGGCCAGGACCCGGCTTACCTGACTGACGAGTTCGAGGCGGTGCTGCTGCAAGCTGTGCGGCGGCGCCTGCGGGCCGATGTTCCCGTCGTTTCTTACCTCAGCGGTGGCGTCGATTCCAGTGTGGTGGTCGCCCTGGCCAGCCATGTGCGCGGGGAGCCAATCCCAACATTTACCATTCGCATCAAGGCGCACGGTTTCGATGAGACCGAGCAGGCCCTCGTCACGGCGCGTCACGTCGGCACCAGGCCGGTCGTCGTGGAGTGCGGCGCCGACGAAATCCTGGCCGCCTATCCGCGGCTTATCCAGGCCGCCGAGGCGCCGGTTGTCGAACCAGCCACGGCTGCGCTGATGTTACTGGCCCAGTCGGTTCACGGTCACGGCTACAAGGTGGCGTTGACCGGCGAGGGCTCCGACGAATGGCTCGCGGGCTATCCCTGGTACAAGGCGCACAAGGCACTGAGCTACCTCGATTTCATCCCGGGTCTGCCGCTCAGCGAACTGGCGCGCCGGGCCTATCTGCGGCTGGCCGGAGTGCCGCGGTTCCCCTGGCGACTACTGCACAGCAACCAGAAGGCCGTCGGCGGCCAAAACGCCTGGCTCGACCTATACGGCATTATGGGGATTGGTAAACTGCTTTTCTTCAGCAAGGAGATGACCACTCGGCTCGGCGACCATTTCCCCTACGCCGACCTGGAACTGAACGTCGAGCGGCTCCAGCGCTGGCATCCGTTGCATCGGTCGCTGTACGTCGGCGCCAGGGCCATGCTGCCTGGACTGCTGCTCAATGCCCGCGGCGACCGCGTAGCGATGCACTCGTCGGTCGAGGTGCGTTACCCGTTTCTCGACGAGGACGTCTTCGCCTTCCTGGCGAAACTGCATCCAAACTGGAAGCTGCACGGCTTCCGCGACAAGCATCTGCTCCGGTTGGTGGCCGAGCGCTGGCTGCCGGCGAGCATCGCCCGCCGTCCGAAGGCGATCTTCCGCGCGCCGTTCCGTAGTTTCCATTTCGACAATTCGACTGGTTTCGTGAACCAACTCCTCAGTCCCGAGTCGCTGCGCCGCACCGGCTACTTTGATCCGGAAGCCGTGCAAACGTGGCGCCAGGCGCTGGTTCAACTGCCGTCGTGGGGTGTGCGCCGTATGTCGGCGGAGATGGGTTTGGCCGGTGTGCTGACGACACAAATGTGGCATCACACGTTTATCGACGGCAGCCTTGCAGATCTGCCGACGCAGGTCCAGGAACTGCGCCAACCGCTCGCGGCATGATCACGACATTACCGGATTGTTCCCGAACCACAGATGCTCGAGTTCCGCCGCTGGCAGCTTGGCGCCACAAGCGGTGGAACTCGAGGGGCTTGAGGGTACCCTACGGGCATGATGCGCAACCGAACTTGGGCAGCGCCGCGCATCCGCATGGGAAATCCCTTTCTCACGGGTAATAGGAATACCCAGGCGAATAGTAGTAACTCCGGTAGCCTGGGCTGTAGTAGTAACTCTGATAGCCGGGGGTATAGTAGTAACTCTGGTAACCCGGCGTGTAGTAGTAACTCTGGTAGCCGGGGCTGTAGTAGCTCTGGTAACCGGGCGTGTAGTAGTTACTCCGGTAGCCCGGCGAGTAGTAACTGCCGTACCCGCCGGAGTACGGGGAGTAGTAGCTGTTCATGCCATAGTAGCCCGGTGAATAGTAGGATGAGTAGCCGGGATAGTAGTAGCTGGACACCACCCCCCTACCGTAGCCGTAGCTCCAGGCCTGCGATTCAGAAGGGGTCAGAGCCACCAGGCCAAGGGTGGCCGCCCCCAGAACAGCGGACAAGAACAAGGATTTCATGGCTGCCTCCACGGGTTCATGCACCTCACGTGATGCGCTCGCGCCGCCAAGTTGGGAATAGTGCAAATCGAATACCAAAGCGCCGCCTTGCCTTCACCGCAGTCAGCCGCGCGCCAGTTCCGTCCACACGGCCTTGTAATAGTGGAGCAGTTCCTCGCCCGTCTCCGGGGTTGGCATGTCCTTGCCGACCTCGCACAAGGTCACGCGATCATAGCCTGTCTGGCGCATCAGGCGAAACAGTTCGCGGTACGGGTAGACGCCCTGCGCATCCTTGTACAGTTCATTGATGTGACACGAGCGCAGCCAGGGACGCAGCAGATGGAAATACTCCGCCACCGACTTGTTCTTGATATCGCTGGCGTTTGAGTTCCACGTCAGCCCGACGCTGGGATGGGCACACTGTTCCATCATTGTCTTGCAGTACGGCGGATGCGCGGTGCCGTTGCCGTGAACCTCGACCCAGATCTCCACACCGGCGTCGGCCGCCGCCTTGCCGCACTCGATCAGCGCCTTGCCAATCTGCTCCAGTGTTTTCTCCACCGGCACGCCCTTGGGCAGACCGTTTGGCCGCACCTTGACGCCCCGGCCGCCAATGTCCGCCGCGAGCTGCACAAACTCCTTGCAGGTTTCGACGTTCTTTTTCACGGTGGCCGGCTCGGTCGCGTGGAATTCGCAGGTGCTACCGCAGCCCCAGATTTCGACGCCGCCGTCCGCGAAACGCTTGCGGACCTCCTGCCGCTGGTCCTGGCTCAGTGACGGCTCGACGCCGTGCATGTGGGTGGTGCGCAGCTCGACCGGCGACAGGCCGACGTTCTTGCACACCTTCACGATGGTCGGCACATCCCAGTTGCGCGCGATGTTGTAAGTGACGATGCCGAGCCGGAACTTGAGCGGCATTTCCTCGCTCTTCGCAGCCGCGGCGGGAGCAACGATGCCGCCAATGCCAAAGCCGGCGGCGGCCAGTACACCCGTACCTTGCAGGAAACGACGACGATTGACGGAAGACATTGGCGGATCTCCTTGCAGTGAGAGCGGGCGGGAACGAGCACCATCATCGCCGACGCGACGGCAAAGGCAAGAGTCTTGTTGTCCCAGGAGCGGCTTCTCGACAGCCTAGCGTGACCCTGGTAAGGTGCTTGCAGTTCCCCCTGCCTCTCGCGAGGACTCAGCCATGCTCTCCGCCGCCGCACTTTGTCTGTTCCTGTCGCTGCCGGCCGCTGACGCGCCGGTTAAGGCCGATTACGTTATCCGCGGCGCCACGCTTCACGATGGCAGCGGTCACCCTGGCCGGCGCGGCGATCTGGCGATCCAGGGCGAACGCATCGTCGCCATTGGCTCCTTCAAGGTTGCGGGCAAGCCGCGCATTCTCGACGGCACCGGCCTGATCGTCGCGCCCGGTTTCATCGACCTGCACACGCACAGCGATGCCCCGATCACCGAGCCGGCGACGCGAGCCAACCTGAATTACGTCCTCCAGGGTGTGACCACGATCATCACGGGCAATTGCGGTGCCGGTCCTGTCGATGTCGCGGCATACCTCGGGAAGATCGACAAGGGACACGCGGGTAGCAACGTCATCCATCAGGTGCCGCACAACGACCTGCGCCGCAAGGTCATGGGCAATGCCAACCGGCCGCCCACGCGGGAGGAGTTGAAGAAGATGAAAGCGCTGCTCGACCAGGGCATGCGCGACGGCGCCTTCGGCCTATCGACGGGACTCTATTACACACCGGGTTCCTACGCCGATCTCGAGGAACTGGTGGAATTGGCGAAGGTAACGGCCGCGCACGGCGGCTTCTACGCCAGCCACATGCGCGACGAGGGGCCGGGCCTGCTCGCGTCGGTCACAGAGACGTTGACCATCGGCAAACGGGCAGGGCTGCCGGTACACATCTCGCACATGAAAGCGTACAGCCGCGTCGCCTGGGGCAAGGCGGCCGACGCGATTGCCCTCGTCGAACAGGCGCGGAAGCAGGGCCAGGCGGTCAGTGCCGACCAGTATCCCTACATCGCCAGCAGCACGTCGCTGGCGGCGGACCTGATTCCGGCGCGCTACCGCGAGGGGACGCAGAAAGACCTTGTCGCCCGGTTCGACGACCCGGAGCGGGGACCAATGGTGCGCGAGGCCATCGTGCGCAATCTCCAGATCTGCGACGATGGCAAGGCACTGCGCCTGGCCCGCTATGCACCGCGGCCGGACTGGCAGGGCAAGGACCTTGCCACGATCGCCGCCGCCGAGAAAAAGCCGGTGCTCGAGGTTGCGCTGGAGATCGAACGCCAGGGTGGAGCGGCGATCGTCAATTTCAGCATGCAGGAAGAGGAAGTTCGTCTCATCATGAAACAGCCGTTCGTCGCCACCGCCAGCGACGGTGGGGCGCGCGTGCCGGACGATTCCATGCCGCACCCGCGCAACTACGGCTGTTTCGCCCGCAAGATCGGTCATTACGCCATCGACGAGCAAGTGCTGCCGCTGGAGCAAGCCATCCGCAGCGCCAGCGGGTTGCCGGCTGACATCCTGCGTTTGTCGGAGCGCGGTTATCTGAAGCCGGGATACTTCGCCGACGCAATCGTGTTCGATCCGCGCACCTTCCGCGACGTGGCGACGTTCGCTCAGCCACACCAGTACGCTCCGGGGATGCGCTACGTGTTCGTGAATGGCGTGCTGGCGGTGGCGGAGGGACGGTTCACCGGCGAACTGGCGGGGCACGCTCTGCGCCACCGCGAGAAGAGCAAGTGACAGAAAAAGCCCGCGGCGCCAGCAAGGGTTATTTCACCACCTGCTGACGCCGCGGGTCACTGAAGTGGCGGGACTCACGCTTAGTTCGCGCTGGGACTGAGTCCCGTCCGAGCCTCAGCGAGGTCCAGCCGCAGCTGCTCGCCGACCTGCGTGGCGGTCAGCAGGTAACGGCGGTTGTTGATCGTCATTGGCGTGCTGCGCGGCAGCTGCAAGTCCTGCCAGAGCACCTTGTTGCCGGCGCGCAACACGAGCCGCATCTGCCGGTGGGCATCGACCCAGTCGCCCGGTAGCGGCGGCATCATGAGCATTGCCGAGCCCGGCGCGACCAACGTGGCGGTAACCGTCGTGCCTGGCCGCTGCGCCGTGGTGCGCCTTTCTTCCACCAACACCACCGGCAGCTGCAAGTTCGGCATCGGCCCCTTCTTCCCGGCCCCGCTCGGCTTGAGCATTTCACCGCTCAGATGCACCGAACGCCGGTCCGCGGCCATTTGCAGGTGGAGGTCGCGGGCCGTGGCGCCTTGTACCATTTTCGGATCGATCGACATGTCCGCCTGGTTTTGCAAATGGGGTCCCTGCCCCTTGTCCAGCTGAACGATTGCGTCCTTGATCTGGAAACCCGGCCGGGCCATAGCCTGCCGATTGAAACGCCAGCTATCGCCCTGGTGTCCCGCAGGGAACGGCTCGAAGAAGACGTACGGGACGTTCACCGTCTCGACGCGCGTCGCCTGTTCGCTGACGGTGAGGATGGCCGACACGCTGCCGGCCGGTGGGTCAAGCACGTTGACGACCTCGCTCTTTTCCACGGCCTGCTTGCCGCTGACTGCCGCCAGTTTGATGATGTAGCCGCCCGGCCGATTGAACGTCACGAGACGATCGCCGTTGCTCGCCATGTCATCGACAAGCTCCAGCGGCCGGCCATCGTCCAGCTCCCAGATGCAAACCTGGGCATTCTTAACCTTGCTCCGTACCCGAAACGTGGCCGGGGCGTACGAAGCGCCGCTGACCGGCGTTACCTCCAGAGACACAATGGAGGGCGGCTCGGTGTGTGCTGTGTCGAGATGCAAATTGACGACCCGCTCGTTCTCGTCGCCGAGAAGATTTTGCACCTTCAACTTCGCGGTGTAGTCGCCGGGGTTGGCGTAGGTATGCGTGACGACCTCCTGACTGGGCGTCACCTCTTCCAGCTGCGAGCCGTCGCCAAAGTCCCACCAGCCGGAGTTGGAACCCGACGAGCGGTTGTGGAAAGTGACCGTCGTGCCCTCGTGTTCGACGGCGAAGTTGGCGATCGGCTTGGGTGGCTTGATGACCTTGTCGATGAGCGGCGACACGTACATCATGACGGCGCCGGACAAGAGGCCGGCCACGGCGCCGATGATGCCTTTGAGCCAGCCGCCAATCTTGCTGCGCGCGGTGGACTGCTTTTCTTCCTTTTCGTCGTCCATGAGTAGGCGTCCTCCTTGACCGGATGGGAAAGTTGCGGCCAGCCCCCAGCATACGAAATCCGGGCCAAGGGCGTCGAGAGCAGCCGGCGCGCGGACCGTGATGGCGGGAGCGGCACGCTTGCCCAGTTTGCCCAGGCAGTTTTCTTCGCCGAACCGTTCCTTCTTGCGTCGAAAGTCGATGCTGCCTCCTTGACCGGGCTGCGTGACCGGCATAGCATGATTGCCGGTGTGACGTCCGCTAGCTACTCTGGATGCCTGCCTCGATGTCCTCACGACGGCACACGTCCTGGCCCCACCTGCCGCGCCGCCTCGGCGCACTGTGTATTCTCGTTGTCTACCTGGCGACCGCCATGGGTGTGGCCTGCCCGGTGCCCACAAACAAGGACAACAGCCAACCTTACCCGTGCCAGAATCACGCCTGCGGCTGCAAGAGTGCTGAGGAGTGCTGGCGGCACTGCTGCTGCATGAGTCCCGAGGCCAAACTGGCCTGGGCGCAGCGCCACGGCATCGAGCCGCCCGCGTATGCCGAGAAGCCATCGGCACTGACCTGGAATCAGCCCCGTCTCCGCGAGCGCTCCCATGGTCACACCAGTTGCGCGCATTGCAGCTCTAAACAGGGCTGCTGCTCGGACCACTCAACCAGCAGGGCGTGCTGCCAGCACCATGTCGGCCGGCAGAAAAAGGACTCACCGGCCGGGAACTGGCTGATTGGCCTACAGGCGATGGCATGCCACGGCCAGAGCACTGTCTGGATCAGCACCGGCGTCGTTCTGCCGGCGCCCATTCTGACCTGGGCTCCTTGCCGCATGCCGGCAGAGACGCTGACCCATCCCGATACGACGCGCCCTTGCCTTTCTGTCAGTCCTCCCGACCCGCCTCCGCGTGCCTGCTGATCTCCGTAAGAAGGACGTTCGCTGAAAGAAGCGGCCGTTGCCGTTACGGGGCTTGCCGCGCTTTTCGGCAATTTGTCACTTCCTGCGGAACCCTTGCGGCACGAGATGGAGACCCTGCGCTTGTTCCCCGAGAGGACACCATGACGAAAGTTCGACGAGCGTTTACCTTGATCGAGTTGCTGGTGGTTATCGCCATAATCGCGCTGCTGATTGGCCTGCTGGTACCGGCCGTGCAAAAGGTGCGCGAGGCCGCCGCCCGACTCAAGTGCAAGAACAACCTCAAGCAAATCGGTCTGGCTCTGCACAGCTACCACGACCGCGTGAACGGTTTCCCGCCCGGCTACCAAACACAGGTCGCTCCCGACAACTCCGACCTTGGACCGGGTTGGGGCTGGGCAGCCTTCCTCCTCGACGACCTGGAGCAGGACAACCTGAAACGGCGTATCCGTTTCGATCTTCAAATCAGCGACCCGGGCAATGCCGGCGCGCGCGTCACCGTGTTGCCAGTTTTCGTCTGCCCCTCGGAGCCGAAGACCGGCACCTTCGTCGTCGTCGATCCGAGCGGCAACGGGTTCTGCGAGGTTGCACGCAGCAGTTACACGGCGATGAATGGCGTCCTCGGCGTCAGCAACGATGCTTGGGACAATAATGGCGCGTTCATTCGCAACCGCAGCCAGCGCATCGCCGACATTACCGATGGGCTCAGCAATACTCTCTTCGTGGGCGAACGAGCCACGAATATGTCGAGTGCGACGTGGACGGGTGCGGTGACGAACGGCGTAGTGCCGGCCCAGCGCTACCCGAGCCCCTCCGACCAACTCGCCAATGCAGAGTTGGCCCCCGCCCTGGTGCTGTCGCACGGCAGTCGAGATCACCTGCCGAACAACCCCCTCGTGTTCGACGCCGATGCCACGTCCAGCTTCCACACGAATGGCGTGAATTTCCTGTTCGGCGATGGCTCCGTCCATTCCATCAGTAATGGCATTAACGGGATGGTCTACGAGGCCCTCCTGACCCGGGCGGGTGATGAGCCTGCCAGCGGCGATGATTATTGATCCGGTGTTCGCTCCAGGTGGGGCAGGGACGCCCCCGCTGTTTCATGTCCCCAATGACGGAGGAGGTCCATGCGACGGCTGCTGATGTTGAGTTTGGCCATGCTGGTAGCGGGGTGCGGCGCGCGCTCGACCGACGACTGGATCCGGCAACTCAAGGATCCAGACTTGGTGAAGCAGCGTCAGGCAGTTCGAGAATTGGGGGAGCGGGCCTCGGAGGCCGAGCGGGTGGTACCCGCGCTCGCCGAAGCTCTGCACGACACCCACGGCTACGTCCGCCACGATGCGGCCACGGCCCTCGCCAAGTTCGGTCCGGAGGCACGGCCGGCGGTTCCCGCTCTAATTGGGACCCTCAAGGACAGGGAGCACACCGTCCGCATGGCAACCGCCCAGGCCCTGAAGAAAATCGACCCGGATGCCGCGGCCCGGGCGGGAGTGCGCTAGCAATCCCGGCAGTCGTCCCACCCTTCTTCAGCGCAGGATCGGCACGATCTGCTCCTGCGGCGTCCCGCCGGTTACGTGGACCTGTCCCTGGGCATCGACGAACACATTTACCTCGCTGCGCACTCCGAACTCCGGCAGATAGATCCCCGGCTCCACGGAGAAGCACGTCCGCGGCAGCACGCGCCGCTCCTCGCGCGTCTCCAGGTTGTCCATGTTGGCGCCGTTGCCGTGCGTCTCCTGACCGATCGAATGACCCGTGCGATGGCAGAAGGAGGCACCGTACCCCGCCTGGTCGATGACACCGCGAGCCGCCTCGTCCACCTCCCACCCCTGCAACGGCCGGCGCGCCGCAAACGCCTCCCGCACTTTGCCGATCGCCGCATCGCGGGCACGAGTCACGATGCGGAAGATCTCCTCGTACCGCGCCGGCACCTCCGTCCCAACGAAGCCGGTCCAGGTCAGGTCGCTGTACACTGCACGCGGCCGATCCAGCTTCGCCCACAGGTCGATGAGGACGAAGTCGCCTACGCGGATCGGTGCATCGGAAGCCGGTCCCGGCGCGTAGTGCGGATCGCCGCTGTGCCGACCAACGGCGCAGATTGGCGGATGATCGGTCACCAGCTGATGCGCCGCGAAATGATCGAGAATGCACTGCTGCACCTCGGTTTCGCGCACGGAGCCGGCGCGGCGCACCCGCTCGGCGATGAACGCGAAGGCCACATCGTAAGCCGAGCGCGTATGCCGGGCCGCTTCCAGGTGCATCGCCCACTGCTCGTCGTCCCAGCACGCCTCGAACAGCTGCACGAGATCGCCCGACGGCACCACCTCGACGCCAAAGGAACGCACCAGTTCGACCGTGCCGGCATCGACGCGCGAGACGTAGGGATTGGCGTTGCGCGGCACGTACTCCATGGCGACAAGGCGGCTGCCCGCAAGCAGTTCGCCGACGCCGGCTTCCAGCTCTTGCCAGCGGAGATAGACGAGCGGACTGCCCGGCAGATGATCGAGCGCGTGCGATTCGATGCGATGGACGAGTTTGCAGGGCTCACCCTTGGCCGGGATAAAGTAGAACCAGCGGCGCGACAGCATGGCGTCGGTCGGCAGCGCCACCACCCGCCGGGCCAGGACGTTCAGTCCGCGGAAGTCGTACAATAGCCAACCATCAAAGCCCAGCTGCCGCACGGCGGCCTGGACGGCGGGAAGATCAAACACGTGTGAATTCCTTGTCGGGTCTTTTCCGAGCGTCCGCGTTGGTGCATAATCATCACCGCCGGCGCCGGCTCAGTCAACCGGCAATTTGGGAACATGCGGACCGGGAGGACGCAGGATGGGCAAGCAGGAGTGGGGGGCGACGGCGATCCTGATGCTGACGGCGGCCTGGGTGCTGCCGGCGGCGGCCGCGGGCGTCGACGCGGAGGACCTGAAGCCCGGACTGGTCGCCACCTACCGTGACGTTGGCGGTGTCCCGCCGGTCGAGGTCAGCCGCCTGGAGCCGACCATTGCCCTGGGCCTGCAAGCCGGCGAAGCGCCGCACCCTCGCCTGGCCGCCGACAACGGCACCGCCCGCTGGGAAGGCTATCTGAACGTCCTGCGGGCCGGCTCCCACCGTTTTCAGGCAGTCGTTCGCGGTCGCTTTCGTCTGCAACTCGACGGCAAGGAAGTCTTCATGGCCGAGAGCAGCGGCGCACTGCCGCTAAGCAAGGAAGGCGCGGAGGTTCGACTGGAGGCCGGGCCGCATCGCTTGCTCGCCGAATTCACGCGCCAGCCCGGCGCAGCCCTTCTGGAGGTGTCCTGGCAATCGGCCCACTGCCACCGCGAACCCCTGCCTTACGATGTACTCGGCCACGTGCCGGCATCCCTCGGCCAGCTGGAGAAGGACGCCCTGGCGGAGCACGGCCGCTTCCTCGCCGAGGAACGCAACTGCACCAGCTGTCATCGCGCCGAGGCTGGCGACCGCATGGCGAAGGGGCTGCTGAAGCGCCAGGCGCCGGACCTGTCACAAGTCGGCCAGCGCGCTTACGCCGGCTGGTTGTATCGCTGGCTGAAGGCGCCAAACAAGGTCCTTCAAGGCGCGATCATGCCGCAATTGTTCGACGACGACGAGGCGGGCCATCTGGAGTGCTACGCCGTGGCCAGTTACCTGGCCTCGCTCGGCGGTTCCTTGCAGCCTGGTGGCAAACAACCGTCGCCGGGCGAGGTGGAAGCGAGCCGGAATCGCGGGAAGGCGCTGTTCACCAGCGTCGGCTGTATCGCGTGCCACGGTGCGGCGGCAGCCAAGGCGGCTAACGTTGCCGACATTCTCTCTTTCTACGGCCTGGCCGCGCCGGAAGGCGTTCGGTCAACGGTGCCGTTGACAGGACTCGGCGACAAGACCACACCCGAGCGTCTGGCCGCCTATCTCGGCAATCCGCTAGCCATCGACCCCAGCGGCCGGATGCCGCACATGCCGTTGCAGGGACGCGAGGCGGAAGACCTGGCCCGCTATCTCTGCCATCCTCACGACGCCGCAGCCGCTACGATTCTGCCCGCCGCGCCGCCGGCCGAACAGGTGCTGACCGCTTTCAGGCGGTTGCAACCGAAGCCACAGGAACGGGCGCTCTTCCAGCGCCTGCCCGCGGAGACCCAGGTCCGCAATCTCGGTAAGTATCTCGTCACCAGCAAGGGCTGCGCCAACTGTCACACGATCGCTCCCGGCGGCAGGCCGTTGGCCATGACCTTTGCCGCGACCTCCTTCGAGCAAGTCAAGAAGCGCGAGGGGCAAGATGCCGGCTGCCTCGCAGCGACGCCGCCTCAGCGCGACCACGCGCCGGTGTTTGACTTCAGCGCGCGCGATCGCCAGGGCCTGCAAGCGTTCCTGACCGAAGGCAGCCGCGGCGCTGGTTCACCGGCTCCGGCTCACGCCGCCCGCGTGGCCCTCAAGCGATTCAACTGCCTGGCCTGCCACAACCGCGATGGTGAAGGTGGCCTGACCTCCGACCTTGTTGAGGAACTGCGGCGCTACGAAAAGGCGGAGAACGCCGAGGCGGTCAATCCGCCGCCGCTGACGGGCGCCGGTCACAAGCTGCGGACGCTGTGGCTGCGACAGGTGCTGACGGGTGTCGGCCGGGCCAGGCCATGGATGGGTCTGCGCATGCCGCAATTCGGCGAGGCGCAGGTCGGCCGACTGCCCGAAGCTCTGGCGGCGCTGGAAGGTATCGAGCCGGAGAACGACATCCACAAGGTCCCACTGAGCGCCGCCAAGATCGACGCCGGCCGGTACCTGACCGGCAAGAACGCATTCGGTTGCATCTCTTGCCACGACCTGGCCGGTATCGCCAACACCGGCACGCGCGGCCCCGATCTCGCTGGAATGAATCAGCGGGTGCGCTACGACTGGTATCGCCGCTGGCTGGAGCAGCCACAGCGCATGTCGCCGGGCACACGCATGCCGACCATCTTCAACGAGGGCAAGTCGCTCCTCCAGAAGGTGCTCGGTGGCAGTCCCGATGCTCAGGCGGAGGCAGTGTGGGCCTACCTGTCCCTTGGTCCCGGCTTGCCATTGCCCGATGGCCTGGAGCAACCGAAGGGGCTGGTACTGACGGTGAAGGATCGGCCCATCTTGCTGCGAACGTTCATGCCGGACGCTGGCTCGCGGGCAGTGGCCATCGGTTTTCCCGGTGGCATCTCGACGACGTTTGACGCGGCCCATTGCCGGCTGGCGTACGCCTGGTCGGGAAGTTTCCTCGACGCCTCACCGGTGTGGAATGACCGCGGCGGCAACCCAGCCAAGGTACTGGGCGGCCGGTTCTGGACAGCGCCGCTCGGCTGTCCGTGGGGCGCGACCTCCTCAAAGGAACCGCCCGACTTTGCCGGCCGGCTCAAAGACCCCGCGTATGGCGCCGCCATGCCCGAGGGGAAACTCTACCTTGGGCCGCACCAGTTGCATTTCGAGGGGTACAGCACGAACAAGAGTGGGCAGCCGACGTTCCGCTATCAGGTGCAGGCCGCCGAGCCACACCCCATGGACGTGAGCGAACAGCCCGAGGCGCTGCATTCGCCTGTGGCGACCGGCGTGGCACGGCACTTCACCTTGCAGATACCGGAGCGGCAAACGGCCTGGCTTTTGGCGGGTGAGACGAATCGGGAGCCGCGTTTGCTGGACTCGAAGGGAACGGTGCTGCCTTTGTCCGTGGGCGGGCCCAGCGTGGAGGTGGAAACGGCCGGCCGGTTCCTGGTCCTCGCGCAGGATGGCGACCGCGTCCTGCTCCTCGGTGCCACAGACGTGCCGGAATGCAGCTGGTGGCACCTGCGTAAAGTGGGCGGAACCTGGCAGGCGCTGCTGCGTTTGCCGCGGGTGCGCGCCGGGACGACGATGAGAGTTGGCCTCAACGTCTGGGCGCCGTACCGCGACGAGCCAGCGCTGCTGAAGGAATTGGTAGGCGCAAGGTAAACGACCAGCCCATGTAGCCGCGAAGGGTGCCGATCATGTTGAACCGTGTGCGTTCCCTGTGTGTCATCGCTCTGCTCCTCCTGGGCCTGCTGTCCGCACTTGCTGCCATGGAAAAGAAGCGACCCCTCTATCCGCCGACTCGCACCGACACCGTTGTGGACAAGTTGCATGGTATCGAGGTCCCCGATCCCTACCGCTGGCTGGAGGACCGCGACAGTCCCGAGGTCAGAGGATGGGTCGAGAAGCAGAACCATTTCACTCAGTCCGTTCTCGACGCTCTGCCGGGCCGCGACGCAATCCATCAGCGACTCGACACGCTTCTGAAAGTAGGTAGCCTCGGCACGCCGGCTCCTGTCAAGGGCCACTACTTTTACTGGCGGCGCGACGGCACGCAGAATCAACCCATCCTCTATGTCCGCGATGGCCTGCATGGCAAGGATCGCGTCCTCGTCGATCCCAATGCCCTGGCGGCGGATGGCACCGTCGCGCTCGACTGGTGGTTTCCCAGCCGCGACGGCAGCTTGCTCGCCTATGGCCTGTCGCGGAACGGTAACGAACGATCGACATTGCACGTCCTGGACGTGGCCACCGGCAAGCAGCATCCGGACACGATCGAGCGGACGCGCGCCTGTTCCATCGCCTGGCTGCCGGACAGCAAGGGCTTCTATTACACGCGCTATCCCGATCCCGGCAGCGTGCCCAAGGAGGAAGAGAACTACCATCGCCACGTCCGCCTGCACAAGCTAGGCGAGGATCCGGCGAACGACGCCATTGTCTTCGGCGAAGGCCGTGCATCGGAAGATTGGCCCAATGTGAGCCTGTCGCCGAATGGCCGCTGGCTGGTAGTCACGGAGGAGCAGGGCTGGGCCAAGTCGGAAATCTACTTCAAGGATTGCACGCAAACGGGTGCCGCCTTCAGGCCGCTCGTCGAGAAGGTGCCGGCGCTATTCGATGTGGTCGTGCGGAACGATCGCTTTTATGTTCATACCAACGAGCAAGCGCCGCGCTACCGGGTCTTCCAGGTCGATCCGCTGCGGCCGGAGCGATCGGCCTGGGTGGAGTTGATCCCGCAGGGGCCGGACGTGCTGGAGAGGGTCGCCGCGATCGGCGATACACTGGTCGTAACCGCCATGCACCAGGCGGCTTCGCAGCTGCGGCTCTACGATCGCCAGGGCAAGCTCCTCGAGAACGTACCCTTGCCCACGCTTGGGACGCTGGCGGGGCTTGGCGGCGAATGGGATGGCAGCGAACTGCTCTTCGGCTTCCAGTCGTACACGATCCCACAAAGCATCTATCGCATGGACCTGAAGAGCAGGAAGGCCGAACTGTGGGCGCAGGTGGAGGCTGGCATCGACTTCAGCGCCTACGAGGTGGAGCAGGTCACCTACCCGTCGAAAGACAGGAAGCTGATCACGCTGTTCCTGGCCCACAAGAAGGGACTGGAGCGCACCGGCAAGAACCCGACGCTGCTTTACGGTTACGGCGGTTTCAACATTTCCCTGACGCCCTCGTTTAGCGCCAGTCGATTCCTGTTCCTGGAGCACGGCGGCGTGCTGGCGATCGCCAACCTGCGCGGTGGCGGCGAGTACGGCGAGGAGTGGCACAAGGACGGTATGCTCGGCAAGAAGCAGAACGTCTTCGATGATTTCCTTGCCGCGGCGGAGTGGTTGCAACGTGAGAAATACACGGACCGCGAGCACCTCGCCATTCAGGGCGGTTCGAACGGCGGTCTGCTGATGGGAGCGGCGCTGACGCAGCGACCGGACCTGTTCCGCTGTGTCGTCTGCCAGGTGCCGCTGCTGGACATGCTGCGCTACCACAAATTCCTGATCGCCCGCTTGTGGATTCCCGAGTATGGTTCGGCTGACGATGCGGAGCAATTTCAGTGGCTGCGGGCCTATTCGCCGTATCATCATGTCAAGGACGGCACGGCGTATCCGGCGGTGCTGCTGACCGCCGCGGAATCGGACACGCGCGTCGATGCGCTGCATGCCCGGAAGATGGCGGCGCGATTGCAGGCCGCGACGGCGTCGGCCGAGCCGATCCTGCTGCGGCTGGAGACGAAGGCCGGCCACGGTGCCGGCAAACCGCGGACAAAGGTGCTCGACGAGCAGACGGACGAGTGGAGTTTGGTGTTCTGGCAGTTGGGAATGAAGCCGTGAGCTCGGCCAAACCGCTTGCGGCGTGGCGGTTGCAGAAAACGTTGCTGCGAGGAAGACGATGCGACGAACCTTGGAGGGAATCGGGGCGGTGCTGGTTGGGCTGACAGCGGCGGTCACTCTGAGCGCTGCGCCGCAGAGCTCCATCTACATCAAGAAGGCAACCCGGGTGGACAGCATTGTGGCCAGCCTGAAGGCCGCCGGCCTGCCAACGCTCGAAGGCAAGTGGCACTACATCGGCCCCTTCGACAACACCGAAAATGCCGGCTTCGACACCATCTATCCTCCGGAGAAGGAGATCGACCTGGCGAAGACCTATGCCGGCAAGGATGGCCAAAAGGTCGCATGGAAGGACATGCCCGATTTCAAGGTCGGCAGCATCGTCAACCTCAAGCGCTTCAAGGAAAACGACAACCGCACCATTTACCTCCATCATGAGATCGACGTCAAGGAGCCACTGACCCTGCCGGTGTCGCTGGGCAGCGATGACACGCTCGTTGTGTGGCTCAACGGCAAGAAAGTGGCGGAGGAAAACCTTACGCGTCCCGCTGCTCCCGATCAGAATCACGGGAAACTCGATCTAAAAACGGGCAAGAATCAACTCCTCATCAAGGTCGGCAACCTCGGCGGCGACTGGGCCGTCTACGTCGCGCCGGAGTTGCCGTTGTCCTGGCCGGGACGGGTGCGCAAGCAGCTTGACCGCGATTTCCCGAGCCATGCGAACGTCGCCTCGTCGCAAGATTCCGCCGAGTCGCCCTATTACCGCATCACCAGCGTGTCGCTGCCACAAGACCTCGTCATGGAGGTCGGCGGCCTCGCATTCCGTCCCGACGGCAAACTCCTTGCCTGCACGCGCCGCGGCGAGGTCTGGCTGATTTCGTATCCCGAGGTGGAAGATCCCGAACAGGTGAAGTGCAAGCTGTTCGCCAGCGGCCTGCACGAGGCATTGGGGCTGCTCGTCGAGGGCAAGGACGTCTTTGTTGTGCAACGGCCCGAGCTGACGAAACTGGTGGACCACGACGGCGACGATGTGGCCGACGAATATGTCACGGTCTGCGATAAGTGGGGCGTCTCCGGCGACTATCATGAGTTCGCCTTTGGGCCGGCGCGGGACAAGCAGGGTAACTTCTACGTCACGCTGAACGTCGGCTTCGGCGGCGGCCATCAGTCGAAGGCCCCGTGGCGCGGCTGGTGCGTCAAGATCACGCCGAAGGGCGAACTGATCCCCTGGGCGACCGGGCTCCGTTCGCCGAACGGCATCAACTTCAGCCCGGACGGCGACCTGTTCTATTGCGACAACCAGGGCGAGTGGGTCGCAACGTGTAAGATGAACCAGATACGCGAAGGCGAATATTACGGCCATCCGGCCGGCCTCCGCTGGGTCAAGCAGTCGCCATTCGCCATGACCCTTCAGGAGTCGTATCCGAGCGGCATGATGTATGACGGCCAGAAGGGGCAGAACGGCGTCTCCGGGATGCCGCAACTGACGCCGCCGTGCATCTGGTTCCCCTATGGCCGAATGGGCCAGTCGGCCAGTGAGCCGCGCTGGGACACGACCGCCGGCAAGTTTGGCCCGTTCGCCGGTCAGTGTTTCGTCGGCGATCAGACGAAGTCGAACATCATGCGCGTGGACCTCCAGAAGATCCATGGCCGCTATCAAGGCGCTTGCTTCCCCTTCCGCAGCGGATTCCAGTGTGGCATCAACCGCCTGGTCTTCGGCCCGGACGGCAGCTTGTACGCGGGCGAAACCGCGCGGGGCTGGGGCTCCGTCGGTGGCAAGCCGTTTGGTTTGCAGCGCCTGGCCTGGACAGGCGTTGTGCCGTTCGACATCCACACGATGCGGCTAACGAAGGAGGGCTTCGACCTGACCTTCACAAAACCGGTCGATGCCGTCACTGCGGATAAACTGGCGGCGTACAGCATGCAGTCGTTCACGCACTATTACTGGGGCACTTACGGCTCACCCGAGGTCGATCGCCGCGCCGAGAAGGTGCGGGGCGTGACCCTATCGGCGGATCGACGCAAGGTGTCGCTAGCGCTGACGGGATTGCGACCGGGACGGGTATACGAACTGCATCTGGAAGGGATCAAGTCGGCGGATGGGGATGGGGTGGTGCATCCGGAGGCGTATTACACACTGAACGACGTGCCGTGAACCGCACAGAATCCGCGCCCTGGAGCCGACACCATGAAGCGCTACCGTTATGTCGTGGTCAGCAGCCAGGGAGCAAGCCTGGATTCCTCGAAAGGCCCGGCCAAACAACCCGGATTGCTTCAGCAGATGTGGTACTCCGACAGGAAGTACCAGGACTTAGAGGCTGTTCCAAATGAGGGCGCATGTACAGTA
>JRHI01001173.1_pt1 | contig 23528 bp, 17 predicted proteins | sample 215371 | NCBI WGS metagenome assembly JRHI01 (sample SAMN02929681, study PRJNA255918) | sediment metagenome | biome: cave system; feature: Ice Cave; material: Sediment; isolation source: sediment from deep within a dark volcanic ice cave with no known source of... ...
TTGGGAGCAGGCGATTCAATCTGAAGCGATCCTGCTCTAGCGTCACGATATCGACGTGGGGGCAAGTCACCGCAAAGGCAGGATATGCAGCCCGTCCCTGATCCATAGCGGCGAGTTGCCAGAGCTCTCGTACGAGAGATACCGGAACGCGGCTGGGCAAATGTCAGCTCGTGCGCTGTCGCGTTATCTGCCTCGCTTCAGTAAGGCTCAGTCATCCGCCCCCGTAATGGCGGCGCAAGTAGCCCGTGGTGAATTTGCCGGACCGGCGATCTCGCTCCACGTCGGCTGGGCTGCGCTCGCAGGCTGGGCCGTAGCCGCCTGCGCCCGGCGTCTCGACGATCACTGCCTGGTCCGGCCCGAGCTCCATGCGACCCGTCTTCGGGGGCAACTCGGACCGTGCATCGTCCGCGCACTGCAGCTGGAACCGCCCCCTGAGCCCGGGCTCGCCGCCGAAGATGCCCCACGGCGCCAGACGAAACCGCTCGCCGACGCCGTTGAACTCGCAGGTGTGCCCGACGGGGCGCACGGTGCGCCTCAGCCCCATACCGCCGCGAAAACGGCCCGCTCCACCGGAGTCGGCCACCAGCGCATACTCCTCCACGCGCAGCGGATACTCCATCTCGATTGCCTCGACGGGCAGGTTAGACGTGTTGGTGATGTGCACCTGCACGCCGTCCTTGCCGTCGCGATCGTTGCGTCCGCCCATGCCGCCTCCCAGGGTCTCCAGGTAGACGTAGGGAGCGCCGCTGCGCGGGTCGATGCCGGCAAACACCATGCTGGTATTGGCGCCGTTGGCCGCACCGATCGCCTGCTCGGGCAGCACATCGGCCAGCGCGCCGATGACCACGTCGATGACGCGCTGGCACGTGTTGGCCCTGAGGGCCACGGCGGCGGGCGCCACGCAGTTGGCGACGGTGCCGGCCGGGGCGACGATCTCCACCGCGTCTATGGCGGCCTGATTGTTCGGCAACTCCGGATCGAGCAGCGCCTTCAGCGCATAGCAGACGGAGGACTGCACCGCATTGAGCGTGAGGTTGACGTTGCCCGGCACCTGCGGCGAGGAGCCCGTGAAGTCGAAGACGATGCGTTCGCCGGACTTGCGGACCTCGAGCGCGAACCTCACGTTGCGCTCCTTCAGCCCGTCGTCGTCGAGCACGTCCTCGAAGCGGTAGCTGCCGTCGGGAATTGCCGTGATGCCGGCGCGCATGCGCTTGGCCGTGCGGTCGAGGATCTGGCCGAAGGCGCTCTCCGCCATCTGCGTGCCGTAGCGGGCGAACAGCTGCTTCATGCGCTCGACGCCCAGCCGGCAGGCCGCGATCTGGGCATTGAGGTCGCCGCGACGCTCCGCCGGCAGGCGCATGTTGAGGAGCAGCAGATCGAACAGCTCGGTGTCGAGCTCGCCGCGGCGATAGAGCCGCATGACCGGGATGCGCAGGCCCTCCTGGTAGATCTCCGACATGCCCCCCGACATGGAGCCGCGAGCGGCCCCGCCGACGTCGGCGTGGTGGGCGAGATTGGACACGAACGCCACCAGCCGGCCGTCGGCGAATACCGGCATCGCCATGTTGATGTCGGGGAGATGCGTTCCCCCCGCCACATGAGGATCGTTGGCGATGAAGAGATCGCCTTCGGCGATGTCGTCGCCGTAGCGGGCGACCAATATGCGCATCAGATCGAGCAAAGAGGCCAGGTGGATCGGCAGCGACATCTCCGCCTGGGCAATCAGCCGCCCTTGCGCGTCGGCAATGGCGGTGGAGTGGTCGTGGCGCTCCTTGATATTGGTCGAGAAGGCGCTTTTCTGGATGGTGATCCAGGACTCGTCGTTGATCGACTTGAGCCCGTTCCAGATGATCTCCAGCGTGATCGGATCGAGCTGCGGCTGGGGGCTCATGCATCGACCTCGATCAGCAGGCTGCCGCTCTCGGCGACCGACAGGCGGCTGCCCGGCGGCACGAGCGTGGTGGCGTCGAACTGCGTGACGACCAGCGGACCCTCGAGCGCGCTTCCTGGCGCCAGTGCGCTGCGGTCGATGAACCTGGTGTCGGTCGGCCGGTCCGCGGCGAACCACACGGGCCGCGTGCCGCTCGAGGTCGGCGTAGGGGCAGACTGCCTGGATGCGCCGGCGCCATTTCCCGTGCTTGCACGCCCCTTGCGCGCGCTCAGCCGCACATTGATGATCTCGACGGGCGCCAAGGGATCGTGGTGACCGTATTTGCGCTGATGTGCCTCGAGGAACGCGCTCTTCAGCCAAGCAGCGGACGGAAGCCCTTCGCCGTGCGGCACCGGGATCGCCAGCTCGAAGTTCTGGCCGACGTAGCGCATGTCGATGGAGATATCCTGGCGGTTCTCCGAGCCGACGCGGCTCTCGCGGGCATACCATCGCCCGGCCGCGGCGAGCAGCTCGGCGAAGCGTCCCGCGACGGGTGCAAGATCGCCGTCGAGCGGCACGCGGCAAGTGGTAACGAAGCTCTCCTCCAGCTCGGCGGCCGCCACGCCCTCGGCGCAGAGGATGCCGGGCGCTGCCGGCACGAGGATGACGCGGATGCCGAGCTCGCGCGCAATCTCCACGGCATGCAGTGCGCCCGCGCCGCCGAAGGGCATCAGCGTGAAGACGCGCGGATCGTGGCCGCGCTCGATCGACACGACGCGGATCGCGCGCATCATGTTTGCATTGACGATGCGTACGATGCCGAGCGCCGTTTCCCGCAAGGAGAGGTTCAGCTTCGCCGCGAGCGGCGCAATGGCCTCCTCGGCGAGGCGCGGGTCGAGACGCATGCCGCCACCGATCAGCTCCTCAGGTAACCGCCCCAGCACGAGGTTGGCGTCCGAGACCGTCGCCTCCCGGCCGCCCTTGCCGTAGCACGCGGGTCCGGGGTCGGCGCCGGTGCTCATCGGCCCCACGCGCATGAGGCCATCGCGACCGATGTGAGCGATTGATCCACCGCCGGCACCGACGGTGTGGATATCGATGGACGGGAGCCGCACGGGGAAGCCGGCAACGCTGCGGCCGAACGCCATCTCCGCCTTGCCGTCGCGGACGAGGCAGACGTCCGTCGAGGTGCCACCCATATCGAACGTGACGAGGTCGCGGTGGCCGGAGCGCGCACCGGCAGCTGCTGCGCCTACGACGCCGGCGGCGGGCCCCGAGAGCGCAGTGCGGATCGGCATCTCGCCGGCCCGGCGGACCGACATGAGGCCGCCCGAGGACTGGCAGATGCCGATGCGAACGCCCAGCGCCTGCTGGTCGACCGCCGCCGCGAGCCTGGTCATGTATCGGCCGGCGACCGGCTGAAGGAAGGCGTTGAGCACGGTGGTTGAAAGCCGCTCGTACTCGCGGAACTCGGGCTGAACCTCGCAGGAGAGCGACACGTCGACGCCGGGCAGCGCCGCGCGGAGGGCCTCGCCCATGCGGCGCTCGTGCGCCGGATTGAGGAACGAGAAGAGAAAACAGACGGCCACGCTCTCTGCCCCGCTCTCTTTCACGTCGGCTACGGCTCGCGCTATGTCGGTATCGCCAAGCGCCCGGATGATCTCGCCCGCCGGGCCGATGCGCTCGACGACTTCGAAGCGGCGCTCGCGCGGCACGAGCGCCTCGGGGTGGTCGGCCTTCAAGTCGTAGATCTTGGGTCGAGTCTGGCGGCCGATCTCCAGCAGGTCCTTGAAGCCGGCGGTGGTGACGAGCGCGACCTTGCCGCCGTGCCGCTGGATCAAGGCGTTTGTCGCCACCGTGGTGCCGTGGGCGAGAAAGGCGAGGCCGCCCTTGGGTGCCAGCGCGCGCAGTCCCTGCAGGATCGCGCGCGAGGGATCGTCGGGTGTGGAGGCAACCTTGTGCGTGCGCGTCTCGCCGGTCTCCTCGTCCACCAGGAAGAAGTCGGTGAAGGTGCCGCCGACGTCCACTCCGAGCGTTGCGCTCATCCCTTGCCCATGACGTAGTTGGGTAGCCAGAGCGCCACTTCGGGAAACGCCATGAGCAGCCCGATCAGCGCCACCATGCCGATCACGAACGGCAGCGCGCCGCGGATGACGTCGGCGATGGGCCCGCGCTCGCGCAGGCTTTGCACCACGTAGAGGTTGAGGCCCACAGGCGGTGTGACGAGCGCAGCCTCGATCAGGATCGTCAGCACGACGCCCCACCAGATCGCGTCCCACCCGAGCTTGGTGATGATCGGAAAGATGAAGGGCGTCGTGAGGATCATCATGGAGATGGTCTCCATGAAGCAGCCGAGGATCAGATAGAAGATGACGATCAGCATCATGGTGCCGTATTTGCCGAGGCCCAGACCCTCGATCTGTTTGCCGATGCCGTCGGTCAAGCCAATCGAGGCGAGCACGAAGTTCAGGAACTGGGCGGCGATGATGATCAGCATGATCATCGCCGTCGTGCGCATGGTGCCCTCGAACACGGCGCGCAGCATGCTCCACGACAGCGCGCGCTCCCAGGCGGCAAGGATCAGCGCCGCGAACACTCCCATCGAGGCGGCCTCGGTCGGCGTCGCCCAGCCGAGGTAGATCGACCCGACAACGACGAAAAATATGAACAGTGGTGCCAGCAGGTCCTTGAGGCTGGCGATACGGTCAGCCCAGTTCGTCTCCAACTTCGTTCCGCCCTTCTTGGGGCTCACCACGCAATAGAGCAGCACGGTCAGCATGAAGAAGCTGGTGAGAACAAGGCCCGGTATCATGCCCGCGAGATAGAGGCGCGGCACGGAGGTGTTGGTAATCAAGCCGTAGAGGATGAAGTTGATCGAGGGCGGGATGAGGATGCCGAGCGTGCCCCCCGCTGCCAGCGTGCCGAGGAACAGCCGCTCGTTGTAGCCGCGAATCTTGATCTGCGGCAGGGCCACGACGCCGACGGTCGCGGCCGTGGCGACGCTCGAGCCGGAGGTCGCCGCGAATATGGCGCACGTGCCGATATTGGCGTGCATTAGCCCGCCCGGCAGCCAGGACAGCCACTTGGCGATGGCGTTGTAGACGCGCACGGCAATCCCCGAGCGCAGCAGCACCTCGCCCAGCATGACGAACATCGGGATGGCGATGAGAATGTATTCGGAGCTCGAATTCCACATGATGTCGCCCATTGCCCGATAGAGCGGCATCGACGCATAGAACTCGTTGAGCGCCAGGCCCAGCACGCCCATCACGGCCGCGACGGGGACGCTGATGGCGAGCAGCACGATCAGAAGAAATAGCGCGGTGCCGAGCATGGCTCAGGTCCTCTCCGCGGCCTGCTCGGACCTGATGCCGAGGCCTTCGAGCTCGCCCTTGACCTCCTCGTCCTGCGAGGGGACGCCCACCGTGGCAGCGACCTTGGCATAGTCTCCGCGCACTAGCGCGATCAGTGCGCGCAGGGCGGCGATGGCCATGGCAAGGAGAAACAGTGCGAAGCCGAAGAACCACGGCAGCTGCGGGTAGGGCAGGGGTACGCGCAGGGGTGTATTGGAGCGGTTCCAACCGGCGAGATTGTCGGACACCAGCTCCCACGCGCGGTCGGTCAGGGCGACGACGAGGATGGCGAGGCCCGCGAGGGCAACGAGGTCGAGCAGAGCGCGCACGAATGGCGAGAATGTCCCGTAGAGCGCATCGATGCGGACGTGGCCGCGCGTCACCAGCACGAAGGCCATCGACCAGCTGGTGCCGACCGCGAACAGGTAGGCGCCAACCTCGTCCGAACCGGAAAAGGGCAGCGCCCGCAGCTTGCGGCAGATGACTTCCGTGGAGACGATCAGCGCGGCGAGCATGATCATCGCGCCGCCGATCCACGCGAACACGCGCGCGACCCAGGAGATGGCGACCCAGAGTGTATCCATCGACAACAACGCGCCGGCGCTTCACACGCCGGCGCCCCCATCCCCTGGAAATCGCGGCCCGCTCAGTTGGTCATGGCGGCCAAGCCGTACTTCTTGCCGATGATCTCGGTCCACTTGGCCGCGCAGGCCTCGCCGCAACGCTTTGCCCATTCCTTCAGCACGACCTCGTTGAGCACCTTGTCACGGGCCTTCAGGTCCGACTCCGAGGGCTTGACCAGCTTGAGCTTGCCGGGCGGACCTGCGGGACAGCTGCCGGTGCCTGTCGTGCAATTGACGCCGTCCTCGGTCTCGGCCTCGACCGTCTTCCAGGACTTGTCCTCGAGCGCCTTGAACTCCTTCTTCAAGAACTCCTGCGTGGCCGGCGACAGCTTGTTCCAAGCATTGGCGTTGGCGAGCCAGAGGGCTGCCGTGAAACCGACGGGCAGTCGGAACAGCGTGTTGGTCACCTCCGTCCACTTGGCCTTGTAGGCCGGCATGGTGCCGGTGATGCCGCAATCGACGACGCCCTTCTCGAGCGCCGGCACCACCTCGCCGAAGGCGATGGTGACGGCCGAAGCGCCGAAACCCTTCACGAGGTCAGCCTGGCTGACGCCCTGTACGCGGATCTTCTTGCCCTTCAGGTCCTCCACGCTCGCGATGTCGCCGCGACAGTAGAAGTTCTGCTCGGGCCAGGTGAAGGAGCCCAGGATGATGGCATTATGCTTCTCCTTCATGACCTTCTGCATCTCGTCCATCCAGAGCTCCGTAACCTCGCGGCTCATCTTGAAGGTGCGAGCAACGCCGGCGATATCGGTCGCCTCGATGACGGCGCCGCCGTCATCGACGTAGATCGGTAGCGCGGCGGCAAAGTCGTAGACGCCGGTCTTCAAGAGACGCAGCACCTCGGTGCCCTTGAGATTGAGCTCGGTGACGGACTTGAGATTGGCGGTGATCTTGCCGTCTGAGGCTTTCGGCAAATCCTGGTTCCAGAAAGGCACCTCGAGCACTTGCCAATTGGTCAGGAAGTTCCACGTGCCGACCACGTTAAACTTTTTCTCCTCGATTTGCGCCTGCGCCGATCCGCTCGCTAGAAGCACGCAGCCGAGTGACGCAATCACGATGTTCCGAAGCATCCGCAAACCTCCCTTGCTCTGTTCCCTCACAATTGCCCATATCGGGGACTGCCGCAAGTCGATCCGTCGACTGCTCGGGGCCAGCCTACCCAGGCGAAATGCGGCGGGAGGCCGTCGCGCCGAATGGCCGCGTGCGCGAGCCCCCTTCGCTTTGCCGGCGTTGGCACGAACGCGCCCGCTTCCGCGCACGGCGTCATTCTTGCGTGCTATTTGATATGCTGCAGAAATGGTTCTTTGCCACGCCGCAATTTAGCGCCATAGTTGCGCTCTCATCCGACGGATGAAATTGAGATTGAGTCGAAGTGCGGGTCCCATGCGGAAAGTTTCCCTCGCGCTGACCGCTGTGACGCTCATTCTCATGGCGGCTGGAACCGGTAGCTCGGTGGCGCAGGGCGGCGCTGGAGAGCGGATCGAAAAGGTCTCCAATCACACGCTTACCGGCAACTCGTTCGCCAGCCTGAGAGGGCTCACCTATCAGCAATGCGAGAGGCGCTGCCTGGCCGACCGGCAATGCAAGGCCCTCGAGCTTATCCGGGGGGGCGGTGCCACGGGCCTGTGCCGGCTGTTCAGCTCTGTCGGCGCCGCGCATGTCTCGCAGAACGCGGACATCGGCTATAAGCGGCCAGGGGTAGTCACGGACAAAGCGCTGCCGCCTGCGGCCAAGCCGGCGCCGAAAGTGACGGCAATTCCTCCGCACGCGCCGCCTAAGCAGGAGCCACATGTGAAGCCGGCTCCGCCCCATGGGGCTGGGCCCGGGCCGAAGATAACGTCGGTTCCATCGTCTCCGCCATCCAAGTCCGAGCCGAAGGCGAAGACGTATGCCATGAAGAAGACCGCGCCGCCGCCCTCGGCGCCCCCGCCGCCGGTTACGGTGTCCCCACCACCGCCGCCCTCCGCACCGCCGCCACCGCCGGTCGTGGCGTCCCCGCCGCCGCCCTCGACGCCCCCACCACCGCCGGCCGCGACGTCACCACCGTCCCCACCGTCGGGCGCCTCGCCGACGCCGCGTAGCGCGGGTGTGCCGGAAGAGAGTGCAAAAGGGCCGACCGCGGCTCCGGAGAGCGCGAGAAAGGAGGAGTCCGAGCGAGGAGCGCCCACCACCCGATCTGCGGCGCCGACGGCAACACCGGCTCCGACGAAACCGGACGTTCCAGCCGCGGGCACCGGGGCTGCGCCGTCGCCCGATTGGGATGTGGTTCCGGTCTTCTTCGGCACGGACCGCAAGCGTCAAGATCAGGCCAAGCGCATTGGTTACGGCACGGATCGGGGGCGCAAGCTCGAGGTTGGCCGGGCACTGGTTACGGTTCCCAAGGCGCATCAGGTGCCGAACGTCGAGCGGCCGTGGGCGATCAAGATCCCCTACACGAGCATCGTCCTCTATCAGCAGGACGAGGACCCGAAGAGGCACTTCACGATTCAAGAGCTCAAGGCACTATCCAAGGAGGAGCTTCTGGCACTCATCCGCGAGCGATTGAGCGCTTCGCGAAACTTCCAGGACCAGGCCCTCGTCTTCATCCACGGCTACAACAACGGTTTCGACTATGCGCTCTTTCGCACTGCGCAGATCGCTTACGACCTCAAGTACGATGGCGCGCCGTTCCTCTACAGCTGGCCGTCAGGCGCTGGCATCGCGGGCTATCCCTACGATCGCGAGAGCTCACAGCAGGCGGAGCCGTATCTCCAGCAGTTCCTGCTGATGGTGCTGAAAGAAACGGGCGCAAAGAACGTCAGCATTATCGCCCACAGTATGGGCAACCAGCTGCTGTTGCAGGTTCTGCGCAATCTCGATCGCAACAGTCCCGAAGTGGCGCGTATCAATCAGATCATTCTCGCCGCACCCGACGTCGATCGCGACAGCTTTCAGTTCCTGGCCAGTCAGATCCGCGGCGTAGGCCACGGCATAACGATGTATGCGTCTTCCAATGACATGGCGCTGGGCATTTCGCGGCGCTTTGCCGGCGGTGTTCCACGAGCCGGCGACGTTCCTTTCGGTGTCGGGCCGATCGTCGTCAGCGGCGTCGACACGATCGATGTTTCGGCGCTCTCGACGGAATATCTGGCCCTGAACCATTCGAGCTATGCCGAGAAGACGGGGCTGCTCAAGGACATCGAATTGGTGTTGCGGACCGGAACGCGGCCCCCCGAGATTCGCCTGCCGCTGCTCGAGCGCATCAAGGGTGGCCAGGGCGATTACTGGCGCTATCCGAAGTAAGGTGCCGGCGGCAAACGTTCGCCGTCCTGCTCCCCGCCTCTTGCTCTCGCAAGATCCATGGGGCTACTCAGCCGTTGCCAGCTGGCGTGACCGCACGGTCGCCTTGCCGGGGAGTGTCCAACCCTTCAGCAGGGCGTAGATGGCCGGGATGACGATGAGGGTGAGCAGCGTCGAGGACACCATGCCCCCGATCATCGGCACGGCAATGCGCTGCATGACCTCCGAGCCGGTGCCGGTGCTCCACATGATGGGCAACAGTCCGGCCATGATGGCCACCACCGTCATCATCTTCGGCCGCACGCGCTCGACTGCGCCGACCATGATGGCCTCGTAAAGGTCCTCGCGCGCGTACGGCCGCCCTTCCGTGGTGCACCGCGCGCGGGCCTCCGCCACCGCATGGTCGAGGTAGATGAGCATGACCACGCCGGTTTCGGCGGCAACGCCTGCCAGGGCGATGAACCCGACAGCCACCGCCACCGACATGTTGAACCCGAGCCACCACAGCAGCCATAGCCCGCCCACCAGGGCAAACGGCAGCGACAGCATCACGATGAGGGTTTCGGTAAGACGGCGGAAGTTGAGGTAGAGCAGCAGGAAGATGATCATCAGCGTCACCGGCACCACTACCTGAAGGCGGGCTTCGGCGCGCTGGAGGTATTCGAACTGGCCGCTCCACACCAGATAGGTGCCCGCCGGCATCTTCACCTGCTCGGCCACCGCTTTCTGGGCAGCGGCAACGTAGCCGCCGAGGTCGCGGTCGCGGATGTCGACGTAGATGTAGGTAGCGAGCTTGGCGTTCTCGGTGCGGATGCTGGTGGCGCCCTGGGTGAGCCGGATGTCGGCCACCTCGCCCAAAGGCACCGTGCCGCCGTTTGGCAAAGCGACAAGGACGTTTTTGGCAATGGATTGCGGATCGGAACGCAGATCGCGCGGGTAGCGGATGGCGACCGTGTAGCGCTCGCGCCCCTCGACGGTTGTGGTGATGGGCTCGGCGCCCAGGGCCGTCCCGACCACGTCCTGCACATCCGAGACCATCAGGCCATATCGTGCCAATCTATCGCGATCCGGAACGATCTCGAGATAGTATCCGCCAGCAACGCGTTCGGCGTAAGCGCTGGCCGTGCCCTCGACGGTCTTGACTGCCTTTTCAACCTCGCGGGCAACCTTCTCCATTTCGGTGAGATCCCGGCCGATGACCTTTACGCCCACGGGGGTGCGGATGCCGGTGGACAGCATGTCGATGCGGGCCTTGATCGGCATCGTCCACGCATTGGAGACGCCAGGGAACTGCAGCGAGCGGTCCATCTCCTGGATGAGGCCGTCTACCGTCAGGCCGGGACGCCACTGCTCCTTGGGCTTCAAGTTGATGACGGTCTCGAACATCTCGATGGGTGCCGGGTCGGTGGCGGTCTGTGCCCGGCCGGCCTTGCCGTAAACGGACTCCACCTCCGGGAACGAGCGGATGACGCGATCCTGCATCTGCAGCAGCTCCGCTGCTTTGGTCACCGACAGCCCCGGCAGGGTGGTCGGCATGTAGAGCAGCGTGCCCTCATTCAAATTGGGCATGAACTCGGTGCCGAGTCGCGTCACCGGCCACACCGATACCGCAAAAACCGCGATCGCAATGATGATCGTCACGGTCTTGGCCTGCAGCACCAGCCGGATGACCGGCCGATAGATCGCGATGAGAAGTCGGTTCAGCGGGTTCCTGTGCTCCGGGATGATGCGGCCGCGCACGAACAGCACCGTCAGCGCCGGCACCAGCGTGATCGACAGTACCGCAGCGGCCGCCATGGCGAACGTCTTGGTGTAGGCCAGTGGGCCGAACAACCGGCCCTCCTGCGCCTCCAGCGTGAAGATCGGCAGGAACGAGACGGTGATGATGAGCAGCGAGAAGAACAGCGCCGGGCCGACCTCGGAGGCGGCTTCGATCAAGATTTCAAGGCGGGCCTTGCCGGGCCGGGCGCGCTCCAGATGTTTGTGGGCGTTCTCGATCATGACTATGGCCGCATCGATCATGGCGCCGATGGCGATGGCGATGCCGCCCAGGCTCATGATGTTGGATCCAAGGCCCAGCAGTTTCATCGCCAGGAACGACATCAGCACGCCAACGGGCAGCATGATGATAGCGACCAGGGCACTGCGCACATGCAGGAGGAACACGATGCACACCAGCGCGACCACCAGGCTTTCCTCGAGCAGCGTGCGGCGCAGAGTGTCGATGGCGCGATAGATCAGCTCGGAGCGGTCATAGACCGACACCACTTCCACGCCCTTGGGCAGGGACGGGGTGATCTCGGCGAGCCGGGCCTTGATGTTGGTGATGACATTGAGCGCGTTGGCGCCGAAGCGCTGCAGGGCGATGCCGCTGGCCACTTCGCCTTCACCGTTGAGCTCGGCAATGCCACGCCGCTCATCTGGGCCGAGCTCCACCCTTGCAATGTCCTTGAGGAGGACAGGCGTCCCGCCGTCCACCTTGACGACGATACGTTCCAGGTCGTTGACGCTCTTGATGTAGCCACGGCCGCGCACCATGAACTCGTGCTCGGCAAGCTCAACCGTGCGACCGCCCACGTCCACGTTGTTCTGGCGGATGACCTCGCGCACCTTGGACAGCGGAATGCCAAGCGAGCGCATGCGGCCGGGATCGATGACGACGTTATATTGCTTGACGAAGCCGCCGATGCTGGCGACCTCGGCCACGCCTTCGGCCTTGGCCAGCGCGAAGCGGATCTCCCAGTCCTGCAGCGAGCGCAGCTCGGCCAGCGACTTGTTCTTGGCAACGACGGCATATTGGTAGACCCAGCCGACGCCGGTGGCGTCCGGACCCAATGTCGGCGTCACGCCAGCAGGGAGCCGCTTTCCGGCCGCGTTGAGGTATTCCAGGACACGGCTGCGCGCCCAATAGATGTCGGTGCCGTCCTCGAATATGACGTAGACGAACGACACTCCGAAGAACGAGAACCCCCGCACGACCTTGGATTTCGGCACGGTCAGCATGGCCGTGGTCAGCGGATAGGTGACCTGATCCTCGACCACCTGCGGCGCCTGCCCCGGAAACTCGGTGTAGACGATGACCTGGGTGTCGGAGAGATCAGGGATGGCATCTAGGGGTAACGTTCGCAGCGCCCACACTCCACCGACCACCGCGAAAGTGGTGGCGATCAGCACCAGCATCAAATTCCTGGCCGACCACGCAATGAGACGGGCGATCATTGGCTCGTCTCCTTCATGGGAGGAGCCGTCAGTGCTTTAAGGGCGCTGTTGAGGTTGCTTTCGGCATCGATCAGGAAGTTGCCGTCGACGACGACGCTGTCGCCATCGTGGATGCCGTCCAGGACCTCCACGTACTCCGCGCCACGCCGGCCGAGCTTGACGTCACGCGGCTCGAACCGACCCTCGCCCAGATCGACGATGACGACCTGCCGGCTGCCGCTGTCGATAACCGAACTCTTCGGCACCGCCACCACGGCTTGGTCGGAGCCCGTGGCAATCTCGACGTCGGCGTACATATCGGGAAGCAGCGCCACGTCGGGATTGGGCAGCACGATGCGAACGCGCGCCGCGCGCGTCTCTTTCACCAGGTGCGGATACACGAGGGCGACGTGCCCCTTGAACTCCCGCCCCGGGTACGCCTTGGTGCGCACCGTCACCGACTGGTCGGGTCGCACGGCGCCGATATCCCCTTCGGCAATATCGGCCATCACCCACACCACCGAATGGTCGGCCATCCGGAACAGCACCTCGCCAGCCTTGAAGGCCTGGCCGTCGACCGCATTGCGCTCGGTGACGATGCCGTCCTGCGGGGCAACCCAGGTGATCGCATCCGGCACGCGCCGTGATTTCTTTATCTCCTCGATGACCCCGGCAGGTACTTGAAGGTTGTCCAATCGGCGCCGGGCGCCGACGACACGTGCGCGTGGGTCGCGCGGGGCAGACGAGTTCGTGGCCTCGTCACGCTCGGGCCCCTTCCAGCCGGTGACCTCCTCGACGATGAGCTGTACGCTGGCGTTGAGCAGCTCCTGCCCGAACACGGACATCAGCGGATCACCCTTGCTCACATGGGCGCCACTGGTGACGGGCATCACCTTGTTGATGAAGCCGTCGAAGCGCATGGCCACGACGGACAGCTTCCTCTCATCGAAAGCGACGACGCCCGGCGCCTTGATGATTTGCGAGATCGGCTGCGTGCCGACCAGCTCGGTCTTCACGCCGCTGCGCTGCAGCCTGCCGGCCGAGACCCTGACGGTGTTGCTGTCGTCTTGGTCGCCTTCGTAGACGGGAATGTAATCCATCCCCATCGAGTCCTTCTTCGGCACCGGAGAGATGTCGGGAAGACCCATGGGATTGCGGTAATGGAGGATCTTCCGGCCCGCCTGCGCGTCGCTCGCCGACTTGGGATCGACGCCGACATCCTCGCTGGCGAGGACGGCCACGTACGGCTTGCCGTCATCCCTTCTTCGCGGTGTCAGCGAATAGAATGGCCGGCCACTGGGGTCCTTGTAATAGATGACCGGGCCGGTGGGCTGCGCCGACCCGACCTGTGATGAAGTGTGAGACGGTACAATGCGCCCGCCCCAATAGCCGGCTGCCGCCGCGACCACGATGGCCGCGACGGTTGCCAGTCGTCGACTGAGCGGTGTCATTTTGCGTTGACGATCAGCTTCGTCTGCACTGTGCCGGTCTCGCCCTGCACCTTGGCGCCGAGGGTCAAGGCCCAGCGCCCCGCCATCTCCAGATTGGTCTTGAATTGGTAGACGCCGGGCTCACCGCTGGGCACGGGATCGAGTTTTGCCTGCATGTCGGCCATTTTGTCCGGCCCCATGTCGATGCGCTTGGCAAAGATGACGGCATCGGGAATGGCGCGGCCGGATGGCTTGTGCACGAGCTTCACGGCTATCACCGCGTCGCCCTTCCTCACCTCCTGGCTCACCAGTTGGAACTCGTAGTCCTTGACGTCGGCCCATGCTGGCATCGTGGTCGTGGCCATGGTCAGCGCCGCTGCGATCGCAGCCGCGCGCGTGTAGTTCTTGGTCATCGTGTCAGGTCCTGTTGTCGTGAATCAACGGTTGGCCGATGAAGGCCAATGCCAAGCGGACCGCGCGTTGGCGCAGTCACCCAGGCGCTGAAATGGCGCGATTCAGACGCTGGGAGGTCGCAACAGGGGCGGGATGGGCGCTTCGCTTATCCGCCGCGACAGACCGGGCGGAAAGAGATCGCGCACGGTATGGGCTTGCAGGCTCGCCTGCACGGGAGCGTTTGAAAGCGGCTGGAAACACTTGAGCAGGCAACTGCCCATGTCCGGGCATGGCTTTGCGCATCCGGGACAGGGGTGATCGCAGGGCATGTCGTCCGAGCTGGCGGACATGGCCGCCATGGATTTGGCCGATGCCTGCGCGATACCCGCCGGGATGGCGACAAGTGCCATCGCCATGGCGAGTACGCCAAGGGCCACGAACCAACGATGCAGCGATCTCTTCACGCTGCGACAGTGCCACAGCGGGAGGGCGGCGACAAGGGCGGAGGATGCCTCTTTGCTTATCAGGGCATCTCCCCACTGTAGGATCGCTCTATGGGCGTCGAACCTCGGCGCCCACTGTACGCGCGTCCGCGTCGAAGCGCGCATGCATGAGCCCTACCTGAAATTCGACACGCGCTCGGCTTGCTCGAGAATCACGCGGGCGTTGTCCTCGGCGTCGGTGCCGGTAGGCTCCCCCCGGTACGTGATCCGAGGGTTCGACCAGAACGGTATGCGCGGACAGCCGTCGCAACCCTTCTGGTAGCTCATGATGTCGCGCCACTTGGTGCCGTTGACATGTCCGTGGCCATAGGGAAACGGCGCATCGTTCTTATCAATGATGCGGTCGTGACGTGCGCCGATGATGTGGCCGATTTCATGCGAGATCGAGATGGTGATGGCGGCGCACGAATGATGCACGACGAAATAAGCCTCCTCGGCATCGGCCCCGACGCGTGTGGAGAGGCCGCAGCCCGACGGGTCCTCCAGAATCAAGCCGACGATGTCGGCGTGCTTTTCGTTGCGCAACCTACGAATATCCTTGAACGGGCCTACGCCATCGACCATGCGATAGAGATGGGTGAAATGCTCGCCGCCGGTTTCGTCGTAGTCGATCATCTGTGAATGCGCGAGTCGCAGGCTGATGTTGGCCAGACCGCTGTTGCGGAAGGTCTCGTTGGCCTGCTCGATGGCAAGCTCCATCAGGTCGGCGGGATCGCGGATGTAACGGCTCGCCGCCTTGGCGGTATAGAGGAGCATCAGGTCGATGGTGATCTGCTTGGCTTCCAGCGCCAGGCGCTCAGCATCGGAAAACGGCTTGACTTGCGGCGGAGGAGGTAGCGGCTCGGGCGCCTTGGGTTGCGTCGCTGCCTCATCGCCGGGGTGGCGTGCACTATCTGCCTTCTCGGGAGCGTGGTCGGGCGGCATCATCTTGGGATCCGTCTCCACCACCGCGTGCACCTCGCCACCCATGTTCACAATCGTATAGATGTGGCCTTTGTGGCCGAACACGCCGGAAAGGTGGCCGTCCTTCCACCACATCAGCACGGCGCTTTCGCCGGTTTCCTCGACCAGTCCGCGCCACGTGCTGCCCTTCTCGGTAGTGGAGACCTTGAGGCGCTTGATTGTGACGTGCTGTGTATCGTTGATGGGAAGCACAATACTAGAGACTGCGTCCTGAGGCGGAGTGCCGCCCGCAGGGGCGGGCTGATTTGCCCCGCTGGTCAATGCATATTCCGCAACCGCCGCTTCGGGCGCCTTCATCACGTTGACGCCGACGAATTCGCGAGAGGCCCGCGCCGTCTTGAGCATGCCTTGCTGCGCCGGCGACATCGCTACAGGTCCCTGATGCCGCCGCAGGATGTGGTTTGAATCCGCGCGCAGGCGAGTAACCTTGCACCCGAACTGCCTTAGCCTCTGCACCAGGCGCGCAAGGCGCGATTGCGGTACGGTCCAGACTTCTGATTCAGTGTGCGTTAGTTTCTCACCGCGGTTCTTGCCGAGCGCACTCGACAGCACGGAATAGATTACCGACCTTCTCTCTCGCATGTTGGAAATGATCACCTTCTCGGTGAAGGGTAGTCGACTCTTGCCGGCAACGGGCACGCTGCCGCTCTTGTCGCCCCCACGGCCTTGCGCCACGGCGCCGGACGCGGCGAACGTGGCGGCCGACACCGCCACCATCAAGATGCCAGCGCGCGTAACCGCACCGCTTTGGATCCTGGCAATGGTATTGCCCATTACAGGTACTCCCAAATGGCGACCGATAGAGGTGTCTCGATGCCCCGACCAAGCACCGCGAATTTCAGGATAGTCAAGTCGCAACCGTACGCTACGGCGCTGCCGGCACGAGCTTGCCGATAAATACGATTGGGCCGCTCGGCGTCCCCGTCGGGGACCCGCCCTCGGGCTCCAGACTGACAGAAAGTGTTGCGTTCACGAGGTCGCGTGGAGGGTCCGGTCTGTGCCAGGTCGCAACAGTGGGTTCCGACTGGGAAACGACGCCCAACGAGCTCGGCGTTGCCGATCCACCCTCGGTCAACCAAAGCTGATAGCTTCGCCGGGGCGCGGGCCTCGCCGACACGGGCGTAACCTTGATCGTGCGAGCGGCGAGATCGACGAGCACGGTGAAGCCGGGCGGACCTGCGGACTTGGCGCTTTCATCTGCCGTGCTCCCCGCGGTGCTCCTGTTCAGCTCTGCGACCAGCATCGCCGGATTGCGGGGCGTGCTCTCGAAGAGCCAGACCACGAGCAGCGCGAGGCACGCCGCCAAAGCGCTGGCGCCGACGGCCAAGCCTCTCCAGCGGCGAGCACTCCGATGGAACGGTGTCAATTCCGCCAAACTTGCCACTTGGCCCTCGTCCGCCCAGAGCCGGCTCGCGATCCTGGTAAAGAGGCTGCCGGGTGGGTCGATACCGGGAACACCGTCGCTGAGTGTCCCGAGCCGTCTCTCCCAGCTCTCGATCGCTTCCTTCAACTTCCGATCAGCGCCGCGGCGAGCATTGACCTGCGCACGCTCGGCCGGGTCCAGGGATCCGAGGACGTATTCGGCGGCCAAACCGTCAATGTCTTCATCATCAGTCATCGGCCGAGACAACTCTTCAGCTCGGCAAGGCTTCGCCGCAGCCATGTCTTCACCGTCGATACGGGCCGGTTGATCCGGCCCGCGATTTCCTGCCTGGTCATGCCGATGTGGTAGGCGAGGCGCACGATCTCGCTCTTCTCCGGTTCCAGTCGATCTAGGCATGCCTCGAGACGCAGTTTCTCCTCCTTTCGCTCATGATCGGCGACGGGGTCGTCGTCACTCGGGATTTCGAGAGCTCCCGGCAATTCTTCGAGGGATCTCATCGGCTTGCGCTTAATCTCGTCCAAGGCTCGATTGCGGGCGATGGATACCAGCCAGGTGATGGGTGAACCGATGCTTGGATCGTAGTCGGCGGCTCGCTGCCAAACTCGAATGTAAACTTCCTGTAGGACCTCCTCTGCCAGGTCACGACGGACTAATATACGAACGACGACGCCAAATAGTTTCGTTGATGTGGCCGCGTAGAGAGCCTCGAATGCCACGCGATCTCCCTTTGCGACGCGTGAGATCGCATCCGTCAGGTCGCTTTTGGATGTCGGCATTGCTGCGTCTCGCACCCAAGCGCCAGGTGAAGCAAGTAACCACGAGCCCCAGATAGTCGACGTCGAACAGAATTGAAGAGCCTATGCTGGATCTTGTTCACGATAGCGTGATCTTCACCATGAGCAACACAATCTTGTGAAGATCATGCCCCGTCGAGAAACGTAGAGAACGGATGGTTTTTCGGCCCGACATGACCGTCAGGAACAGGACGATCCGTTTCCACTCGTCAAGGAGGATCAAAAATTCTTGGCTCGACAGTGAAACCAATCTTGAGCTGTTGTCGTAACTGCACCTGACGGATGCTCCGTCGTAGCTATGAAAATGGAGATCTACCCATGAAGCGTCTCATACTCGCTGCCGTGGCAGCTGCCGCGCTCACTGCTCCCGCCATGGCCGCCGACTGCGCGAAGGACTACAAGGATTTCTGGCAGAGCCTCGACCGCGAGAAGTTCGCAAAGTTGTCCGCCGAGCAAATCGCAGACCTCAGCCGCACGGCCCTGCGTGGCTACGACTCGTGCAGCGCTGGTGATGAGCGGTTCACGGCCAAGAGCTTCTACGAGAAGCTTCAATCACAAGCGAATGCAAAGGCGTCGGACATCTTCAAGCCCGGCGGCGGATTCGACTCCCCCAACGCCAAGAAGTAAGCGTCTGCTGACCGTAGGAGGGCTCTGTGGGCGCCGCCGATACCGGCGCCCACAGATATGGCGGTCACTCAGTTGATACATGCTGAAGTGTCCGCGTCAGCTCGGTGAAGGGAGCCTGCCGGACATGTGTCACTCTCTGCCCACCACACGCCGCCAGTACCTAGGTTTTGCATCGCGCTTGCTTGTCGCAGCGCTCTTGGCGTCGGCCATTTCCGCCGCTCGACCAGGCCTTGCACAGGATGCGAAGAGCGACGGACGCTCCGAGCTGATACTGACGAACCTGCCGCCCAAGGGATCGAAGGCCTACAACGATTTGCTGGGTCGAGCCGGCAAGGACGCGAACGGCCAGGTGCTGGGCTTCACGCAATCCGAAATGTGGTCGATGCCGACCTCGCGCATCGAGGATGTGATCCGTCACGGCGAGACCCTCGGCGTCAAGATGACGAGGCTCGGCGCCGACTGGAACCAGGTTCTCAAGCCGCCGAGCGCCCCGATGACAATGTCGGCGCCTCAGGAGGCGATGATGAAGGCCATGACGGGGTCGAAGGAGACGATGGGCGTCGGCATGATGGCTTCGCCGCATGCCGCGGTCGTCGAGTACGCCCTGATGAAGGACTATGACGCCAAGTCGGCGATTGGAAAGCGCCCCGCGGGGTTGATTACGAAGATCGTCATTCCCCTCAATGAGCGAGAGACCATCACCGTGCGGCGCACCAGCGTCGACATGAAGAAAGACGGCTGCACCTGGCGCGGTGAGATCGAAGGCACGGGCGAGCCGGTCATGCTGATGTGGTGGAAGGGCGGGCGCTTCAACGGCATGTTCACCTACCGCGGGCACATGTACAGCCTGAAGAATATGGGCGGCGAAGTGCATGCCGTCGTCGAAACCGACCCCGGCAAGATGCCGCCCGATCACGGCTCCATGCCTGCGCAGCCTCAGAGCGCAGACGTAAAGGACGATCCGCTCGTTGCGCGCGGCGAAGGAGCGATGATGCGGCCGCGGGATCGCTCAAATCTGAAAGACCGGCAGGATGCGATTGGCGGCGTGACGCTTCCGAAGCTCGGACCGGTTTCCGATTCTGCGCCAGCAAAAATTCAGCCGCTGCCGGTCGCAAAGCGGCGCGCAATGGCTGCAAAGAAGGTCACCATTGATCTAATGGTGCTGTACACGAGCAAGGTGGTCTCCAAGTACATCGACCTCGATAAGGACCTGATCGCGCTTTCGGTGGAGCAGGCAAACGAGTCGTTCGTGAACAGCGGTCTCGGCAAGATCAGGCTCCGCCTCGTTCACAGCCAGCTGATCGATTACGACGAATCGGACGGCGAACATTTCAACCACCTCTATCGCATGGTCGATGGAGAGGGCCCGTTCAAGGGAATTCGCAAGCTGCGCAACGAGAAGCATGCCGATGTCGTGGCCCTCATCGTCGACGATGCGTCAGGTTGCGGGCTGTCGACACGGGTCGGGGCCGATGCCGACGAGGCCTTCGTCGTCGTTCATCACTCCTGTGCGGCGTTGACTTATTCGATCGCGCACGAGGTCGGCCACATCATCGGCGCGCGGCACGACTTGTCGCTGGACAAGAATGTGACACCGTTCGCCTACGGCCACGGTTATGTGAACGGCAAGAAATGGCGGGACATCATGAGCTACAAGGCGAGCTGCGACGGTTGCCCACGCGTTCCGATCTGGTCGAACCCGACGATAAAGTTCAAGGGCGACCCGGCCGGCACCCTGGATGCAGACAACGCGCGGGTGTTACTCGAGCAGGCGGAGCGCGTGTCGAAATTCCGCTAGCACCGCGACCCGATGCAGGCGCGAAGCAACTTCCATGTCCGTGAGTGGCTCCATGCAGACGACTGCCGGTCAAAGGACCAAGCATTGGCTCGGTGGGGCGTTCCTCGTGTCGGCATTGTGCCTGGCGGGAAGCCATGCTCGCGCCGAGCCGCAGGTGAGCGCGTTCAAGCTTGTCAACGGCATGGATGTCGTGGTGATCCCCGATCATCGGGTGCCGGTCGTCACGCATATGGTGTGGTACCGCGCCGGCGCTGCGGACGATCCGTGGGGAACCTCGGGAATCGCCCATTTCCTCGAGCATCTCATGTTCAAGTCGACCGGCAAGATCAAGTCGGGAGAGTTTTCGCGCATCATCACCAGGCTCGGCGGGCGCGACAACGCAACGACCACGCACGATACGACATCCTACTATCAGCGCGTTGCCAAGGAGCATCTGCGCCGAGTAATGGAGTTGGAAGCGGATCGCATGGTGAACCTGCGGCTGGTGGAGGCCGAGGTACTGACGGAACGCAACGTGATCCTGGAGGAACGCCGCTCCAGCGTGGATGCCAACCCGCTCAGTATCCTGAGCGAACAGATGCTCGCCGCCCTCTACCTCAATCATCCGTATCATCGGCCTTCCCTGGGCTGGGAGCATGAGATGAGCGCGCTGTCGCTCAAGGATGCGCAGAGATTTTATCGGCGTTTTTATGCGCCCAACAATGCCGTCCTGGTTGTGGCCGGCGACGTCACGCCGGAAGAGGTTCGACCGCTGGCGCAGGCAACCTACGGGCGCAACAAGCCCAACCCGGCGATCACCCCGCGCATCCGCTCGCAAGAGCCGCCGGCCATCGCGGCTCGCCGTGTTCACCTCGAAGACGCGCGTGCAGGCGCGCCGCTGCTGCTGCGCTACTATCGAACGCCCAGCTACTTCTCCGGCCGCCCGGGACAGGCTGAAAGCCTCGAATTGTTGTCATGGATAGTCGGAAACGATGACACCTCTCGCCTCTATCGGCGGCTGGTCGCGGGCAACCTGGCGTCGACGGCCGGAACCAACTTCGACCGCAACGCACTCGAAGGCGGCCGCTTGGCGTGCGTCATCATCCCCTTGCCCGGCATCACGCTCGAGCGGGTGGAGGCGGAACTCGACGCAATCATCACAGATGTCCGCCAGAACGGCGTGACACAAGAGGAGCTGGAGCGCGCGAAATCGGCGCTCGAGGCGCAGCGCGTGTTCGAGTCGGACAATCAGACGGCGCTGGCAAACCGTTACGGGCAAGGCGTGACACTTGGCCGCTCGATTGCCGACGTCGATGCGGTCTCCAACCGCATCCAGTCGAGAACCCTCGACGACATGAAACAGGCGGCAGGAGAATTCCTCAACGCACAACGCTCTGTGACGGCCACGCTCACTCCAGCCGCCGCCACCGGTACCATGCCGGTCGCAACCAAGCAGTAACCAGCGAATAGGCCTCGGATGCTCAGCGAATTCCGACGGTTGAAATTGCCGGCCCCGCTCATGCCTATGCTCCTGGTGATGTTCCAGCTTGCGGGGTTCCTGGCCGGACCGTCTGCCGCGGTCGCGCTCGAGGTCGAGCAGATCGTGAGCCCGCGCGGCATCAAGGCATGGTTGGTCGAGGAGCACAGCATACCGCTCGTGGCAATCAGGTTCGCGTTCATGGGGGGCGCTGCTCAGGACCCGACCGGCAAAGAGGGCCTTGCCGACATGGTCTCGGACCTGTTGACGGAAGGGGCCGGCGACATGGTCGCCAAGACCTTCAAGGAACAGGTCTCGCAGCTCGGGACGCGTCTGTCGGCCTCGAGCGGACGGGATGCGATCTACGGCGGGCTCGAGACCCTGTCGAAGCGGTTTGCGCCGTCCGCCGAATTGCTCCGGCTGGTGTTGGTCAGTCCTCGTTTCGATGCAGATTCGGTCGAAAGGGCCAGGGCGCAACACCTCACCGACCTCGCGCGCGCCGCCAATGAACCTACGAGACTGGCTCTCGATCGCTGGTACGTGGAAGCGTTTCCGGGCCACCCCTACGGCAGGTCAGCGGACGGAACGCCCGAGACGATCGCGCGGATCACCATAGGCGACCTCAAGGCAATGCACGCAGACCTGCTTGCCAGGGACGTCTTGCGAGTCGTCATCGTCGGCGACATCGACAAACGCGCGGCAGCAGACGCGCTCGATACGGTGTTTGGTAGCCTTCCGGAGAAAGCGAAAACGAAACGCGTCGAGAAGATCGACCCACGTGCCCTGCCGGCGCCGGTGGTCATCGACAAGGACTACCCGCTCGCGACGGCGACGTTCGGTCTCCCCTCGCTGAGATCCGATGATCCGGACTTCCCCGCGCTGCAGGTGCTCAATCACATCATCGGCAGCGGCGACTTCGACTCGAGGCTTATGGAGGAGATCCGGGTCAAACGAGGTTTGGCCTATTCGGTCCAGACCCGCTTGCTCCGCGATTCCATCACGTCACTCATGGTCGGCGGCGTGGCAACCAAGAACGAGGCGATGGGGACGGCATTGGGCGTGATGAGCGACGTATTCGCAGACATGGCGCGCAACGGCCCGACGCCATCCCAGTTCGACAATGCCAAACGCTATCTGACGGGTTCATACCTGTTGGACTTCGACACCAACGCAAAGGTGGCCAACTCGTTGCTGCGCATCCAGCTCGATGGCGAAAGCCCCGATTATCTTCTGGCGCGCAACCGGAAGATCAATGCGGTTACCCTGCAAGATGTCAGGCGCGTGGCAGAAAACGTGCTCAAGCCCGATCGTTTGGTTGTGACCATCGTGGGCAGGCCGAAGCTGGAGCGCTGAGGCAGACTTCCCGCCCGACAATCCATGTCCCTCACGGGCAGATGATCTTGCCGCCCATGCCTCCGCCTCCGCCTCCGCGGACGGCATGGCAACCCTTCGGGACCGTCTGACAGCCGTTTCGGCCACACGTCACGTGGCCGCCAGCGGTGACGCGCCGACTGCGATCGGAAGGATCGTAGCCTCGTTGCGCCGCGGCGCGGGCGGGCCGTTCACGGTCGCTCGCAGGCGCCTTGGCTCCAGGTTCGGGGTGGTTGGCTTTTGGCACGCATTTGCCGTTGCTTTCGACTTTATCCCCGTCGCACTCCAACGGACACACACGGTCCGTTCGCACGAGCACCGCAGTGAGTGCCGCGATCGTGGGCTCGTCGACCGCGAGATCGACCTTGGCGCGTTTGGCGAATTGCGCAAGCGCAGCACGCCCTTCGGCGTCCCACTGGCCGGTGACATTGCCGGGGTAGCGTAATTGCTCACCCCCTGCGGCTCTGTGACTCAGCGATGTGG
>JRHI01001174.1_pt1 | contig 23516 bp, 20 predicted proteins | sample 215371 | NCBI WGS metagenome assembly JRHI01 (sample SAMN02929681, study PRJNA255918) | sediment metagenome | biome: cave system; feature: Ice Cave; material: Sediment; isolation source: sediment from deep within a dark volcanic ice cave with no known source of... ...
CCCGCCGCTGCCGAAGACGACCGCCTTCTTGGCCCGGATCGCGAGCTGGGTGCTCTTGTGCTCGGCCTGGACGCCGACGACCTGCCCCGTGCGGTTCTGGAAGACGCCGACGACGCGGTGCTGGGTCAGCAGCGGGACGCCGTTCTTGTCCGTCCACTTCTGCATCTGCTCGGGGATGGTGCGCGCCCCGCCCTTGTCGGGGTCGGGTTGGATGCCTCGCCCATAGGGCGCCTTGTCCTCTGGCAGATCGGCGTGGTAGTCGGGGTCGGCGAACTTGGGCTCCGCGCTGTACCCGAACGACGCCTGGACCCGCGAGTAGAGCGCGCCCCACTGCTCGAACGTCTCCACCGCCACAGAGCCGGTGTCGTAGTAGGTCGCGATCAGGTCGTAGTTGTGCTGGAGCAGCCCGAGGGTGGGCGACTGGGGGTCGTAGAGCTGCGGGTAGGCGAGCCGCGCCATGTACTTGAGCGCGTCCGGGCGCGGATCGGTCTTGCCGGCGGCCCGCATCTTCGCGTTGTTCGGGATCCAGTATTCGTTGCCGGAGAGCAGGGTCGTCCCACCGGCCCGCTCCGCCCGCTCCAGCATGACCACGTCGGCCCCCGCTTGCCGCGCGGTCACGGCGGCCGCGAAGGCCGCGCCGCCCGAACCGACGACGACCACGTCGACTGCGCGATCCCATTTGGGAGGTAGGTTCGTCGCGACCAACGGCCCGGCCGCCGGCGTCGCGTCCTGGGCGGCGGTGAACAGTGGCGTGCCGATGGCGATACTGCCGGCGGCGACCCCGCCGGCGGCATGCAAGAAGCGGCGGCGGGAGACGCGGAACGCTGGGATGCTTGCGGTCGATCGCGGATCGTCATGCTCGCTCATGGGAATCTCCTTGGTGCTCTCTCCGATCGCGGACGGTTGCCGACGACAGGACGCAGCGGTGATGAGCAGGCACCTCCTTTCCTGGCGGACACCTCCCGCGTGACGCTCATCGGCGAGGTGGGGCCACGATGGCAGGCGACGCCGCGGGCGCCCAACCGGCGGCAGGCCATGCGGCGTCAGCGCTTCCCGATCGCGGCGCCGGGCGGCCGCCCCGGCCCCCGAAGGATTGGTTGCCGCATGGTAGCAAAATCGTCAGGTGGGCGCGAGGTCGGGCGCCCCCGCACCTTCCAGGACGCCGCCATCTTCCTGGCTACCGCCCGCACGCTGGGCCGGCTGGGTGGGCGCCGCCTGACCTTCGAGGCCGTGGCCCGCGAGGTGGGCTGTACCAAGCAGGCGCAGGTCCGCCGCTTCGGCTCCAAGCGCGGCCTGCTCCGGGCCTACCTCGAATGGGACAATGGGGTGGTCGGCGAGCGCTTCCGGGCGGTCCGGCAGGCCCACGCCTCGCCGCTGGCGGCGCTGCGTGTCTGCTTCACCCTGCCCGCCGAGGAGTGCCCGGACGAGGTCATCGATGCCGCCGGCTCCGGCAACGTGCTCGTCTGCTTCATCGAGGCAGGGAGCGATCTCGAGCTGCGCGCCGTCGTGACGGGTCACGTGGGCGTCTTCGAAACCGAGATCGCCAGCCTGCCGGCGGCCACGCGGGGAGTCGTGCGGCTGCCCCGGCGCTGGGTGGTCGAACGCTCCTTCGCCTGGGCAGCCCGGTTCCGCCGCCTGGCCCAAGACGATGCCCGGCTGTCAGAAACGGTCATCGGCCTCCATGTCGTCGCCTTTTCCTGCCTGATGCTTCATCGCGCGATGGTCGTGCTTCACGCAAGTCCATAACACGCTCCAAAATTCAACTGGCTGGCCAGTTCTGCGATCATTGCCAGCCCCAAGCAAAACCTTGCGTCACACCACGAGATCCCGGATCGGGTTTGACGATCGGCGACCGCCCGCCTATACTCGCGTGGTCGCGCCGGGATCGTTCCCGGCGTGTTTTGCGCTTGCCGCGGTTGTTGGACGCTCGCTCCGGTGCCCGCGGCGGGATCACGACGGGCGGTACGACGTCCGTGAGACACGACACGGCAGCGACGACAATGGACCTGCACGACGACACCGTGATCAACGTCGCCACGCTCTTGAAGGATCAATTCGGCGCCTCGCGGAGCTACCATCTCCGCCTGAGCGCCTTCCCGCTCGACGAGGAGGTTTCGGCCGAGGACCTCGCCGGCGACGTCAAGCTGACCCGATTGAGCGACGAGATCCTGGCCGCGATCCGGGTCCACGGCCGCATCGAGCTCCTGTGCCTGCGCTGTCTGCGCGACTACGAACAGACTTTCGAGACGGAGTTCACCGAGGAGTTTCGCGTGGCCGTTGACGTGCGCCGGGGCACCGACCTCGCCGCCCCGAGCGATGACGAGCGGTTTACGATCAACGAAAACCACGAGCTGGATTTCAGGGAGCCGCTTCGGCAGGAGATCCTCGTCGCGCTGCCGATGCGGCCGACCTGCGGCGATCAGTGCCCGGGTCCGGATGTCCTGGAATCGGCGGACGACGGGGGCGTCGACATCCGATTCGCGGCCCTGACGCAACTGCTCGACGACGAGACGACTGACTGACCAACGTCCGTTTGGGATCAACTGGGGCGGCACGCCCCGCTGAACGCCGAGGAGGACGACGATGGGGGCACTGCCCAAACAACGGATCAGCCGGCACCGCCAGGGCAACCGCCGCCGGCATCATTTCATCGCGCCGCTCAATCTCGTCGAGTGCAACAACTGCCGCGAGCTGAAGCGGCCCCACCACGTCTGCCCCAACTGCGGCTTCTACCGCGGGCGACAGGTGATCGTGATCGAGGAGCGCCAGCGCGCGGAGGAGTAAACGCTACCGGCGATGCCCGAGTCCGTCCTTCCCGACCCGGCGCGGTCGTTGCGTTCACGACCCGTTTCGGGTCACACTCAACGCACAATTGGGCCAGCGGAGCGAAGGGCGGTGGCCCTCCGCCGGCAACGGGTCAACAGCCGCGCTTGTCCTCTGGGCGGTCGATGAGAGGGCCGAGTATGCGATACGCGGCGATCACCGGTTGGGGCATGGCGGTCCCCGACAAAGTCATGACCAACGCCGACTTCGAGCGGATGGTCGAGACCTCCGATGACTGGATCGTCTCGCGGACCGGGATCAAGCAACGCCGCGTCGTCGGGCCTCAGGACACGACCACCTCGCTCTCCACGGCCGCCGCGCGCCAGGCCCTCGATCGCGCCGGGCTGACGGCCGAGGCCATCGACCTGATCGTCGTCGGCACCTGCACCCCCGATCAGTTCCTCGTCTCCCAGGCCTGCCTCGTCCAGGCGGAGCTCGGTGGCACCGCGGGTGCCTTCGATCTAGGCGCGGCCTGTTCCGGCTTCGTCTATGCCCTCGCGACCGGCAGTCAGTTTATTCAGACGGGTCTGTACGATCGCGTCCTCGTCATCGGCGCCGACACCCTGACCCGCTTCGTCGACTACACCGACCGCACCACCTGCATTCTGTTTGGCGACGGTGCCGGTGCCGTCGTCCTGGAGGCCGGCGACCAAGCGCGCGGTCTGCTCTCGACGGTGCTCGGCGCGGACGGCGCGGGCAACAAGCATCTTTACATCCCGGGCTGGGGCGCGTTTGTCCCCGAGTCAGCCGGGATCTTCCCCGAGTACCGCCCGTATCTCCAGATGAACGGCAACGAAGTCTTTCGCTTCGCCGTCCGCGTCATGGGCGATGCCGCCGCTGAGGCGGTCGAACGGGCCGGGCTTCGCTTTTCCGACGTCGACATGCTCATCCCGCACCAGGCGAATCTGCGGATCATCGACGCGGCCGCCCGCCGGCTCGACCTCCCGCGCGAGAAGGTCTGGGTCAACCTCGACCGCTACGGCAACACCTCGGCCGCCTCGATCCCGATCGCGCTCTGCGAAGCGGAGGCCGCCGGCCAGTTGCGCGAGGGACACAACCTCGTCTTCGTCGCATTCGGCGGCGGATTGGCCTGGGCCGCCGGCGTCGTCCGGTGGGGCACCCAGGGCGTCTGCCGCGAACCAGCCTGCCGCCGATCGGCTGCCGGGGATGAGCGCTCAGACAGTCTCGAGCATCGACACGGACGGAGGACATCGGGTGGCTGACGGTTCCAAGGTCGCCGTGGTCACCGGGGGCACGCGCGGGATCGGCCTGGCGATTGCCAAGCGCCTCGCCGCGGACGGCTACGATCTGGTCGTCAGCTACCGCGGCGACGAGCGCATCGCCGAACAGGCGAAGGCGGCGCTCGCCGAGTCGGGCCGCCGGGTCGAGGTGATGGCGGCGGACATCGCCACCGCCGACGGCGCCGGGCGACCGATCGAGACCGCCGTGCAACGTCTCGGCCGCATCGACGTGCTCGTCAATAACGCCGGCGTCACCCGTGACACCCTCCTGATGCGCATGAGCGAGGACGACTGGGACGTCGTCCTCGCGACCAATCTTAAGGGCACCTTTCTCTGCGCGAAGGCGGCGATTCGCCCAATGCTGCGGCAGCGCTCGGGGCGCATCATCAACATCACCTCGGTCGTCGGTCTCGCCGGCAACGCCGGCCAGGTGAACTACGCCGCCGCCAAGGCGGGACTGGTCGGCTTCACGAAGTCGCTGGCCAAAGAGGTCGGATCGCGTGGCATCACTGTCAATGCCGTCGCGCCCGGCTTCATCGCGACGCGCCTGACCGAGGCGCTCACACCGGAGATCAAGGACGCCTTGCTCAAGAATACCCCCCTCGGCCGCTTCGGCACCCCGGAGGACGTGGCCGGCGCTGTCGCCTTCCTGGTCTCGCCGGACGCGACCTTCATTACCGGCCATGTCCTCACCGTCGACGGCGGGCTGTTCATGGCGTAACGCGCGATCAGCCGTCAGCGTTCCGTGCAACAATGACCGCCGCATCTGCGGGACGAGTGTGCCGCTGCACGGAGCGCGCAAGAGTCGTCGGTCTCGGGCTGACGGCTGACGGCTGACAGCTGATGGCTCGGTTCCGAAAGATCCTGATCGCGAACCGCGGGGAGATCGCGCTGCGCATCCTGCGCGCCTGCCGCGATCTCAGCGTGCCGGCCGTAGTTGCCTACAGCGAGGCCGACCGCGATTCACTCGCCGTCCGACTCGCCAGTGAAGCCGTCTGTATCGGACCGGCCGCAACCGCTCGCTCCTACACGAACATCCCTGCCCTGATCAGCGCGGCACTGGTCACCGGCTGCGACGCGCTCCACCCTGGGTACGGCTTCCTCGCCGAGAATGCCTACCTGGCCGACATCTGCCAGCAGGTCGGCGTCACCTTCATCGGGCCGCCGACCGAGGTCATTGCGCGGATGGGCAACAAGGCTGAGGCGCGGCGAGTGATGCGGGATGCCGGCGTGCCCCTCTTGCCCGGCACCGACGGCACCGTTCAGAACCTGGGCGAGGCGCGGCAGGCGGCGCGCCGGATCGGTTTTCCGGTCGTCGTCAAGGCGGTCGCGGGCGGCGGCGGTCGTGGCATGCGGGTTGCGCTGACCGACGCCGAGTTGACGCGCGTGCTGCCGATCGCCCAATCTGAGGCGGAAGCGGCCTTTGCCAACGGCGACGTCTACCTCGAACGGTTCTTGGATCGCCCACGCCACGTCGAGGTCCAGGTCCTCGCCGATCAGCACGGCCACGTCTACGCCATAGGTGAGCGCGATTGCTCGCTCCAGCGTCGCCATCAAAAAGTTCTGGAGGAGGCCCCCGCCCCAAATCTCCCGCGCAAAGTGCGCGAGACGCTGCTCCGGGCCGCGGTCAAGGGAACGAAGGCCGCGGGGTACCGCAACGCGGGCACCCTCGAATTCCTCCTTGATCGCGAGGGCCATGTCTACTTCATGGAGATGAACACCCGCATCCAGGTCGAGCATCCCGTCACCGAGGCGGTGACCGGGATCGATCTGGTGACCTGGCAGATTAAGATCGCCGCCGGTGAGCACCTCCAGCTTGACCAACGCGACTTCGAGCCCAAAGGCCACGCGATCGAATGCCGAATCACCGCCGAGGATGCGACCGCCGATTTCGCCCCGAACGTGGGAACGATCGACACTTACCTCGCGCCCGGAGGACCCGGCATCCGGACCGACTCCCATCTCTACGCCGGCTACACCGTTCCTCCTCAGTACGATTCGCTCCTTGGGAAGGTCATCGCCTGGGGCAGCGACCGCGACGAGGCGATCGCCCGCATGGAACGCGCGCTGGCCGAAACGATCATCACCGGCGTCACGCACACCGCCCCGTTCCACCGGCTGCTCGTCGCCGACCCAGCCTTTCGGCGCGGCGAGGTGCATACGGGCTTCATCGCGGAGTTCCTCGACCGGCATCGCGCGGCGACACGACGCGAGCACGAACCCTCATCGACCATGCTGGAGTAGGACCCCCGAATGACCGACGCGGACGCCGCCGAGCGGCACGACTCCCCCGCCGAGCCCTCAGGACGACGTTCGTCGCGGCGTCCCGCGAAGGGCGGCGCTGGGCACGATGGTGGCCGCGGCGCCCCCGGTGGCAAACGCCATCAGGCCCGCATCCTGGCGCTGCAGGTGCTCTTCGAAGTCGACCTGACCAACCATCCACCCGAAGAGGTGCTGGCGCGGACGTGGGCCGATCAACCCGCCCCCGCTGATAGCCGCGCCTTCGTCGAGCGGCTCGTCCGCGGCGCGCTCGCCGACCAGGAGCGGATCGACCGCTACGTGGCGGTGGCGGCACCTGCCTTCCCGGTTCCCCAGCTCCCGTCGGTCGACCGCAACGTGCTGCGCATCGCGATCTACGAACTGCTGCGCGAGCGTGACGTCCCTCCCAAGGCGGCGATCAACGAGGCCGTCGAGCTAGCCAAGCGTTTTGGCGGTGACAGCTCTAGCCGCTTCGTGAACGGCGTTTTGGGCACTGTCGTAGAGACGCTCCAGCGGGAACGCGGCGATACAGCGCCCGGCGATCCGCCTTCGCCCCGAAGCTGACGGCGGCCGGCAGGGAACGGCCGTCCCTGGTTCGGTTTTCCCGACTTCTGAACCGTGTCTCGCAACCGACCTCCGTTTGTTTGGCTTCCGACCGTCGTGTATCATCCATCGCGACGCGCATCGGTGGAGGGGACATTCGCGGCCGCAGCGGCCGCAAGCAACCGATTCCGGAACGCGTCCGCGGATGGGGAGGCCCGGTCTTCATCCCGTCGCGACCAGCGACGAGGACGGAGTGGAGACGTGCGACGTCGGGCAGGCCGGGAGGCCGCCCGATGGGAGGTGATTGGGTTGGCGTCGGTGTATGAGCGAGTCCGCGGCATCGTGGCTGAGCGGCTTGGCGTCGACGAGGACAAGGTGACTATGGACGCCGAGTTCATCGGCGACCTCAACGCCGACTCGCTTGATCTCGTCGAGGTCATCATGGCGATGGAGCAAGAGTTCGACACGGAGATCAAAGACGAGGACGCCGAAAACATCCGGACGGTCGCCGATGCCGTCAACTTTATCGAGGAGCACGGTGGCTGACGGACAGGTCAGACCGCACCGCGCCCGTGATCTTCTCTCTCACCTGATCGACTCGTGCCGGATCAAGAGACAGGTTCGGGTGATGTCCGTCGGGGCGCTGCGTGCTGCGCCCCGACCGGTTTTCTGCACTGGGGCGGCCTACTCAGGGGCCAGGTGTCACGCGCCTGGCCGTTCTGCCGGGGTCTCGCCATTGTCGCAACGAGGTGGCAGGGTTGTGTCAACGTCCTCTCCCGTTGTCCGCCCGGCTCATTAGGCACGTCGGGTCAGCGTCGCCTGCACGACTGACTCATCCGTCGGGCGCACAGCCAGCGTGCGCTCGTTCCGGTACGTCACCATCCCTGGCCCGGCTCCCTTGATCTTCCGGACGAATCGACGCCGCGTCGCGTCTACTTCGACCTGTCCGCTGCCGCGCGCCGCGCTGTAGTGGGCGGCCAGTGCCGCCGCGGCCAGCAGCGTCGGCTCGTCCTCGTCGCCGGTCGGATTCTGCCAGCGCACGATCACATGCGATCCTGGGACACCGCGCGCATGCAGCCAGGTATCGTTCGGTCCCGCGATGTCGAAGGTCAGCGCCTCGTTCTCCCGCCCGCTGCGGCCGACGTAGATCGCGTTGCCGGCGTCGTCGCGGAGGGGTCTTGGCTTCCTGGGCGGCGCCGAGCGCTTGAGCGGCGAACGCGCCTGCCCCCCGCGACGTCCCGCCTCTCGACCGAACACGTCCCACTCGGCGGCCAGGGCCTCGATCTCGTCGAACCGCTCCGCCTGCGCGACCAGCGTCAGGAGTTGATCGAGGTACGCCACCTCCGTCCGCGCCTTCGCGGCCAGCTCCGGGAGGTGGGCACCGGCGCTCTGGGCCTTGCGATATTGCTCGAAGTACGCCTGCGCATTCTCCTTCGCGGAGTGCGCTGGATCGAGCGGCACCGTCGTCCCGTCGACGACGAGCTCCCGCTGTCCTGGCTGAATGTTCCACAGGTAGGCGTAGATCAACTCGCCTCCCTGCCGCAGACGTTCGGCCTCCCCGGCCCGTGCCTCCTGGTCCCGGATCGAGGTCAGTCGCGCCTCGGCACGCGCCCGGGCGGAGGCGATCGCCTGGCGCAGGCGATCGCGCCGCTGCGCGTGCCGGACCGGAGTCGCCGTCTCACCGCCGCCCTCGGCCAGCTCCGCCGCTCTGGAGATGCTCGGGACCACCTCCTCGCCGTAGCGAGCCGCGAGATGGAGCATCGGGAAGGGCGCAAACGCGACGACTTCGTTCTCCTCGTCGCGGTACACGACGGGCTGCCAAGCCGAGGTCAGCAGCGGTTCGAGGATGTGGCGCGTTTCCCTCGCGACCCGCGCCAACCCTTCTCCGTCGAGCTGTCCAACCGCAATCCGCGCGTCGCCGGCGACGCGGAACGCGATCTCGCGCGCCATCTGCGGACTCACCGCACGCAGCCGTCGGGTCAGGACGGCGGCGAGATCCGCCTCAGGCTGCTCCATGACCAGCAGGTTCGCCATCTCCGCCGCCGTTAGACGGCGAGGATCGCGTCGATCGGGCGGCGGCGGATCGACATAGGGCTGCCGGGGGAGGATCGGTCGCACGCGGCTCATCGCCGGAGTCACCCGTTTGACGCTCTCCATGATCCGGCCGTCGTCGTCAACCAGGATGATGTTGCTGTGCTTGCCCATCACCTCGACCATGAGATGCACGAAAACGGCGCCCGCCACCCCTTCGTCCGGCGTTTCCTCTGCTTCCTCCTCGCGATCCTCTGAGCCGGCCGTCGTCGTGCCGCACTCGCTGTGCCGCTCCGCCGGCTCATTGTGGGTCCGCGGACGCTTGGCTATACTCATTCGGACGAGGCGTTCGAGCGGCGGCTGTTCGATACCGACGAGGACGCCGCCTCGGACGTACTTGCGCAGGAGCAGCGAGAGCGGCGTGACGAGCTGCGTGTCTAGCGCCGGCTCGGCAAACGTCGCGTAGAGCCGTGAGTGGTGTGTATCAGCGCTGGCGATGATCGTGCGGCGGCGCCTGCCGGCATAGACCTCGATGGCGACGGATCGCGCGTCTGTCAACCCAACGCGCTGGACGCGGCCGTCGAGCACCGTGGCGGTGAGCTCGTCGGCGATCGCCGCGATCGTCAGAACGTCGTACAACTCGGCATCATCCTTTCTGACCCATTCGCGCGCCGCCGCGGCCGAGATCGGGAGACTCCACGCATGAACGTCGAACGGCTGGATCCAGTCGAGTGCCGCCTGTGACCCATCCGCTCGGCATCCAAGGTGAGGACGGCGACGGGTTCATCGCCGATCTCCGGGCGCGCCGCACGCCCCGTCTCTTCGTCGTCTCAGGCCCCTCCGGGGTCGGCAAGGACACCGTGATCGAGCGTCTGCGGACCGCCTACCCCGAGGTCCATTTCGCCGTGACGGCGACGACGCGAGCCCGCCGCCCCGGCGAGATCGACGGCATCCACTATTTTTTCCTGGACCCCACGACGTTTACGGAGCGCATGGCGCGCGGCGAGTTCCTGGAGACCGCGGTCGTCTACAGCTACCGCTACGGGGTTCCCAAAGGGCCTGTCCGGCAGGCGCTGGCCCGCGGCCAGGATGTGATCGTCAAAGTCGACGTCCAGGGCGCGGCCTCGATCCGCCAGCTTGTGCCGAGAGCGGTCTTGATCTTCCTCTCCCCCGAGTCGATGAGCGAGTTGCTGCAGCGGCTGCGCTCGCGCAAGACCGACGATCCCGAGGCCCTCGTTGCCCGCTTCCAAGCGGCGGCGCGTGAGCTGCTCCGCGCTCGGGAGTTCGATTACATCGTTTTCAACGAGTGCGAACGGATCGACCGGACGATCGAGCATCTCCGCGCGATTATCGACGCCGAATCGTGCCGGGTCGAGCAGCCCGAGATCGCCGTCTAGCCGCGCGCGCGGCCCGCGAGCTCGCGGGCCGATGGTCCTCCTTGGACGGCAACCTCGGCCGCATCGTCTTCGGCGATCACCTCGCGCAGAGTCGATCTGTCCTCGACGCGGTCGACGAACAGGACGCCGTCGAGGTGGTCGATCTCGTGCTGGATCGCGCGCGCCAGGAAACCGCGCGCCTTGATCCGAACCGGCCGGTTGTCGAGATCCATCGCCTTGACCGTGATCGCCTCAGACCGCGGTACGTCCCCCACCCAACCCGGGATGCTGAGGCAGCCTTCGGTCGCCACTTCATGCCCCTGAGCGCGCACAATCTCCGGATTGACCAGGGTCATCACTACGTCCGGCTCGCCTTCTCCTTGATAACTGCCCGGGACATGGACGACGGCGAGCCGGCGCAGCACGCCAACCTGCGGCGCCGCGAGACCGACGCCCGGTGCGGCGTCCATCGTCTCATGCATGTCGGCGGCCAGCCTGCGCAGACTGTCATCGACCGCTCGGATCTTGACCGACTTCTGGCGCAGCCGGCGGTCGCCCTCTAGCAAAATATCCAGGATCGCCATCGGTTCGTGGACTCCCATCTCCGTGCTCTGTCAAGAGATCCGCCATCTTGCCATCTTGTCAAGTATGGTCGATTCCGCGCGCCCACTCAAACGCCGCGACCGGTTTCGCCCAGTCCGCGCCAACCGGCGCTGAGGCGGACGAACCCTGCCCGGGCTCAGGTCTCCGCCCGGCACGGTCGTGGCGATCGCGATCACCACCGGCACCTTGTTGTTGATGCTCTTGGTCTTGTCTGTGCCGCGGGCGGCGCGCGTCGGCGCGGGCGGCTACAGCAGACTCTGGGGATCAACGTCGACCCACCACCCCGGGCGGGTAGGCAAACCGTCCAGCAACCCGTCGAGACGTTCAGGCACGGCGCGCAGGACGATCTGCCATTGATGCTTGCCGCGCACGCGGCTCGCGAATGCCGGGGTCGGCCCCAGCAAATCGGCGTTGACTCCCCGTGCCCGTGCATGGCGCGCTAACTGGCGGGCCATTTCGTCCGCCTCCGCCGCGCAGGCGGCCTCGTCCTGGTGCCGATAGAGGTAGCGGACCAGACGGCTGAAGGGCGGATACCGGTGCGTGCGGCGAAAGTCGATCTCCTCGGCGAAGAACGCCGCGTAGTCGTGCCGCGCGGCAGCCTGGATCGCATAGTGGGCGGGCGCGTAGCTCTGAACGACCACCCGGCTACCCGGCGCCCGCCGGCCGGCTCGGCCCGCCACCTGCGTCAGGAGCTGAAACGTCCGCTCACCCGACCGGAAGTCAGGCAGGTGCAGCATCGTGTCGGCGTGGATGACGCCGATCGCGGTCACCAGCGGCAGATCCAGCCCTTTGGCGACCATCTGGGTTCCGACGACGATGTCGACCTCGCGCCGCTCGATCCGCCCCAGCAACCGCTCGTGGCCGCCTTGACGGCGGACCGCGTCCTGGTCCCAGCGCAGCACGCGGGCGCGGGGGAACAGCCGTTGCACCTCCTGCTCGACCCGCTGCGTCCCTGCCCCGAAGTAGTTCAGCACCCCGCCACAGGTTGGGCAGCCACGCGGCGGCGCTTCCCGATGGTTGCAGCGGTGGCACAGCAAACGTCCCCGATCCTGGTGGTACACCAGCGGGATGTCGCAGAACGGACAGAGGAGCGTCTTGCCACAGGTCCGGCAGAGGACGACCGTCGCCAGTCCGCGCCGGTTCAGGAACAGGATCGCCTGCTCGCGCGCGTTCAGCGTCCGCTCGACCAGCTCGTGCAACCGCTCGCTGACGATCGAGGCGTTGCCGCGGTGAAGCTCCAGCCGCATGTCGATGACCTCGACCGCGGGCAGGTCGAGCGCGCCGCGCGAGCGATCGCCGTCCGGATCGCCCCGGTCCGGCCCGACGCGCGCCGGCAGCTCCAAGCGCCGGATGTCGCCGGTCTCGGCTCGCCAAAAGGTTTCGACGGCCGGCGTCGCGCTGCCGAGGAGAACGACGGCTCCGTGCTGCGCCGCCAGGTACTCGGCCAGCGCCCGCGCATGGTAGCGCGGCTCGCCCTCCTGCTTGTAGGCGGTTTCGTGCTCCTCGTCGAGGACGATCAACCCGAGCTCGGCGACCGGCGCGAAGAGCGCCGAGCGCGGCCCGACTACAATCGGACGCTGCCCGACCGCGATCGCCTGCCAGGTCGCGTAGCGCTCGGCGTCCCGCAGCTCCGAATGGATGACCGCCACCTTCCCCGGAAACCGCGCCGTGAAGCGCCGGACGACCTGCGAGGCGAGCGCGATCTCGGGAACCAGCACGATCGCGGTCCGCCCTTGTCGGAGACACCAGGCGACGGCGCGTAAGTAGACCTCGGTCTTGCCGCTGCCGGTGACGCCGTGGACGAGAACCGGCGTCGGGTCCCGCGCCACCAGCGCCCGTTCAATCCACTGCCAAGCCGCCGCCTGGGCGGAGGTCAGGACCGGAGCGGGCTCCGCCGGCACGGCATTGGCGTCCACCCGGCGCGGCAAGACCAGCTCCTCCAGCACGCCCTTGCGCGCCAGCGCCCCCACCACCGCGTGGTCGGTCCCCGTGCGCGCCAGGATGTCCGCCAGGGGGACCAGGCCGTCCGACCCGGTCGCCGCCAGGCGCCCGCGCCGGATCAAGTAGTCGACGACCGCACGTTGCCGCGGCGCCCGCTCGATCGGAGCCGCGTCGCACGCAACGAGCCGGACGAAACGATCGATCTGCGGGCTCGGTGGTCGGTCGACCACCCGCACCACGCGCTCGATCAAGCCGCGCGCCTCGAGCTTGGGCACGATCGCCGCCAGACTGCTGCCGAGCGCCGTCCGCGCCGCCTCCAGCGTCATCTCCCCGCGCTCGCCCAGCAGCCCAAGCAATCGCTGCTGCGCCGCGGTCGTGTCGGACGGCCGCGTGGTTTCAGGATCGACCAGGCGCAGATACTCGACGGCGCGATGCGTCACCCCGGGTGGGAAAAACGGCGACGCCGCCGCAAAGAACGAGGTCGCCGTCTCCCGAGCCAGCCAGGTCGCGACCTGTATCCGGTCTTCGTCGAGCGCGAAGGCCGGCTCGACCGGCGCCCGGAGCGGTTTGAGGCGATACGGCACGGTGTCCCGATGGAGGCGCACGACAAGGCCGAGCGCCACCTGCTTGCGCAAAGGCACCCAGACCAACTGCCCGCCGCGGATTCGCTCCTGCCACTCCGCGGGGACACTGTAGCTGAGCGATCCCCGTCCGGCACCGGCCGCTGCGCCATCGACCGCGACCTCGGCCACGACGATCCCCGGGGACGGCGTCGACTCCACCGCCGGCAACGACTCGGCATTCACCCCACCAGATTACACCGAAGCGAACGTATAGAACAGATGTGCCGGCGAGTCAGCGATCGGCCGCTGGTCCCACGCCACGGCGGTCCTCTGAGGGCCACCGGGCAACCAGCGACAAGCGACTTTACCGGCGTTCGTGGGGAGACCTATACTCTCGGCACGCTTGCCCGATGCCGCGTACGCAACCTCCGGAGGAGACGATCATGGTCCAGGCCCCCGTTAAGAGCACCATCCTCGGCGAGTTCGAGGAGCGCTTCGCCGGCTCGCGTCAGCTCCACGAACGGGCGCGGAACGCGATCGCCGGCGGCATTGCCCACGACGGCCGCTTCATCAAGCCGTTCCCGATCTACGTCGAGCATGCCCAGGGAGCCTACAAGTGGGACGTCGACGGCCACAAGCTGATCGACTACGCGATGGGCCACGGCTCCCTCATCCTCGGCCACAACGACCCTGACGTCACTGCGGCGCTGGCCGCCCAGCTCCACCGGGGCACCCACTACGGCGCCGGCCACGAGACCGAAATCCGGTGGGCCGAGCAAGTCCACCGAATGATCCCGTCGGCCGACAGGGTCCGCTTCGTCGCCTCCGGTACCGAGGCGAACCTGCTCGCCATGCGCCTGGCACGGGCCTCCACCGGCCGCAACACGATCCTCAAGTTCGAGGGGCACTTCCACGGCTGGAGCGACTATCTCGTCAAGGGGGAGAAGCCGCCGTTCGAGAACCCGGGCATCGCAGGCGTGCCGGATCAGGTCCTCCGCACGGTCGCCGTTCTTCCCCCCGACGATCTCGGCGCCGTCGAAGAGCGGCTCGTGCAGGGCGACGTCGCAGCGATCATCGTCGAGCCGAGCGGTGCCTCCTGGGGGATGATCCCCCTGCCGCAGGGCTTCCTCGCGAAGCTGCGGGCGCTGGCGACCGCGCACGGCGCCGTCCTCATCTTCGACGAGGTGATCACCGGATTCCGCTGGTCGCCGGGCGGCGCCCAGACCCGCTTCGGCGTGATCCCTGACCTGACGACCCTCGCCAAGATCGTCGCGGGCGGTCTGCCGGGCGGCGCGGTGACCGGCCGGACCGACATCATGGAGCACCTCGTCTTCAAGGACGAGCCCGGCTGGAACGCGAAGAAGAAGGTTATCCACCCCGGCACGTACAACGCCAATCCGCTTGCCGCCACGGCCGGGTTCACCTGCCTCAAGAAGTGCGAAGACCGCTCGGTCCAGGAACGGTGCGACGCGCTGGCCGCCCGCCTGCGCGTCGGGATCAACACCGCCCTGGAACGGCACGGCGTTGAGGGCTGCGCCTGGGGCGAGAGCTCCGCCTTCCACATCGTCGTCGGCGAGCACGTCTCGAACCGCACCGCCGGCGATCTGCACACGCCGGAGGGCATCTCCCCAGCGACGCTCAAGGCGAGTGGCAAGGCTGGGCTGGCGACGCCGCTCGCCCTCGCCATGCTGCTGGAGGGTGTCGACCTCTTCAACGCCGGCGGTCTGCTCAGCGTCGCCCACACCGAGAACGACATCGACTTCACGATCGCCGTCGTTGACCGCACGCTATCCCGGATGCGGCTGGAGGGGCTGATCTCCTGAACCGGCGGCACTCCGCCACTGTCTGCCAATCTGGATGGGAGACGGTGCGTCGGCCGCCGTCCCCGTTTCCGGCGCGCTCGGTGTGGGAACGCCCTCCCGCACCGGGCCACGGCTGGGAAGCGTCGCAGCTCGCTCGGACCAAGATGGCAGGCGAGACGCGGAGGCTCCGCCCATGACGACCCGGAAGCCGCCCGGGCGGGGACGACGGCACCGCCAGCGGCCCGCGAGTGTCGAGCTCGAGCCCAAGACGCGCCCGGCCCAGACCCCGCGCCCGGACCGCCCCCACCCGGGCCATGCCAAGCGCGTCTCGGGCGGGACACCGACCAGGTCCCTCGGCCGGCCATGGTCCAAACCGGGGCCGCTGCTCCGCCTGCTGTCCACACTGGTCCGAGGGCTGGGACCGGAGGCGCAGCTCTGGACAGTCCTCCTGCTGGTGATGCCGATCTTGGCCGTCGGGCTAACGCTCACCGTCGGCTTGACCCTGCGCCGGCGTCCCTTCGTCGATTATGACTACTGGTGGCACCTGGCGACCGGCAACTGGATCCTGGACCACCACCGGATTCCCACCACCGATCCCTTCTCCTGGTCGCACGGCGGGCAAGACTGGCTCGTGGACGAGTGGCTGGCGGAGGCCATCCTGGCGCTGCTCGTCCGCGCCGGGGGCTACGCGGGGGCGATTGTGTTCACCGCCGCGACCGCTGTGGCGGCCTACTGGCTGCTGCTGCGGGCCGCCCGCAGCTACGGTCTCAGCCGGCGGGCCGCCTGCCTGGTGATGCTGCTGTGGGGCGGCATGTTCCTCAGGGTCGGTGTGCTCGCCGTCCGGCCGCAGGCGTGGTGCTTCGCGCTGTTCGGTCTCCTCTTCGCCGAGTTGGCCGCCTACGATACCGGCCGCCGGCGATCGCTCTGGATCCTGCCTGCCATGTTCGCCCTCTGGATCAACCTCAATCTAACGGCGATCATCGGGCTTGGCCTGTTCGGGACGTTCGTGCTCGACCGTATCGTGCAGCGCAGGATCGACCGGCACCTCTGGATCGTCTCGCTCCTCAGCGCCGCGGCGATAGTCGTCAATCCGCGCGGCGTCGACCTGGTTCTGCTCATCCAGCGATATAGCGATCCGCACGCGGTCCGTTACACGTTCATCTATGAGTGGACGGGGCCGATCCGCGCCGATCACTCGTTTGTCCCGTTCTGGCTGGGCCTGCCCATGGTACCACTCGTGGTCTGGCAGCTCGTGCGCTGGAGACCGCGGCTCTGGCCCGCATTGCCCGTGCTCATCGCTTGCTACGAGTCGTTCAAAGCAAGGCGTTACATCCCCATCTACGCCATGGTGATCCTCCTCTTTGCCGGCTGGCTCGTCTGGCGCTGGGCCCGGGCCCGGGACACCGTGCCGGGGACGGCAGGCTTACCACTCGTCCGATGGCGGCCCGCGACGATCACGTCATCAGTGCTGGCGGTGGCCGTGGTGCTCCTGCTCGCCGTTCGTCTCGACGGGTCGCAGTTTCGGCGCGAGCCGAACGCCTACGGCTACCCGGTGGCCGCGACCAACCGCTTGCTCGACCGGTACCCGCACGCACGTCTGTTCAACACCTATAGCTGGGGCGGCTACCTGATCTACCGTCTGACGCCGACCAACCAGGTGTTCATCGACGGCCGCGAAGTAATGTACGGCGACGCATTCACGCGCCAATACCTCTCGCTCCTGCGCGGCGAGCGGGGTTGGCAAGAGCGGTTCGCGAAGGACGGCATCAACGCCGCGCTCGTCGAGCGATCCAGCGGCATCGCGGTGGCGCTCGCCCGCGACAAAGGCTGGCGGCTCATCTACTACGACGCCGACTTCACCCTGTTTGTGCGGAACTGAGTGATACAGACCACCATCGCGCCGCGATCCGCTAGCGTTCCGCGGAGCTTCGCCACTCCGCGAGCAACGCTTGGTAATCCTCTTCCGTGTCGATGTCCCGCGGCGGCGGATTGTCACTGACTGGCACCTTCACGACCCGATCCTGGTGCCGGCGCACGATCGCGCGGGCTCCCTCGTCGCCGGCGACGTGCGCCAGCTCTGGAAACACGTCCCGCCCAAAGAGCACCGGGTTGCCGGGCTCGCCGCCGTAGAGCGGCATCACGATCGGCCGGCCCGTCTCCCGGAACCGTGCGACGAGCGCATCGACGATTGCCGAGCCAACCTGCGGCTGATCGCCGAGGAGCACCACGACGCCCTCCGCCAGTGGGTCGATCGCGCCCAGTCCGACGCGCAGTGACGTGCTCTGACCCCGCGGGTAGTCGGGATTGATCACGATTCTCTGTCCCCAGTCCCCGATCGCGCTGGCGATGGACACCGCTTCATGCCCGAGGACGAGCACGACCTCATCGAGCGCGGAGGCCATCGCCTGCCGCAGGACATGAGTCAAGAGGGGCTGTCCGTCGAGGGCGAGCAACTGCTTTGGCCGCCCGAGCCGAGAAGATCGTCCCGCCGCGAGGATGACCCCGCTGATCCTCACCGCTCAGAGCTCCGAGCCGCGGGCGTCGAGTTCAACGGCTCGCTCTCTGCGGAGCCCGGCGGTGGTTCCAACGTCCGGCCGCGGATGTTGCCGGTCGCCTCGCTCAGCGGGCCGCCGTGGCGGTCGTGGCGGACGGCGATGATCTCGGCCAGGATGCTGATCGCCATCTCCTCCGGCGTCTCGGCACCGATGTTGAGACCGATCGGTCCGTGGACGCGCGACAGGCTCGCGTCGCCGACGCCGGCGGCCCGCAGGCGGTCGCGGCGGTCCCGATTGGTCGTTCGGCTCCCGACCGCACCGATGTAGCGTGCCTTCGTCTCGAGCGTGCCCAGCAGCGCGGGCTCGTCGAACTTGGGATCGTGGGTGAGGATCGCCACGTACGTGTTCCGCTCGATCTTGAGCTCGGTCAGAGCGTCGTCCGGCCAAGCCTGGACGATCTGGTCGGCCTCGGGGAAGCGCTCGCGCGTGGCCAGCTTCGCCCGCGCATCGCTGACGATGACGCGGAACCCAAGTATCTTCGCCATCCGAGTCAGCGCCTGCGCGACATGGACCGCGCCGAAGATCAGCAGCGTCGGCGGCGGCGGGAACGTCTCGATGAAGACATCGACGGCAGCTTCCCGTTTGCCAACCGGGTAGGGCCGTGTCTCGGACCGCTCCTCGACCAAGAGCGCCCGAGCGTCGGTCGCCGCCCGGTCGTCGAGCGCCGGGTCACCCAGCGTCCCCGCCACCCGGTCCGGCAGCACCAGCATCTTGGCGCCGAGGTTTCCGCCGCGCACGATGGTCGCCGTGGCGACCGGGACGAACGCGATCAGGGCAGCCTTGAGCTGGTCGTAGAGACTCACGCTCGCCGTCGCCGTCATCCGTTAGGGTCCAGTGGCTCGACGAAGACCTCGATCGTGCCGCCGCAGGCGAGGCCCACATCCCACGCCATCTCGTCGGTGATGCCGTAGCGCAGCAGCTTTGGCGTGCCGGTTTGCAGGACGGTCTGGGCCTCCTCAAAGACCGCCGTCTCGACGCACCCGCCGCTCACGGAACCCGTGAGGTCGCCGCCGCTGGAGACCGCCATCGCGGCTCCGACCGGTCGCGGCGCCGATCCCTCAACCTTGACGACGGTCGCGATCGCAACCTTGTCGCCGTTCGCGCGCCAGGCGTCAATCTCCGGGAGCAAATCTTTCACGGCTGCTTCTCCGTTTCAGCTCTTTTCCGCCGATCATCGGCGAAACCTGGATGGCGATCTCGCCGCGCCGGCCGATCACCGGCTGACTGGGCAAGCGGTTCGGCGCCGATCCGTTGAGCGCCCCCTGACGGCGCAGCGGCGGCTGGTCGTCGACGTCGCCCAGCAGCCACGCCAGCGCTTCGAGACTCTTCAGATTGTGGACCGGCAGGAAGGCGTCGACGTACGGCAGCGCGGCCCGGATCCCCTGCGTCAGCGGCTGGTACCCCGGCGCCCCCAGGAGCGGGTTGAGCCAGATCAACCGGCGAGAGGAACGCTGCAACCGCGCCATCTCGGCCGCCAGCAGCTTCGGATCCCCGCGATCCCAGCCGTCGCTGATCATGACGACTGTCGCACCGGAGCGCAGGACGCGCCGGCTCCACTGATAGTTGAATGTCTTGATCGCCTCGCCGATCCGCGTCCCGCCGGACCAGTCGTCGACCGACTTCACCACCTGCGCGATCGCGTCGTCGACATTCCGCTTCCGCAATTCGCGGGTGATCCGTGTCAGGCGCGTCCCGAAGACAAAGACGTCGACCGTGTCCAGTCCGTGCTCGAGCGCATGGACGAACTGCAGTAGGAGACGTGAGTAACGGTCCATCGAGCCGGAGATGTCGCAGATCAGGACAAGCGGACGCATCCGCTCCTTGCGTCGCCGCCGCCGCAGCTCAATCGGCACCCCGCCGTGCTTGAGACTGTGCCGCAGCGTCCGCCGGTAGTCGATGAATTCGCCATGGCTCGCCTTTTCCCGCCGCCGCGTCTGGCGCGTGCCGAGCCGCCAGGTCATGCCGTCGATGATCCGGCGGGCCTCGGCGATCTCCTCGGGGCTGAACTGCGCGAAGTCCTTCTTGCGGAGAACCTCGCGCGCGCTGAAGACCAGGACATCTTCGGGAGGCGCCTCCAGGTCCTGCCCCTGATCGACGTCGTCCCCCGTGTCCTCGATGGCCAGGATCGCGCGCTCCTTCGTGCTGTTCGCCGCCGCGCCAGGCGAGGATCGCCTCTGCTCGGGGTGGTCCTGGGGGACGGCGCCGGGAGGGGGCGGCATGTCCAGGTCGCCCTGCTCGACCGCCGTCTCGACCGGTGGCACCGGGTTGGTCAGCCGCCGCCAGAACCGCGCGAACTCGGCGTCGAAGACGGGGATCTGCTCCGGCGAGGTGACGAGCGTTGCGCGTGCCGCGTGGTAGAAGTCGTCGCGGCGCCGGCAATCGACCTCGCCCACCGCCTCGACCAGGCTGATCACCTGTCCGGACCCGAGGTTGAGCCCGGCCGCGCGCAGCCCCCGCCCGAAGCCCAGCAGGTTGGCGAGCAACCGGGTCGGCTTGACGTCTTCGGGTCGGGGTTCCCCTCTACTGCGCTGTGGCACGGGCTGCCCGCGCGATCAGCGCGTTCGCGATGTCGCCACGCACGCGGTCGACATCCTCCTGATACTTCAAGATCACGCCGAGCGTGTCGTCGACCATGTCGTTGGTCAGCTCGGTTGTTCCCAGCGAGAGGAGAGCATGCGCCCAGTCGAGCGTCTCGGCCATCCCCGGCGACTTGAACAGATCGACCTCACGCAGCCCCTGGCTGAACGCGCAGATCTGGGTCGCGAGCCGCGCCGGCGCTTCCGGCACCTTCACCGCGAGGATGCGGAACTCCTTCTGGAACGTCGGAAAGTCGATCCAGTAGTAGAGACAGCGCCGCTTGAGCGCGTCGTGGATCTCACGCGTTCGGTTCGACGTCAGGATCACGATCGGGACGTGCTCGGCGCGGATCGTCCCCAACTCCGGCACCGTCACCTGGAAATCGGAGAGGAGCTCGAGCAGGAACGCCTCCAGCTCCTGATCCGCCCGGTCGACCTCGTCGATCAAGAGGACCGGCGAGCGGTCGTGCGCCGCATCGATCGCCTGGAGCAGCGGCCGCTTGAGGAGAAATTCCTCGCCGAAGAGGTCGCGGCGGGCGCGCTCCCGGTCGATACCGCCGGTGGCGTCCAGCGTCTGGAGATAGAGCATCTGGCGCGGGTAGTCCCACTCGTAGATCGCCGAGCTGGCGTCGAGTCCCTCATAGCACTGCAACCGGATCAGCGGCGTGCCCAGGATGGCGGCCAGAACCTTCGCGATCTCCGTTTTGCCGACGCCCGCCTCACCTTCCAGCAGGAGTGGCTTCCGCAGGCGAAGCGTCAAATAGAGTGTCGTCGCCAGACCGCGGTCGGCGATGTAGCGCTCGTCGCGGAGCGCCGTTTCCAGCTCGTCGACCGTCACGAACGTGCGTCCGGCGTGCTCTTGAAGATATAACTCCGTCGTCGTGCTCAAAACCGGCCCGTCCTATCTCCTGTCGTCCTTCGCGAAGTGCGCAAGCATGCGGGGTGGGACGGCGGCGGGGCCGCGCACCCCGCCGCCGGTCACCGCTAAGTATTGACGGTTCCGCTGCCGTTGTCACGAACGCACACCACCTTCGCTCAGCCCACCCCGGCACAGAAAGTGCCGGGCTCAACTGACAAAGCCCCTCCGGGGCTAGACCGGAGCGCCGCCATCTTGGGCATCGTTCTGCGGCACGGTGCCGTCGTCAGGGGCGACTCCGAACAGAGGGCTCGGACGGAGGTGGCGCTCCGGGGATTGAGCCGGCCCAACTGTCAAGGTGCGGCAGGCGTGATCGGAACCTTGCCAAAGCCGGCGGCAGCCGGCACCGTTCCTCTTCTTGCACGCGCGATCGGGCAGCGAGCAGCTGGCTAAGGTGGGTGGCAGAGAGATCGTCGGCAATGAAAACCACGCACGGCTCATGAGGGGGCTGAAGTTACGCCCCGTGCCGAGAACCGGCGGCGTGGCTGTGCCTCCTACGGCTTCGGCGCCGCCGGCCAGCGGCCATACCAGTCGAACGGTTCGGGGTTGAGGTTGACGACGACGTTCTTGACCTGGGTATAGAGATCCATCGCATGCCGGCTGAGCTCGCGGCCCAGTCCGCTCTGCTTGTAGCCGCCGAACGGCGCCTCGGGCGGATTGACGGTCGGATAGTTGATGCTGACGTTGCCCGCCTGCAACCGCCGCGCCATCGTGTGCGCGCGCTTGATGTCGCGCGTCCAGATCGTGGCGGCCAGCCCGTAGATTGTGCCGTTCGCCATCCGCACCACCTCGTCCTCCGTGGTGAACGCGATGACCGCCAGGACAGGACCGAAGACCTCCTCCTGGGCAAGGCGCATGTCGGAGCGCACACCTCCAAAGACCGTCGGCTCGACGAAGTTCCCCGCCGCCAGCTCGCCCACCGCGACCTTCTTGCCACCGGTCAGAAGCTCGGCGCCCTCGTCTCGCGCCATCGCGCAGTAGGACAGCACGCGGTCCCGCTGCTGCGGCGAAATGACCGGTCCCATCTGCGTCTCGTGCTCCAGGGGGTCGCCAATCCTAATCTGGCGCGCCTGTTCGACGAAGCGCGTCAAGAATTCGTCGTAGATCCTCTGGTGCAGGAACAACCGCGTGCGGGCGGTGCAGCGCTGGCCGGCGTTGGTGTAGATCGCAAAGAGGGAGCCGGCGATCGCCTCGTCGAGGTCCGCGTCCGGGAAGACGATATTCGGGCTCTTGCCACCCAGCTCCAGGGAGACCTTCTTGATCGTCCCCGCCGCCAGCTCCATGATCCGGCGCCCCGTCGTCGTCTCGCCCGTAAACGCGACCTTGTCGACCTGCGGACTCGTCACCATCGTCTCGCCGACTACCGATCCCGGACCGGTGATGACGTTGACGACGCCGTCCGGGATGCTGGCATCGCGGCAGATCTCGCCGAGCATGATCGCCGTGATCGGTGTTGCACTGGCCGGCTTCAAGATCACCGTATTCCCCGCCGCCAGCGCGGGCGCCATCTTCCAGGCAGCCATGAGCAGCGGGAAGTTCCAGGGCACGATCTGGGCGCAAACACCGACCGGTTCCCGCAGCGTGTAGTCGAGGAGCGGCCCGTTCAGCGGGATCTGCTCTCCCCAGAGCTGCGTCGCCAGGTTGGCGTAGTACTCGAAGCAGTTTGCCGAGCTGTTCACATCACCGCGCGACTCGACGATGATCTTGCCGCAGTTCATCGTCTCGATCCGCGCGACCTCGTCGGTCCGCTCGCGAAGCAGATGCGCAACCCGATGCAACGCCCGCGACCGCTCCAACGGCGTCCAACGGGTCCAAGGTCCCTCGTCGAACGCCCGCCGCGCCGCCACGATCGCCCGCGCGACGTCCTCCGTTCCCGCTTGAGGAACCCGCCCGAGCGGCCGGTTGGTCGTCGGGCTGATGGTCTCAAACGTCTGGCCGCTCACCGCCGGCAGGCTCTGGCCGCCGATCACGAGCTGGTAGTCCTGAACCTCGCTGCTGATGTCGACGGCCATGCCGGTACGCTCCTCGTCTTCTGGTGTGTGACGTCAGGAACGAAGCATAGCACCGCCGGACAGCGCGTTTCGTCCCGCGGTACAATACCGGTCGCGGTGGCCTCTTCCGCGGCGTGGCAACCAGCGCCTGTCGTAGGGTGGTCCACCCGCTCACCTGCCGGAGTGGCGAAACGGCATACGCAGCGCACTCAAAATGCGCCGGGGAAACCCATGGGGGTTCGAATCCCCCCTCCGGCACCGCCCAACAGAATGTCCATTGTTCTTGGGAATTGTGA
>JRHI01001175.1_pt1 | contig 23506 bp, 23 predicted proteins | sample 215371 | NCBI WGS metagenome assembly JRHI01 (sample SAMN02929681, study PRJNA255918) | sediment metagenome | biome: cave system; feature: Ice Cave; material: Sediment; isolation source: sediment from deep within a dark volcanic ice cave with no known source of... ...
GACTGCTTCGTCGCCGAGACCCTGGAAATCGTATGGCGACGTACGCGGTTTGTATGCCCCGCCGCGCAGCATCACGGCGCCGACACCGTACACGGCGTGCGCGGTCCGCCGTATTTGCTCGTGGCCCTCGATCGAGCACGGGCCGCCAATCAGCGCGAAACTGCCGTCGCCAAAGGACGCACTGCCGACGCGAACGCAGGTCGTCGAAGCGTCGACGCGAGCAGCGAGCGGGAAGCGAGACATTGGACAACTCCTTGCGATCGCGAAGTGGGAAAAGAAAAAAACCACCCCGGCGAGGGTGGCTCCACAAGTCATGCTTGGGGTCGCGCGTCTACCTCACCGGTATCTCTTGCGGCGTAAAGTAACGATCAAAGAAAAACGCGCGGCGGCTAAACATTTCAAATGACGGTACCACTTCGGCACGCCATTTGTCAACGACACCTGCGCTACCGGGCGCTGCCGGCCGTCGCCTAGAACACCGATGACGTGTTAAATTCCGTGGGGCAGAGCCGAGTGTGGATCGCCGTCGCCGCGATCGCGCTGATTGTCGCGGCGGTGGGTGCGGTGGCGCTTCAGCTGACCGCCCATCACCTGCGCCCATCGGACCTGCGCGGCACACCGTTGATCCCGGAGCGGCGCGCGCCCGAGCTGACCCTCACCGACCAGCGCGGAGAACCCCACGCGCTCATTCCCGGCGATGCTCGGGTGACGCTCGTCTTCTTCGGTTTCACCCGGTGCAAAGACACCTGCCCCCTGGGCCTGGCAACCTTGGCTCGAGTGAACCACGAACTGGGGGCAGCGGCCACCGATCTTCCAATCGACTTCATTACGGTCGACCCGGCCTTCGACACGCCGGCGGCGATTGGTGCCTATCTTGCGCGCTTCGATCGGCGGATTGTCGGCCTTACCGGCGACCCGAGCACCTTGACACGGCTTCGTAGCGACTTCGGGGTGACGCTCGACACCGCGTCACCGGAGATCGCACACGGTGACCTCATTTATCTGGTCGGGGAAAATCGGCGCATCATGAGCATCTACCCGCCAAACGGCTCGTCGGATACGATCGTCGCCGACGTCAGGATCATTAGCGCACGCAAGTGACCCGAACCGCTCGCCGAATTATTCGGAGAACGTCAGCGACGGGTCAGTGTGCCATCGAGGTCAGCAACGTCGCCGGATAGTGYGCGGCGTCGAGCTTGGCKAGGATGTCTTCGACGTCAGTCGGACTGCGGGTCTCAAGCGTGATGTCGAGATCGGCATTCTTCGAGGATACATCGAAAAATAGCCGCTGATGCGTGACATCGAGAATATTTGCCCCGCACTCGCCGATGAGGCGCGCGACGTCGGCGAGGACGCCGGGACGGTCACTGATTTCGATTCGCAGCCGCACGACCAGCCCCTCGCGCAGCCGAACGCGCATGATCACGTTAGCGAGCAAACCGCTGTCGATGTTGCCGCCGGTGATGATCAGGCCAACACGCTGCGCGCGAAACCGATCGGGTGCCGACAACAGCGCCGCAAGTCCGGCCGCGCCGGCGCCTTCGGCCAGCAGTTTCTCTTCCTCGAGCAAGCAGTGAATCGCCCGTTCGATTGCTTCATCGGTAACGAGCACGATCTCGTCGACGAGCCGCTCGACGATGGGGCGGGTCAGCACGCCGGCCGTCTTCACCGCAATTCCTTCGGCGATCGTTTGTGCCGCGGCCGGCGAATCGAGACCGCGCACGGCCCGCTCCATGCCGGGGAAAGCTTCGGTCTGAACGCCGACGATCCGCATCTTCGGTGCAAGCTCACGGACCGCAATCGCGATGCCCGAGATCAATCCACCGCCGCCGATCGGAACGAGCAACGTATCGAGCTCGGCCACATCGCGCAAGAGTTCGAGCGCCGCCGTGCCTTGGCCGGCGATGACCCGCGGATCGTCGTACGGGTGAACGAGCACCCGGCGTTCGGTTTCAACGATTCGTTGCGCGTGGTCGGTCGATGCCGCCAGGCTGTCGCCAGCGATGACGACACGGGCGCCGAATGCCTGCGTCCGGCGTATTTTCGTGAACGGCGTTCCCTCGGGCATGACGATGGTCGCGGGGATTTCCAAGCGTCCGCAGACGTAGGCAACCGCTTGAGCATGGTTTCCGGCCGACATCGCGACGACGCCGCGGACGCGCTCTTCGGCGGTCAATTGAAGCACACGATTGGCGGCGCCTCGGTCCTTGAACGAGCCGGTTCGCTGGCGCGTTTCGAGTTTGAGATAGACCTGGCCCGAACAGCGTTCGCCCAGTGCCGGCGCGTAGACCACCGGCGTCGGGACGACCCACTCGCCGATACGCTCGGCGGCGGCAGTCACGTCGGAAAAGTGGACCGGCAGAGTCACGATGCCTTCGGGAAGTTGCCCGCTTTCCGGACCGCACCGGGGATGTCGTGACCGAGTTGCCCGGCGAGCCAGTTTGCGCAGCCAATCAGCGCGTCGAGATCGATGCCTGTTCGATAGCCCATTCCATGTAAGAGATAGACGAGGTCTTCGGTGGCGATGTTGCCGGTTGCTTTGGGGGCGAATGGGCATCCCCCGACGCCGCCGACCGATGCGTCGAGCGCGTTCGCGCCCGCTTCGACGGCCGCCAGCGCATTTGCAAAACCGGTATTGCGCGTGTTGTGGAAGTGCGCTGAAATCGGGATCGGTCCCCGGGCCAGGTGTCCGACGATTGCGCGCACTTGGGCCGGAACCGCCACGCCGATCGTATCGGCGACCGAGATTTCGGCCGGCCCGAATGCTGCAAGCCGCTCGCCGAGTTCGATGACACGTTGCGCGGACACCGGACCCTCGAACGGACAGCCGAACGCCACTGCAAACCCGACTGCCAAACAGACGCCGTCGCGTTTAGCGCGCTTACACAAGCGCTCCGCCGCCGCCATCGCCTGTTCGACGGTGGTGTTTTGATTGCGTGCGTTAAACGCATCGGTCGCGGCGAACGCATAATCGATGTTTTTTAGGCCGGCGTCGATCGCGCGATCGTAACCGCGCTCGTTGAGCACGAGTCCTGAGAACACCGTACCGTTTTTGGGCAGCGCGGCCACGACCTCTTCGGCGCCGGCCATCTGCGGAACCCGCGTCGGGTTCACGAAGCTCACCGCCTCAACCCGCGGCAGTCCGCACGCGGCCAGCCTCCGACAGAGATCCGCGCGCACGCTCGGTGCYAAATGCGTCGGATCGTTTTGAAGCCCGTCGCGGGGTCCGACATCGCAGACGGTGACGTTCATTGCTGGCCTCCAAGTTCGAGTTCATAGCGCCGAGCCCAAATCGTTGGGCCCCAATCGGCAAACGATTCTTCTTCCATGAGAACGAACCCGGCTCGTTCGTAGAGGACGCGGGCGCCCTCCAGGCCCGCGAACGTCCACAATTCTACCGTACGGGTGCCGGCTGCGCGGCAGAACGCGAGCGCGCGCTCGAGTAACTCCGCACCGATCTTGCGTCCACGAATGCTCTCCGTCACGATGAACCAACGCAGGCGCGCGCACGGCGTCATCGCGCGCTGGATCGCGATCGACCCCACGATTTCATCGCCGGCCAGCGCGAGCCACATTCCATCATCGGCCGGGTTGTAATCGCGCTCGAACTGGCTGAGTTCGTCACGCCGTTCGTTCACGAACTGCTCGTTCAGCTGCCATACGGGCCCGTAGTACTCCGCGTGCAGCCGCGTAACATCGGCGGCGACATCGCGACCAATCGCCGAACGCTCAACAATCCTTATGCGGTGCGCTACCAATCCCACGAGACCGGCTTCTAGCCGAGTTGGTCGCTGCCTTCTAAAGCGTCGCCTCGAAAAGCTGGGCGTTCGCAAATGTGCTTGTTTCGGTCGCGGCCGCCTCGCCGCGGCCGTACAGAGTGCAACAATGTCTGTTCGCTATAACCCTAGCAACCGCGTTCGGGCTGCCCGATCGGCAAGCAACTCCGCCGGCAAGCCATCCCACACCGCACGGCCCTTCTCCATCACGACGACACGGTCAACCAACGGCGCCAATTCTTCGAGGCCCTTGTCGACGATGAGAATGGAGAGACCCTCGCCGCGCAAACGCGCGAGCGCCCGCCGGATTGCGGCGCGCACGAGCGGCGCAAGACCTTCGGTCGCCTCGTCGAGCAGCAGCAGACGCGGGCTCAGCATCAGCGCGCGCCCGATCGCGAGCATCTGTTGCTCGCCGCCAGAGAGCGTGACGGCGAGCTTTCGTTCGCGTTCGGCAAGGAGCGGAAACAGATCGTAGACCCGCTCGACCGTCCACGGCTGGGAACCGGTGCCGTAATTGGCGCTTGTCGCTATCAAGTTCTCGCGAACGCTCAAGGTGGGAAAAACGAGCCGGCCTTCCGGAACGATCCCGATCCCTAATCGCGCAATGCGATACGAGGCAAGCCGCGTGATCTCCCGGCCTGCGAAGCGCAGCGAGCCGCCACGCGCGCGAACCAGGCCGATCGTCGTGTTGATCGTCGTCGTCTTCCCCATTCCGTTGCGGCCCATGAGCGCCACGACTTCGCCTTGACCGATGGCCAGCCGCATGCCGAAGAGCGCTTGGCTCGAGCCGTAGTACGCGTCGACGCCTTCGAGCCGAAGCAATTCGTTCAAACCTCGTCTCCCAAATACGCACGGCGAACCGCCTCGTCGAGGCGTATCTCCGCAAACGAGCCCATCGCAATTGCGCGGCCGCCGTCGAGCACAGTGACGCGATCTGCAAGCGCTGCGACCGCGGCGACGTCGTGCTCAACCAAGACGATCGTCATCGTCCCTTTGAGCGACCGGAGCATATCGATCAAATCGCGCGACTCGTCGACGCCGATGCCGGCTAACGGCTCGTCCAACAACAAAACGTTCGGCTCGAGCGCGAGGGCGACAGCGATTTCAAGCTGGCGATGCTCGCCGTGCGAGAGGAACCGCGAGGGGAGAGCCGCCCGTGCCTCAAGACCGAAGCGCTCGAGCAAGGCGCGCGCCGGCTCGCGCAACGCCGGATCGCGCTTGGTCGAACGCCAAAACCCAAAGCGGTTTGGTTCGCGCGCTTGAACCGCAAGCGCCACGTTATCCTCGGCGGTAAAGTCAGGGCAGAGCGTCGTAATTTGAAAGCTGCGGGCGATTCCCATGCGCGCACGTTCGTACGGCGGACGATGCGTGATATCGCGCCCGTCGAGCTCAATTGTTCCGCGATTGGGGCGAAGTTCGCCGCTCAACTGCGCAAGCAACGTCGTCTTTCCCGCGCCATTAGGACCAATGATTGCGTGCAGCTCGTTTTCGGCGACCTCGAGTGAGACATCGTCCGTGACGCAGAGTGCGCCGAACGCTTTCCACAAGTGGTTGGTCGCGAGCTTCACGTTAGGCATCGTTGCCGGCGACCAGCCCCGCGATACCGCGCCTGCCCGCGAGGACAACGAAAATCAAGATCGGTCCGAGGATAATCATCCAGTGATCCGTGAGACCGATCAGCACCGCTTGCAGCAGGACAAACGCTGCGGCGCCGAACACCGGGCCGAGCACCGTCCCCGAACCTCCCAGGATGAGCATGACTAGCAAGTCTCCGGATTGCAGCCAAGTGGCGAAGTCCGGGCTCGCGATGCGTTGGAAGTCCGCGAACAGCGCTCCGGCAAAACCTGTCAGCGCGCCCGATATGATGAACGCCGCCAAGCGGTAACGGTAAACGTTGAAGCCCAGCGCGATCGTGCGCCGCTCGTTCTGCATAGCGGCCCTCAAGACTGTTCCAAACTTTGCGCCAATCACGCGTTGCGTCAAGAGCATGAATGCACTAAGCAGAACGAGGGCAMTGAGATAAAATACGACAGAATTGGAGAGATCGATGCCGGGGAAGGTGTCGCGCGCCGGCATCGGCAGGCCGTCGTCTCCGCCAAGCGGCTTGATGCCATTGACGAGGTAGTAGATCATCTGTGCAAACGCAAGTGTGATCATGATAAAAAAAATGCCCGACGTTCGCACGGAGACGGCGCCGATCACTGCGGCAAACGCGGCGGCAATAAGGACCGCCAGCGGCCAGTTCAACAACGCCGAGTGCAGGCCGTTCTTGGCAGCGAACGCGACCGTAAACGCTCCGAGCGCGAAGAACGCGGCGTGCCCGAGGCTGAGCATCCCACCGTAGCCCACGATGAAGTCGAGCGCGGCGACCGCGAGTGCGTAGATCACGATTTTCGTGGCCAGAGTGATCCAAAAGGGCTTGTTCGCCAGCACCGCCACGAACGGCAGCAGGACGAGCGCGGCTGCCGTCAGCGCGATCGCGAGCTTAGCGCGAGGCAACAGGAAAGAGTCCGCGCGGGCGTAGGGCCAGCACGATTGCCATAAAGACGTAGATCGAGACCGCGCTTAAACCGGTTCCGAGCGTGTCGGCCACCGAAGCTGAAAACAGATGCCCCAGCGCCGATGGGATATAGGCGCGTCCGAACGTGTCGATCGCCGAGACCAGCAACGCCGCGATAAATGCGCCGCGGATTGATCCTAGTCCGCCGACGACGATGACGACGAACGTAGTGATCAGGATCTGCTCGCCCATGCCGACGGTGATGGCGAGGATGGGCCCGACGGTAGAACCGGCCAGGCCGGCGAGCAATCCGCCGAGCCCAAAGACCAGGGTGAACAGGCGCCGGACATTCACCCCGAGCGCCTCGACCAGTTCCCGGTGCGTCGCTCCCGCGCGGACGAGCATGCCGACGCGCGTGTATCCGATCAGCAAATACAAACCCGCGGCGACGATGAGGCCGATCCCGATCACGACGAGCCGGTAGGCGGGGTACGGAACGCCGAGCAAATTCACCGAACCGCCCAGTCCTGGCGGCGCCGACATAAAAATCGGCGAMCGGCCCCAGACGACCGCAACGAGTTCGTTCGCAAACAGGATCACCCCGAACGTCACCAGGACTTGATCGAGATGATCGCGGGCGTAGAGCCGGCGCACGAGCGTGATCTCTAGCAGTAGGGCGGCTGCGCACCCGCACGCCGCTCCGAACAGCAGCGCGAGCGCGAATGGAGCACCGTGCGCCGCTGCCGTCGCGGCCACGTAGGCCCCAATCATGTAGAGCGATCCTTGAGCGAGATTAATCACGTTCATGATGCCGAAGACCAGCGTCAAGCCGGACGCGAGCAGGAACAGCATGACGCCCAACTGCACCGAGTTGATCAATTGCTCAAGGAAGAGCTCCACGTCACGGCGTGCTACTGCATCTTACACTGAGACGCAAACGGGTCGCCGTAGTCTTTGACCACTTTCGACTTCGTGACGATCGCCAGTTTGCCGTCGGACCCGGGCTGAACCTGCATCAGGTACCAGTCTTGAACAGGATATTGATTCGGTCCGAATTTAAAGTTGCCGCGGACCGATTTGAAATCCGCCTTGCGCAGCGCAGCTCGAATCACGTCGATCTTCGAGTCGTCGCCTTGGGCCGCTTTCAGACCGCTGCCAATGAGATGCGCTGCATCGTACCCGCCGGCTGCGTAAAAGGTCGGCAGACGGTGATAACGCTCGACGAACGCGCTTACGAATTGCTTGTTCTCAGCATTGGGTATATCGACGCCGTAATGGCCCACGACTTGCATACCGTTGGCCGCGTCGCCGACGGCCGCGAGTATCTGTTGGTCCAGTGAGAAGACGGTGACGATCAGCGGAATTTTCAAACCTGACTGCCCGTACTGCTTGAGGAAGTTGATACCGGCTCCGCCGGGCAGGAAATAGAATAGCGCGTCAGGCTTGATATCGCGAATGCGCGCGATCTCGGCGGAGAAGTCGGACTGTTCGAGCTTCGGATAAATCTCCTGAGCCTGCCCCTTGTACGATAGCTTGAAGCCGGTCACCATATCGTGACCCGCGACGTAGTCGGCCGCCATCACGACCATTTTCTTCCAGCCGTGCCCGTTGGCATAGACTCCAACGGGTACGTTTGCGGCGTCGTTTTGGAAGGACGCGACGAAGAGGTCCTTGTTGCAGTTCGTGCCGGCAAAGGCGGACGAGCCCGCGTTGGGGCTGACGAAGATGGCGCCGGCCGAGAGCACATCCGGGACCACGGCGCCCATGACGTTGGAGAAGACGATGCCGGTGACGATCTTCACCTTCTCTTGCTGGAGGAATCGATCGGCAATCTCACGACCGGTCGCCGGCTTGAGAGCGTCGTCCTCGACCAAGACGTTGACCGGGACGCCGCCGAGCTTGCCGCCCTCCTGGGCGACCGCGAGTTGGAAGCCGTCGCGGACGTCCTGGCCGGTGTACCCTGCCGGACCCGAGAGCGTCGTGATGAGGCCGATCTTAACGGGGCCGGCCGCACCCGCGTTCGCGCAGCACAGCGCTGCCAGTAGGAAAGCCGCCAGCGACGTATGCAGACGATTCATAAAGCGAAAACCTCCCGAAAAACGTGTCGAGGATTAAGCATATCGCGCATTATGAAGAGAAATCATCCTAGGCGACGCATCGAGCCGGGCGCGGACGGCGCGACCCGGCCGGGCCCTTGCCGGCTTCCCGTGGGACCTATTCCTACTTGAATAACCTTTTATCATATAGTACTTTAATGACTAACTTCTTTCGAGCAGAGTGCAATGTTAAAGACCGGCCGGGATCACTTAGAAAGCCTTCGTGACGGACGCGTTATCTACATCGGCGCAGAGCGCATTACGGATGTGACCGCCCACCCGGCGTTTCGCCGAACGGCGCAGACCGTCGGCATGCTCTACGACATCAAGGCTGATCCTGCTAACGCCGGCGTCATGTCGTACGAGGAGGGGAACGAATGCTTCAGCATATTCTTCCTGCAACCCAGGACGCGCGATGACTTGGTCCGCCGGACGCGAGCACACAAGTTCTGGAGCGACGCGAGCTACGGGCTCTTCGGGAGATCGGCGGACCACATGGCGAGCTGGATCACGGCGCTTGCCATGCAGCCCGAGGTCTTCGCGACCGCAAAGTATGCAAAGAATATAGCGCGGTACTACGAGTTCATGCGTCGGAACGACACTTTCTTAGTGTATGCCGTGCTCCCACCCCAAGCGGCGCGCGACCCGGATTTCTATGCGCGCGAAAACATTCCGATTCCGACCCTTCGGGTGACCGACGAAGACGACAACGGGGTCACCCTCAACGGGATGAAGATGCTTGCGACCAGCGCCGTCTTCGCGAACGAAATATGGATCGGAAACGTGATTCCGCTCGCGCCCTCGCAAACGAAGGAGGCTATCACGTGCGCGGTGCCGGTCGGTACGCCGGGCGTGACCCTATGGGCTCGAAAATCGTTCGAGCGAGAGGCGATCAGTCTGTTTGACAATCCGCTTTCCTCTCGTTTCGACGAAACCGACAGCATGGTGCTGTTCGATAACGTGAAGATCCCCTGGGACCGCGTTTTCGTGCATGACGACCCGATCCGCTCGCGCGAAATTTACAGCAAGAGCGCCGCTCATTGCTTTGGTAACCACCAGTCGAACGTCAGATTTCTCTCGAAATTGCAGCTCTTGCTCGGAATCGCGAGCAAGGTGACGCAATCCAACAATGTAGCCGAGATACCTGCCGTGCGCGAAACGCTGGGGCGACTGGCGGCGATGGAGGCCAGTCTGGCCGCGATGATCGCCGGCCAGTCGATGGATTACGAAGACCTCGGCAACGGTTTTGTGTCGTTCAATCGTCGCTATATGTACGCGGCGCTCGCATGGGGTACCGACAACTATGGCGACATCTGCAGTATCGTCCGCGAATTGTGCGGCGGCAGCGTGTTCCAGATGCCGGCGGATTCGTCGGTACTCGACGACCCGCACTTGCGCCGGACCTTCGAGATGTACTGGCGCACACCCACGCAGAGTTCGCTGGAACGAATGAAGCTCTTTAAGCTGGCGTGGGACATGCTTGGCTCCGAATTCGGCGGCCGTCACGTGCAGTACGAGAAATTTTACGCTGGCCCGGCTTTCTTGGTCCGCAGCTACAATTATCGCGAAGCTCCGTGGGCGGGCTTTGACTCGATCGTTGAAACGCTCATGGCACAATACGACGTGCCGCAAGCTGAGCGCGGCTGATGCCTCGGAAAAGTGCCAAAGGGAAATGGCCTCTGTCGACCTCAAGGCCAGCACTTCTCGTCGACGGGAAAGATCGGGAGTTCCGCGCTTTCATCCAAAAGTTGTTCAGCGTCACAGGGCAGTTCGAGGCATTGCGCGACAAGATCGGCGCACTCGAAAACATCAGTGGAGCACAATACGGGATTCTTATGGCGATCTTGCACCACGGGGCCGAAACCGGGGTGCCCATCGCCCGCCTTGCCGAGCATCTTCACTTACGAGCGAATTTCGTCACGACCGAGGTGAATAAGTTGCACGCGGCCGGACTGGTCAATAAAAAAGACAATCCGGACGACGGGAGGAGCGTCCTGACTAGCCTCTCAGCCAAAGGCCGGACGCTGCTGGAGTTGCTGCTGCCGAGCGTCGTCAAGGTAAACGATGAGATATTTCGGGAGACATCGCGCAGCGATTTCGAGACGATGCGGCGCATCATGTCGCAACTCGTTCACTCATTGCCGGACGCCCACGCAGCGATCGATCGGGTCCTCCGCGACATGCGCCGGGAAAAGGTCGCTCCCTAAATGACGGCGCCGCGCAATTCAGCGTCGCGCACGATGCAAACGCAGGCTGCGCACAAAGCTGGGTGCAGGGCATCGGCGCCGAGCGTCAAGTACTTCCAACAGCGGGCGCACTTCTGGCCGTCAGCAGGTTCGACTTCGATGCGCGGTTCGGCAGCTTCGGGGTCGGCGCGCAAGTCGAACGCGGAGACGACCAGCGCTTCTCGCACGTTATCGCCCAGGGCTGCAAGCTGTTTGAGCACATTGTCGTCGCCGTAAACATGCGCCTGCAGTTGGAAGTCGCGCACGCCTTCCTGAGCGGCGACGACCGACCGCATAGCTTTGAGCCGGCTCCACAGTTCGAGATCGGCCCCCTCGCTCGAACCGGCCGGACCGGGCGACGGTAGCTGCAGGTCGAAGACACTCGCCGCGTCTCCGCGCAAGCCTACCGGCACGGCCTGCCAAGCTTCCTCTGCCGTGAACGAAAGCACCGGCGCAACCAGCGCCAACAGATCGCGCAAAATCGTGAAAATCGCCGTTTGGCCGCTGCGCCGCCGCGGCGCGTCGCGCGCGCTCGAATAGGCGCGGTCTTTGAGGAGATCGATATAGAATCGGGAGAGATCATCGGCATCGAAGGCTATCAGCGACAGGTAGACATCGTGCAATCGGTACTCCTTATACGCCGCCACGACTTCGCGCGAAAGGTTGTCCAGCGCCGCCAGCGCCAGTCGGTCGATCGGTTCGAGCGCTTCACGCGACTGCAACCCATCCGGCGTTAGGTCGCCGACGAGTCCGAGCATCACTCGTAGGCGATTACGCAGATTCCGATAAACGCCGGCGACAGCTTTCAGCAGTTCGTCGCCGAGCCGCATATCGGCGTGGAACTCGACTGACGCCGTCCAAAGGCGCAGGATGTCCGCACCATAGGTCTGCATCGCGTCGTCGGCGCCGATGTAATTGCCGGTGGACTTATGCATCGCGCGACCGTTCGCATCGAGGACCCAGCCGGTCGAGACGACCGACTTATATGGGGGCGCGCCCTTGATTGCGACGCCGGTGATCAAGTTGCTGCGAAACCAGCCGCGATATTGGTCGCTGCCTTCGAGGTACGCATCGGCGGGCCATGGCATTCCATCCCGTCCCAGCACGGCCAGATGCGTCACGCCGGACTCGAACCAGATGTCAACGATGTTCTTTTCTTTGACGAACGTCGTTGCCTGACACTTCGGGCAGCTGAAGTTGGCCGGCAAGAACGTGGCGACGTCGTCGGTCCACCATGCGTCGGCACCAACCTCGCGGAAGCGCGCCGCGGCCTTTCTGGCGACCTCCGGGTCGAGAATCGCCTCACCGCACGCCGTGCACACGACGGCCGGAATCGGCGTCCCCCATGTGCGCTGGCGCGACAGGCACCATTCGGGGTGATTCTCGATCATCTGCAATAACCGGTTCTGTCCCCACGCCGGATAAAACCGCACCGTCGATAGCTTCTCTTCGATGCGCTTGCGCAAGCGGTTGACGTCCATTGCCATAAACCATTGCGCGGTCGCGCGAAAGATGACCGGGTTCTTGCAGCGCCAGCAGTGCGGATACGAATGGACGTATTGCCCAGCACTCCACAGCGCGCCGGTGGCCCGCAAATCTCCGACGATTCGCGGGTTCGCTTCGAAAATCGACTGACCGGCGTATGGGCCTGCTTGCGCGGTGAAGAACCCTCGCTCATCCACCGGGGTGATGACCGGCAATCCGAACTGCACGCCGGTATCGAAATCATCGGCGCCGTGGCCGGGCGCGGTATGGACGGCGCCCGTGCCGGTCTCCAATTCGACGTAGTCGGCCGTTACGAGCTCCGAGTCGCGATCGAGAAATGGATGCCGGACGGTCGCGCCGATCAGCGCGTCGCCGCGCAGCGCAGCCAACTCGTGGCTGTCGAGCGAACTCAAACCCGGCCGATCGGCCGCCAGCTTCGCGCGCACCGACGGTTCGAGCGATTCGGCCACGATGTAGAGTTCCTGCTGCTTTCGATACAGACCGTACAGCGCCTTAGGTTTGAAAGCGATCGCGACATTGGCGGGAAGCGTCCATGGTGTCGTCGTCCAGATGACAACCGACAGCTGCTTGGGAACGTCCGCTCCATCGGCAACGCCGAACCGTTTGAGCAGTTCCGCGCGCTGCGCCGCGGTAGCGATGAATCGGACGTAGATCGACTCTGATTCCCGATCGCGATATTCGATCTCGGCCTCGGCGAGCGCCGTTTCGTCGTGCATGCACCACAGCGTTGAACGCAATCCCTTATAGAGCTGCCCGGCGGCGGCCAGATCGGCCAGCGCCTCGACGATGACGGCTTCGAACTCCTTGTCGATCGTCCGGTACGGATGATCGTAATCGCCGAGCAGACCCATGCGCAGGAACGTCGTTCGTTGCACGTCAAGCCAATATAGCGCGCGCTCGCGACAGCGCGCACGCAACTCGATCGGATCGACATTCCGAAAGTCGAGGCTCAGGTGTTGCAGCGCTTCGAACTCGATCGGCAACCCGTGCATATCCCAGCCCGGGACGAATTTGGCGAACCGGCCGTCGAGCAGATGGACTTTGGTGAAGACGTCCTTAAGAACTCGATTGAGAAACGTCCCCATGTGCACTTCACCATTGGCATACGGCGGGCCATCATGCAAGATCCAGGGCGGGTTCTTCGCATTGCGTTCGAGCCGGCGCTCGTAGACGCGGTGCTCCTTCCACCATGCGACGCGCGTGGGCTCACGTTTGGGGAGTTCGCCGCGCATCGGAAAGTCGGTCGCCGGGAGATTCAGCGACCAGCGATAATCGGGCACSTCAGTCATGCGATGGAACGTTGCGCTTTCAAACCCGCGGCGGCACAGCTTCGTTCGAATCGCTCGAGTTCGCGTGCCTGCGCGTACCCCATCCAGCTCGTCCGTGCGAGGAACAGGCTGACGACGACGTACCATCCGAACTGCCATTCGCGAGTCGTCGCCAGCATAACCAGTCCGCCGATCCCCAGGATCGCCGAGAAACCGACACCGGTCAGCGACGCGATTGCGGTCGCTGAAGCATGGTTGCGGCGTAACCGCCACAACAGCGCACGCAATACTCGCCCACCGTCCATCGGATAGGCGGGAATCAGGTTGAAGACCGCGATGGCAACGTTGCTGATCGTCAGATAAAGCGCGATCGGTTGCAGGAACCGCACCCAGGCGAGGGTGGCGAGATCGGGCCTTTCCAATCCGAGCGTCAAGCCGAACCAGCCGGCTGCCAAGACGACGCTGATGAGCGGTCCGGCCAGGGCGATCAACACCTCGGAGCGCGGCGTCGGCGGCTCCCGCTCCAGCGTGGCAACCCCGCCGAATAAAAACAAGGTGATGGCGCGCGTCCGCACACCGAAATGTCGAGCCGTCAGCGCATGGGCGAATTCGTGAGCGATGATGCTCGCGAACAACAACAGCGCAAAACCACCCGCGGCGAAAAATGCGAACTTCGTCCCTTGCTCGCGCAATACGGTCCCGACGGAGTAGGTGACGAGCGCAAAAAGCACGAGCCACGACGGGTGGATCGCCACCCGAATGCCGGCGATGCGTCCAAGCGATAGTACGGTTAGCATGCGAACGATCAAACTTCGGCTGTTAAGCCCCGCCGCCTTCTGTGCTGCGCTAAGCGGCGGCGTTATCTCAAATAGGCTCCCGCCGTGTTCCTGGCGTCGCCGGCACGCCGGCGATCAGCTGGTCGAGCGCCACAAAATTTCGCATCGCACCGGCGCGCATCGTTTCGACGCTGGGCGCCAGGAGCGCCGTCAGTTCGCCACGCCGGTGCCACGCTTCGTCGGCAGCTTCAATCGCGCGCTGTGCGCCGCCTGGCTTCGACGCCCCAGGAATCCAGAACGGAGCCAGCGGGTAGGCCAAGTCTTCGCACAGACCGCTGATCTTCGGATCGTAGGGAACCGCAAGGAACGGCACCCCGAAGCGCGCTGCCACGATGAGGGCGTGCAGTCGAATGCCGATCATCAGGTGCGCCCGCGCGATGATGGCGACGGTCGTCCGTAGGTCCGGCGGTGCGAGAAGCATCGGACTCGTACGACATCGCCGGATGATCGCCGTCGACGCTTCAGCATCGCCGACGCCCCCCAGCGGCACGAACACCACGCGCGCGCCGTAGGCCGAGGTCAGATGATCGACAGCGGCGGCGATCCGGGTCGCACCTTCTTCGAATTGCGGGGTCTGGCGCGCGCTCACGACTACCAGCGGATCGCACGACTGTCCGAGTCCGTGGCTGCTCAAGTCAAGCGCGTCGTCGCCCTCCATCAAGAAGACAGGATCGGCGGTTCGCTCTACCTGCAGATGCGGAACCAGCGGCGCGAATAGTTCGCGCGAACGCTCGTCACGAACGGTCGCTGCCCCGAGCCCGCGACAACATTCGCGCACCGTCTGCTTTCCCCAAAAATCGAGCGGTCCGACCGACTGCGCGAACACCATGACCTTGCGCCCCCGTCTGATTGCCGTCCGCACGATGCCGGCGTAATACAAAAGACTGCCGAGGCTGGTAGTGTTCTGAAACAGACCGCCGCCGCCGGAAAGCACGACATCGGCGCGATCGATCGCTCGTCGCACTGCGCCCAGATTGGCGCGCGGCGTCGCCGCTACATCCAAATCGCGCGCCGTCCCGGGCGGGTCGTTCGAAAGCACATCGATGGTCGCGGCCGAATAGCGGCGGCGCAATTCGGCGACGATCACCGCCAGCAGCGCTTCGTCGCCAAAGTTTTCGAAGCCGTAGTACCCACTGAGCAGAATGCGCATCGACGTTCCGTCAGCGACGGTCCGCGTTGAGCTTTCGCAACAACCGGTGTAAAGCGGTGCGCTCGGCCGGCGCGAGCGGCCGCAATAGCTCGCGTTCACTCTGCACGACGCGCGGCTTCGCCCGCCGCAAAAGCGCGCGTCCGCTGTCGGTGAGCAGCGGTACCGTCGATCGCCGGTCGTGCGGGGCGACTGCACGACGAACCCACGCCCGTGCCTCGAGTTGGTCGATCAAACGCACCATCGTCGAACGATCGGCGGCCAGCCGGCCGGCGAGTTCGCTCTGATTGATACCCGGATTGGCGTCGATCAAGATCAGCGTTCCCAGCAAGAGCGGCGAAAGCCCGTCGGCGCCGAGCGCGCTCGCAAACGTGCTAAAAGCGCGCAATTGAGCTAAACGCAAGTGAAAGCCCAGCAGCCCGTCGAGGAAGTCGACGGGTAGCGGCGCCGCTGAGCGGGGCGGACGATTAGTTGATGTGGTCATTTATTTGACAGGTCAACCAATCTTTGCTACGCTCGGCGGTACTTCCCCCATGGACCGACACGCCTATCACTTCGACCCGGCCCGCCACGCCGACCGGTCGGTCTTGCGGGGCCTGACCCTCCAGGCCGTCGCGGCGCGGACCGTCGCCGCCTATGGGCCCCGACCCGCCATCCTTGACGGGCCGCTGCGCCTCTCTTGGAACGAGCTTGCTGCCCGGGCGGCGAGTCTGGCCACCGCGCTGGCCGCCCGAGGGATCGGCATGGGCGACGTTGTCGCGGTTCAGGTTCCAAACTCATGGGAGTATGTTGCGAGCCACCTCGCAATCGCAGCTTGTCGCGCCGTAATGGTGCCGTTACATCCCCCGTATCGATCGCACGAACTCCGGACATTTTTAGCCTATACCGATGCGATCGCAATCATCTGTTCCGACGGCCCAGCGTTGACACGCGTGCAAACGATCGCCGCCGATTGTCCGTTGCTGCGCACGGTCGTCGCGGCCACCGAGATCGCGTCCTCGACCGTTGGCCCCGGCATGGCCGGCAGGGCGATCGCCGCACGTGATTCGAGCGTCGACGTCGATCCGGCGGATCCGCTGACATTGAATCCAACCTCGGGGACTGAATCGGTGCGACCGAAGGTTTGCATGCACACCCACGACGGCCTGCTCTCGAATGCCGCTCAGGCCGCGGCCGATATCGCGCTGAGCATCAATGACGTAATCCTGTGTGCGAGCGGATATACGCATCTCTTCGGGTTGTGCGCCGTTCACGCGGCCCTGTACACGGGCGCGACGCTCGTCGCGCTCGGCACGTTCGATCCGGACGTCTATCTCGATCTGTGCGAACGCGAGCGGGTGACGTGCGCCTGGGCTGTGCCCGCTCAACTGATCGACTTGCTCGCGGCACAACGCGCCCGCCCGCGGCAGTTGGTGCTACGTGAGGTACGCACCGGCGGCGCAACGGTTGCACCAGAACTCGTGGCCGAACTGAGAATGGCCTTGGCGCCCGAAGTCGTCATCCAATGGGGCATGTCGGAACTCGGCGCCGGTTCAACGACCCGCCACGGCGATGCGGCCTTACCGGGTGCGGCGACGATTGGCCGGCCGCTCGCGGGCGCGGAAGTACGAATTGTTGGGGACGACGACCGCGCAGTTTCCGACGGCGAGATCGGTGAGCTATGGTACCGTCGAGCCGACATGTTCCGCGGTTATCTCGGTGATGCACCGGCGACCGCGGCGACGATGACCGCCGATGGGTGGCTCCGCACCGGCGATCTGGCCGCGATCCACGCCGACGGACACATCGCGTTTCACGGACGGCGCAAAGATCTGATCAATCGGGGCGGCATGAAGATTAGCGCTTTCGAACTCGAGACGCATCTCAACCAGCTCGCACAAATTCGGCAAGCCGCGATCGTCGCGATTCCGGATGCACGTTTGGGAGAGCGGGCGGTGCTCGCCTGCGCCCTGGTCCCCAATACGACGCTGACGCTCGACGACGTCAGCGCGCACCTCGACGCCCGGGGCATCGCGAAATATAAATGGCCCGAACACCTGGTGATCTTCGACGAGCTGCCGATGACCGCGACGCGCAAGATCGCAAAGGGAACGATCCGCAGCCTCGTCGCCGAGCGGCTGCAGTCTCGACCCGGAGATTTGTCGCATCAGGCGGCAGTGGATTTTCGCTTGGATCGAGGAGCGAAGAGCGCGCAATGACGAGTCATTTAAGCGATGAGCGCCAACGAGCCGAGCGCAAAGCGAAGGCGCATTCTGCGCCGAAATTCCGGATTGGTTCACGAAAGCGGGTTGCACGCTGAGCTACACGGTTAAGGTGAAGCAATTCGCGGCTCCCCTTGAGGTCGAAACCGGTCAGACGATCCTGGAAGCCGCGCTGGCACAGGGTCTTCCCTACCCGCACGGCTGTCGTTCGGGTAACTGCGGCGCGTGCAAATCGGAAATGTTCGACGGCGATGTCGACCTGATGCCGCATTCTGAATTTGCACTGACGCCGGGCGAACGCGCCGCCGGCAAGATCTTGGCTTGTCGGGCGGTGCCGTGGTCGAACTGCTCGGTCGCTTTTCTGGATGAGGGCGAGTTGGTGGTCCATCCGCAGCGCCATGCGACCGCCTCGATCGTCGGGCTCGCGCGGCTCACGCACGACATCGTCGGGCTGCGTCTGCACGTCACGCGTGGCGGGCCGTTCACTTTTTCGGCCGGCCAGTACGCCGCGCTTGCGTTCGCTGGCCTCGCTCCGCGCGATTTTTCGATGGCGAACGTCCCGACCGACGAGGTTCTCGAGTTCCACATCCGGTTGCTGCCCGGTGGGACCGCGAGCCGTTACGCTGCCGAGCGGGCGCACGCCGGCGAAACGCTGCGCCTACGCGGCCCATTCGGCACGTCGTACTTGCGCGAGCGCCACACGGGCCCGATGTTGCTAGCGGGCGGCGGGACTGGGCTCGCGCCAATGCTCTCCATTTTGGAAACGGCGTTACACCAAAATCCCGCCCGCGACGTGACGCTTTATGTCGGTGCTCGCGACGAACGCGATCTCTACGCCGCTGACCGCATCGATCCGCTCATGGGCGGACATCGATCCCTGATCGTCCACCGCGTGCTCTCACAGCCAGTTGCACCGACGACGTACCGCACAGGGTTCCTTGCCGCCGCCATCGAGCGCGACTTGATCGGAGCCGACGTCGATGGACTCAAGGCGTATTTGGCGGGGCCGCCGATCATGACCGAAACGGTAACAGCGGCGCTCGAAGCTGCAGGCGTCGCCCGCCACGACATTCATGCCGACGCATTTTTTGCGGCTTCCGCCAGCGCACCAACCGAGGCCGTCTCTTGAGCGCGCTCGACGGCCGGGTCGCGATCGTCACGGGCGGCGCGCGGGGCATTGGTGCCGCGATTAGCCAGACGCTACACGATCGCGGTGCGCGCGTCGTCGTTGTGGACAGCGGAGCATCGATCGACGGTCGCATCAACCAAACCGGCGTGGCAGCCGATTTTTGCGCGCGATTCGGCGCATCGATGCGGGCGCTCGATGCCGACGTCGCGGCAGCCGGGACCGCCGAAGCCGCTGTGCAGCTCGCTGGCGAGGCGTTCGGCGGACTCGACATCATCGTCAACAACGCCGCCATTCTGCGTGACGCGTTCATTTTCAAAGGAAGTCGTGACGACTTTGAGGCGGTCATCCGCACAAATTTGACCGGCGCGTTCGATCTGATGCGCGCCGGGGCGTCGGTTCTGCGCGAGAACGCAAAGCACCGAGGCGGTTCACACCCGTACAACTGGGGCCGGATCATCAACATCGTCTCGACCGCCGGCTTCTACGGAAACTATGGCCAGTCGGCATACGCCGCCGCCAAGGCCGGACTGTTCGGTCTCACTCGGGTCGCGGCGCTCGATCTGGCCCGCTCGAAGGTGACCGCGAATGCAATCGCGCCGTTTGCGGCGACTCGAGTCACCGAATCCATCGTTCCGGCCACCGACGCCCAGCGTGCCTACAAAGCCCAAGCGCTCACCATCTCGCCGGAGCCGGTCGGCGCATTCGCCGCCTTCCTCGCCGGTGATGCGGCGGCTGCGATCACGGGTCAGCTCTTCGGCGTCCGCGGGCCCGAGATAATGTTATTCGATCAAGCCCGGCCCCTGGCACGCATCACCCGAACCGCTACCGGCGAAGATGGCGCACTTGCGGCGGCGATCGACGCTACATTCGCGGCCCACTTTTTGCCGCTCCAAACCGATCTCGATGCTTTTGCGTAAGGAGACTCCGATGTCCACGGCCACTTCACTCGTCGTTAAAAATGCTGAAGAACTCCACGCCCAACCGGCCGAGTACCGAGACGCCGTCCAAAAGATCATCATCAGCCACGCGCTGAACGAACTGTACGGAGCGCAGGTCTTCGACGAGCCGGCGATCGCCCTCGCGCCGACGCCGTATTGGAAGTGGCTGACGTGTCGAATCGCAATGGAGGAATACGGCCATCACGTGCGCTTCTTTGAACTCGGCTGCGATGTTGGAGTCCCCGAAGTCAAAATGATCCCGCAGAAAACGACGAAGCAGCCGCTGTCGATCTTCGAAACCGCGCTGGGGAATTGGGAAGAATTCTGCGTCATCAAACTGCTGGGCGATCTGGGCGAGATCATCCAGGTCGAGGATCTGCTGAAATGTACGTACCATCCGCTGCGAAACGCGGCCCGAATGACGATGCCCGAAGAACGCTTCCACGCGCAGTTCGGAGTCGACAGTTGCACCGAGCTGCTGGAAACCGCGGCTGGACGCCGCAACGTGCAGCTCGCTATCGATAAGATCTATCCGACGTTGCCTGCATTTTTCGGCCGTTCGAACTCCCGTAACAACGAGATCTTCCGCAAATGGGGAATCAAGGAACGCTCAAACCAGGAGATGCGAGCGGATTACATGGAGCGCGCCCGCGTCGTCGTCGAGGAGAAGCTGGATCTTAAGCTTCCAACGATCGATGTCGAGCAATACAACTGATTGTGACCGACGACCGGAGCGCTCTTCGATGAAGCTCGCGTTGTTCGACGACTACCGGTTAGGCGTCGTTTCGGCCGACGAACGGACGATTGCCGACATCAGTGTAGCCGCTCCCGACCTTCACGCGGACGATCCGTTCGGGGCGGGGTGGTGGGTTCGGTTGTGCCGCGACTTCGCAGCGCGCCGTGGGGAGATCGCCGCCGCCGCCGGCGATGCGCCAAAACACCCGCTGGCCCACGTGCGTCTGCGCGCGCCGGCGCTCAATCCGACCAAGATCGTGGCCGCAGCCGTGAACTACGAGGCGCACGTCACCGAGATGCGCGATGTCGTCCTGCCGCGGGTCAGCCGGACGGCTGATGCCAAGCTGTTGCAATTCGATATCTTCCTCAAGGCGCCGTCGGCGCTGGGCGGGCCGGCCGATCCGGTCGTGATTCCAAGCGGCGAACTTGTCGACGGCAAGGAGATTCATCACGAGAGCGAGCTGACGCTGGTCATCGGTAAGCGCGCGACCCGCGTCCCACGGGATCGCGCATTCGAATACATCCTCGGTTATACGATCGCACTCGACATCACCGTAAGAGGCGACGGCGATCGGACTCGGCGCAAGAGCTACGATACGTTCTGCCCGCTCGGTCCCTGGGTGACAACGGCCGATGAAATTGCCGATCCCACAACGCTCGAGATCACCCTTGCAGTGGACGGCGCGCGGCGCCAGCACGTCCGCGCCGGCGAGATGAAGGTCGACATCCCAGGCCTCGTCGAGTACGCGTCGCACGCGATGACCCTGGAACCGGGCGATCTCCTGCTAACGGGTGCACCCCCCGGGGTCGGCAAAATACTCCCGGGAGAGGTGATGCACGCCGCGATCAGCTCCCTCGGAAGCATGGACATCTCGGTTGTCGCCCAATGAATTCGCTCAGGAGGATCACGATGATCGCTCACGATTCGCTCGACCAGCTGTTTGAAGACGCTAAAAGCCAAAACGCCAACCCGCTGTGGACGGTCATGGATTCGGTCGTGACGCCGCATCCGGAGCCCAAGGCGGTGCCGCACGTCTGGCGCTATCGCGAGCTGCGTCCGTTGCTGCTGCGCGCCGGCGAGCTGATCGCGACCGAACAGGCCGAAAGACGCGTGTTCATGTTGACGAACCCGAAGCTGCACGGACCGTTCACGACCGATACGATCTATGCCGGCCTGCAGTTGATTCGACCCGGTGAAATCGCGCGGGCCCACCGTCACACGAGCTTCGCGCTACGCTTCATCGTCGAAGGTGAAAACGCGTTCACGGCGGTGGGCGGCGAGAAGGTGATCATGCAACGCGGCGATCTGGTGTTGACGCCATCCTGGGAATATCACGACCACGGCAACGACGCCGGCGCACACATGATCTGGCTCGATGGGCTCGACATACCATTGTTGCAATCGATTCCGGTGAACTTCGCAGAAGGGTACCGCGACAAGCAGTACCCGTCGACGGCGGCGAACGGTCCGTCTCGACTGCGCTACCCGTGGGCTGAGATGGAAGCCCGATTGCGAAGCGTCAGCGGACCGACGGCGCAGGTGGCCTACGAGTACCGAGCTGGCGGCGGACCGGTCTCTGCGACGATCGGCGCGGCGGCCGAACGGATCGACTGCGGCGCTGCCAGTCAGCGCGTTCGCGAAAGCGCCAACATTGTCTACCACGTGCATGCCGGTCGCGGTACGAGCCGCGTCGGCGACCAAACGCTCGCCTGGGAAACCGGCGATACGTTTTGCATCCCGTCATGGTACCCCTACGAGCACCGCAACGACGGGGACGAGACGGCGTACCTGTTTCGCTACGACGATCGGCCGATGCTCGAGGCGCTCAAATGGTACCGCCGCGAGGAACCGCGTGGCTGAACGCAAAGGCCGCACCGTCCGCACGCGGACGCGGGTGCGGTTCGGCGAAACCGACGCCGCTCGGATTGTTTTCTATCCAACATTTTTTAATTGGTTCGACATGGGATCGCACAGTTTATTTCGGCGAGTCGGCGCCTCGTTGCGAACCCAAAGCGGTGGGCCGCATGACATGATGCCGATTGTCGAATGCGGCGCGAAATTCAGCACGCCCTTGCTGTTCGACGATGCAATCGAGATCGTCACGACCGCCGCGCAGATCACCGCATCGACCTTGCGGGTTGAACACCGAGTCCTGCGGGGCGACACCGAGGTTGCAACCGGCTTCGAAGTGCGCATCCACGTTGCCAGGAGTGCCGACGGAGCGCTGAAAAGCGCGCCGATTCCCGAGGATTTGCGCGCCCATTTGTTGGGTTCAGACGCTGAGATGGCGTTTATCGATCACGACGAAGCACAGATCGTTCAAACGTAGTCCTCGCTCAGTCGGCGCTGCCGCCGAGATACAACAGGCGCTTCGACGAACTGGCGCGCGCCCGCTCAATTGCCGGAATCGTGGATCTACCCTGTCCTAATTGCGAGAGGCCCAGTGCGTTTATATTATTGCGAACCGGAATGCCAAGCAGGAGATCATGCTTGGCCATTTGCGCGACGCCTCCAAGCTACCAGGCGCAGGGCAAGGATCGCGTTCCTTACCAGGCAAGCCAGGCATGGCAACCGTGCCAGAGAATGAGCACCATCTTTGGCCCACTGGAGGAACGTCAATGAAAAGGCTTCGTTCGCTCGCTATGTTAGCCGCGCTAACCGTCGCCCCATGCGCCGCGCAGTCCCAGTCGACGGCGATGTCTCCATCAAAGATGGGCGTCGGATTGCACGGGTACGACTTTCTCATCGGAACGTGGTCGTGCAGCAACACCATGCCGTCGCCGATCGGCGGTCCAAGCAGCTCGATCCTCTCGGTCGAACGGAGTAAAGGTGGAACGTCCCTGTTTTATCGGGTGACTGGGAAGAATTTTGATGAAAGCGCCTACTTCGTATACGACCCGAAGACGAAGACGTGGTGGAACCCCTACGCCTACGCGGACGGCAGCTACGGCAGCGAGTCGTCGACCGACACCGGGAAGAGAGTCGTATTTACCGGCACGCTCGTCAGCGCAGGATCGGGTAAGACGACCCAGATACGGGACACGATTACGTTATCTAGCCCTACGAAATACGTCGACTTGGGCGAGTATAAGTCCGCAGGTGGAAACGGCAGCGGCGATTTGACCCCTTTCCGGCAGTTACGAATTGA
>JRHI01001176.1_pt1 | contig 23504 bp, 36 predicted proteins | sample 215371 | NCBI WGS metagenome assembly JRHI01 (sample SAMN02929681, study PRJNA255918) | sediment metagenome | biome: cave system; feature: Ice Cave; material: Sediment; isolation source: sediment from deep within a dark volcanic ice cave with no known source of... ...
GGCGACAAGTACGGCGTGCCGCGCATCATCTTCGCCAACAAGATGGATAAAACCGGCGCCGACTTCTACATGTGCGTCGCCGACATCAAGTCGAAGCTCGGCGCGCGGCCCGTGCCGATCCAGCTTCCGATCGGGGCCGAGAGCGAATTCACCGGCGTCGTCGACCTCGTCGAGATGAAGGCTTACGTCTGGGAAGGCGACAACAAAGACGCCAAGATGGAAATCCGGGAGATTCCGGACGACCTCAAGGAGCGCGCCGCCGAGTACCGCGCCGCCATGATCGAAGCCGTCGTTGAGATGGATGACGCGGCCATGGAGGCCTACCTGGATGGCAAGGAGCCCGACGCCAACACGCTGCGCAGCCTCATCCGCAAAGGCACCGTCAAGGCCGCGTTCTATCCGATGATGTGCGGCTCCGCCTTCAAGAACAAAGGCGTGCAGCCCCTCCTCGACGCCGTCGTCGACTTCCTCCCCTCTCCCGCTGACCGCGAGGCGTTTACCGGCATCGACCCCAAGAGCGGCGAGCCGCTTCTGCGCAGGCCGATCGACGAGGATCCGCTTTCGTTGCTCGCCTTCAAGATCATGAGCTTTGAGCACGTCGGTTCGATCACCTTCTGCCGCATCTACTCGGGCAAGATCGCGAATGGCATGGCGCTCGCGAACACGACGCGCGACAAGAAGGAGCGGGTCGGGCGCATGTACCTCATGCATGCCGCCGACCGCGAAGAGATCAAGGAAGCCTACGCCGGCGACATCGTCGCGCTGTCGGGCCTGAAGGACACGCGCACCGGCGAGACGCTGTGCGATCCCCAGAAGCCCGTGCTGCTGGAGAAAATGGACTTCCCCAACCCCGTCATCGAGATGAAGATCGAGCCAAAGACCAAGGCCGATCAGGAAAAGATGTCGATGGCGCTGTCGACCATGGCGCTCGAGGATCCCTCGTTCCGCGTCGCGGTCGACCAGGAGTCGGGCGAGACCATCCTGCGCGGCATGGGCGAGCTGCATCTCGACATCAAGGTCGACATCCTGAAGCGCACCTATGGCGTCGAAGCCAATGTGGGCGCGCCGCAGGTTGCCTACCGCGAGACGCTCGTGAAGGCGGCCGATATCGACTACACGCACAAGAAGCAGACGGGCGGCACCGGCCAGTTTGCGCGCGTCAAGCTGCGGCTCGAGCCCAACGAGACCGGCAAGGGCAACGAGTTCGAGTCCGAGGTCGTCGGCGGCACCGTGCCGAAGGAGTACATCCCCGGCGTCGAGAAGGGCATCAACTCGGTGTGGGACTCGGGCGTCCTCATCGGCTTCCCCATGGTCGATACCAAGGTCACGCTGTGGGACGGCGCCTTCCACGAGGTGGATTCGTCGGCCATCGCCTTCGAAATCGCCGCGCGGTCGGCGATGCGGGAAGGCTGCGACAAGGCCGGCGTGAAGCTGCTCGAACCGATCATGGACGTCGAGGTGGTGACGCCCGAGGCGTTCGTCGGCGGTGTCATCGGCGACATCAACAGCCGGCGCGGGCAGATCCGCTCGCAGGAGATGCGCGGCAACGCCAACGTGATCCGCGCCTTCGTCCCACTGGCCAACATGTTCGGCTACGTGAGCCAGCTCAGGTCGATGAGCCAGGGGCGCGCATCCTACACCATGCAGTTCGGACACTACGCGGATGTGCCGCGCAACGTGGCCGACGAGGTGAAGGCCAAATACGCCTGATGATGATGAGGCGCGGGGAGCCGTGAGAAGCGCCCCGCAAAAAAGAGATGACTTGTTAGCTAAGTGGAGAGCCAACGATGGCCAAGGCAAAATTCGAGCGGACGAAGCCGCACTGCAACATCGGGACGATCGGCCACGTCGATCACGGCAAGACGTCGCTGACGGCTGCGATCACGAAGATCCTCGCCGAGTCCGGCAAGGCGCAGTACACCGCCTATGACCAGATCGACAAGGCTCCCGAGGAGCGCGAGCGCGGCATCACGATCTCGACCGCGCACGTCGAGTACGAGACGGATGCGCGCCACTACGCGCACGTCGACTGCCCCGGCCACGCCGACTACGTGAAGAACATGATCACGGGCGCGGCGCAGATGGACGGCGCCATCCTGGTGGTGTCGGCGGTTGACGGGCCGATGCCGCAGACGCGCGAGCACATCCTGCTGGCACGGCAGGTGGGGGTTCCCTACATCGTGGTGTTCCTGAACAAGTGCGATGCGGTGGACGACCCCGAGCTGGTGGAGCTGGTGGAGATGGAGGTGCGCGAGCTGCTCTCCAAGTACCAGTTCCCTGGCGACGACATCCCCATCATCCGCGGTGCGGCGATCAAGGCGCTGAACGGGGAGAAGGGCCCGTTGGCGGACGAGGCGATCCTCAAGCTGTTCGAGGCGATCGACACGTACATCCCGCTGCCCGAGCGCCCGAAGGACCAGCCGTTTCTGATGCCGATCGAGGACGTGTTCTCGATCTCGGGCCGGGGCACGGTTGTGACGGGCCGCATCGAGCGCGGCACGATCAAGGTCGGCGAGGAGGTGGAGATCGTCGGCATCCGCGACACGCAGAAGTCTGTAGTGACGGGCGTGGAGATGTTCCGCAAGCTGCTGGACTCTGGCGAGGCGGGCGACAACGTGGGCTGCCTGCTGCGCGGGATCGACAAGGAAGCGGTTGAGCGCGGGCAGGTGCTGTGCAAGCCTGGGTCGATCAAGCCGCACAAGAAGTTCAAGGCGGAGGCCTACATCCTGACGAAGGAGGAGGGTGGTCGGCACACACCGTTCTTCACCAACTACCGTCCGCAGTTTTACTTCCGCACGACTGATGTGACGGGTGTGGTGGCTCTGCCGGAGGGGACGGAGATGGTGATGCCTGGCGACAACGTTGCCGTGACGATCGAGCTGATCACGCCGATTGCCATGGAGGAGAAGCTTCGCTTCGCCATCCGCGAGGGCGGCCGCACCGTCGGTGCCGGCGTCGTCACCGCGATCATAGAATAACGGAGGATACCCAGGAGCGCTCACCAGACGAGCGCTTCTTGGCTTTCAAGAGGGCACATGGATGCAAAGCCAGAACATAAGAATAAGGCTGAAGGCCTTTGACCATCGCGTGCTCGACGCCTCCACGCGGGAGATCGTCAACACGGCCAAGCGAACGGGCGCCGAGGTGCGCGGGCCGATCCCGCTGCCGACGCGTATCGAACGCTTCACGGTCAACCGCTCGCCGCACATCGACAAGAAAAGCCGCGAGCAGTTCGAGATGCGCACGCACAAGCGGCTGCTCGACATCGTCGATCCGACGCCGCAGACGGTCGATGCGCTGATGAAGCTCGATCTGGCGGCGGGCGTCGACGTCGAGATCAAGCTTTGAGCAGTTTTCGGGACCGCGCCGGCGCGTCGGCTGCAGGGGCCCGATGGACAAGAGGAAGCGGAACATGCGTTCCGGAGTGATAGCGCAGAAGGTGGGCATGACCCGCGTCTTCACGGAGGCCGGCGAGCACGTGCCGGTGACCGTGCTGAAGATGGAGAATGTCCAGGTGCTCGCGCACCGCACCGACGAGAAGAACGGCTACACCGCGCTGCAGCTCGGCGCCGGCAGCCGCAAGCCGAGCCGCGTCACGCGTGCCGAGCGCGGGAGCTTCGCGGTTTCCAAGGTCGAGCCCAAGCGCAAGCTCGCGGAGTTCCGGGTGAGCCCCGACAACGTCATCGAGGTCGGCGCCGAGATCACGGCCGACCACTTCGTCAAGGGCCAGCACGTGGACGTAACCGGGACCAACCAGGGCAAGGGCTTCCAGGGCGCCATGAAGCGTTGGAATTTCTCCGGCTTGCGCGCCACCCACGGCGTCTCGGTCACGCATCGCAGCCACGGCTCGACCGGCCAGCGCCAAGACCCCGGCAAGGTCTTCAAGGGCAAGAAGATGGCCGGTCACATGGGCAACATGCGCGTGACCACGCTGAACCTGGAGGTGGTCGATACCGACAAGGATCGCGGCCTCGTGCTGGTGCGGGGCGCCGTGCCCGGCACGAAGGGTGGCTGGGTTCTGGTGCGCGACGCAGTCAAACGGCCGCTGCCGAAGGAGGCGCCCAAGCCCGGGTCGTTCCGCAAATCCGAGGCCGCGGCGGGGGCCGGCGCGGAACAAGTGGAGCAGAAGCCATGAAGGCCGCCGTCAGGACGCTCGATGCGCAAAGCGCCGGCGAAATGGAGCTGAGCGACGCCATCTTTGGGCTCCAGCCGCGCAAGGACCTGATCCACCGCATGGTGCGCTATCAGCTCCTGAAGCGCAGGGCCGGCACCCACCACGTCCAGGACCGGTCGGAGGTCACGGTGACGGGCAAGAAGATGTACAAGCAGAAGGGGACGGGCAACGCCCGCCACGGCGACAAGTCCGTGCCGCAGTGGCGCGGCGGCGGCAAGGTGTTCGGACCCAAGCCGCGCAGCCACGCCATCGATCTGCCGAAGAAGGTTCGGGCGCTGGCCTTGAAGCACGCGCTCTCCGCCAAGGCCAAGGCCGGTGAGATCGTGGTTCTCGACAAGGCGGAGTCGAGCGACGGCAAGACCAAAGGCCTCAAGGAGCGCTTCGGCAAGCTCGAGCTCACCAACGCGCTCATCATCGATGGCGCCGACATCGAACCCGCCTTCGCCCGGGCCGCGCGCAACATCCCCAACATCGACCTGCTGCCCGTCCAGGGCATCAACGTCTACGACATTCTGCGCCGCAAGAGCCTGGTGCTCACCAAGGCGGCCGTGGAAGCGCTGGAGGCGCGCTTCAAATGACGAAGAAGAAAAAGGACGCTCACGACGTGATCCGCGCTCCCATCATCACGGAGAAGTCGACGCTGGTCTCGGAGCATAATCAGGTGGTCTTCAAGGTGGCGCGCGACGCCTCCAAGCCCGAGATCAAGGCGGCGGTCGAACGGCTGTTCAATGTGAAGGTGAAGGCCGTCAACACGCACGTGCGCAAGGGCAAGAAGAAGACGTTCAAGAACATCCGGGCGCTGCTGAGCGACACCAAGCGCGCGATCGTGACCCTCGAGGAAGGGCATTCGATCGACGTAACGACGGGGCTGTAAAGGGTAAACGGCGATGGCACTCAAGACATTCCGTCCGACCACGCCCAGCCTGCGCCAGCTTGTGCAGGTGGACCGCAGCAATTTGTGGAAGGGCGCGCCGATCAAGCTGTTGACCGAGGGCAAGACCAAGTCCGGCGGGCGCAACAACTACGGCCGCATCACCACGCGACACATAGGCGGCGGCCACAAGCAGGCCTACCGTCGCGTCGACTTCAAGCGCACCAATCACGACGCGCCGGCCAGGGTCGAGCGGCTGGAGTACGATCCCAACCGCACCGCGTTCATCGCCCTGTTGAAATACCAGGACGGTACGCTCGCCTACATCCTGGCGCCGCAGCGCCTCGCCGTCGGTGACACGGTCGTCTCCGGCATCAAGGCGGACGTGAAGCCCGGCAACGCCATGCAGCTGGCGTCCATGCCGATCGGCACCATCGTGCACAACATCGAGCTCAAGGCCGGCGGCGGCGGCAAGATCGCGCGCTCGGCGGGCGCGTACGCCCAGCTGGTCGGCCGCGACTCGGGCTGGGCGATTCTGCGCCTCAACTCCGGGGAGACGCGGCGCGTGCGGGCCGAGTGCATGGCGACCGTGGGAGCGGTCTCCAACCCCGATCACATGAACGAGGTGACCGCCAAGGCAGGGCGCACGCGCTGGCGCGGCACGCGCCCGACCGTGCGCTCGATCGCCATGAACCCCATCGACCATCCCAACGGCGGCCGCACCAAGGGCGGCAAGCATTGGGCGACACCGTGGGGCAAGCCGACCAAGGGCTACAAGACGCGCAAGAACAAGGCGACCGACCAGTTCATCGTCCGCAAGCGCCACGTCTCGAAGTAGGGAGCAGGAGCAAAGTGACACGCTCAGTCTCGAAAGGTCCGTTCGTCGACGGCTATCTCTTGAAAAAGGCCGAGACCGTGCGCGGCTCCGGCCGCAACGAGATCATCCGCATCTGGAGCCGGCGCTCCACCATCCTGCCGCAGTTCGTCGGGCTCACCTTCGGCGTCCACAACGGGCAGAAGCACGTCCCGGTGAACGTGACCGAGGACATGATCGGCCACAAGTTCGGCGAGTTCGCGCCAACCAGGACGTTTTACGGGCATAGCGGCGACAAGAAAGCCGTGCGCGCCAAGATACCGTCGGCGAGCTGAGAGCAAACAACCATGGGCAAGGCCAAGCGCGAGCGAGTGCTGAGCGAAAGCGAGGCGAAGGCGGTGACGAAGAATCTGCGGGTCTCGCCGCAGAAGCTCAACCTGCTCGCCCAGCTCATCCGCGGCAAGAAGGTCGACACGGCGCTGGCGGAGCTGGAGTTCTCCAGGAAGCGCATTGCCAAGGACGTGCGCAAGTGTGTCATGTCGGCCGTGGCCAACGCCGAGAACAATCACGGGCTCGACGTCAACGATCTGGTGGTCAAGGAGGCCTACGTGGGCAAGAACCTGGTCATCACCCGCTTTCATGCCCGCGGCCGCGGCCGCATGAGCCCGATCGAGAAGCCGTTTGCGCAGCTCACCGTGGTCGTGAAGGCGCAAGAGGAAGAAGCACAAGCCGAAGGCGGCGAATAATGGGTCACAAGGTCAATCCGATCGGGCTTCGCGTCGGCATCAACCGCACGTGGGACAGCCGCTGGTTCGCCAGCCGCGCCGAATACGGCCGGCTGCTGCACGAGGACATGCACATTCGCGATCACATCCTGAAGCAGCAGCGCCAGGCGGGCATCTCCAAGGTCGTCATCGAGCGGCCGCACAAGAAGTGCCGCGTGACGGTGCACACGGCGAGACCCGGCGTGCTGATCGGCAAGAAGGGCGCCGACATCGAGAAGCTGCGCGGCGAGCTCGCCAGGCTCACACAGTCCGAGGTGCATCTCAACATCGTCGAGGTGCGCAAGCCCGAGATCGACGCCGTGCTGGTGGCCGAGACGATCGCCCAGCAGCTCGAGCGTCGCGTCGCGTTCCGCCGCGCCATGAAGCGTGCCGTGCAGTCGGCGATCCGACTGGGCGCCCTCGGCATCCGCATCAACTGCTCGGGGCGGCTCGGCGGTGCCGAGATCGCGCGGGTGGAGTGGTATCGCGAGGGGCGCGTGCCGCTGCACACGCTGCGTGCCGACATCGATTTCGGTTACGGCCTGGCCAAGACCGCGTACGGCGTCATCGGGGTGAAGGTGTGGATCTTCAAGGGCGAGATCATGGAGCACGATCCGATGGCGGCCGAGAAGCGCGCTCTCGAGGCACAGGAGGGTGGTGGCGGCGGCCGGCGCCGCAGCGGCGGGGGTGGCGGCGAGCGCGATGGCGGCTGGACCGGCGGCGAGCGCCAGGCCGAGCCGGCCAAGGCCTGAAGGTAGACCAAGATGCTGCAACCAGCACGCACCAAGTATCGCAAGGCCTTCAAGGGCCGCATCCACGGCCAGGCCAAGGGCGGGTCCACGCTCAATTTCGGCTCGCACGGGCTCAAGGCCGTGGAACCCGAGCGCATCACGGCGCGCCAGATCGAGGCGGCACGGCGGGCCATCACGCGTGCCATGAAGCGGGCGGGGCGGGTCTGGATCCGCATCTTCCCGGACGTGCCCGTCACCAAGAAACCGGCCGAGGTGCGCATGGGTTCTGGTAAAGGCGCCCCGGAGCTGTGGGTCGCCCGCGTCAAGCCCGGCCGTATCATGTTCGAGCTCGACGGCGTCAATGACGCCACCGCGAAGGAGGCTCTCGAGCTCGGCGCGGCGAAGCTCCCGATCAAGACGCGTATCGTCAGGCGACAGGCCTGAAGCGCGGCGCGGACAAGCACGAGGCGGTCATGAAGGCGGAAGAGTTCAGGGTGATGACGGCGGACCAGCTCGACGATCAGCTGGCCAAGCTGAAGAAGGAGCAGTTCAACTTGCGCTTCCAGCGGGCCTCCGGGCAGCTCGAGAACACCTCCCGCGTGCGCGAGGTTCGCCGCGACATCGCCCGGCTCAAGACGGTGCAGGTGCAGAAGCGCAATGGCGCAAGCACGGACAAGGGGTGAGGATCTAGGCTATGCCGAAGCGCGTTTTGCAGGGCGTGGTGGTCTCCGACAAAAACACCAAGACGGTGGTCGTCGAGGTGGAGCGGCGCTACACGCATCCGTTGTTCAAGAAGACCGTGCGGCGCTCGAAGAAGTTCCACGCCCACGACGAGGAAGAGACGTTCAAGGTGGGCGACCTCGTCTTCATCGAGGAGAGCCGGCCCATCTCCAAGAACAAGCGCTGGGTCGTGCTGAAGGACAAGAAAGCTTGATCGGCGGCGGGCGCGCCGGGTTGGCGCGCGCGTTGCCTCAAACGAGAAGCACGCCGGATGATCCGGCAAGAGCGGGACGAGGATCGGTGCGATGATCCAGATGGAAACCAATCTCGACGTGGCCGACAATTCCGGCGCGCGCCGCTTGCAGTGCATCAAGGTGCTGGGCGGCTCCAAGCGCAGGTACGCCACGATCGGCGACACGATCGTGGTGACGATCAAGGAGGCAATTCCGCGCGGCCGCGTCAAGAAGGGCGAGGTGATGAAAGCGGTGGTGGTGCGTACGGCCAAGGGCGTGCGCCGGCCCGACGGCTCGCTGATCCGCTTCGATCGCAACGCCGCCGTGCTGATCAATCCGCAGGGCGAGCCGATCGGTACCCGCATCTTCGGGCCCGTCACGCGCGAGCTCAGGACCAAGAACCACATGAAGATCGTGAGCCTCGCCCCGGAGGTGCTCTGATGTCGGCGGCCAAGATCAAGAAGGGTGACCAGGTGGTCGTGCTCGCCGGCCGCGACAAAGGCAAAAAGGGCGAGGTGTTCCACGTCATGCCCAAGGATGGGCGCGCGCTGGTGCGCGGGGTCAACGTGGTGCGCAAGCACCAGCGCCAGTCGGCGCAGCAGGAGGGCGGCATCATCGCCAAGGAGGCGTCGATCGACCTGTCGAACCTGGCGCTGGAAGACCCGAAAGACGGCAAGCCTACGCGCGTCGGCTTCAAGACGCTGGACGACGGACGCAAGGTGCGGTTCGCCAAGCGCTCCGGCGAGGTGATCGAGGACAAGAGATAGTCATGGCTGACGACGAAAAGCCGGCGAAGGCGCCGAAGGCGGAGCGGCCTGCCAAGGCCGCCGAGGGCGAGAAGCCCGCAAGGCAACCCAAGTCCGACAAGGGCAGTGGCGACAAGGCCGCCAAGGGTCAGAAAGGCGGGCCCCGGGAGGGCAAGGGTGCGCCCAAGGACAAGGGTGCGGCCAAGGAGAAGGTCGCGCGGACGCCGCGTCCCAAGGATTACAAGCCGCGCATGAAGACGCACTACGAGAAAGTGGTGCGCGACGAGATGGCCAAGCAGTTCGGCTACAAGAACGCGATGCAGATCCCTCGCATCGAGAAGGTCGTGCTCAACATGGGCGTGGGCGAGGCCGTCAACGATCGCAAGAAGGTCGATGCGGCCGCCAAGGACCTGGCGATGATCGCCGGCCAGCGTGCGGTCATCACGCACGCCCGCAAGTCGGTCGCCACCTACAAGGTGCGCGATGGCATGGCGATCGGCTGCAAGGTGACCCTGCGCGGCGACCGCATGTACGAGTTCGTCGATCGGCTGGTGACGATCGCGCTGCCGCGCGTCAAGGACTTCAGGGGGCTCAACCCTAGGAGTTTCGACGGGCGCGGTAACTTCGCCGTGGGGCTGAAGGAGCACATCATCTTCCCGGAGATCGACTACGATCAGGTCGACGAGGTCTGGGGCATGGACGTGATCGTGTGCACCACGGCCGGCAACGACGACGAGGCGCGCGCGCTCCTGCGCGGCTTCAATTTCCCGTTTCGCAGCTAGGGCCCGTTTCGGACGGGACCTTGGAGGATGGAATGGCCAAGCAGAGTTCGGTCAACAAGAATAACCGGCGCAAGAAGCTCGTCGCGCGCTATGCGGTCAAGCGCAAGGCGCTGAAGGCCGCCGCCGCCGATCTGACGAAACCCGCGGAAGTGCGTTTCGCGGCGCGGCTCAAGCTGGCGCAGCTGCCGCGCAACTCGTCGGCGACGCGAGTACGCAACCGCTGCGAGCTGACGGGGCGCGCGCGCGCCTACTATCGCAAGCTGCGGGTGTGCCGCAACATGCTGCGCCAGCTTGCGAGCCAGGGCTTGATCCCCGGCATGGTGAAGTCGAGCTGGTAAGGAGGCACGGGACGCGATGAACGATCCGCTCGGCGATATGCTCACCCGCATCCGCAACGCGCAGCAGCGGCGACGCCCCAAAGTGTCGTCGCCGGCATCCAAGCTGCGCGAGCGAGTGCTCGACGTGCTGGTGGATGAAGGCTATATCCGCGGCTACGCGCGCGTCGACCACAAGAACGGCCTCTCGGAGTTCGAGATCGAGCTCAAGTATGCCAACGGCCAGCCGGCGATCCGCGAGATCAGCCGCGTCTCCACGCCGGGCCGGCGCGTCTACAAGGCGGTGCGGGATCTCACCAGCGTGGCGAACGGGCTGGGCGTTGCCATCCTGTCGACGCCGAAGGGCGTGATGTCGGACGCGCGTGCGCGCGAAGAGAACGTCGGCGGCGAGATCCTGTGCAACGTGTTCTGAGGCGGCTTGTGTCCGAGCCTGCGCTAAGCAGGCCAAGTGATAGGTAGGATTTGACGATGTCTCGCATCGGCAGAAACCCCGTCGTCGTACCCGCAGGCGTAACCGCGACCGTCGACGGTCAGACCGTGAAGATGAAAGGGCCGAAAGGCGAGCTTTCCTTCACGTGCCCGGAGGAGATCGAGGTCAAGAAGGGTGCCACCGGCATCGAGGTGAAGCCGCGCGAGGAGACCAAGAAGGCCCAATCGATGTGGGGGATGGCGCGTACGCAGATCCTCAACCTGGCCGACGGGGTGACGAAGGGTTTTTCGCATACGCTCGAGATCCACGGCGTTGGCTTTCGCGCCGCCCTCAAGGGCAAGGACACGCTGCAGCTGCAGATCGGCTTCAGCCACGATGTGATCCACAAGATTCCGCCCGGCGTCGACGTGAAGGTGGCGGGCGCCAAGCAGGAGGTAATCGAGGTCTCCGGCATCGACAAGCAGAGAGTGGGGCAGGTCGCTGCCGAGATTCGCGCCTCGCGCCCGCCCGAGCCCTATCAGGGCAAAGGCATCCGCTATCGGGGCGAGTACATCCACCGCAAGGAAGGCAAGAAGAAGTGAGGCGCCGCCCATGCTCCACAAGCTGAGCCAGTTCGACCGCCGCACGCAGCGCGTGCGCCGCTCGCTCGCCAAATTCGCCGGCGGGCGGCCGCGCCTGTCCGTGTTCCGCTCCTCCAAGCACATCTACGCGCAGGTGATCGACGACGCGAAGGGCCACACGGTGGCCGCGGCGTCGAGCCTGGAGAAGGAGCTGAAAGCCCAGCTCAAGACCGGCGCCGACAAGGCGGCCGCCGCTGCGGTCGGCAAGCTACTGGCCGAGCGGGCGCGCAAGGCCGGCATCGACAAGGTGGTGTTCGATCGCGGCGGCTATCGCTATCACGGCCGTATCAAGGCGCTGGCCGACGGGGCGCGCGAGGGCGGCCTTAACCTGTAATCGACGAAAGGACTTGTCGTGGCGCGCAACACAAGAGACAGAGACCGCGGTCGCGACCGCGACGATCGGGAGAGCGAGTTCAAAGACAAGCTCGTGCACATCAACCGTGTGGCCAAGGTGGTCAAGGGCGGCAAGCGCTTCGGCTTCGCGGCGCTGGTGGTGGTGGGTGACCTGAAAGGCCGCGTCGGCTTCGGCCACGGCAAAGCCCGCGAGGTGCCGGAGGCGATCCGCAAGGCGACGGAAGCCGCGCGCCGCAGCCTGATCCGCGTGCCCCTGCGCGAGGGGCGCACGCTGCACCACGACTCACAAGGGCGGCACGGCGCCGGCAAGGTGGTGCTGCGCTCGGCACCCCCAGGCACGGGCATCATCGCCGGCGGCCCGACCCGCGCCGTCTTCGAGATGCTGGGCGTTCACGACGTGGTCGCCAAGTCGCTGGGCAGCACCAACCCCTACAACATGGTGCGCGCCACCTTCGACGCGCTCAAGGGGCAGGAGAATCCCCGCGCGGTGGCCGCGCGGCGCGGCAAGAAGGTGAGCGAGATCGTGGCCCGCCGTCGCGACGGCTCGGCCGGTGAAGGCGAGGCGGCGGGCGAGGCGGCTGAAGCGAGGTAATGTGCTATGGCAGCTGAGCAGGTCGGCAAGAAGGCGAGGCCCAAGTCGGGCAAGACGGTCACGGTCGAACAGATCGCGAGTGCGCACCGGCGGCCCGGGATCCAGCAGCAGACGTTGATCGGGCTCGGCCTCAACAAGATGCGCCGCCGGCGCACACTCGAGGATACGCCGGCCGTACGCGGCATGATCCACAAGATCCGCCACCTCGTGCGGGTGATCGACGACAAGGCCTGAGAGCGTCAATACGGCAGGAGCTGCGAATCCAGATGCGCCTCAACGAGCTCAAAGACAATCCCGGATCGCGCAAGATGCGGGTGCGCGTCGGCCGCGGCATCGGCTCCGGCATGGGCAAGCAGGCCGGCCGCGGCGGCAAGGGCCAGACCGCCCGCTCCGGCGTCCGCCTCGGCGGATTCGAGGGCGGGCAGATGCCGCTGCATCGGCGCTTGCCGAAGCGCGGCTTCAACAAGCGCGACCGCAAGATCTTCAACGAGGTGCCGCTCGGGCGCCTGCAGGCGGCGGTCGATGCCAGTCTGATCGACGCCGGCAAGCCGGTGGACGCCGCGGCCCTGATAGCCGCGGGCGTCATCCGCCGTGTGCTCGATGGGGTGCGCATCCTGGGCGGCGGTGAGCTGAAGGCCAAGCTGGTGCTGACAGTCAATCACGCCACGGCAGGCGCGAAGGCGGCAATCGAGAGTGCCGGCGGGTCGATCACGCTGATCGAGAAGAAGGTGCTCCCAGCCGACGAGGCCAAGCGCAAGAAATCGGCCGCCAAGAAAGCGAAGACGGGCAAGCCGAAGGCCGCAGCGACCGAAGAATAGCCCACGGGAGCAGCACCCGCGCGGGGGGGGCCATGCGGGTGGTTGGTCGCATCGGGGAAGGCCGTTACGCGCTTGCACCATCGGACCGCCGGTCCCATGTTGGTGGGCAGCCTAGGGGCATACGAGGGGCCGGGCCGGGGGCCCAAGGAGAGCTGCAATGGTTTCCGCCGCCGAGCAACTTGCCGCCAATCTCAATTTTGGCGCCTTTGCCAAGGCCGAAGAGCTCAAGAAGCGGATCTGGTTCACGCTGGCCGCCCTGGTGGTCTACCGGCTCGGCACCTACATCCCGATCCCCGGCATCAATCCGGCAGCTTTTGCCGAGTCGTTCAAGGCCCAGTCGTCCGGCATTTTGGGCATGTTCAACATGTTTGCCGGCGGCGCGGTCGAGCGCATGGCGATCTTCGCTCTCAACATCATGCCTTACATCTCGGCCTCCATCATCATGCAGCTGATGACGAGCGTCGTGCCAACGCTCGAAGCCTTGAAGAAGGAAGGCGAACAGGGCCGCAAACAGATCAACCAGTACACCCGCTACATGACCGTGGCCCTGGCGGCATTCCAAGCCTACGGCATCGCCTTCGGGCTCGAGGGCTCGCGCGGGGCATCTGGGCCGGTGGTGATCGATCCGGGCTGGTTCTTCCGCATCTCCACTGTCGTGACGCTGGTCGGCGGCACCATGTTCCTGATGTGGCTCGGCGAGCAGATCACGGCGCGCGGCGTCGGCAACGGCACATCGCTGATCATCATGTCGGGGATCGTCGCCGGCCTGCCCAGCGCGTTGGCCGGCCTGCTGGAGCTGTCGCGGCAGGGGGCCATCTCCTGGCCGCTCATGATTGCCCTGTTTGCGCTGATGCTGGCGGTGGTGGCGGCCATCGTCTTCATCGAGCGCGCCCAGCGCCGCCTGCTCGTGCAGTATCCCAAGCGGCAGATGGGCAACCGCATGTTCCAAGGCGATGCCTCGCACCTGCCCTTGAAGCTCAACTCCTCGGGCGTCATTCCGCCGATCTTCGCCTCTTCCCTACTGCTGCTGCCGATCACTGTGGCGCAGTTCAGCGCCGGCTCCGGGCCGGAGTGGCTCGGCGCCATCGTCGCATCGCTGGGGCGCGGCCAGCCGCTCTATCTGGCCGTCTACGTGGGCCTCATTGTGTTTTTCGCCTTCTTCTACACCGCCATCGTCTTCAACCCACAGGAGACGGCCGACAACTTGCGCAAGTACGGCGGGTTCCTGCCGGGTATCCGACCCGGCACCAAGACGGCCGAGTACATCGACTACGTGCTCACCCGCATTACCGTCATCGGCGCCATCTACCTCTCGCTCGTATGCGTGCTGCCCGAGCTGCTGATCGCCTATGCCGCCGTGCCGTTCTATTTCGGCGGCACCTCGCTGCTGATTGCGGTGAGCGTGACGATGGATACCGTGGCGCAAGTGCAAGGCCACCTGCTGGCGCACCAGTATGAGGGCCTCATCAAGAAGGCCAAGCTCAGAGGGGCGACGAGGCGATGATGAACCTGATCCTGCTGGGTCCACCGGGAGCGGGCAAGGGTACGCAAGCCAAGGAGATCGCAGCCAAGTACAGGCTCATCCAGCTCTCGACCGGTGACATGCTGCGCGCAGCGGTTGCGGCCGGCAGCGAGGTCGGTCGGCGCGCCAAGGCCATCATGGACAAGGGGGAACTCGTTCCCGACGCCATCGTCATCAAGATCATCTCCGAGCGCATGGATCAGGCCGATTGTAAGGCCGGCGCGATCCTGGACGGTTTTCCGCGCACTCTGGCGCAGGCCTCCGCGCTCGACAAAATGCTCGAGGAGAAGAATCAAAAGCTCAACGCCGCCATCGAGCTGAAGGCGGACGACAATCAGCTGATCGAGCGCATCATCGGCCGGTTCACGTGCGCCAAGTGCGGCGAGGGCTATCACGACCGCTTCAAGCGCCCCAAGGTCAGGGGGGTCTGCGACATCTGCCAGTCGACCGAGTTCACGCGGCGTCCCGACGATAACGCCGACACGGTGAACAAGCGTCTCATGGTCTACTACCGGGAGACGGCGCCGCTGCTCGGCTACTACTTCTGCAAGGGCAGCTTGCGGTCGGTGGACGGCATGGCCCCCATCGCCCAGGTGGCCAAGGAAATCGACAAGGTGCTGGGCGAGACCAAATGAGGAACAGAGGGAGGAGCGTGCCGTCGGCGACACACGCGTTGACGAAATTGGGCCCCTCGGCTAAAAGACCACAACTTTCGCGACTTGAAACCCAGCGATCGGGCCTGGCGAGGACTGCGCCGGGGCCGGTTTGTGTGCGTTCTCAAGGGTTTAGTCCGGCATCGACACGGCGGGCGATGTCGGCAGGGTTCCATGGCGCCGTTCCTGGGAGACAGATGTGGCTCGCATTGCAGGCGTGAACATCCCGACGCAGAAGCGCGTGGTCATTGCCCTCCAGTACATCCACGGCATTGGGCCGAAGCTCGCCAAAGAGGTGTGCGAGAAGGCGGGCATCCCCGACCAGCGCCGCGTCAACCAGCTGACCGACGCCGAAGTGCTGCAGATCCGCGAGGCGATCGATCGCGACTACGTGGTTGAGGGCGATCTCCGGCGCGATGTCGCCATGAACATCAAGCGGCTGATGGATCTGGGCTGCTATCGCGGACTTCGGCATCGCCGTGGGTTGCCGGTCAGGGGCCAGCGCACGCACACCAATGCGCGCACGCGCAAGGGCAAGGCAAGGCCGATCGCCGGCAAGAAGAAGGCGACAGCCTGAGGCGCATGATCACTGGCGGCCGGCGGGTCGGCGTGAAGCGCCCCCGTCGGCGCTCAATCCGTCCTGGAGCTTGAACTGAATGGCCAAAGAGCAGCAGCAGCAAACCGGCCGCGCCAAGCCGCGCCGGCGTGAGCGCAAGAACATCACCTCCGGCGTGGCGCATGTGAGTGCCACCTTCAACAACACGATGATCACCATCACCGACGCGCAAGGCAACACTATTGCCTGGTCGTCGTCCGGCACCATGGGCTTCAAGGGGTCGCGCAAGTCGACTCCCTACGCCGCCCAGATGGCGGCGGAGGATGCCGGCAAGAAAGCCATGGAGCACGGCATGAAGGTGCTCGAGGTCGAGGTGATGGGCCCGGGCTCGGGACGCGAGTCTGCTTTGCGCGCGCTGCAGGCGGTCGGGTTCCAGATCACGTCGATCCGGGATGTCACGTCCATTCCGCACAACGGCTGCCGGCCGCGCAAGCGCCGCCGAGTGTAGCGTCGAGGGCAAACGAGAATTTTCGCGCAGCCGGGTGGGCCGTAGAGCGGCACCGGCACGCGCTCCCGATCAACAGGACCATCGCGAGGTCAACCCGTGGCAAATGTCTTACAGAAGAACTGGCAGGACCTGATCAAGCCGACCAAGCTCGAGATCGTCTCGGGTCGCGCCAAGAACAAGGTGGCGACCCTCGTCGCCGAGCCGCTGGAGCGGGGCTTCGGCATGACTCTCGGCAACGCGCTGCGACGCGTGCTGCTGTCGTCTCTGCAGGGTGCGGCAATCACCACCGTGCATATCGACGGCGTTCTGCACGAGTTCTCCTCGATCCCCGGCGTGCGCGAGGACGTGACCAATATCGTCCTCAACATCAAGGAGATAGCGCTGCGCGTCCATTCCGAGGGCGTCAAGCGCATGGTGCTGAAGAAAGAGGGCCCCGGGCAGATCAAGGCGTCCGACATCGAGGCGAGCTCGGAAGTCGAGATCCTCAACCCCGAGCACGTAATCTGCACGCTGGACCAGGGCGCCTCCATCCGCATGGAGTTCTCCGCCGCCATGGGCAAGGGTTACGTTCCGGCGGAGCGCAACAGACCGGACGACGCGCCGATCGGCCTCATCCCGGTGGACAGCCTCTATAGCCCGGTCAAGAAAGTCTCCTACAAGGTCGAGAACACGCGCGAGGGCCAGATCCTCGACTACGACAAGCTCACCATGACCGTGGAGACCGACGGCTCGGTGACGGCTGAGGACTCGGTGGCCCTGGCGGCGCGCATCCTGCAGGACCAGCTGGCCGTCTTCATCAACTTCGAGGAACCCAAGAAGGCCATCGAGGATACGGCCAAGCATCCCGAGCTCGCGTTCAATGCGGCGCTGCTCAAGAAGGTCGATGAGCTCGAGCTCTCCGTGCGCTCGGCCAACTGCTTGAAGAACGACAACATCGTTTACATCGGCGACCTCATCCAGAAGACCGAGGCCGAGATGCTGCGCACGCCGAACTTCGGGCGCAAGTCCTTGAACGAGATCAAGGAGGTGCTGGCCAGCATGGGGCTGCACCTCGGCATGGAGGTGCCGAATTGGCCGCCCGACAACATCGAGGACCTCGCCAAGCGGTTCGAGGATCAGTATTGAGTGGGTGAGATGGTGAGTGGTGAGATGGTGAGCTGCTAGCTCTCTGCATCTCACTACCACCTCACCATCTGACCATTCACCCCTATTAACGCGAGCCCACAGAACCTCGCACCGAGCGACGCAAGGGAAAGCAAATGCAACACGGCAGACTAGGCCGGAGGTTTGGCCGCAAGAGCGAGCATCGGCAGGCCATGTTTGCCAATCTGGCGGCCTCCCTGATCCGCCACGAGCAGATCGTCACCACGCTGGCCAAGGCCAAGGACTTGAAGCGCGTGATCGACAAGTACGTCACGCTGGCCAAGCGCGGGGATCTCAACTCGCGCCGGCTCGCCGCCTCGCGTATGCGCGACGAGGCGATGGTGAAGAAGCTCTTCGATACGCTGGCGCCGCGCTACAAGGACCGCTCCGGCGGCTACACGCGCGTGCTCAAAGCCGGCTATCGCTACGGCGATTCCGCCCCCGTTGCCGTCATCGAGTTCGTCGACCGCGACGAGAGCGTGAAGGGCGTCGAGGACAAGGCGCGCTCCGAGGCCATGAAGGAAGCGGCTGCCAGCGGTTGAGCCGCCAATTCCGGTTGGGTGCTGGCCCAGCCTACTTGCCGTTCTTTACGAAGGCGACGATCTCGTCGCTCAAGTCGGTATCGGGCGTATTGATGGCGTAGACCTCCGACATGTGGTTGTGCTTGGGCAAGTGCACCAGACGCGGACAGCGGCCGGCCTTGCACAACGCTTCGTTCAGGAGCTTGGCCTGCTCGATGAAGCTCGGCGGATCGAGCTCCGCGTAGACCAGCATCAGCGGCAGCGGTGAGGCCGGCAGCTTCCCCAGCGTCGAGCCCTCGGCAAGCTTCGCCGGGTCGTCACCGAAATAAACCTTCTCGGGCGGCCCCGGCGGCGCCTTGGCGAACTCGTAGAGCCCCGAGAGAAAAATTGCGCCGGCGAGCGCAGCACCCTTTGCACCATGAAACCGCCCGTGTGCCACGTAGCCTGCCGCGTGCACCGCGCCGGCTGAATGCCCCATCAGGAACACGCGTGCCGGGTCGCCGCCGCGGGCAGAAATGTTCTCGCTCACCCAGCGCACCGCGGCGGCCATGTCCTCCGCCCCGGCCGGCCATTGATGCTGGGGTGCCAGGCGGTAGGTGACGTTGACGCCGACGAAGCCGTTGCGCGCGGCATTCAGCACGATGTTGTCGTAGAAGGGGCTGCCGGGGCTGCGCTTGTTACCGCCGGTGAAGGCGCCTCCAGCACCGGACGCGGGGCACTATTCTCCTGGTCGGGGGCAAACACGTCCAGAGCGTGGCGCGGGTCGGGCCCGTACTGGAGATCGCGCTCGACCTTGATGCCCTGGTAGGGCTCCATCTCCTGCAGCGGGGCGTAGAGCTTGGCGGTCTCCGCCGGATTGATCACGGCGCCGAGCTTGGCCAATTTCCACTCGATGTCGGAGGGCATGCCGCTCGGCTGGGCATGCGCCATCGGCGCCACGAGCAGCACGGCGGGCACGAAGACTGCAGCTGTTCGATACATGGCGCTTTCCACGGTCGCGGCTCGCTCAGCGAGTGCGATTGAAGTATGTGTCGATGGCGGCGATGGTGGTATCGCGGAAGCGCCCGTCGATCGGTCCCGTATAGAAGCCGGCGTCGCGCAGCCTGCTTTGCATGGCTTGCCGGAACTCCCTGGTCCAGGTGCCGGAGTGTTGCGTCATGCGTTGGCGTGAGAACTCGTTGCGCCGGTCGAGCGCCTTCATCATGAAATCGGCTGCCTCTTCCGGGTCCCTGCGCTCCACGCCCCTGCCGCTCTGGAGCATCCAGGCGAGGTTGTTCATGGCCATGGAGTTTCCGAGGCTCGCCGCCTTCCTGTTCAGCGCGACCGCGGCAGCCTCGTTTTTCTGCACGCCCTTGCCCTGCGAGTACAGCAGAGCAAGGTCCACCATGCCGAAGGCATTGCCGAGATCGGCAGCCCGCCGGTACCACATGGCCGCCTTGGTTATGTCGGTCTCGACGCCCTTGCCGTACTCGTAGAGCCAGCCCAGGTTGACCATGCCGGCTGAATTGCCGAGATCGGCGGCCCGGTTGTACCACATGGCGGCCCTGCTGAGATCGGTCTGTACGCCCACGCCGTTGGCGTACATCAGGCCGATGTCCACCATCGAGGGTGCGTGGCCTGCCTCGGCTGCCCTCGTGAACAGGCGGGCCGCTTCCAGGGTATCCTTGTCGGTGAGCTTGCCGTCGGCCAGGATGTGGCCGAGGCGGTTCATCGCCTCGAGATGGTCCTTGGCGGCAGCCGCCCTCAGCAGGCGCAGGCCCCCTTGCTGGTCGATGCCCGTGCCGCGTCCCTCGAGCAGCGCGACGGCGAGTGCCGCTGTGGCGCTCAGATTACCGGCGTCCGCAGCCTTTCTGTACCAGCGCACGGCCTCGACCTCGTCGCGGACGCCGCTGATGCCGGCTGCGTGCATCCGGCCCAGGCGGTACATGACGTGCGTGTTGCCGCCGTCGGCTAGCCGGCGCAGCATTTGCAGGAACTCGCTCTGGTCGGCCGCAATCCGCCACACCTCGACCTGGGCCTCGCTGCCCGGCGTCATCGATGCCACGCGCTGGCGCAGCTCGTTCACATTCGGAACGGCCCTGCCGTTCAGGCCGACAACGATATCGCCAAAGCGGATGCCGACTTGGGCGGCCGGACCGCCGGAGACGGCATTTAGGAGGAACACGCCATCGCCGGTGGGGAGACCGAGTGACAAAGCCAGCGGCAGCTCGAGGGATTCCATCTCGATGCCGAGCCAACCCTTTTGCCCGTCATTGGGCTGGCTGCCCAATCTGACTTGCAGCTTGAGCAGGCGCCCTTGAAGCTGCGGTGGGTCGCTCGGATTGGACGGGACCACAGGCGTTTGCTGCACGGCTGGGACCGTCAACGGCTGGCGGCCGGTAGACGGGCGCTGCGGCATGCGCACTATGTTGATGCCGGAATCCCCGACCCATTGCAGGAGGGCGTCGTCGGCACGCATCCGCGGCTGCGGTGGAGGCGTCGTCGTCGCCTGTGTCGGTGGCGTGCAGGACGACGCCATGCCGACGGCAACCAGGATCTTCAGCGAAACTGAGCTACGAGCGCCCCAGTCCATCAGTGCGTTGCCCATTCACCAGCGATTGCAAAAGTATCGCACGAGCTACCAGTTCAGCTCAAATTTGCCGAGAGGCGTGCGCACGCTCAGCTTGTCCTTGGTGACATGCAGGCTGCCTTGATCGCCGTCGTACCTGAGCTCGCTCCGCTCGCCGTCGAGGCGGATTTGCGGCCTGTTTCGCGTGTCGTCGGCCGGGGCCGCGTCCGGGGCGGGAGTGGACGGCGCCGGAGGCGGTGCGGCAGCTGTGCGCGCTGGAGGTGCAGGCGCAACCGGGACGGGAGTCGCGGTCTGTGCCGGTGCACGGACGGGGGTAGCCGCATCGGGAGTAGGAGCCGGCGTTGTGACCGGCACGCGCGCTGTCTCGACCACCGACGCCGGAGCCGACGCCTCCACGGGCATCGCCGCGAGCAACGTCCAGCCGGCCGCAATTCCGACCGCAATCGCGGCGAAGCCACCGATAACCAAGCGCGTGTTCGACTCGAGCATCGGAGTTCCCTTTCTTGAAGCTTGCACGGCGATTGCCGCGGTGTTGAGCCCTGTGTAGCCGGGCCCGGCACCTTTCGCTGTTTCCTGGGGAACACTACCCAGCCGCGATTGGCCCCGCGCCTGTCCCCTCTCCCCAATCTTCACACGGCCGCCGCGGCAGGGCCGGCGATGTAGGTCGAGATGTCGAGCACGTTGATGCCCGCAAGCGGCAGCCCCCCCGTCATGGTATTCCTCTCTCTGTCGATTTCTTCCCGGCCGCCTTGCGCTAGACTACCCCGATGCCATTCGCGCAAGGAGGGGTCGTCGGCGGGCGGGGATTTCGGGCGGGCAACCTTCTCATTGTGGGCCCGGAAAGACTGCGTCGCTGCGGCCGGTGACGCGATAGATGAGGAGGCCGATCCATTCGCGCATCGCCATGTCGAGGCGCTTCAATCCATCAGCGGGAGCTTCGAAGGGCCGAAGCGCATCCCAAAGCCCCGCTGTTCGGTAGTCGACCGGCCACGGCTCGATGGGAAAACCCGCCTTGCGGAAGACGCCGACGGAGCGCGGCATGTGCCAGGCGGACGTTACCAGGAGCCAGCGCTCGCCCGGCTTGGGCTGAACCAGGGCTTTGACGTAGATGGCATTCTCCCAGGTATCGCGCGCCTTGGTCTCCAGCAGGAGCCGATCGCTCTCCAGCACGCCGAGATCGCGGAAGATCACCCTGGCCGCATCTGCGCCGATCTTGGGCGAGCCGATGATTTCGATCGCGCCGCCGGTGAATACAACCTTCGCTTTGGGGTAGCGTCGCGCAAGAGCCAGCGCCTCGGTGAAGCGCTCTCCTGCCTCGTTGAGCGCATGCACGTTGCGCTCGATCCATATGCGGGCATCCTCGGCCCCGCCGAGGACGATGATGCCGTCGACCTCCCGCCCCGCAAGATCGGCCCGCCCGAAGCGCTGCTCCAGGGGAAGGATCAGCCAGTTGCTGACGGGCAGCAATCCCCCCAACAGCAGCAGACCCACGCTTGCGGCGATCAACCGGCGCCCTGCTCGATCACGACCGGCCCTCAACAAGACCGCGCCGCCGATCATCATGACGAGCAGCAAGCCGGACGGCTGAGCGAAGAACCAGAAGATCTTCGCAACGTAGAAGAACATGCGCGGACACCTCGCGGTTCAAGAGAATAGGTGGCCGACCCGCGTAAGGATTGCGCAGCCGTGCGGGCTCACCCATCTTTCCGATCAGGCGCTTTGCGCTGCACCAATGCCGCGCACGGCACGATAACATGAGAGGGTTTGGCCGAGGTCCGTGTCATGCAAGCAATGGTGCTGGAACGGCCCGGATTGCCGCTGCGCGCGGTGGGGGTGCCCAAACGTGAGCCGGGCTTCGGCCAGATGCTGGTGAAGGTGGCCGCCTGCGGGGTGTGCCGGACGGACCTGCACGTCGTCGACGGCGAGCTCACTGAAGCCAAGCTGCCGATCATTCCGGGTCACGAGATCGATGCCCTATCGCCTGCTGTGGGGTGAGCGGGTGGTCCGCTCCGTCGCCAACCTGACGGGTGCGGACGCGGAGGAGTTCCTGGCGCTTGCGGGCCAGGCGCCGATTCGCACCCACGTGGTGTCGTTTGCGCTGAGCGCCGCCAAGAGGCGCTGGCTCGGTGCGGGAAGGCCGGCTGACGGGCGCGGCGGTGCTCGTCCCCGGCGCGCTGATGGCGGGCTCCAGCAGCAGGTGGTGATGCGCCCGTGGGAGTCGTGGAAGGCGAAGGCGATGGGGAGGTAAACGTTACCCGCCGCGTCGGATGGACTGCACGGMCTCCTCCAACGCTTGCAGGAAGCGCGAGCGGTCGGCGCGCGAGAAGCTGGCGTTGTAGCCCTTGCTCTCGCCGGTCTCGCGCAGATGGCGGGAGAGATCGCGCATGGCGAGCGCCATGCCTATGCCGGCTTTGGTGAAGGGCTTGCCCGTGGGGCCGACGACGCGCGCGCCGGCCTCCAGGCAGCGGGCGGCCAGCGGGATGTCGGCCGTGACGGCGATATCGCTCTTGGTTATGCGGGAGGCGATCCAGTCGTCGGCTGCATCGGGACCGTCGGAGACCACCACGCGCTTGATCAGCGGTCCCTCGGGCAGGCGCATGAAGGCGTTCGACACGAAGTGGATGACCAAGCCATGCCGCTCGGCCACACGCACGGCCTCGTCCTTCACGGGGCAGGCGTCGGCATCGATGTAGATGGCGGTGGTCAAACCACGACTCCGTTAGCTGCGCTGCTCGTGGCCATGCCAGATGCGCAGCACGACCACCTGATCAGAATTCGCGAAATGGACGTAGCGGAGCAGATAAGCAGATCGGCCAAAGGGTACGATCAGCTCACGCACGCCGGCTGTGGCCGTCTGCCGGCCCCGATCTGGAAAAGTATCGAACGATTGGATCGATCGCAGGAGCGCTACGGCGGCCCGCTGTGCGGCATCGGGGTTCTTGTCGGCGAGAAATGAACGCAATCGAACGAGGTCGCAGCGGCCTCCGGGGAGACAACGATTTTCACAGCTTGCGTGGCTTAGGACGACTGCAATGATAATCGCTACGC
>JRHI01001177.1_pt1 | contig 23501 bp, 24 predicted proteins | sample 215371 | NCBI WGS metagenome assembly JRHI01 (sample SAMN02929681, study PRJNA255918) | sediment metagenome | biome: cave system; feature: Ice Cave; material: Sediment; isolation source: sediment from deep within a dark volcanic ice cave with no known source of... ...
GGTCCCCACGGTGCAGCTTTTCACCGACTATCTCGTGCGGCTTGCTCGTTATGCCGAGTTCATGAAGAAGTGCGTGCCCTTGCACGACGACCTCTTCGACTTCTTCTACGAAGCTCTGCCCGGATACGAGAAGGTCGGCCAGCGCCGCATCCTGCTCGGCGATTGGGGATCGTTCAATGATCCCGCGGCGTGCGATTACACCTACAAGAACATGAGCGCCTGGGGCAAGAAGATGTTCGTCACGCCCGGCGTCGTCGTCGATGGCAAGGTCGTTACCAACGATCTGGTGGACATCAACCTTGGCATTCGCATTCTTTTGGGATCTTCCTTCTACGATGACTGGCAGAACGACGAAGTCTTCGTCGAGAAGGATCCGCTGGGCAATCCGGTCGATCGGCGTCATCCCTGGAACCAGACGACGACGCCGAGGCCACAGAAGCGCAACTTCCAAGACAAATACACCTGGGTCATGTCGCCGCGCTGGTTCGACAAACGAACGGGAGACCACTTGGCCCTCGACACGGGTGGAGGACCGATCGCGCGCTTGTGGACGACCGCGCTGTCGAATCTCGTGGATTTCGGCTACGTCAAGGCCACCGGACACAGCGTCAAGATCTACCTGCCCAAGACGGCCACCAAGCCGGAGGTCGAGTTCGAGTGGAAGATTCCGCAGTGGAGCAACGCCATCGAACGCGACCGCGCCCGTACCTACTTCCAGGCTTATGCCTGCGCCTGCGCCTACCATTTCGTGGAGATGGCGCTCAAGGAACTGCACGCCGGGCGAACCAAGACCTGGAGCGAGTTCAAGGTGCCCGACGAGGCCATCGGCTGCGGCTTCCACGAGGCGGTGCGCGGCGTGCTGTCGCACCACGTCGTCATCCGTAAGGGCAAGATCGCCAACTATCATCCGTATCCGCCGACGCCGTGGAACGCCAGCCCGCGCGACTCCTACGGCACGCCGGGACCATACGAGGACGCCGTGCAGAACACGCCGATCTTCGAGGAAAACGGGCCGGATAAATTCAAGGGGATCGACATCATGCGCGCCGTGCGCAGCTTCGATCCCTGCCTGCCGTGTGGCGTTCACATGTACCTGGGCAACGGCCAGGTCATCGAGCAGCGTCACTCGCCTCAGTTCGGCGTCGAGTAAACACAGAAGTGGCACCTGCCGGCAGCCCCGACTCGGAGCTGAACCGGCGGCTCGCAGACATACAGGGCCGGGTCGATGCGCTAGCGCGCATCGACCCGGCCGCGCGAGCCGCGGCCGAGGAACTCGTCAGTGAGTTGCTCGACCTTCACGGTGATGCTCTGTCCCGCATGCTTGCCATCGTCGACGCCAGTTCCGGTGGAGGCGCACTCCTCGAGGAGTTCTCCGCGGACGGCGTGCTGGCGTCGGTGCTGCTCATCCATGACCTGCATCCGCTGACCACCGAGCAGCGGGTGGAGCGCGCCCTCGAGGGCGTGCGTCCCTACCTGGCCATGCACGGCGGTGATGTCGAGTTGATCGGCGTCACCGGCACCACTGTCCAGCTGCGCCTCAAGGGCAGCTGCGACGGCTGTCCCTCCTCCGCCGCCACCCTCCATGGTGCCGTCGAGAAAGCCGTCATGGACGCCGCACCCGAGGTCGTCGATCTCGACGTCATCGGGCTGGTCCTGCCCGATGCGCTCCCCTCGCCCGTGGGCTCCAACGGCTTCCGGCCGCTGCAGGTCGCCGGCCAGGAGGCGCCGGCACTGGTATGCCCCGCCCCGTTGCTGGCATGACCTCGGGACTTGGCCTTCCCCCCTCCCCGGCGCGGGGCGGGGCGGCGAGCCCGCTGTCCGCCATCCGGAAGATGCGGAAGGAGGATGACGAGTTCTGTGAGCTCTGTCACATCGCCCTGCGCCGCGCCGGGCATCGTCATCTTCTGGAGCCGGGCACGCGCACCATCAAGTGCGCCTGCACGGCGTGCGGCATGCTCTTCCCGCGCGAGGCGCAGAAGCGCTTTGTGCTCATCCCGCAGCGAAACTGGCACCTGACCGACTTCCAACTCGACGACGGCGAGTGGGACTCCCTGGCCATCCCTGTGGGCATGGCCTACCTCTACACCACGGCCGTGGCCGACACCACGCGGGGCAGGCCCGAGGTGCTCGACCGGGGCGGGATCCAGGGGGTCAAGGCCTTCTATCCCGGACCCGCCGGCGCCACCGAGTCGCTGCTCAGCATGGAGGGCTGGGACGAACTCATCGAGCGCAATCCGATCCTGTCCAGGATCGAACCCGACGTCGAGGCACTGCTCGTCGACCGGGTCGGGGAGCATCGCGACTACTACATCGTGCCCATCGACACCTGCTACGAGCTGGTCGGGCTCATCCGCTTCCACTGGCGGGGCCTGAGCGGCGGCAGCGAGGCATGGGAGAAGTTCGGCGGCTTCTTCACCAACCTGAAGAAGATTTCCACCGAGAAAAGGTCCCATGCCTGACTTCCGCTTCAGCATCGTCGGCGCCCTCGGGGTCCCGCAGAGCGCGACCCCGCTGCTGGCACTCCGCCTCAAGGTGGAGGAGTTGAGCGGACAGCGCATCGAGAGCCTGAGCCTCAACTGCCAGATTCGCATCGACGCGGCACGCCGGCGCTATTCCCCGCAGGAGCAGGGCGGCCTGCTCGACCTCTTCGGGGAGATCACGCGCTGGGGGACCACCCTCAAGAGCCTGCTCTGGACGCATGTCAACCTGGTCATCCCTCCCTTCGAGGGTGAGCGGGAGGTCGACGTCGTCATCCAGTGCAGCACCGACCTGTGCGTCGCCGCGGCCCGCTACTTCCGGGCGCTCGAGGACGGCACCGTTCCCCTGGAGATCTACTTCAGCGGCATGTGCTTCCACCGCGACGACACCGGTGCCCTCCAGGTGGCCCCCATCCCGTGGACGGCCGAGGCCCACTACGGGCTACCGGTGTCGACCTGGCGCGGCCTCATCGACGAGCACTACGGTGACGTCAGCTGGCTGCTGCTCACCAAGGAGACCGCGGACGCGCTGCATCGCTGGCGCGGTCAGCAGGGACTGCCCACCTTCGACGGGGCCATCGAGCAATTGATGGTGAAGGCGGGGGCCGTCGGGCCGGAAGGTGTGGCGAGATGACCGAGACCGAGACCGAGGCGCAGCCCCAGTCCCTCGAGGCCAAGCTGGACGCCATCGTCAAGAGCGTGCTCTACGAGGGCTACATGCTCTACCCGTACCGGCCGAACGCGGCCAAGAACCGCGTTCGCTGGACCTTCGGGGGCATCCATCCGCCGGCCTACTCGACTGCCTCGGGCGGGACCGAGCCGAGTGAGGCCCGCGTCACCTGCCTGCTGCAGGGAGACGCCGACGCCGAGGTGAGCATCCGCGTGGGCTTCCTGCAGCCGCTGACCCGGCTGGTCTCGCGCGTCAGCCCGCCGCTGGACGCCTCGGATCCGGCCGCGATCGCCGCGGCCATGGAGCCGGTCGACGTCCTGACCGTGGCCGGCGAGACCTACCGCTCCTGGGAGGAGGCGGTCGAGGAGCGCGGCGACCCCGAGCGCTCCAGCGTCGCCGACCTGGTGGCGCAGCCGCGCACGGCCGCCATCGATCTGCGCGTCCGCTCCGACACCGAGCTGCTGCTCGAGGACGGCCTGGTGGCCGGCGTGGTCACACGGTCACGGCTTCCCATCCAGGGCACCATCCACATCGCCGCCGAGGCGGCGGGAGAGCGTTTGTGGCGCGTGGCCGTCACCGTGGCCAACACCACCGACTTCACCGTCACCGAGGGCAAGGACCGGGCGCGGGCCATGCTCCAGGCGCTGGTCTCGGCGCACGTGGTGCTGAGTTGCTCGGGTGCCGACGCCCGCTGGCTGTCCCTCGCCGACCCACCCGAACACGCCGCCGCCGCCGCTGCGCTCTGCGAGCGCAAGGGCCTGTGGCCGCTGCTCATCGACGCCGACGACACCACCGTGCTGGCCTCGCCGATCATCCTCGAGGACCATCCCGAGGTGGCCCCCGAGTCGCCCGGCGACCTCTTCGACTCGGCCGAGATCGACGAGATCCTGACGCTGCGGATCATGAGCCTGACCGATGACGAGAAGGCGGAGATGCGCTCCGCCGACGCCCGCACGCGGGCCATGCTGGAGCGCACCGAGAGCCTCGACGACGAGACGATGATGCGCCTCCACGGCACCCTGCGCGATCCTGGCCGGTTCGGGGACGGCGACGATGCTGGGAGGCAATCGGAATGACCACACTCGATCCGTGGACGGACATCGACTGGGGCGAGGGCGAGGAGCGTCCGACGCGGACCTTCGTTCGCCGTGGCGAGGTGGAGATCCATGTCGGCGACCAGGTCATCCTGCGCCCGACCGGGCGCGCCGACATCTTCGACCTGACCCTAGCCGGCATGACGGCGACCATCGAGTCCATCGAGCAGGACTTCGAGGATCGCTGCTTCGTCGCCGTCGTCATCAATGACGACCCCGGCAAGGACATGGGCATCCTCAAGCAGCCGGGGCATCGCTTCTTCTTCTCGGCCGAGGAGGTGGAGCCCGTCCCCGGGACGGAGCGTCCCCGTCCCCCGCTGGCGGAGCGCGATGGCTGAGCAGCGCATCCTCCTCGCCGGCATCGGCAACATCTTCCTCGGGGACGACGGCTTCGGCTCCGAGGTCGCGCAGCGTCTGGCGCGACTCGAGTTGCCGCCCGAGGTCAAGCTCGTCGACTACGGTCTGCGCGGCTTCGACCTTGCCTACGCCATTCTCGACGAATGGCCGGTGGTGGTCCTCATCGACGCGCTTCCGCGAGGGGAGGCGCCGGGCACGCTGACCCTGCTGGAAGCCGACCTCGGCAACACCGGCGACGACTCGATCGTTCACGAATCGGGTGGCTTCAGCGGTCACCTCATGACCCCCGCGGCGGTGTTCTCGCTGGTGCGCATGCTCGGCGGCAAGCCGAAGCGGGTGCTCATCATGGGCTGCGAGCCGGAGTCGTTCGGTCCCGAGAACGAGGGCCGGATGGGCCTCAGCGAGGTGGTCGCGGCTGCCGTCCCCGGGGCGGTGGAGATGGTCCTGGACCTGGTCGACCGCCTCATCGTCGAGACGGCGACCGATCCCTCCCCGACAGTGGCAGGCGATGCAGCGCCTCTGGAAGTGCGATCGACCGAGACCGAGGCGCCGCCATCGCGGCGCGAGACGATCAGTGGAGGGAAACTGCGATGAGTTGGTGGATCTGGGCGCTTATCGTGCTCGTCGTCCTCATCGTGGGGGGCGGCTTCGCGCTCGTCCGCCGCGACCTCGCACGCTACCTGCGCATCCGGTCGATGTAGGCAGGGGCCACTCAACAAAGTCCTGATCATGCGCGCCGGTGTGGGGGCTCGTGATCATTCGACCCACGGAATCGACAACAACCAGGAGGCGGTGTCATGTCTCTGTCCCTCGGACGTCAAGGCGGTGGAATGCTGCGGCAGGTTGGCCAGTGGGTGGCCGTCGCGGCGATCCTCGGTGTGATCCTCAGCGCCAAGGACATCGAGCGCTATCTCAAGATCCGGAACATGTAGGCACGCGCCCGTGACCCGGTCCCACCGGGTCACGGCGCGCGGCACGACCACAGGCCGGGGCGCGTGACACGGACCACGCGCCCCGTGAGCGGCGAACAGGAGGCAGACACAATGCTCGAGAAGCTGTTGCTCATCGGGATCGGCTACGTGCTCGGCACCAAGGCTGGTCAGCAGGGATTCGACGATCTGGTTCATATGGCGAAGAAGCTCGCCGAGCGCGACGAGATCCAGATGGGGCTCGGTGTCGTCAAGGGCCTGGTCGAGGACAGAGTGGCGTCGGTGGCCCGCCTCGCGGCATAAGCCGGCACCTGCCATGGCATGTCCCCCGTGAGCACCACCACAGCGCGGCCTGTGCCAGGCGCAGGTGCCGTCGCGTTGACGCGGCGGCGCCTGGTGGTGCGGGGTGTGGTGCAGGGCGTGGGCTTCCGGCCATTCGTCTTCTGCCTCGCCGAGCGGCACGGGCTCAGCGGCGAGGTGTGCAACACCTCGGGCGCCGTGCTGATCGAGATCGAGGGCCCACCCGGTGCCGTCGACGCCTTCAGCATGGCGCTCGAGCGTGAGGCGCCGCCGCTGGCCCGCATCGACGGGATCACGGCGGACGACATCCCCGCAGCCGGGGACGCCACCTTCCGCATCGTCGAGAGCCGCAGCGTCGCCGGCGAGTATCAGCCGATCTCGCCCGACGCGGGCACCTGCGATGCCTGCCTGCGCGAGCTCCTCGATCCCGCCGACCGGCGCCACCGCTACCCCTTCCTCAACTGCACCGACTGCGGCCCGCGCTTCACCATCATCGAGGAGCTGCCCTACGACCGGCCGCTGACCACCATGCGCGCCTTCACCATGTGCGCGCTCTGCCAGGCCGAGTACGAGGACCCGCGCAACCGGCGCTTCCACGCCCAGCCCAACGCCTGCCGGCTATGCGGGCCCCGGCTCTGGCTGGCCGACACCGCGGGCTCCGAGCGCGCCGGTGACGCCATCGCGCTCGCCGCCGCCCTCCTCTGCGACGGAGGCATCGTGGCGCTCCGCGGCATGGGCGGTTTCCAACTGGCGTGTGACGCCGGTGACGAGGCGGCGGTGGCACGTTTGCGAACCCGCAAGCGCCGGCCCGCCAAGCCCTTTGCCGTCATGGTCGTGGACGTGGCGGCGGCTCGACTGCTCTGCGAGATCTCGGACGCCGAGGCCGCCGCGCTGCTGCAGCCGGCCCGCCCCGTGGTCCTGCTGCGCCGGCGCGCCGACGCGCCCATGGCGCCCGGCGTGGCCCCGGGGCTCGACGAGCTCGGCCTGCTCCTCCCCTCGACGCCGCTGCACCATCTGTTGCTGCGGGACGCCGGCAGGCCGCTGGTGATGACCAGCGGGAACCTCAGCGAGGAGCCCATCGCCCGCGACAACGACGAGGCGTTGGCGCGGCTGGGCGGCATCGCCGACGCCCTGTTGCTCCACGACCGTGGCATCGCGGCGCGCTACGACGACTCCGTGGTCCGGGTGGTCGGCGGTGAGCAGCGCATGATCCGGCGGGCGCGTGGCTTCGCACCGCTGCCGGTCGCGGTCGCCGGGCGGGCGCCCCAGATCCTGGCCGTCGGGGCCCACCTCAAGAACACCTTCACCGTGCTGCGCGACGGACGCGCCTTCGTCGGCCCGCACATCGGTGAACTGGACTCCCCGCTCACCCTGGAGCACCAGGCGGAGACGCTGCGGGCCTACCTGCGGCTCTTCCGGTGCGCGCCCGACCGGGTCGTGGCCGACCTCCACCCCGACTACGCCTCGACCGCCCTGGCCGAGGCGTGGTGGGAGCAGGGCGCCGCCGTGGTGCGGGTCCAGCACCACCACGCCCACATCGCCAGCGTCATGGCAGAGCACGCGCTGCGCGGCCCGGTGCTCGGCATCGCCTTCGACGGCGTCGGGCTGGGGCCGGACGGCACCCTCTGGGGTGGCGAGATCCTGGTCTGCGACGAGCGCGGCTACGAGCGCCGCGGGCACATTGCCAGTGTGCGGCAGCCCGGCGGTGACGCCTGCGCCCGCGAGGGCTGGCGGATGGCGGCCGCCTACCTCGCCGCCACCGGACGGGGCAGCGAGTCGGTGCCCCGCTGGATGGATGGCGAGGCGGCTGGTGAACTGCCCGCCGACCGCAGCTGGCGGCTGGTGAGCCGCCTGTCGGTGAGCGACATCGCGCCGGTGAGCACCAGCGCCGGGCGCCTCTTCGACGCCGTCGCCAGCGTTCTGGGCGTCGCCCACCGATCGAGCTACGAGGCCGAGGCGGCGATTCGGCTCGAGGCGGTGGCGCGAGCGGCCCACGCCGCAGGCGTGGAGGCATTGCCGGTGACGCTGGCCGGCGATCCCCTGGTGCTGGACACGCCGGCGCTGGTGGCCGCGCTCGCCGATCGGCGGGCGGCGGGCGTCGACGGCGCGGAGCTTGCGGCCGTGTTCCACGAGAGCCTGGCCGTGGCCGTGGCCGAGGCCTGTATCCAGCTGGCCCGGCAGACCGGGATCCGGCGGGCGGCGCTCAGCGGCGGCGTGTTCCAGAACACGCTGCTCAGCACCCGGGTGGCGGACCTGCTCCGCGAGCGCGGCCTCGACGTCTACACCAACCGTGCCGTCCCGGCCAACGACGGCGGCATCAGCCTCGGCCAGGCACTCGTCGGCGCCGCGACGGCACCCCACGAGGAGGTGGCGTGATCACCGCCCCACGTCCCGACGCCGTCGCCGCCGGCGTTGCCGACCTGAAGCGGCGCATGCAGCTGCGCATCGACGCCGGCGCCGCGTATGTGGAGCGCTCCGCGGCCGCCATGGCGGCGTGCTCCGGCGAGATGGCGGAGCGGTTCTGGAACGGCGGCACGCTGTTTGTCATCGGCGCCGGCGCCGGTGCCACGGACGCCCAGCACAACGCCGTCGAGTACGTCCATCCCGTGCTCCCGGGCTGCAGGGCGCTCCCGGCCCTGGCGCTCACCCCCGACAGCGGCGCCGCCGACGCGGTCTGGGATCGGCCGCTCCGGGCCCTGGCGCGGCCGGTCGATATGCTGCTGGTCTTCGCGGAGCCGGATGACGCCGCGGCGGAACGCGCGCTGGCGACGGCAGGGGAGAGTGGCGTCCTCACCATCGCGGTGGTTGCCGGTGAGAGTGCAGGCGCGCTGGAGGCGATCCACCTCTTCGTCACCGGCAGCGCCGATCCGCTGATCGGCCAGGAGCTCCAGTTGGCCTCCTACCACGTCCTGTGGGAGCTGATCCACATCGTGCTCAACCACCGCGGCACCGTGACCGCGCCCGCCATGGAGGTCACGCCGTGAGCGAGCACGGCGCCCCGGCGGGCGCCCGGTTGGATCCCATGTCCTGCATCACCTGCTCGGACGCGCTTCTCGAGGTCCGCGTGGTGTGCGTCAGCGAGGACGGCACCTGGGCCGACGGCGTCTGCGAGGGTGAGGCCTGCTCCATCTCCATCGAGCTGGTCGCCGGCGTCGCCCCCGGCGACGTGCTGCTGACGCAGGGCGGCGTGGCGCTGCAGCGGGCCGGGGAGAGAGCGCTGTGAGCAGCGGCCACGACCCCTTCTCGCAGCTGCTCTACCCCATGCTGAGCAGCCAGCCGCAGGCCTCGCAGGGGGTGCTCGACGGCCTCGTCGACGCCCCCCTGGAGAAGATCGCCGAGGCCAACCGCCTCCGCGCCGTCGTTCTCGAGCAGTCCGCCGAGGAGATCGTCGCCTGCGCTCACGCCCTGGCGGAGCGGGTGCGGCGGGGTGGCCGTGTCCTGGCCTGCGGCAACGGCGGCAGCGCCACCGGTGCCGCCGACCTGGTGGCCGAGCTGATGGCGCCTCCCCCACCCCACCGGCCCATCGCCGCGCTCTGCCTCACGGCCGACGTCTCGGTGGTCACCGCCATCGCCAACGACATCGGGGTCACGGAGGTCTTCACGCGACAGCTGATCGCCCTGGGCAGGCCCGAGGACGCCCTGGTGGCGGTCTCGACCAGTGGCAACTCGCCGAATCTCGTCGCCGCCCTGCAATTGGCCTCGCGACGTGGCATGCTCACCGTCTCGCTCACCGGATACGACGGCGGCCGCATGGTCTCCGACGCTCGCCCCGACCATTCCCTGGTGGTGCCCTCGAGCAGCGTGCACCGCATCCAGGAGGTGCAGACCACGCTGCAGCACCTCCTGCTCGAGCTGCTCTGGATCGAATTGGCCTGATGAGGCTGGAGGAAGAGTCATGTGCCTCGCCATCCCGGCGCGGTTGATCGAATACCTGGATGACGATCGGCAGTTCGGCAAGGTCGAGCTCGGTGGCGTCATCCGCAAGGTCAACACCAGCCTGCTCATCGGCGAGGACGCCTGCGAGCTGGGCGACAACGTCCTCGTCCACGTCGGCTTCGCGCTGAGCCGCGTCAGCGAGGAGGAGGCCGCCGAGACGCTGCGCCTGCTCGAGGCGATGGGGCCCGCGTACGAGGACGAGCTGGACCAGATCCGGCAGTGGCAGCAGGCCGAGAGCGATCTCATGGGGGAGGCGGTCCGTGAGTGGATCGACGAGACCCGTGCCGAGGAGCTGGGAGCCAAGGCGGCCAACGGCAACGGCAACGGCAACGGCCATGTGGCGGCCGGCAACGGCCATGTGGTGGCGGCCAACGGCAACGGCTCGCACGCCGCGGAGCCCGAGGTCGAGGCCGTCGGGAGGTCAGAGGCATGAAGCTCGCCGACGAGTTCCGCGATCCGGAGCTGGCCCGCAACCTCGCCAACCGGATCACCGAGGAGTCGGCCGGCAAGCACTGGAAGATCATGGAGGTGTGCGGCGGTCACACCCACACCATCTTCAAGTACGGCATCGAGGACCTGCTCCCCTCCAACGTCGAGCTGGTCCACGGCCCCGGCTGCCCGGTGTGCGTCATCCCCATGGGCCGTCTCGACGACGGCATCGCGCTGGCCAAGCGCGAGGACGTCATCTTCACCTGCTTCGGGGACCTGATGCGGGTCCCGGGCTCGGAGGGCAGCCTGCTCGACGCCAAGGCGCAGGGCTGCGACATCCGCATGGTCTACTCGCCGCTGGACGCGCTCAAGATGGCTGAGGCCAACCCTGACCGCAAGGTGGTGTTCTACGCCATCGGCTTCGAGACCACCGCGCCCTCCACCGCGCTGACGCTGATGCACGCCCGCGCGCGCGGCGTCAAGAACTTCAGCGTCTTCTGCAACCACGTCACCATCATCCCGCCGATGAAGGCCATCCTCGACTCGCCGGACCTCCGGCTGGACGCCTTCCTGGGCCCGGGGCACGTGGCCACCGTGGTGGGCACGCGTCCGTTCGAGTTCGTCACCCAGAACTACAACAAGCCGGTCGTCGTGGTGGGCTTCGAGCCGCTCGACATCCTGCAGGGCGTCCACATGTGCATCGAGCAGGTGCTCCAGGGCCGTTGCGAGGTCGAGAACCAGTACACGCGCGTGGTCCACGACAACGGCAACCCCAAGGCGTTGGAGGTGCTCTCCAAGGTCTTCACGTTGCGGCCGCACTTCGAGTGGCGCGGCCTCGGTTTCATCGCCCAGTCGGCGCTGGCGCTCAACGACGACTACGCCGACATGGACGCTGAGAAGCTGTTCACCGTGCCCGGCCACCGCGTCGCCGACCCCAAGGCGTGCCAGTGCGGCGAGGTCCTCAAGGGCGTGCTCAAGCCGTGGGAGTGCAAGGTGTTCGGCACCGCGTGCACGCCCGAGACCCCGATCGGCACCTGCATGGTGTCGTCCGAGGGTGCCTGCGCGGCGTGGTACAGCTTCGGACGGCTGTCGCGCGCCAACGAGCGTGAGCGGGTCATGAGCGCCACCAGCCCGCTGCCGGTGCACGCCGGGTGACCGAAGTGGAGGACCGGCCCGGCAGCGGCGCTGCCATCCGCGCCGCGGGGGAGCAGATCACCGACCCCGAGGCGCGTGTCCTCGCACGCATTGCCGAGATCCGCAAGCGCAAGCCCGTCCTGCGCGAGACCACCATCACCATGAGCCACGGCGCGGGCGGCAAGGCCAGCCATTCCCTGGTGTCGGCGCTCTTCGGTGAGGTGCTGAGCAACCCCACCCTCGACCTCATGGGTGACTGCGCGAGCATCGCTGTCGAGGGGCTGAGCGGCGCGCGCATCGCCATCAGCACCGACTCCTTCGTGGTCAGCCCGATCATCTTTCCGGGCGGCGACATCGGCGAGCTGGCGGTCAACGGCACCGTCAACGACCTGGCCATGGGGGGGGCCGATCCCATCTGCCTGAGCGCCGCCTTCATCCTCGAGGAGGGGCTCGACGTCGCCGTCCTGCGCGGCATCGTCGAGTCGATGCGCCGCGCCGCCGACCGCGCCGGCGTGCAGATCGTCACCGGCGACACCAAGGTGGTGCCGCGCGGCAAAGCCGACAAGCTGTTCATCACCACCACCGGCCTGGGGCTGGTGCGGGAGCCGGGCCGGATCTCCGCCGGCCGCGTCATCCCCGGCGACGTCGTTCTGGTCAGCGGCTCCATCGGCGACCACGGCTGCACGGTGATGCTGGCCCGTGGCGACGTCGACCTCGAGGCTCCGACGCTGAAGAGCGACACCATGCCGCTGCACGCCATGGTGCGGGCCATGCTCGACGCCGGCATCGACGTCCACTTCCTCCGGGACGCCACCCGCGGTGGGGTGGCCACGGTGCTCAACGAGGTGGCTCGCCAGGCCGGCCTGGGTGTGGCCCTGGAGGAGGACTCGCTTCCCGTCCACGACGAGGTTCGCGGCGTCTCCGAGATCCTCGGCATCGACCCCCTCTACGTGGCCAACGAGGGCAAGCTGGTCGCCATCGTTGCCCGCGAGGACGCCGACCGGGCGCTCCAGCTGATGCGCTCACGCGAGGAGGGCCGCGAGGCGGCCAGGATCGGCGAGGTGCTGGCGGAGCCGGAGGGCACGGTGCTGATCCGCACCGGATTCGGCGGGACGCGAGTGGTCGACATGCTGGTGGGCGACCCGCTGCCCCGCATCTGCTGACCACAGACCTGGGACGCGGCAGCAGCACGTTCAGGTCCCGGGGGGCACATGGAACCCAGCGTCACCGGCCTGCGCCTGGCGCGTACCGACACGCCCGGCGACGCGCCCCCGGTGCTGGCACTGCACGGGCTGGCCAGCAACCGTCGCTGGTGGAGCCTGGTCGCCGGGCACAGCCGGCACCGTCTGATCGCCGCCGACCTCCGCGGGCACGGCGAGTCGCCCAGGCCCGACGCCGGCTACGGCGTGGCGGCGGTTAACCTGGTCGGGGTCACGCGGGAGCAGCTCGCCGTCTGGGCCACGGGCGACCTGGCGGCGGGCTCCGATCCGGCGACGCTGCTGGACATCCTTCTGGGCAACTTCGAGGCCCTGGACGGGCTTGACCAACCCGCTGCCGGCGTCGGACTGCGACCGCGGTTGACGCTCGACCGTCACATGCGGATCGCTCGCTCCCTCTTCGACCTCGATTCGGCGGAGCTGCTGGCCCGCGTCCGCGTCCCGGTGGTGGGGGTGCTGGCGCGCGACCCCCAGGGCGGCGACTGGCAGCGGGGCCGCGAGGCCGGCTCCCGACGCGCCGCCGAGATCCTTGGCGAACGGCTCCATGTGGTCTGGATCGACGGCCATCACGACATCCCCGTGGAGCGGCCCGAGGCCGTGGCCGCGGCGATCGACGCGGCGGTTGCGGCGGTCGCCCACGGCTAGTCGCAGTGTGCCGCGCCGAGCGTGACCGACTCATCGTCGAGACGGTCCTGGCAACCGGCGTCCTCGTCCGCCAGCTCTGCGCGCTTGGCGTCGACGACGTGATGACCGGTCGCACGCGCAGGCGGGTGGTCGTCGCCCAGCGCGGCCGGCCACCCGCGTGGCAGTTCCTCGGTTGCCGGAGAAGGCATTGACGAGGGCCACCGTGCGTTCTCTACTTGCCGGTGAACCGCCGGTTTCGAACGAGGACTGATCTCGGCGGCTCACCATGCGGGCGGTTCGCCTGCCGGGCTGCCGATGAGGAGGCACGATGTCGGACCACCAACTGAGCTCCGCACGGTTCCCCCGCTCGTCGGCGTACGACCCCGAGTGGGTCCTTGCGGCCATCAGCGGCGCGGCGAACCCGCTGTGGCTGACGGAATGGCTGATCGAGTCGATGCCGCTGCGGCCCGGCATGCGGGTACTCGACCTCGGGTGCGGCCGGGGTGCGTCGTCGATCTTTCTCCGACGGGAGTTCGGCGTGCAGGTCTGGGCCACCGACCTGTGGTTCAGCGCCGCCGAGAGGCTGGAGCGGATCCGTGACGCCGGAGTGGATGACGGCGTGTTCCCGATCTCCGCCGACGCACGGAGACTGCCGTTCGCCTTCGGATTCTTCGACGCCATCGTCAGCATCGACTCCTTTCCCTACTACGGAACCGACGACTTGTACACGAGCTACCTGGCGCAGTTTGTCAAGGCGGGCGGCACGATCGGCATCGCCGGAGCCGGGGTGGTCCGAGAGATCGAAGGTCCCGTTCCCGAGCAACTCCGGCGGTGGTGGGAGCCGGCCATGTGCTGCCTCCATTCGCCCGAGTGGTGGCGCCGGCACTGGAATCGAAGCTGCGTCCTGGACGTCGAGCTGGCCGACAGCATGCCCGACGGCTGGCAGGTCTGGCTCGAGTGGCAACGGACGGCGGTCCCGGACAACAGCCTGGAGATCGAGGCCCTGCTAGCCGATACCGGTCGGCACCTCGGCTACGTCCGGGTCGTGGGGCGGCGTCGTTCCGGCGCTGATCTCAACCAACCCCCAACATCAGTGCCGGTTGAGTACACAAAGAATCCCCTGCTTCGTGGCTAGGCTCATCGTCCCCGACCCCGAGTACCCCCGTGTCCGTGCGTCGGAGAAGTGGGATGAGTCGCTGACGCCACGGGCTACCCCATAGTCACGGCGGTGAACTCGAGGAGACCTGTGGAAACCGAGCGCAACAAGGAGCTGGTCCGGCGTCTCGTGGATGAGGCGGTGAATCGGAGGAACCTGGATGTGCTCGACCAGGTCGCGGCCGGCGAGATTGCGCAGGCCGCACGGGAATGGATCGGCCCCTTCCGAGAGTCCTTCCCCGACTTCAGGATGGAGATCGTTGATCTCATCGCGGAGGGCGACAAGGTGGTCGCCCACTTCACGTGCTCGGGCACCCACGAGGGCGAGTGGATGGGGCATCCCCCGACGGGCCGGCGGTTCGAGGCCGTGGACGAGATCTACATCTTCTTCGTTCGCCACGGGAAGTTGACCTGGGCGACCGCGGTCGAGGACAACCTGACGCGCATGCGCCAGCTCGGCCTTCTTCCCGCAGACTGACCGCCGTCGCCGTCGGCGGCGTGCGCCAGGTCAAGCGCCGGGGGCGAGCACCCACTCGGCACCACCGGGGGTGTCGCGGACCTCGACGCCGAGCTCGATCAGCCGGTCGCGGACGGTGTCGGACTCGGCGAAGCGCTTCTCGGCGCGGGCTCGGCCACGCAGCTCGAGGGCGAGGTCGACGAAGGGCGCGACCTGCTCACGCGGGTCGCGAGCGCCCGACCGGGCGACGTCGGCGAGGCGCACCAGCAGCCCGCGCAGCACCGAGCGGGCGCGGCCGAGCTCGTCCGTCCCCGGATTGTCGTGCACCCAGCCGGCGAGGCGGTCGTCGAGCTCGAGGACCGCCACGAGCGCGGCATCGACATCGCGGGCGGCGATGGCCGCCTCGAAGTCGGCTCGCAGCTCGGCCGCCTCGTCCTCGACCGGGCTCGACGCCGACCCGGCCTGGGCCTGCGCCCCGCTGGCGTGCGCCACCTGGACCGCCACCGGCACTCCCTTGTCCCCGGCCTGCTGGAGGCGGTCGAAATCAACCTCGTCGCCGGCGGTGAAGCGCTCCTCGAGCCCATGACGCCGGGCGATCACCGCACCGCGTCCCCGGACGCTCATGGTCCGGGTGTCGAGGTTGAGGATCGCGGCGGTGTGCTCGTCGACCCCGAGCACGCCAACCCCCTCGGGCAGCTCGGCCTCCAGAAGGCGCAGCCGCCGTTCGCCCATGTAGCAGTAGCGGGTGTCGTGGTTGCCGCCCTCGGCGTTGTCGTAGTGCGGCACCACTGCGCAGCGCAGCCCGGCCACCGCTCCCAGCAGGTCGAGGCCCTCCAGCCAGTGCGCCGGCTGGCCGACCTTGTAGACCTCGTAGACGGGCAGCGCACGCAGCCCGATGGTGGTGGCGGCGGCGCTGCTGGCCACCACGCAGCCGCCTCGCGCCAGCAGCTCGGCGAGCAGCTGCGCCACCGGCGAGCCGGACCACTGCCGCAGCGCATAGCTGGGGCTGCCCGGCCCGGCGAAGACGTAGTCCGCCGAGCGCAGCGTCTCGAAGGCGCGCTCCCGGTCGACGGGGGTGATGGTGTCGAGGTTCCGCAGGCTGGCGACGCCGATCGGGTGACCGACGTTGACGGCGAAGTACGCCTGCGCCCGCGCCGTGATGTCGTCGGCATTCTCCTGGAAGCCGAACGGGGTGTCGATGAGCACGGCGTTCGCGGCCGCCCCACCGACGCGCGCCAGCAGCTCGACGTGGACCGAGGTCATGGTCGGCGCCGTCTCGCCGGATCCCATGATGCAGAGCAGCCGCGGCGGTGTCACCACACGACCCCGGCCGGACACCTCACACCTCGACTCCGAGCACGCCCGCGAAGAGGGCGTCCAGGTAGGCGCGCGGGTCGAAGAAGCCGAGGTCGTCGATGCCCTCCCCCATCCCGACGATCTTCACCGGGATGCCGGTCTCCTGCTCGATCTGGAGCAGGGTGCCGCCGCGCGAGGTGCCGTCGAGCTTGGTCAGCACCAACCCGGTGAGGCCCAGCGCGTCGTTGAAGCTCTTGACCTGGTTGATGCCGTTCATGCCGGTGGGCGCCTCGAGCACCAGCAGCACCTCGTGCGGGGCATCCGGCATCACCTTCTGGCAGACGCGCTTGATCTTGCGCAGCTCCTCCATCAGGGGAGCCTTGGTGTGCAGCCGCCCGGCGGTGTCGACGAGCACAGCGGTGACACCGCGCGCCATGCCCGCCTGGATGGCGTCGAAGGTGACGGCGGCGGGGTCGCTGCCCGGCTGGTTGGCCACCACGTCGACCCCGGCGCGTTCCGCCCAGACCTTGAGCTGGTCGATGGCGGCTGCCCGATAGGTGTCGGCGGCGGCGACCAGGGTGACGAAGCCGTCCTCGCGCATCCGGTGGGCCAGCTTGCCGATGGTGGTGGTCTTGCCGTTGCCGTTGACGCCGACCACCAGAACGATGCTCGGCTTGCCCAGGACGTAGAGGGTCCGGTTCCGCGAGGTCAGCAGGGCGACCATGTCCTCCTTGAGGCTGGCCAGCGCACTCTCGGCGTCCGGGATGCGGCCGTCCTTGACGCGGCGGCGGAGGGCCTCGACCAGCGGCTCGGCGGTCTTCATGCCCACGTCGGCGCCGATCAGCACCTCGAGCAGGTCGTCATAGAAGTCGTCGTCGAGGTCGCGCTTGAGCAGGACGACGTCGCGCACGTCCTGGCTGAAGCGCTCCGACGCCTTGTCCATGCGTCGCGACATGCGCTTCCACCAGGCCTCGCGGTGGGCGCGCTGCTCGCGGGTCTCGTTGGCGGGGGCGTCGGCCATCGTCAGGGTCTCCGGGGAACGCAACGGACTACGAGGCGACGGCCCCGGCCTTCTCCCGCTGCGGTGCCGCGGTGGTGCCGCCCGACGCGTTCAGCCGGACGCTCAGCAGGCGGCTGATGCCGTCGACGCCCATGGTGACACCGTAGAGCGCATCGGCGGCGGCCATGGTGGCGTGGTTGTGGGTCACGACCAGGAACTGCTGCGTCTGCGCGAGGCGCCGGAGCAGCCGGGTGAAGCGTCCGATGTTGGCGTCGTCGAGCGGGGCGTCCACCTCGTCGAAGACGTAGAAGGGGCTGGGGTTGACCTGCTGCAGGGCGAGGATGACGGCCAGGGCCGTCAGCGCCCGCTCGCCGCCGCTGAGGAGCGAGAGGTTCTGGAGCCGCTTGCCGGCTGGCTGGGCCAGGATCTCCACGCCGGCGGGACCGCGACGACGTGCGCGAGGCCCGGGACTCTCGGTGTCGGGCTCCTCGGCCGCGGGCTCCTCGAGGCGAAGCGTGGCGCGGCCACCGGGGAACAGCTCCTCGAAGAGCAGCCGGAAGTGGTAGGCGACGGCGCCGAAGACGGCGTGGAACCTGGCCTCGATCTCGACCGCCAGATGGTCGGCGAGCAGCCGGAGGTCGATGCAGGCGACGCTCAGGTCGTCGTGATCGTGGCGGAGCCGGCCGACGCGCTCGGCGAGATGCGCGTGCTGCTCGGGCGCCAGCCCGTTGACGGGGCCGAGGCCGGCCACCCGGCGCTCCAGCCGAGTGATCTCGCGCTCCACCTTCTCGGCGGCGGCGGCCTCGGGCTCGGGGCCGTCGTCCTGCTCGTCCTCTCGGACCAGCTCGGCCAGCTCGGCGACGCGCGCCTCGGCGGCCGCCAGCTCGGCGCGGGACGCCGCCAGCTCGTCGGCGGCGCGGGCGGCGGCCACCGCCACCTCGCCGCGCTCCTCCTCGAGCCGCCGCACGCGCGCCTCCAGGGTGACGACCGGCGCGTCGGCGGCCGCCACGCCGGCCTCGGCGGCGGCGACGCCCGCGGCGGCGGCGACGCCCAGGCGGACCGCGGCACGACCCCGAGCCAGGGCCGCCACAGCGGCGTCCTCGGCGGCGGCCAGCCGCAGGGCGGCGACCCGGCTGCGCTCCAGCGACCGGGCGGCGAGGCCGCGGGCGGCGGCCAGGCGGCGCTGCACGTCGCGCGCCTCGGGCTCGGCTCGCGCCATCTCCAGGTCGTGCTCACGCGAGGCCGCGGCGGCCGCACCGGCGTCGTCGAGCGCCTCCTCCAAGCGCTCCCGGGCGCCGGCGACCCGGGCCTCGATCGTGGCGCGGCGCTCCGCTGCCCAGGACGATTCGGCGTCCGCCACCGCCGCCGCCTCGCGGGCGGTGGTGGCGGCGGCCTCGCGCGTGGCGCGCTCGCCGAGCAGAGAGGCGTTGCGCTGCTGCTCGGCGGCGACCGCAACCGACGCGCCGGCGGCGGCGGCGGCGGCCTCGGCGGCGACCCGGCGCGAGGCCTCGGCGGCGGTGGCGCCCACCTCGGCGTCACTGGCGGCGGCGGTCGCCGCCGCGGCAGCCTCGGTGACGCGGGCCGCCAGGCGGCGCTCGGCGGCGCGAGCCTCGCCCAGGGCGGCCCGGGCGTCGCGCTCGGCGACGGTCAGCGCCAGCGCCTCCCCGGGTCGGCCACCGCCACGGATTCCGGTGGCGCTGATCACGGTCCCGTCGGGGAGGATGGCCGACCGTGCGCCGGCCTCCACGGCGCGCCGCGCTGTGGCCATGTCAGGGGCCAGCCGCACCCCGGCGAGGAGCCGGGCCACCACCCCCTCGGCGCCGCCCTCCATGGCCACGGCATCAGCGGCGCGCCGGGCACCCTCGACCGCCGGGTCGTCGGCCCCGGCGGTGGCACCGGCGTCGAGGACCTCCTCGCGGATCGTGGCGGCACCGGCGGACAACACCAGGGCGGCAGCGTCGAGGTCGTCGACGATGAAGGCGCCCAGCTGGGCCTCCAGGGCGGCCTCCAGGGCGGCGCGGTCGGTGGGGTCGAGGACGCGGAGGCGCTCGAGGAGCCGGGCCCCGGCAAGCCGCCCGTCGCCGACGCCACGGGCCACGGCCCCGACCCCGAGCGTGACCTCGACCTGGCCGCGCAGCGCGGCCGCGCGGGCCTCCGCCTCGCGGGCGGCGCCCAGGGCGGCGGCCTGCTCGGCCTCGAGGGTCCGGAGCCGTTCCCGGGCGGTCGCGGCGCGCTGGCCGGTCACCTGGCACCGCTGTGCGGCGGCCCGGGCAGCGGCCTCCAGATCCTCGGCGCGACGGCCTGCCAGCGCGGACACCTGGATCAACTCGGCGACCCGATCCGCCGCGGCGTCGGCGGATGCCGCCAGTGCTGCGGCATTCTCGTCGAGCACCGCGGCCCGGGTGGCGTGTCCGCGGGCGCGAGCTTCGGCGTCGGCGTGGAGGCGGGTGGCCTCCTCCAGCTCGGCGCCGACGCGGGCCAGCTCGGCCTGCGCGTCCGAGCGCACCCGGGCCGCCTCGCGCTCCGTGGCGGTCAGGGCCTGGCGGCGCGCGATCAACACCTCGAGCAGCGAGGTGGCCTCGTCGCCCGCGCCCGCGAGCTCGGCGACAGACCGGGCGGCGCCGTCCGCCTCCTCGAGCGCGGCCAGCTCCTCAAGGCGCCCCGCGGCCCGCTGCAGGCCGGCCTCCGCGGCCCGGTCGTCGAACCGGCGCCGATCACCGGCGACGCGCTCGGCGGTCAGCCGGGCGCTCTCCAGTGCCCGGACGGCCGCCGCCCGCGCCTCGAGGGTGGCGGCGAAGCGGGCCCTCTCCTGCTCGATGCGCGTGCTGAAGCCGGCGTCGGCCTCGGCGGCCGCCTCCGCCCTGGCCTCCGCCGTGGTGAGCCGGGCACGGCCTCGCCGGACCTGGGAGCGGGCGGCGCGCCAGGCCTCGCGCGCCAGGCTGCCGCGCAGCTCCGCCAGCCGCGCCGTCAGGGCACGCTGCTCGAGCGCCAGCTGCGCCTGGCCCGCGAGCCCCGCCAGCCGCGGCTCGGCGTCGGCGAGCAGGTCTGCAAGGCGCAGCAGGCGCGTCTCGGTGGCGCCGACACGGTCGAGCGCGTCCTCCCGGGCCGAGCGCAGACCGCGGACACCGGCGGCCTCCTCCACCAGCGAGCGCCGCTGGCCGGGGCTGGCCTCGATGATCGAGTCGATGTCGTTCTGGGCGACGACGCTGTACCCCGTCTGGGTGAGCCCGGTCGCGCCGAGCAGCCGCTCGAGGTCGCGCAGCCGGACCCGAGCGCCGTTCAGCCGGTACTCGCTGTCCCCGTGCCGCGTCACCCGGCGGCTGATGGACACCTCGGCGTCGTCGACTGGCAGCCGTCCGGACTCGTTGTCGAGCACCAGGTCCACCGTCGCCATCCCCAGCGGGGATCGACCCTCTCCGCCGCTGTGGATGACCTCGTCCATCCTGGCCCCCCGCAGCTCCCGGGCGTTGGTCTCGCCGAGCGCCCAGCGGATGGCGTCGACCAGGTTGGACTTACCGCTGCCATTGGGCCCGACGACGGCCGTCACCCCGGGGTCGAGAACCACCTCGGTCCGGCGGGCGAAGGTCTTGAAGCCGGTCAGGGTGACGCGGCGCAGACGCATGGCGACGGCGTCCGGCTCGATGGTCATCCGGTCGAGTCTCCTCCACCGGCGGCCCTCACGTCAACATGTAGCGTCCAGACCAGGTAACGGGCACAAGATTTGGTGGTGGCGTGCCCGGTCACGGCGATGTCAGCCGGGAGGCTCGCCACCCGCGGGACGGCGGGTGCGCGGGCGCCGCGGGCGAGCGCCGGGGGGCGCCGCGGCCGGCGCCGCGGGTGCCGCCGCCGCGGCGTCGGATCGGCGGCGGCGTGCCGTCGATGCCGTGGCGGCCGGAGCAGCCCCCGCCGTGGGCGTCTGGCGCCGCTGGCGAGGCGCCGCGGCGTCCGGCTGCGGTGGCGAGGGGACCGGCTCCGTGGCGGCCGGGCGCCGGCGACGCGGCGCCGAGGCGCCGGTCTGGAGCGGCGGCCGCGACTCCGGCACGGCGGGCGGAGCCGGGCGCCGGGAGCGCCGGGACTGCGCCGGCTGCGCCGGCGCCTCGTTGATCGGGGCCGGCGAGGCCTGGCGGCGAGAGGAGGGGCGCGGCCGGGAGGCTCCGGGCTCGGCGGCGACCGCCGCAGCGGGCGCGCCCGCCGGTGTGTCCTCCGCCGAGGCCGCCGCCGGACGGCGCCGGCGAGGCCTGCCCGGCTCGCGGTCGGGCGTTCCTTCCGGCGTCGGCGTGGCGGCCGCCTCGGCACCGTCCGTGTCGGGGGCGGCCCGGCGTCGACCGCGGCCGCCGCGGCGTCCTCGACGCGTGCGCGGTCGTGGCGGGGCTGCACCCTCGGCCTCGGACACCTCGACCGTCGTCGGCGGCTCGGCAACCCTCGGGACATCGACCGTGACGGTGGGCTCCGGGGAGGGCGGGAGCTCCCGCACCGGCGCGCCCAGCTCCACCGCCTCGAGGCCGGACGGCGCCCGCCCCACGATGGCCTCCGCGGCGGAGCGCAGCACCGACAGGATCCCGCGGCGGCGCGGGGCAGCCGGCAGGGGCGTGGCGGGCACGATCGGGGCGGCTCGGACCACCGGGGTCGGGCCCCCCGGCGCGACCGGCGCCGCGGCGGGCACCACCGGCGAGCTGGCACGCACGGCGGCGGCCTCAGGGTCGGCCCGGGGTGCCGGCGGAGCCACCGGCGTGGGCTGCCCGCTGGACCGGCGCCGGCGGCTGGAACGGCCGGCGCCGGCCTCGCGCAGGACCGCCTCCTCCACCGCAACCTCGGTGGCGCGCCGGCGGCGCCGGGTGCCCGCCTCCTCGCCGGTGACGCCCTCCACCGCGGCCTCGGTCGCCGCCTCGACGGCGCGCCGCCGGGTCCGCGGCGACGCCGTCGGGACCTGGACGGTCGGAGCCGGCCGAGGCCCGGGCCCGGACCGCAGCCCCTCGAGCCCCGCTCGCGCCGCGTCCTGCTCCGCGGCCTGCTTGGTGGAACCGCGCCCGGTGCCATAGACCTGGCCCCCGATCACCGCCTCGGCGACGTACTCGCGGCGGTGACCCGGGCCGCCGGAGGCGGTGGCCCGGTAATGCGGTGTCTGGCCCAGCTTCTCCTGCGCCGCCTCCTGGAGACGCCCCTTGTGGTTCTGGTCCGTCCAGTCCTCGAGGTCGCCGAGCGTCTGCAGAAAGACGCGCACGGTGACCCGGTAGCCCTGGTCGAGGAAAGTGGCGCCGATCATCGCCTCGAAGGCGTTGGCGAGCAGCGACGGCAGGCGGCTGGCGCCGGTCTTGACGGCACCGCGACCCAGCAACAGCGTGTCACCCATGCCCAGCTTCTCAGCCATCCGGGCCAGCGATATGGTGTTGACCAGCGCCGCCCGCACCTGGGTCAGGCGGCCCTCATCGTCGTTGGGGAAGCGCTTGAACAGATACTCGCCGACCACGAGCTCGAGGACGGCGTCACCGAGATATTCGAGACGCTCGTTGTCGTGGCCCGGGCCGCTGGGCCGGCCCCGCTCGTTGTTCCACGAGGCGTGCGTCATCGCCTCCAGAAGCAGCTCCGGGCGCCGGAAAGTCACCCCGATACGCTTCTCCAGGGCGTGCAGCCGTGACTGGACGGCGGCGTCGACCTCGTCGGGTGAGGCGCCCCGCGGCGGCAGCGGTGCCGCCTCCGCCAGGGGTGGCTGAACCGGAGCCGGCAGGGATGGCGATTCACCCGCCGCCACCTCGGCGGCGGGCGACGCCTCGCTGGACGGTTCGCTGGGCGAGGCCCCCGCCACTTCGCTCCGCCGGCGCCGCGACCTCGAGGGCCGGGCGGGGGCCGGCGGGGCGGCGCCCTCGTCTAGTCCGCCGTGACTCCCAGCTTCTCCTGGATGTAGTCCCAGGCCTGGCCCACCGTCGTGATCGTCTCCGCGTCCTCGTCCGAGATCTCCATCCCGTACTGCTCCTCGAAGGCCATGATCAGCTCCACCAGGTCCAGCGAGTCCGCGTTCAGATCCTCCACGAAGGACGCCTCCTTCGTCACCTGCTCCTCGTCCACGCCGAGTTGCTCGACCACGATCTGCTTGAACGTCCCGAAGTCCAGTTTCTTGTCGTCTGCCATTGGTCCTCTCTGGGGTGCTGGGGTCGAATAGGCCCGCGGCGGCGGGGGCGGCGTCAGTGTGCCCGGTTGTGCCCTCCTCCGGCACGGCGGCCGGAGCGCCGTGGGCGAATCGCCCGCTGGCGCCGTCGATGAAGGAAGGCCGCGCCGTGGGCGACGGTTCCGCGGCCGGCCCGGCCGGGGGGTCCGGGAGGGCGCTGACGGCGGCAAGGCCCTCATCGGGACCGGCGGGCGCCTGGACCTCGGGCGCCGGCTCGGGGACCGGTGCCAGGGCGGCCGGCAGGGGCTCGCGGCGGGAACGGC